>Ga0316204_10000122_pt1 | contig 317487 bp, 304 predicted proteins | sample 6monrhotite_MG_2_FD_205661 | JGI IMG/M metagenome (GOLD analysis project Ga0316204, IMG submission 205661) | Microbial mat bacterial communities from mineral coupon in-situ incubated in ocean water Damariscotta River, Maine, United States -... | ecosystem: Environmental > Aquatic > Marine >... | reverse complement strand
TGGTGAAGCCGATAACTGTATTCTCGGTCATGTGGCATATCCCTTTCTCAATGAGAATTGCGGCGCGTCAACAACGCCATGATATGCCGCCCTTTCAGGCCGTCACCAACTTTCAGCTATAACTCGGCTAGGGTACTGACAGAAAGTCCAAGTATTTGCCATTCCCCGGTGAAACCAGCCGGCACACCCAGAAATGCAACGACCAAATACCACTTGCCGTAGGTGGATTTCTTTTTCCCTTCAGGATCGCTTTGTGGGTCATGATAGTCGAAAAGCCTATTTGACAACACATCGCTCCTTTTAGGTGCTGTGACTAGTGTAGCGCCTTGGCCGATTTCAATCTGCCCATTTCCTAACACGCCTCAATTCACGCTCGCAAAACAAAAGAAATGCGAGCGCCACCAATACATTTGGGAAAATGGCGTATAGCGCATTAGTGACGGGTGCATTAAAAGCTGATACTTCGCTCTTTGCGAACGCAAAATTCTCTTGTACCCGACGAGACTAAAAGCCGGCACCCAAGACAACACCCGAAAATTCCAAAGCGCCTTTGGACGAGGATCAAATTCGAAATACCAATAGACAAGTGCCGACAAAAGTATGGTGGGACCAGCAATTGCCCAATTGAACACATTAACCACGAGAAACAATAGTAGGAACCGTTTGTTGAAATCTGCGAAATCACCGGGTTCTGATGCAAGAACGACAAACCAATGGCCGCCGCAACCACGACTGAAACTAGAGCGTTTACAACCAAAGTGAGTCCGATCAGAAAAAACCAATTTCCCGGCAGTTGATTGCATGTGCTCAAACGGGGTTTGCATTGTCGATCTATGTGGCCTCCGTGGCAAAGGTTGATCCTGTAATAAACTCAAAGGTGGCAAGCGCCTATTCAAGAACAAGGTTGACCGTCACGCATGAAAGGCCTGCTTTCTATGGTATCTAGGCTTGTTCAGTGCTTTCCGGCTTGATTGGGAATGCCTCTATTTCAAAAACTAAGCCCGCAGATCAGCGCCTAAGAGCCAATTCGCTGCAATCTCAAACGCAGCTTCTGCCCAAAGCCACTCACCACCAACACCCCCAGCGCCGCCACGACAATGCTTGGCCCCGTTGGCGTGTCGAACCGGAACGAGCCGTAGATGCCCGCCACGGCCGCGACGGCGCCGAGCACGGATGCATAGGCCGCCATACGTTCCGGGCTATCGGCAAGCAGCCGCGCGGCGCTCGCTGGGATGATCAGCAAAGCCGTCACCAACAAAGCCCCGACAACTTTGATCGCGACCGCCACAAACACCGCCAGCGCCAGCGTAAAAATCCAGCCTTCCCGGCGCGGCACGACGCCGTGCGACAAAGCCATATCTCGGTTGAGCGACGCCAACAAAAGTCCCCGCCACCGCCACATGACCAGCGCCACCGCCAGACCGCCGCCCGCCCAGATCACCACCACATCGGCCCATGTCACCGACAGGATATCTCCGACGAGATAACGCATCAGATCGACCCGCACACCGTCCAGCAGCGCCACGGCCACAAGCCCAAGCGCCAGCGCGGAATGGGAGGCCACGCCCAGCAGCGTATCGGTATGCAAACCGCTATCGCGCTGTCCGACAATCATCGCGGCAATGGCAAGGGACACAACAATCACGCCACTTAGGACAGGTAAATCGACCGCCAGCGCCAAGGCAACGCCCAGCAGTGCTGCATGGCTGATCGTATCACCGAAATAGACCATGCGACGCCAAAGAACAAAGCACCCAAGCGGCCCCGCAACCAGGGCTAGGCCGACGGCGGCGAGTAAGACGGGGAGCAGAAAATCAATCATGGGAATGTGTGTCCGCGCCGTTCTGGGAATGATCATGCGCGTGGTCATGCACATGCCGATAAAGCGCCAGCGCACCCTCGGTACCATGACCAAACAACTGGCGGTATTCCGGCGCTTCCGAGACAACCGTTGGCGCCCCTTCGCAACAGATATGACCGTTGAGACAGATCACCCGGTCCGAGGCGCTCATCACCACATGAAGGTCGTGGGACACCATCAGAACCGCGCAATTCCTCTGATCCCTCAGGGATTCCACCAGCCGGTAAAAAGCCGCAACAGCCGGTTGATCCAGACCCTGCGCCGCCTCGTCCAGGATCAGCATATCCGGGTTGCCGATGATTGCATGTCCAAGCAAAACCCGCTGCATCTGCCCGCCTGAAAGCTCCGCCATCTGCCGATCCAAAAGCGGCGTCACGCCGACCAGTTCCGCGATTTCGTCAAGATCCGCGGCTTTCTCCGCAGCCAGCCCCCAAAACCGCCGCACCGGCATCGGCAGCGCATGATCCAGTGCCAGTTTTTGCGGCACATAACCGATCCGCAGACCTTTGGCGCGGCGGATGTCCCCGGCACTTAAGGGAATCGCGCCGATCAGGCACTTCAAGAATGTCGATTTGCCTGAACCATTCGGCCCGACCAGCGTGACAATCTCCCCCCGGGCAATCTCAAAATCTACGTCGTGAAGGATTTGCCGCCCCTCAAGACGCACACCCAAACCCTTGGTGGTCAGCAAGATATCCGCGCTCATCCCTCGCCCCCCCGGCATTCCGGGCAAGTGCCGAGGATTTCAACGGCGGCGGTGTTCATCTTGAACCCCAACTCTGTACAGGCTCCTCGAATTGGCACTTTCAGACCCTCCAGCGAGGCCTCGGCGACATGGTTGCACCCTTCGCAAATCAAAAACATCGCCTGATGATCCGGCCCCGGATGGGCGCAAGCCATAAAGGCATTGAGCCGCTCCAGACGATGCGCAAACCCATGCATGACCAGAAAATCAAGCGCACGGTAAACCACAGGCGGCTGTGAGCCAAAGCCTTCAGTCTTCAAGCGCTCAAGAATATCGTAGGCCCCAAGGGCGCGATGCTGCTCCAGCAAAATCTCCATCACCCGCTGGCGCACTTCGGTCAGCCGAAGGCCATGATCAGCACAAGCCGCCGTCACCAGCTTCATGGCACGGGTGGCACAGCGCTGATGATCATGGATGAGAAAAGTATTTTTCGCAGCCGCTTGAGGCATTCCACAAGTTTCCGTATTGCAATGTTATAACATTACGTTTAGTAGCATCTCGTCCCGCGACAAGCAACTGGAATTCGACAATGAAACACCTGCTAATCTGCCTGATCCTTTCGCTGAGCGCCTTTTCTGCGCGGGCTGAATCGCTGAAGATTGTGGCAGACGTCACACCCGTCGCCGCCATTGCTGCAGGCATCGTGAGCAAGGATCAGGAAGTCAAAACCTTGATCCCGCCCAATTCTTCGCCGCATGACTTTACCCTGCGTCCTTCGGACATTCAGGCCTTGCGCGACGCTGCTCTGATCCTTTGGTCCGGCGAGGACACCACCCCAACGCTGGAAAAACTGCTGACAAGCCCTGCCTTTGTGGACAAAACAATCGACCTTTCATCGCTAAAGGGCGTCTTTCAGCTGCCGTTGCGTGAAACAGAGGACCAAGAGAACGACGAAAATCAGGGCCATTTCGATCCTCATCTCTGGCTTTCGCCGCAAAACGCACTCATTTGGGTTGACGTGCTTACGGCTGAACTCGCACGCTTGGACCCAACACACGCCCCGGACCTACAAGACCGTAGCCGGGCCCTTCGGGCCGACATCGACTCAGTGGTGGCCGAGGCCCAGACATCTTTCGCCAAAACACCAAAACGCGCCTTCATCCAATATCACGACGCTTTTGCCTATTTCGAAACTACTTTTGGTCTTGAGCCCATCGGCGTCGCAACCTTGGACGACGAAGAAAACGCCTCGCTTGGGAAAATTGCGAAACTCCGGGACATCGCGACAGCGGAGCCGTCGATCTGTGTGATGACCAGCCATCCCTCGCAATCGAGGGCCGCGCAGAACCTTCTGGTGGCCAAGGACAGTTACCTGATATCAGCCGAGCCGTTGCGCGCCGAAAGTTACCCGGACCTGCTCAGCGCCCTGAGTGATAGTTTTCGCGCCTGTCTTTACTAACCGCCTGCCTTGCGAAACACCGCAACCAAGGCCATGCGATCAGCCTCGTCGCTGGACGATCCATCTGCATAAATCGCCTCGCGCAGGAAGGTCAGGTCGCGAATATCATCTGCAATCCGCTGGAACTTCGCGCCAAATCCACGCGCCTCGAAATGCGCAGCATTTATGCCCAGCACAAACAATGCCCCGGGGCGTGCTACACGTAGCAACTCGTCAATTGCATCCGGGCCAACATGCCCGTGGGTAAACGTCCCCGCACTGATCAGGCCACCGTAACTACCTGACTTCAAGGGCAATTGCCCGGTCAGATCGCCTTCAATCACATCGCTGTAACACCCCTTATCCATGGAAACCGCAAGCATCTCCGGCGAGATATCCAGCCCTGTCATCTGAACCGGCCCCCGCGCTGCCAGACGTTCGCCAACAAGTCCGGTTCCTGCACCAATATCCAAAACCGGCTGGTCGTCACGCAACGCGCGTTCCGCGAAAATTCGTGCGATCAAATCAGGGTAAACATAGCCATAGGCCGCCGCAAAGGCGTGGTCGTAGTCCGCCGCCCAATCCCGGTAAAGTGCCCGTGAATCCTCGGGCGTTTTCAGCCGGTAGGCCCGGGCAAGATCAAATTCGTCATCACTCATGGCCCAAACCTATCACCAACAATAGGCGCGGCAACAAAAAAGCGGCGGCACGGATCAAGTCCGCACCGCCCCCAAAAATCCAGCCGCCAATGGGCCTACATGTCCATGCATTCCGCAACTTCGACGCTGCCATTGCCGCTTTTGACCATCGGGCAACCCTTGGCCATGGCCACTGCTGCATCCATGTCTTTGGCATTCACGATCGTATAGCCCGAAGCAGGATTCGCGCCACCATCATCTGCCACTCCCCCCGCAGAGACGGTTTTCGAAATGCCAAGCGGGTTGCCGCCATCAACCACCGCATCGCCCATTTCGCCAAACCAGGCCATCCATTCCGCCATAACCTTCTGGCTTTCCTCTGGGCTGTCCGGGGCTGTGCCACCGTGGTAAACGTAAATATATTTGGTCATCTTCTCTCTCCCTTTGGGTCAGTTGGAATTTGCAAGCGCTTCGAGTTTGGCCACGGACGAGGTCCAGCCCTGGTTGTGATTGGCCGCCAGCTCTTCAGTTGCCAATTGCATGTGATGAAGCGTGAACGCCGTCGTTCCATCACCATTGTCGCTAAGCGAAATCATCACATGGCTTTCATCGCCACGCTTGTCCGCATCATCATGCCAGGCCCAGGTAAACCCCAACATATGAGGCGGCTCCACCTTGGTAACCTGCCCCGAAACCTTGTAGCGCTGCCCCTCGTCATTCATCATCACGCAATGCCAGGGGCCGGATGCGGTCATATCCAGCGATTGATCGGGCAACGACATCGTGCCGGGCCCCCACCATTTGACCTGAAACTCAACCTTGGTGACAAAATCAAACACCTTCTTGATCGGTGCCTTCAACTGGCGTTCAATTTTTAATTCAGCCATGGTCTTCCTCCAGCGACAACGCTTGTTCCAGCCGATCAAGGCTGCGTTCCCAGAATTTCCGGTGATATTCGATCCAGGCGTTGACCGCCTGCAAAGCGTTTGGATTGACCGAATACATCCGTTTCTGGCGATCCACCCGCTGAATAACCAGACCGGCCTCACGCAAAACCTTAAGATGCCGCGAAATCGCCGGCGCCGAAATATCGGCCACGCCCTGCAAAGTGCCGGCCGCCAGTTCCCCATCGCTCAAAAGCCGTTCAACAATCGCAAATCGGGTCTTGTCGCCCAAAGCTGAAAATGTCGCTGCCAGATCCGTCACAATCAATCTTTCCTGTTTTCGTTAATTAACCTAATTGCAAATAATACCAACGTCAACCGCTTTTCCCTTGCACCTTCGCCGGGCTTTTGCAGGCTGGCAGACATCCAGTTGAAAAGAGGCCCCGATGATCGACTTTAACACCAAGGAAATGTCCTCCCTGCTGGCCGAGGTCTTTGCACCCTGGATCCAGGACCTGGCCATCCAGCCACTTGGAAAAGACGCAACCGGGGCAAATTTTCGCCTGCCACAAAACCCCGACCTCGTGCGCGGCGGCGGGGACGGGCCAAAGGTCATCTGCGGTCAAGCCGTCGCTGCCGTCGCTGACACTGCATCGGTGCTGACAATCTCTGCCCTGAACAACCGGTTTCGCAATTGCACAACCGTTGATCTCAGCACGAACTTTCTACGTCCGATGCTGCTCGGCGACGTCGACATCCGCATCGAAGCCCTCTCCAACGGTCGCCGCATGGCCGTCACAAGGGCAGATCTACGCGCCGCTGGCTCCGACAAGCTTACGGCCACGGCCACCTGCACCTTTGTTTATCTCGAGGACTGAGCTTCTTCTTTGCCCAAATACTCAATCTACCGCTCGTAACTCACCATCGTCAGCAGCTCATATTCCGCCACCTGCTCGTCGTCCTGATTAAAGGCGGTCACATGCCAACGCACCTCGCCGTATTCCTCGGTTCGCTTGGTCTTCCGACGCGCCGTCAAGCGTACCTTCAAACTATCCCCCGGCGACACAGGCTTTTGAAATGACAAACCGTTCAACCCGGTATTGGCCAAAACCGGCCCCGGATTGGGCTCCACAAACAGACCGGCAGCAAAGCTCAGCAACAAATACCCATGCGCCACGCGCCCCGGGAAAAACGGGTTCGCCTTTGCGGCTTCCTCATCCATATGTGCATAAAACGTATCGCCAGTGAAATGTGCGAAATGCTCGATATCCTCCAGCGTCACCACCCGTGGCCCGACATGGATCGTCTCACCAATCGCAATCTCGTTGAACGTCCGCTGGAACGGATGCCCCGGCCCCGTGACCTCTTTCGCTCCCTTCACCCAAACGCCAGAAATCGCCGTCAGAATATCGGGACTGCCCTGAATGGCTGTCCTTTGCATGTAGTGCATCACGCCACGAATGCCTCCCAACTCCTCGCCACCACCAGCCCGTCCAGGCCCACCATGCACCATATGCGGCAGGGGTGACCCATGCCCCGTCGACTCCCCCATCGAATCACGGTTGTTGAAATAGAGCCGCCCATGCCAGGCCGCACTTTCAGCCACCATCCGCGCCGCCACATCGCCATCCCGAGTGATCACAGATCCAACAAGCGAGCCGCCGCCCCGGTTCATCAGCGCCGCCGCATGGGCCACATCGCGGTAACCCATCAGGGTTGAAACCGGGCCAAAGGCCTCGACTTCATGCACCGCAACAGCGCCATCCGGATCGTCGCACGCCATCAGCATCGGCGGCAAAAACGCACCGCGATCTTTGTCGGCACCATCAACCTCAAACGCCTGTGGGTCGCCCGAGATCACCCGAACCTCATCCCCAATCGCCGCGATTTTCGTTAACACATCGCGCTTTTGCGCCTCGGAAGCCAGCGCCCCCATCCGCGTCGTCTCCAACGCCGGATCGCCGATTTGCAAGCCTTCCAGCTTCGCCGCAATCGCCTCACCCAACGGCCTAACCATCCCCTCCGGCACAATCATCCGCCGGATCGCCGTGCATTTCTGCCCGGCCTTCGCGGTCATCTCCCGCACGGCCTCTTTCACAAAAAGCCCAAACTCCGGGTCATCGACGCCGATATCCGGCCCCAGAACGCTCGCATTCAATGAATCCTGCTCCGCTAGAAACCGCGTGCCACTGCGCAACAACGCAGGCGTGGAGCGCAACATCAGCGCAGTATCCGCAGAACCGGTAAACGACACAATATCCTGTGGCCCCAGACGTTCCAACAAATCCCCGGTGCCCCCGGAAATCAACTGAAACGATCCCGGCGGGAAAATCCCGCTCTCGTCCATCATCCGCACGCAAGCTTCAGTCAGATAGGCCGTAACCGTCGCTGGCTTCACAATCCCCGGAACCCCTGCCAACAGGCTGGGCGCAAGTTTCTCCAGCATCCCCCAGACCGGAAAGTTGAACGCATTGATCGACACGGCAACCCCCAGCAAAGGCGTGCAAACGTGCTGACCCAAAAACGTGCCCTGCCGCGACAATTGTTCGATCTCGCCGTCAAGATAGACCTTACCATCCGGCATTTCCCGCCGCCCTTTAGAGGCGTAGACCATCAGCGTCCCGATCCCGCCATCAATGTCGATCTTGCTGTCCGAAAGCGTCGCCCCGGTCATATAAGACAGGCGATACATCTCATCACGGCGGTCTTGCAGGTATAGCGCCAGCGCTTTTAATTTCTTCGCCCGCTCGTGAAACGTCATCTCCCGCAGCGCAGGCCCGCCTATGCCCCGCGCGTAGTCCAGCATCGCCTGGAAATCGAGCCCATCCGAGCCTGAAGCAGCAATCTGCTCGCCCGTCACCGCGGAATGAATAGGCCGCAACGCGCCCTTCGGGGCTACCCATTTGCCTGCCGCAAAGCTTTGCAATTCCATCACGCTCATAGCACCTGTCCTTTGGGGTCAATCATCGCCGGTTACTATTGACCAACCGGTCGGTTTATGCAAATTCTTTTGCCATGATGGACAAACCAGTTTCCCCGCTCAGCGCCCAAGACATCGCCGAAAAATCTTCGGCGATCATGATGACCAAGGACATCGCCGCCCGGACTCTTGGCATGGTGCTAACAGACGTCAAACCGGGGGGCTGCACGATGACGATGAAGGTCCAGCCGACACATCTGAACGGCCATGGCATTTGTCACGGCGGCTATATCTTCACACTGGCCGACACCGCTTTTGCCTTTGCCTGCAACAGCTACAACCAACTGGCCGTCGCCCAACACAACACCATCAGCTTTGTCGCTCCCGGCAAACCGGACGAGACACTCAAAGCCGTCGCCGTGGAAAGCTACCGCTCCGGCCGCTCTGGCATCTATGATGTGACCGTCACCGGCGAAGATGGCCGCACGATCGCTCAGTTTCGCGGCTGTTCCCGCACCATCAAAGGCACGCATTTCGATATGAACGAGGATGAAACATGACCGACGTTTTTCTCTGCGAGGGGCTGCGCACCCCGATTGGCCGCTACGGTGGATCGCTAAGCTCCGTGCGCCCGGATGACCTGCTGGCAGGCGTCATCAAGGCCACCATCGCCAGCGCCCCCGGCCTTGATCCATCTGCGATTGACGATGCGATCATGGGCAACGCCAATGGTGCCGGCGAGGACAACCGCAACGTCGCCCGTATGGCCACCCTTTTGGCAGGCCTGCCCGACACAATCCCCGGCGTGACGGTCAACCGCCTCTGCGGCTCCGGCCTCAATGCGATTGGCATGGCCGCGCAGGCGATCATCGCAGGCGACGCCGAGATCATCCTTGCAGGAGGGGTTGAAAGCATGTCGCGAGCGCCTTTCGTGATGGGCAAAGCCGATGCTGCCTTTTCCCGCAAGGCGGAGATTTTCGACACCACCATTGGCTGGCGCTTTGTGAACCGTCAGATGAAGAAAACCCACGGCATCGACAGCATGCCGGAAACCGCCGAAAACGTGGCCGAGGACTTCAACGTCAGCCGCGCAGATCAAGACACCTTCGCCTATCGCAGTCAGGAACGTGCCGCCAAAGCGATTGCGTCCGGGCGCATGGCCCAAGAAATCGCACCGGTCACAATCCCGCAGCGCAAAGGTGATGCCATCATCGTCGATACCGACGAGCACCCGCGCCTGACGCCGCTGGAAAAACTCGCCAAACTGCCGGCACCGTTTCGCGAAGGTGGCACGGTCACCGCAGGCAATGCCTCGGGCGTTAACGACGGCGCAGCGGCGCTGATTATCGCAAGCGGAAAAGCAGTCGAGAAATACGGCCTCACCCCCCGCGCCCGCATCACTGGCATGGCAACCGCAGGCGTTCCCTCCCGGATCATGGGCATTGGCCCGGCCCCCGCATCCGAAAAACTGATGGGCCGTCTTGGCCTCAAAATCACCGACATCGACATCATTGAACTAAACGAAGCCTTCGCCGCCCAAGGTCTTGCCGTGATGCGCCAACTCGGCCTGCCGGATGACGCCGCCCACGTAAACCCCAACGGCGGGGCCATCGCGCTTGGCCATCCGCTTGGCATGTCGGGCGCACGACTGGCGCTGACCGCCGCCCAGGAAATGCAGAACACCGATGCCAAACGTGCCCTCTGCACCATGTGTATCGGTGTTGGACAGGGCATCTCTTTGATGCTGGAAAAAGCCTAAGGAACCGACATGCTGGACCTGACCCCAAAGCGCGACACGCTTGATCCCATCGAAATCGCCTCGCGTGACGAAATCGCCGCTTTGCAGTTGGAGCGGATGCGCTGGTCGCTCAACCACGCCTACCAAAACGTGCCACACTATAAGGCCAGCTTTGACGCCGCCGGAATGCACCCCGATGATCTGAAAAGCCTTGCCGATCTGGCGAAATTCCCCTTCACGGTGAAACAGGATCTGCGCGACAATTACCCTTTCAACATGTTTGCGGTTCCACGCGATCAGGTCGCGCGGATCCATGCCTCGTCGGGGACCACGGGCCAGCCGACAGTTGTGGGGTATACGAAAAACGACCTCAAAATCTGGGGTCAGGTCGTCGCCCGCTCCTTACGGGCCTCAGGCCTCAAACCCGGTGAAATCCTGCACAACGCCTATGGCTACGGGCTGTTCACCGGCGGTCTTGGCATCCATCTGGGGGCCGACGAACTTGGCCTCGCGACCGTTCCCGTTTCCGGTGGCATGACGGGCCGCCAAGTCCGCCTGATCGAGGATTTCCGTGCCGATGGGATCACCATCACACCATCCTATATGCTGTCCGTTCTCGATGAATACCGCCGCCAAGGGTTTGACCCTCGCAAATCCCCCCTCAAGGTCGGCATCTTCGGGGCAGAGCCATGGACCAACGCTATGCGCCGCGAAGTTGAAGAGGCCTTCGACATGCATGCCGTTGATATCTATGGACTATCCGAGGTTATGGGCCCAGGCGTCGCCAACGAATGCGTCGAAACAAAAGACGGCCTCCACCTCTGGGAGGACCACTTTTACCCCGAGGTCATTGACCCTGAAACCGGCGAAGTCCTGCCCGATGGCGAGTTGGGCGAGTTGGTCTTCACCTCGCTTTCCAAAGAAGCCTTCCCGATCATCCGCTACCGCACCCGCGACCTCACCCGCCTGTTGCCGGGCACCGCGCGGACCATGCGTCGGATGGAGAAAATCACTGGCCGCTCTGACGACATGATCATCCTGCGCGGCGTCAACGTCTTCCCGACCCAGATCGAGGAACAGTTGATGACGGTCACAACTTTGGCCCCGCATTTCCAGATCGAACTGACCCGCAAAGGCCGGATGGATCACATGGTTGTCCATGTGGAGGCAACAACAGGTGCCGCGTCCGACAACGCGCGTGAAGCCTCCGCCAAACAACTGTCGTCGCGGATTAAATCCACCGTCGGCATCTCTGCCGAGGTTCGTGCCGCCGAGCCCGGCAAGGTCGCCCGTTCTGAAGGCAAAGCCGTGCGCGTCGTCGACAACAGGCCCAAAGACTGATGGCCCGCACCATCGCAAAAGATTACGAGGTCAAGCGGCAGGCGATCCTCTCCACCGCCGCCTCGTTCTTTGCGAAAAACGGGTTTGACCGCTCGTCGATGACCAAGCTGGCCGAGGCCTGCGGCGTCTCCAAAGCGTTGATTTACCACTATTACGACAGCAAGGACGCGCTGCTTTACGACATCGTTCACACCCACCTCACCGACCTTTTGGATGTGGTGCAGGGCGTGGACCTCTCGTCGTCGGACAAACACGCAAATCTGCACGCCCTGACCCGCGCGATCCTGTTGGCATATCGCGGTTCCGACGAACAACACCAAGTCCAGGCCGTCGCCATGGCCGCCCTGCCAAAAGCCGAACGCGACGTGTTGGCGGATTTGCAAAAACAGATGGTGGCACTTGTTTCCCGCGCCCTGCAGGAGGCCGCACCGGCCTATTTCAAATCCAACCCCAACCGCCTGACTCCCGTCACGATGTCGTTATTCGCCATGCTGAACTGGTTCTACATGTGGCACCGCCCCGGCAAAGGCACCAGCCGCGAAGACTACGCCGACCTCGTCGCGGACCTTGTTTTGAACGGGATTTCGGCGGAAATCACGTAAACTCACCCGCAAGCCCCGGGTTTGCGATCAAATGTGATCGCCTCATATCTGGACATTTACCACAAATGTTCTATATTTGTTCTCATTACCAGAACAAACGGAGGCTGCCATGCTCGCTGATCATCAAACCCTTCCCGCGCCAACCCCTGCGCAAGTCGATTTCGCGCGAAAAATCAGCCAGCGCCTGAACGAGACGATCCCCTGGGAAGACATCAACGACCGCGCGTCGCTGTCCAACTGGATCGGCGCACATCAGGCCGCCTTTAAAAAAGCCATCGCCGCACGTCATTCAGGGGCGGGTGCTACCTCCAAACAGGTCGCCTACGCCGAAAAAATCGCCATGCGCAAACGCCGCGCAGTCCCCGAAGAATGCTTCCGCGACGCGGGCCTGATGTCGAAATGGATTTCGAGCAACCGGTAAGGGTCAGCAATCCGCCAGCATCTGTGACGTAAACGCCTTCATCGCCATTTGTTGGCGCTTTGCATCCTTGACGGAGTTCTGCCAAAAGTCGCTTTCGTTGTCGGCCAAAAACAGGAACCGCTTCGTTTTCCGCAACCGGTTTGTAAGGGCTTTCGGCAGCCTTCCAAGTTCAATCCTAGAGAAACGAACAACTAACCCGCTGATCTTTTCAAGATCTTTCGCCGCTTTGGTCAACTCGTTAAGCGCATTGCGCATCCGCCGCTTTCGCTGACTGCAATTGTCGGTTTTAGCCGCAATTTCACAATTGAGTTCGGCCTTGGAAAGCCGGTTGCCAACCAGATTGATATCGTCCGAAAAATCCCGTCCGCGTCTCAGAAACTTTGCAATACCCGCAGATACAGCACTTGAGCCCGTGATCTGATTTGGGGTCAGACCCGCCGCCTTGCCAACCTGCGTGTCGATCTCAGGAATTGCCTTTTCCGCAAGTTTACGCAGTTCCATGTTCCGCCGTGCCAGACGGTTATGATGCCGCGCCATTTCACGGATTTTCCGTTTCAAGGCATTGAGTTTCTTGTTGTCGATACAACATTCCACCGGCTTCTTCCGCGTCGTCGTCGCCCCGCCCGTCTTGGTTTTGGTCTTGGGCTTAACTTGGCTATCCTGCGGGGGCGAACCCTCTGGAAATGCCGGAAAGCCAATGCTCGTGGATCCAAGAAAAGCCGCACCCAGAACCGTTAGACGTCGTCTTGAAATACTCATAAATCATCTCCGCGCAATTATCAGCGGCAGAAGAATACCATGTTTTGTGCAATTTTTCGAATCGCGCCCGGAGTCAAACCCGCGCGAATTCCTCCTTGGCATACCCCTGCAAAAACAAAAGCGCCGTCAGATCGCCGTAGTTCACCTGAATATCCGCCGCCACCGCGACCGCCGGTTTTGCGTGCAAAGCTACGCCCACACCTGCCAAATCGAGCATCCCCAGATCGTTCGCGCCGTCCCCAACGGCCAGCACATCCTCGGGCTTTAGCCCTTGTGCAGCGGTGATCTCGCGCAAAGCTTCAACCTTGGCATCGCGCCCCAAAATCGGCGGGATCACCTTGCCGGTCAGCTTGCCGTCGACAATCTCCAGCCTGTTCGCGCGGTTCTCATCAAAGCCAAGCCCGTGCGCAACGCCTTCGGTGAAATCGGTAAACCCGCCGGACACCAGCGCCGTATAAGCGCCCTTGGCCTTCATCGTCGCCACCAACTCGCGGCCCCCCGGCATCGGCGTGATCCGGGTTTCCAGCACATGGTCGATCACGCTTTCCTCCAGCCCCGCCAACAGCGAAACCCGTTCGCGCAGCGCATCTTCAAAGTTGATCTCGCCGTTCATCGCGCACGCCGTGATCGCCGCGACGCGTTCGCCAAATCCGGCCTCATCTGCCAGCTCGTCAATGCATTCCTGCTGGATCATGGTGCTGTCCATATCCGCCAGCAGCATCTTTTTGTGCCGCTCGCCCGCCTTCTGGATCACAAGGTCCACACCCCGGTCTTGAAGGCTCTGCCAGATCTTCTTTTCCATCACGGGGCGCTCGGGAATCGGGAACTCACAGGCGACACATTCCTGCAACCAGCGAAACTCGCCGCCCTGCAATTCCTTGTGGTAAGGCAACACATTTCCGACCGTCAAAACCGGTTCAGCCTGGGCGCAGAGCAAGGTGGCTACATACATGTCTTTGGAATTCCTTACCTTTTCGCCATCCCGGGGATAGGTCGCATTTTAAGTACAAATCGCCGCATACAATGATTTTTCCTCTTGATCCAGACCGTTGATCCAACTAATCCGGCACGTGGGACACCCTTCCCCAACGAAGGGCATATATCTGTGAGGATACCATGACTACGACTGATCAAAGACCGGACATCCGTCCGGCGAACCCCCGATTTTCATCTGGCCCCTGCACCAAACCGAAAGGTTGGACGCTTAAGGCGTTGAGCGACGCCGCCTTAGGCCGCTCGCACCGCGCCGCAATCGGCAAATCCAAACTCAAAGACGCAATCGAGCGCACGCGCGACATTCTCGGCGTGCCTGCTGAATATCGCATCGGCATCGTGCCCGCGTCTGACACCGGCGCGGTCGAAATGGCCCTCTGGTCAATGCTCGGCGTACGTGGCGTCGATATGATGGCTTGGGAAAGCTTTGGCGCGGGCTGGATCACCGATGTGACCAAACAGCTAAAGCTGGAGGTCACGACCCATACCGCCGACTACGGCCACCTGCCGGACCTCACGAAAGTTGATTTCAACAACGACGTCGTCTTCACCTGGAACGGCACGACCTCCGGCGTGCGCGTACCAAACGGCGACTGGATCGACGAAGGCCGCGCAGGGCTAACGATCTGCGACGCGACCTCTGCGGCCTTCGCGATGGACCTGCCTTGGGACAAGCTGGATGTGACAACATTTAGCTGGCAAAAAGTGCTGGGCGGAGAGGCAGCGCATGGGATGATTATCCTCTCACCCCGCGCGGTGGAGCGGCTGGAAACCTACACGCCCCCTTGGCCCCTGCCCAAGATTTTCCGCATGACCAAAGGCGGCAAGCTGATCGAGGGCATCTTTGCGGGGGCCACGATCAACACGCCTTCCATGCTGGCGGTCGAGGATTACCTGAAATCGCTCGACTGGGCCGAAGCCCAAGGCGGCCTCAGCGGTCTGATCGCGCGCGCGGATGCCAACACCAAAGCGGTTGCCGACTTTGTCGCCAGCCACGACTGGATCAACTTTCTGGCGGTGGATCCCGCGACGAACTCCACCACATCCGTCTGCCTCAAATTCACCGACGCGCGGATTTCGGACGGCGCGGCCTTCGCCAAAGCCATCGCCAAACGGCTGGAAGCCGAAGGCGTCGCCTATGACATCGGTGCTTATCGCGACGCGCCCGCCGGCCTGCGTATCTGGTGCGGCGGCACGGTGGAAACCACGGACATTTCTGCCATGCTCGGCTGGCTCGACTGGGCCTTTCAAGCCGAGATTGAGGGCGCTTCCCGGACCTGATCCGGGACCGCGTAACGTCAAGCGGCCCCGGTTCAAGACCGGGGCAAGCCCTCAGCACCAACCGCGTCCCGGCCCCCGCGCCGGGACCTCTCAAATTCAAAAGACCCCGGCTCAAGACCGGGGCACCTATGAAAGAACACGAAATGCCCAAAGTCCTCGTATCCGACAAACTCTCTGAAACCGCCGTCCAGATTTTCCGCGATCGCGGCATCGACGTCGATTTCCGCCCCGACATTGGCAAAGACAAGCTCGAACTCCTCAAAATCATCGGCGACTACGACGGCCTCGCCATTCGTTCCGCCACCAAAGTGACCGAGAAAATCCTCGCCAACGCCACCAACCTCAAGGTGATCGGCCGCGCAGGGATTGGCACCGACAACATCGACAAGGAAGCCGCCTCCAAAAAGGGCGTGATCGTGATGAATACGCCCTTTGGCAACATGATCACCACCGCCGAACACGCCATCGCGATGATGTTCGCGGTCGCGCGCCAAATCCCCGAAGCCAGCGCCTCCACACACGCCGGAAAATGGGAAAAATCCAAATTCATGGGGGTCGAGCTAACCAACAAAACCCTCGGCGTGATTGGCGCAGGCAATATCGGCGGCATCGTTTGTGACCGCGCACGCGGCCTCAAAATGAAAGTCGTGGCTTACGATCCCTACCTTGGCGAGGAAAAGGCCGACAAGATGGGCGTCGAAAAAGTTGACCTCGACGACCTCCTTGAACGGGCTGATTTCATCACCCTCCACGTCCCCTTCACCGAGGACACCAAGAACATCCTGTCGCGCGAAAACCTCGCCAAAACCAAACCCGGCGTGCGCATCATCAACTGTGCCCGCGGTGGTCTGGTCGACGAAGAGGCCCTCGCCGACGCCCTGAATTCCGGCCACGTCGCGGGTGCCGCCTTTGACGTCTTTGCGCAAGAACCCGCGACAGAAAACCCGTTGTTCAACCTGCCCAACGTCGTCTGCACGCCGCACCTGGGGGCCGCCACAACCGAGGCACAGGAAAACGTCGCCCTGCAAGTGGCCGAACAAATGTCGAACTACCTGCTGACCGGTGCTGTCGAAAACGCCCTCAACATGCCAAGCGTCACCGCCGAGGAGGCGAAAGTCATGGGCCCTTGGGTCAAACTTGCGGGCCATTTGGGCGCGTTTTCCGGACAAATGACGGACGAACCGATCAAGGCCATCAACATCCTTTACGATGGCGTTGTCGCCGACATGAACCTTGCAGCCCTCAATTGTTCAGTCGTCGCAGGTATCATGAAAAAGGCCAACCCGGACGTGAACATGGTTTCCGCCCCGGTAGTTGCCAAGGAACGCGGGATCAAGATTTCGACCACCAATCAGGATAAATCCGGCGCATTTGACGGCTATATCAAGGTCACGATTGTCACGGACAAACAGGAGCGCTCCATCGCGGGGACGGTCTTTTCCGACGGCAAGCCGCGCTTTATCCAGATCAAAGGCATCAACATCGACGCGGAAATCGGCCGCCACATGGTCTATACCACCAACAAGGACACCCCCGGCATCATCGGGGCCTTGGGTCAGACGATGGGATCAAACGGTGTTAACATCGCCAACTTCACCCTTGGCCGCTCCGATGTTGGCGGCGACGCCATTGCCCTTCTTTACGTCGATCAACCGATCCCGGACCCGGTACTTGCCGAGCTTGCGGCAACCGCAAAGTTCACCCAGATCAAACCGCTGGTATTCGACGTCGCCTGAGGACTTCGCGCCACGCAATCAACAGGATTATCACGGGCCGCCTTGTGTGGCTCGTGTAGTTCGTTAGGGTCATCTAAAACCAATACCAAAGGACCATATCATGCGCTTTTCCGTTCTGGCTTTTTCCGCGTTCCTGGCCGCATCCGCCGTTCAGGCGCAAACCTGCGGTGGTGATTTCAACGCCTTCCTCAATGGCCTGAAACAAGAAGCCGCCGCCAAAGGTCATTCCCGCCAGACCATCAACGCGTTCTTCAGAACCGCAGCTCTTGACCCCGATGTGATCCGCCGGGACCGGGCGCAGGGCATTTTCAAATCCACCTTCACCGAATTTGCCGGCAAGGTCATCTCGCGTAACCGGTTGGACGTTGGCAAAAACAGCAAACGCAAATACGACGCCGTCTTTGATCGGGTCGAACGCGAATTCGGCGTTGACCGCAACGTCCTCCTCGCCTTCTGGGCGCTAGAAACGGACTACGGCACATTTCAGGGCGACATCAATACCGCCAACGCGTTGATCACCTTGGCACATGACTGCCGCCGCCCCGAATTGTTCCGTCCGCAGGTCTTGGCCGCGATCGACCTCTACTTACGCGGCGATTTTGACCCTGCCACAACCACTGGCGCGTGGGCCGGTGAAATCGGCATGGTACAGATGCTGCCCGAAGACATCCTCCACCTCGGCGTGGACGGCAATGGCGACGGCAAAATCGACGTCAAAGGCACCGCCGCAGACGCCCTCCTTTCCGGTGCGAATATGCTCCAATCCCTCGGCTGGACGGCCGGGCAACCCTGGCTAGTAGAGGTCAAAGTACCCTCCAACCTCGATTGGTTCGACACTGGCATCCAAAGCGAAAAGACGGTCTCAGAATGGGCCAGCCTCGGTGTAAAGGCCCGCAGTGGCAACCTGCCCGACGGATCGCTCAAATCTTCAATAATTCTGCCGCAAGGGCGCAACGGCCCGGCTTTTCTCGCGCTGCCAAACTTCCACGTCTATTTTGAATGGAACCAGAGCTTTGTCTATGTAACCACCGCCGCCTATTTCGCCACACGTCTGGCCGGCGCTCCGGTGTTTGACAAAGGCAACCCAGAGCCCGGTCTTTCCGACGGGCAAATGAAACAGCTCCAGCAAAAACTTCGCGCCCTTGGCCATGACGTTGGTAAAATCGACGGCATCTTGGGCTCGGGCACCAGAAACGCCGTGCGCAAGGAACAAAGACGCCTCGGCATACCTGCTGATGCCTGGCCTACGGTGGCCCTTCTGAACAAGCTCTAAGCGGCTTCTTTATGCGCCAAATATCCCCGCCGGAGGCTCCTCCGGCGGACGCTAGGCGACCATCTTCTCCGCATTGCTAAGGTCCACAGACACAAGCTGAGAAACCCCCTGCTCGGCCATCGTCACCCCAAACAGCCGGTCCATCCGACTCATCGTCACCGCATGGTGGGTAATGATCAAAAACCGCGTCTGGGTCTGCCGTGTCATCTCGTCCAGCAGATCACAGAACCGCGTCACATTCGCATCATCAAGCGGCGCATCCACCTCATCGAGCACACAGATCGGCGCGGGGTTCGCGAGGAACACCGCGAATATCAGCGCCAGTGCTGTCAAAGTTTGCTCACCACCCGACAACAGGCTCAGTGTCGCCAGTTTCTTACCCGGCGGCTGGCACATGATCTCCAACCCCGCCTCCAGCGGATCGTCGCTTTCCACCAGCACCAGCTTGGCCTCGCCGCCGCCAAAGAGGTGCTTGAACAACATCTCGAAATTCTTGTTCACCGTATCAAACGCCGCCAGCAAACGCTCGCGTCCTTCGCGGTTCAGCGATGAAATTCCGGTGCGCAATTTGCCAATCGCCGCTTCCAGATCGACCTTTTCCGCGCCCAGCGTTTCAAATTCCTCGCGCACTTCAGTCGCATCTTCTTCGGCCCGCAAATTGACCGCCCCAAGCGCATCGCGCTGACGACGCAACCGCGCGACATCCATTTCTATCCGCTCCGACGATGGCATCTTGTCGGGATCACCTTCCAACAGTTCCAACAGCCGCTCGGGCGTTACGCCCATGTCATCGGAAATCCGCGCCGCCGCCGTTTCCACCTGCACCCTTGCAGCATCCGCCACCGCCTCGGCCCGTGCGCGTGCCTCGCGGCTGTCAGCCGCCGACCGTTCTGCATCCCGCTCCGCCGCAACCGCTTCGCGCAGCGCCGTTTCCCCCGATGCCAAAGCATCTGCCGCCCTTGACTTGCGCGCCTCGGCTTCCCGGATCGCCCCGGCCAGTTCGTCCCGCTTGGCGGCAATCTCCTCAGGGGCGGCCTGCGCCTCAGCGAGTTCCAACTCGCTGGCCGTTTTGCGTTCTTCCAACTCCGCTGTGCGCCGCCCGGCTGTTTCCAGACGGTGTTTCCAGCCGGAAACCTCCTTCAAAATCTCTTGCCGCCGTTTGGTCCGCGCCTCGTTCTCGCGGCGCAATTCATCCGCCATCGAGCGTTTCGTCAGCATCGTCATCCGCGCGGCTTCTACAGCGATTTTCTGCGTCTCAACCCCGGCGCGAGCGTCGTCCAGGTTTTCCAGCGACGCCGCCGCCGCTTCGGCCTCGCGCATCATCTGACGATTGGCGATCGCCTCTTCGTCGTGACGTTTGAGCGCCATTTCAGCCGTTTCCAAACGCCCCGAAGCAATATTCTGATCCGCCTCCGCGCGGCTCACATCGCGGCTGGCACGGGTTAAAACCTCGTCCGCCGCGCGGCGTTTTTCGCGACAAATCCGGTCGTGATCCGCCAATTCAGCCAATTCGCGCGACAGCGTTTCATGGGCGCGAACCGCCCCGGCGGCAACCTCTTCCGCCTCGCCCAGCAAGCCGCGCAATTCCTCCAGCCGATTGACCTGTTGCAGACGGAGCGCGGCCGCTGACGGCGCATCCTCGGCCGCGGCGCGAAACCCGTCCCAGCGCCACAAATCCCCCTCGATGGAAACCAGTCTCTGCCCCGGCAACAACGCGGCTTGCAACGCCGCACCTTCCGTTGCCGCGACAATGCCGATCTGTTGCAAACGCCGCCCCAGAACGCCCGGCGCTTTCACCAAAGACCCAAGCGGCGTCGCCCCCGCTGGCAAGGATTGCGCAGATGTATAGTCCGGCATCAAAGCCCAACCGGAACGGCCCGCGTCACTCACCGCAGGCAGACGCAAATCATCCGCAAGGGCAGCCCCCAAAGCCGCCTCGTAACCCGCCTGCACCTTTAATTGGTCAAGCAACTGCCCGGCATCCGATTGCTCCCGCGCAACCAGCCGGTCCAAAGCAGCCACCTCGGCCCTCAGCGCATTTGCTTCGCCTTCCGCCCCGGATCGCGCCGCGCGGGCATCCGCCTCGGACGATTGCTTTTCGCTCCGCGCAGCCTCCGCCAAGGTCAGGTCTTCTTCCGCGCCTTCTGCGGCTTGTTCTGCGCGTGCCTGTTCGGCCAAAGCAGCAGCATGGCGATCCCGCGCCTCGGCCAGGCTTGCCTCTGCGGCTGCGCGCGCGTTGCGGGATTTTTCAGCCTCCGCCTCGTTCCGGGCCAGCGTGGACTTCCCGTCGGCAAGCAAACGTTGCGCCGATTGGTGACGTGCGGACAGCCGCGCCATATCTTCGGTCAACTGGCCAAGTTTGCTTTCCGCCTCCTGCAAACTCGCGCCTGCATTTGTGGCTGCATTCTGGGCGTTTTCCAACAAGGCTTCGGATCCCTGACCCGCCTTGATCAACGCCTCCTGCTCCCATTCCAGCCGCTCAATCGTTTCGCCCGCGTCCCGGTTCAAACCGGCCTCGCGGGTGATATCTGCGCCCAATTGTTCGATCCGCTGACGCAGTGTTTCAATCGTGGCACGTGCCCGGCTTTCCTGATCCTCCAGCGAATCCCGTTCCACCATCAGGCGTTGCAGAACCGCCGCCGCAATTGCGTCCTCTTCGCGCAAAGGCGGCACGCGATCCTCGGCCTCCAGCCGCGCCCGCGCCGATGCACTTGCTGTCGCTTCGGCTTGTGCCGCCGCCTGAACAAGCTCCTTCAACGAGGTACCCGCCGCGGCCAAAGCCACATCCGCCTCGCGCCAGCGCCGGTAGAGCAACAAGCCTTCGGAGCGGCGCAGTTCCTCGCCAATCTCGCGATATCGCGCCGCTTGCCGGGCTTGGCGTGCCAATGTCGTCAACTGGCTTTGCAACTGCTCCAGTACATCATCGACGCGGGTAAGGTTCGTTTCCGCCCCGTTCAGCTTCAACTCCGCCTCGTGACGGCGCTGGTAAAGCCCGGAAATCCCTGCCGCCTCTTCCAGAATACGTCGCCGCGCCTTGGGCTTGGCATTGATCAGTTCCGAGATCTGACCCTGTCGCACAAGCGCTGGCGAATGCGCTCCGGTGGAGGCATCGGCAAACAGCATCTGCACATCGCGCGCCCGCACATCCTTGCCGTTGGTCTTATAAGCCGAGCCCGCATCGCGCGTGATCCGCCGGATAATCTCCAACTGGTCCTGATCGTTAAAACCCGAGGGCGCGGTGCGGTCCGAATTGTCCAGAAACAGCGCAACTTCCGCAAAGTTCCTCTGCGGACGGCTGGCGGCACCGGCAAAAATCACATCTTCCATCCCGCCGCCACGCATGGCCGTGGGACGGTTTTCACCCATAACCCAACGCAACGCCTCCAGCAGGTTCGACTTGCCACAGCCATTGGGACCAACAACACCCGTCAGCCCATCCGCGATCACCAGATCGGTCGGGTCAACAAAGCTTTTAAAGCCTGTCAGTCTGAGTTTCGAAAACTGCACGTAGCGGTCCGTTGATGATTCCGTCGTCTCGAGCAAAGTCTCGCGGACGACCCAGCGGAGTCAACTCATAACCCCCGGATATGGCGGCGAACCGCTGGTTATCCACAAGATATTGCGCGACATTCCGCTTTGGGTTGCAACCCAATCGAAATTTGCCCACGAAATTCCTGCGGAAATCAACTCTGAAATGTCGCGATTCATCTTGACCGCAACCCCTTCGGAAGGCCATAAAGGCCCCGCATGGTTCCCCAGAACGCCGCCAAGCGGTAGGGGAGTAAATGGGAATTCGGAAAAGGCCGACCAAATCTGGGGCCCCAAGCCGAAACCGCCCCCGCGACTGTATGCGGCGAGTGTTGCCCTTCAACGCCACTGGGAAACCGGGAAGGCAGGGACAACGCAGCGACCCGCAAGTCAGGAAACCAGCCCTGCAAACGAGGACAACATATCCGTCGGGTGTGACGGGAAAGGACTTACAATATGACGACCGCGACCAAGACAATCGCCGCCACCAACACCAACATCATGACCATCGCCTTTGTAGCTTTGATGGGCCTGGGTTTGGTGTTCATCGCGGGCCACGCACAATCCGCAGCCCTGCATGACGCGGCGCATGACGTTCGGCACACGGCCGGATTTCCCTGCCACTAAGCCATGTTGAAACGATTGCTGGCCAGCGCGTTGATCGCTGGTTTTGCAGCGGGGCTGATTGCCGCCTTGCTGCAAATTTCATTTGTGCAACCTCTTTTGGAGATGTCCGAACTCTACGAGTCCGGACGGGCCGTGCATTTCGGGGCCGACGCCACGACAACTGCCGTTCCCGGCGTCGAATTTGACGTCCGGCGGGTGCTGTTCAACGTGCTTTTCAACGTCTTTACCTATGCAGGCTACGGCCTTGTGCTTGTCGCCGCCATCGCACTTGCCGCAGAGCGGGGCTTGAAATTCTCGCTTGGGACCGGTGTGCTTTTTGGCCTTGCAGGCTACGCCGCTGTGCAATTCGCCCCAGCCTTTGGCCTCGCGCCCGAGCTGCCCGGCAACGCCGCCGCCGACGTTGGACCCCGACAAATCTGGTGGATCGCAACAGCCGTGTTGACCGCTGGTGGTCTCTGGCTGATCACCTTTGGTTCGACCAACGCCACCCGGCTGGCAGGGATTGGCGCGTTGTTCATTCCGCATATCATCGGCGCGCCCCATCCCACCACCTTCACCGGCCCCGCCCCGCCGGAACTCGCTGCGCTTTACGCAACCCGCGCGCTTGGCACGGGCCTTGTCGTCTGGGTGATCCTTGGCATGGTCGCGGCTTATATCTGGGAGAAAGACGCGACATGAACCACCTCTTTGCACCTTTTGGCACGGCGCTCACTTTTGCCGCCGAAAACGCCAAAAGGTCCCACGGCGAAGGGCTTCACCTCGCCGAAGACGCTTTCGGTGATCTCTTGACCTTCGCGCTTAACAATTACCACCATTCCGAAATCTTGGTCGATGGTACGAATGTCGCCGTCGCCAAATTCGTCCCGTAAGGACCTGATATGCAACAGAAAATCCCCGCCACAGTCGTCACAGGTTTCCTCGGCGCTGGCAAAACCACTCTGATACGCCACATGCTGCAAAACGCCAACGGCAAACGCATCGCGCTTGTGATTAACGAGTTCGGCGACCTCGGCGTCGATGGTGATATCCTCAAGGGTTGCGGTGATGAAACCTGCACCGAAGACGACATCATGGAGCTGTCCAACGGCTGCATCTGCTGCACCGTCGCGGACGATTTCATCCCGACAATGGAAAAGCTGCTGGCCCGCGAAAACAAGCCAGATCACATCGTAATTGAAACCTCCGGCCTTGCGCTGCCGCAACCCCTGGTCCGCGCGTTCAACTGGCCCGAGATTTCGACCAAAGTCACCGTCGATGGCGTCGTGACAGTCGTGGATGGCAAAGCCGTGACCGAAGGACGCTTCGCCCACAACGTCGCCGCCGTTGATGCTCAGCGCAAACTTGACGAAAACCTTGACCACGAAACGCCCTTGTCCGAGCTGTTCGAAGACCAGATCGCCTGCGCCGACATGATTGTGGTGAACAAAACAGACCTGCTGGACGCGGCCGAGGCCGACGCCCTTGTTGCAACCCTGCGCGGCGACAGTCGCGGCGGCGTTCAGGTCATAAAGACCTCCATGGGCGCCCTGCCGGTCGAGGTTTTGCTGGGTCAAAACATCGGCGCAGAAGGCGATCTCGACGCCCGCCACGAGGTCCATCACCACCATCACCACGAGGATGATGAGGACGATCATCACGAGGATGACCATCACCACGATCACGACCATGACGAATTCGAAAGCTTCGTATTCACCCGCCCGGAAATTACGGACGCGACTACCTTTGCCGCCCAGGTTGCAGACGTGATCCGCGCCCACGACATCCTGCGTCTCAAAGGCTTTGCCGCCATCACCGGCAAACCCATGCGCCTGACCCTGCAAGCCGTTGGCCCCCGCGTAGACACCTATTTCGACCGTCCATTTGCAGCAGGCGAGCCCCGCGAAACAAAGCTGGTCGTCATCGGTCAGGCCGGAATGGACCGCGCGGCAATCGAGGCAGCGCTATCCGTATGAAGCCCGTCGTTACCATCCGAAAAGGCCTGCCCACAGAACCCGGTGCCACCCGGTTACTGAAGGCCAGCCACGCCCTGATGGAGTCGCTTTTTCCAGCGGAATCAAACCACTACCTCCCTATCGAGGCGCTTTTGTCCGACCACATCCTGTTTCGCATCGCCGAAGTGGACAACCAGATCGCCGGGTGCGCGGCGCTGGCGCTCAAGGACGGCTACGGCGAGGTAAAGTCGATGTTCGTCGATCCTGGCCATCGCGGTCACAAGATCGGGCAGCTTTTACTGGCGGAACTGGAGCAGGAGGCAAAAGCCAACGATCTGCCCTGGCTTTACCTTGAAACCGGCAACCTCTTGCACGCGGCGCACAAACTTTATGAAAACGTGGGCTTCAATCTTCGCGGCCCCTTTGGCGCTTACCCCGAGGATCCAAATTCCGTCTTTATGGAAAAGCGGATTTAGGGCAAATGCACCTCCTCGCCGCCACCCCCGGAGCGATTGACGACGGATCAGAGCCCTTTGACCTCGGCCAAACACCCGCCGACATCGTCTTCATTTCCGCCGCCGATACCGAACTTGCGGCCCTTTCCGAAGCCCACAACGCGGGTGCTGGCGACAAGAGCTTACGCCTCGCCAACCTCACCCATCTGCAACACCCGATGTCCGTCGATCTGCACCTCGACAATTGCGCGACCAAGTCAAAACTGGTGATCGCACGCTGCCTTGGCGGGGCCGGTTATTGGAAATACGGGCTTGAGCAATTCGCCATCCGCCTGCACGCCGCAGGCATCCCATTCGCCGCCCTTCCCGGCGATGATAAACCGGACGAAGAACTCGCGCGTCTCTCCACAATCGACGCCGAAGATTATCAAAACCTCTGGGCCTATATGGTCGAAGGCGGCCCGGAAAACGCGACGAATTTCTTGGGCTACGCCGCCGCAATGCTGGACGGGTCAGACAAAACAGCCCCCGCCAAACCGCTGCTCAAAGCAGGCCTCTACTGGCCCGGCCAATCCGCAAGCGGCCTCCAGGACATCCAGCAAAACTGGCAACCAGACGCGCCAGTTGTTCCCCTCATCTTTTACCGCGCCCTCGTGCAAGGCGCGGGTCTGCACCCGATCAACCGCCTGATCAAATCACTCCTCAGACGCGGCCTAAACCCAATGCCGGTTTTCGTGGCGTCACTCAAAGACCCGATTTCCGCCGCAACCCTCGCCGAACTTTTCACCACCGCCCCGCCGGATGTGATCCTCAACTGCACCAGCTTCGCCGTCGGCTCGCCCCACGCCGACGACAAAAGCCCGGACAACCCTCTGTCTGCCCCAACCGCGAACGAGGCCCCCGTCTTTCAGGTCATCCTTTCAGCCGCCTCCGAAGAGGCCTGGGAAGATAGCGCCGCCGGACTTTCCGCCCGCGACATCGCCATGAACGTCGCCCTTCCAGAGGTTGACGGCCGTATCCTGTCCCGCGCCATCAGCTTCAAAGGCGAGGCTTATTTCGACGAGGCCACCGAATGCCCCATCGCCGCCTACCGCGCCCGGGGCGACCGCGTTGACTTCGTCGCAGACCTCGCCCAAAACTGGGCAAAACTGCGCAAAACACAGCCAGAAAACCGCAAACTCGGCCTGATCCTCGCCAACTACCCCAACAAGGACGGTCGCCTCGCAAACGGCGTTGGTCTCGACACACCCGCTGCCGCCGTCAACCTCTTGGAAAAACTCAGGGAAAACGGATACCGCGTTGAAAACGCACCACAATCCTCCGACGTGCTCATGCAACAAATCATGGACGGCCCAACCAACTGGCTGACCGACCGCGCGTCCAAAGAAGGCGGCTCCGCCCTCGCGCTAAGCGACTACCTCGGCGCTTACGAGGCCCTCCCCTGGGACCTCCGCTCCAAAATCGAAACCCGTTGGGGAAAACCCGAAGCCGACCCGTTCTTTGTTCAAGAAATACTCCCGCCGGAGGCTCCGACCCCAGCAGGCCATTTCGCCCTCTCGATCTTCCAATTCGGCCATGTCACAATCGGCATCCAACCCGCACGCGGCTACAACATCGACCCAACGGAAACCTACCATTCCCCCGACCTCATCCCACCACACAACTACCTCGCCTTCTACTTCTGGCACCGCTTTCAATTTGGCGTCCACGCCATCGCCCACCTCGGCAAACACGGCAATCTGGAATGGCTACCGGGCAAAGCCCTCGCCCTTTCAGACACCTGCACTCCCGAGGCGATCCTCGGGCCAATGCCCCATCTCTACCCGTTCATCGTCAACGATCCCGGCGAAGGAACCCAAGCCAAACGCCGCGCGCAGGCCGTTATCCTCGACCATCTGACACCGCCGCTCACCCGCGCAGAAAGCTATGGACCAATGCGCGATCTCGAAGCGCTGGTGGATGAGTATTACGAGGCCGCAGGCGTTGACCCCCGCCGCATCACATACCTGCGCCGCGAAATCCTCGCCCTCACCTCCGTCACCGGTCTGGACCTCGACGTTGGCATGAACGGCAAGGATCAGGACAGCGATCTGGCAAAACTCGACGCCTATCTCTGCGAGTTGAAAGAGGCCCAAATCCGCGACGGCCTCCACATCTTTGGCACCTCGCCCGAAGGCCGATTGGAAACAGACCTTCTCCAAGCCCTCACCCGCATCCCGCGCGGCCAAGCCGACGACGGCGACGCCTCGCTTCCCCGCGCAATCGCCGCCGACCTGAACCTCGATTTCGACCCCTTGGATTGCGACATGGCCGCCCCCTGGTCCAGTCCACGCCCTGACGTCCTTGCCAGCCAAACGACCGAAAACTGGCGCAGCCACGGCGACACGGTAGAACGGATCGAGCTGCTTGCAAACGCCCTGATCGACGGCACAGCATCGGCCCCCGGCCCAAATTCCGCTGCCGTGATCGACGCCATCCAAACCACTATCCGCCCCACGCTCCGCGCCTGCGGCCCGTCGGAAACCGCCAATTTCCTCAAGGCTCTCGACGGCCGCGCAATCCCACCCGGCCCCTCCGGCGCACCCACGCGCGGTCGCCTCGACACGCTCCCAACGGGGCGCAATTTCTACTCCGTGGACAGCCGCGCAATCCCGACACCAACGGCTTGGGCATTGGGCTGGAAATCAGCCAATCTGCTGATCGAAAAACACCTCCAGACCGAAGGCGACTGGCCCCGCGCCCTGCTGCTGACCGCTTGGGGCACCGCCAATATGCGCACCGGCGGCGACGACATCGCGCAAGCCCTCGCCCTCATGGGGGCCAAGCCAAAATGGGACGCCGCTAACCGCCGCGTCACCGGTTTCGAGATCCTGCCGCTCTCCATCCTCGACCGCCCACGCGTGGACGTCACCTTGCGCGTCTCCGGCTTTTTCCGCGACGCCTTCCCCCAGCAAATCGACCTCGTTGACAGCGCTGCCCGCGCCATCATGGCACTTGATGAACCCGCCGGCATGAACCCCGCCGCCGCCCGCGCGAAGGTTGAAGGCGAAGACGGCCAATACCGGGTGTTCGGCTCAAAACCCGGCGCTTACGGCGCAGGCTTGCAAGCCCTCATCGACGAAAAACTCTGGACCACCAAGGCCGACTTTGCCGATGCTTACATGGAATGGGGCGGCTACGCTTACGGCGGCAAGGCCGAGGGCACACGGGTGCGTAAAGCTTTGGAAACACGTCTAAAACACGCCGAAGCGGTGGTGCAAAATCAGGACAATCGCGAGCACGACATCCTCGATTCCGACGACTATTACCAATTCGAAGGCGGTGCCGCTGCCGCCATATCCACCCTTCAGGGACGTGACCGCCCGATCTATCACAACGACCATTCCCGCCCCGAACGCCCGGTCATTCGCGCACTGGATGACGAGATCGGCCGCGTCGTCCGCTCCCGCGTCGTGAACCCCAAGTGGATCGACGGCGTAAAACGTCACGGCTACAAAGGTGCCTTCGAAATCGCTGCCACAGTCGACTATCTTTTCGCGTTTTCCGCCACAACGGGTGCCGTCAAAAACCATCATTTCGACATGGTTCACGCCGCGTTTATCGAGGACGATGAAACACGGCAATTCATCGAAACCCACAACGCCCCGGCCCTGAAAGAGATCACCGAACGCCTGCTCGAGGCCATTGATCGCGGCCTCTGGACCCCGAAATCCAACTCCGCCAAAGCCACGCTTCATGAGCTTGCTAACAAAGCCTGATCTTCTTCTTTGTAAAAATACTCGAATTCCCACCGCTTTCCCGCCATGATCCATCAGAGATCCCAAATCCAACGAGGCCCCCATGTCAGAGACCCCCGAAGACCTTGACCGCCACGCCAGCAAGATGGCCAAGAAAAAGGCCGCGCGTGACAAGATCATGGCGACCAAGACCGACAAAAAGGGCCTGATCATCGTCCACACCGGCAAAGGCAAAGGCAAATCTTCCGCCGCCTTTGGCATGATCTTCCGCTGCATCGCGCATGACATGAAATGCGCCGTCGTCCAGTTCATCAAAGGCGGCATGTCCACCGGTGAGCGTGATTTGATCCTCGGCAAGTTCCAAGACAAATGCGCCTTTCACACCATGGGCGAAGGCTTTACCTGGGAAACCCAGGACAAATCCCGCGACACAGAAATGGCGCAAGCCGCCTGGGCCAAGGCCAAGGAACTGATCAGCGATCCCTCCAACCACATGGTCCTGTTGGACGAAATCAACATCGCGATCCGCTACGACTACGTCGACATCGCCGAGGTGGTCGAATTCCTCGCCACCGAAAAACCCGACATGACCCACGTCGTCCTCACGGGCCGCAACGCCCACGCTGATCTTATTGAAATCGCCGATCTCGTGACAGAAATGGAGCTGGTAAAACACCCCTTCCGCTCCGGCATCAAAGCCCAGATCGGCGTCGAGTTTTAATATGTCCCGGCCCCCGCGCCGGGACCTCTCACCACCACCAACCCGTCAAAGGACCCTCCTATGACCCGCCTCCTCACTGAAATCGGCTTTGGCACGTCCCTGCGCCGCCAGGACTACACCCAAGCCGCCAAACGCGGGATCGAACAGGCGCTTTGGAAGCATTCCATCAACCTGGCCGAGCTTTACGACCTCCCCAAAGAGGCCATGGAAATCACCGTCGATATCGGCGTCCAGCAGCCGGATCAAATCGACGCGGAGACCCTGAAAGCGGTCTTTCCATACGGACAAGTCACGATAAACCCCACCAAAGGCGGGCTTGACGTGGCACGACCCGGCGGCAACCCAACCGTCATGGCGACAATCGCAATCTCGGTCGCACTTCCCATCGGAGCTGCGCCATGACGGATCAGCGGTTCATCATCGAAATGGGCATCGGCACGGATCAATATGGCCAGGACCGCACCAAAGCCGCCTGCAAAGCTGTGGTCCATGCCATCAGCAGTGCTGCCCTGTTACTGTTCGCCAATACCGGAATAAATCGCGAAAAGGCCCGCATCAAAATCTCGCTCGGCACGGACGACCCAAGCGCTATTGATACAGCAAAAGTCGCTGAAAGCCTGCCCTTCGGAACTCCGAAAATCAGCGTCAGCCAAGGCGGTCTCACTGTCACAAACCCCGAGGACGGCAACACAATCGTCATCGTCAACGCCGCCGTCGAAGTTTTCCTGCCCAAACAGGTCTAGTCGATTTCCCGGGCCTCATCCTCAAGCATGATCGGGATGCCATCCTGTATCGGAAAGGCCAGCCCGGCGCTTGGCGAAATCAGCTCACCGGCCTTTGCATCATAACGCAACGCCCCGTGGCTGACCGGGCAAACCAGCGCCTCCAGCATCTTGGGGTCAAACCCGCCGCTCATTGCACTTGCCCCCCCTCACTGCCGCTGGCCATCGCAAATTCCATCAGGGTCACCAGCGTTTCGCGCCGGTCCTGCAACGTGGGGGCCTCCAGCAACGCCTGTTTGTCCTCGACCCCGAAGGGAAACAACATCGAAAGCGAGTTCACCAGCAACTCATCCTCCGCCTTTTCCAGACTGTCCCAATCCGACTGCAAACCGGTGGCGCGAAAATACCGATCCAACTTGCCAAGGAAAACCACGCGGTCAAATTTGACGTCTTTTTCACCCGGCCCACGGTCCCGATCAAACCCGGCCCAATCGACATCCGCCGTCAAATAGGGCTTAAAACCAGTGTCCGCCGCCTTGATCCGAAAGCGCGAAACTCCGCCAAGCGTGATTTGATAACGGCCATCCTCGGTTTCGACAAAGCCGATGACGCGGCCCGCACAGCCAATGGAATGCAGCCGCACCTCGTCACTTTCGCGTCCCTCGGGCTCCACCATAGGCTGGATCATCCCGATCAGGCGATGTTGCGTTTTTACGCAGTCCTCCAGCATCGCCAGATAGCGCGGCTCGAAGATATTGAGCGGCAATCGCGCCCGAGGCAACAACACCGCCCCCGGCAGGGGAAACAGCGGAATTTGTTCGGGAAGGTCCGCGATATTGAACATGGTGCCAGCCTAGCCCAAACGCGCGGCAATCAAAGGAAAATCATCGAAGACAGCTTGCGCCGTCCTGCCAGAACCACCGGATCATTGGGTTTGAGCGCGTCAAAGATGGTAAACAACTGCGCCTTGGCTGCGCCGTCGTTCCATTCACGATCGCGCCGGAACAGTTCCAGCAACTCATCAACCGCCGCCTGATTTTCGCCCGTCGCAGCCAGCGCCGTCGCAAGGTCGAGACGGGTTTGATGATCGTCCGGATTAGCCTCCAGAGCATGTTTCAATTCCATCACAGGCCCTGCCTCTGCGGCCGCCTCAGCCAGCGACATCTGCGCGGTAATCGCGGCAATTTCAGGTGCATTTACAATAGCTTCTGGCGCATTTTTCAACAAGGCCTTCGCCTGATCACTTTCGTCCAGCGCCAGGTGTGAGCGGATCAACCCGGCATAAGCCGCCGCATTTTCCGGCTCCTCGCCCAAAATCGCGGCAAAGGTTTGGGCTGCATCCACCGCCGCCCCTTCGGCCAGCATCGCCTCGGCCATTTCCAGCGCCTCGCCCAGCCCGCCATCAGGTCCAAGCTCGGCCATTTTGGCGACAAATTCCTTAAGCTGCGCAGGCGATTGGTTGCCCATGAACCCATCAACCGGCTTGCCATCATGAAAGGCAAAAACCGCCGGGATCGACTGAATGCGCATCTGTGCGGCGATCTGCTGGTTTTCATCAACGTTGATCTTGACCATGCGAACCTTGCCTTTGGCCGCCGTCACCTCAGCCTCCAGAGCCGGGCCAAGTGTCTTACAAGGGCCACACCAAGGCGCCCAGAAATCCACGATCACGGGCGCCTCCTTGGAGGCCTCGATTACGTCCTCCATAAAGGTCTGCTCGGAACTGTCCTTGATCAGGTCAGTCGCGCCCTCGGAATTGCCAAATTCGATCATTGTTCTACTCCTGCTTCGGCCAAAGGACCGGTTTGACGCTTATGTAAGGGTCAAAACGCCCACCTTAAAGGTCAAAACTCGCAAAAACCGGCGCGTGATCGCTTGGCTTTTCCCAGCCCCGCGCATCGCGATAAACCCGGCTGGAATGCCCGGCCCTGGCGATGTCCCCGGTCGCCCATACATGATCCAGCCGCCGCCCCTTGTCCGCATTCGCCCAATCCGGCGAACGATAGGACCACCACGAATAAAGCGGCCCCTCGGGAATATCGGCGCGGGTCACATCCACCCAATCGCCCGCTTCCTGCACCTGCGCCAGATGCTCCACCTCGATCGGTGTGTGCGACACCACCTTCAACAGCTTCTTGTGATCCCAGACATCATCTTCTCGCGGTGCGATGTTGAGATCACCCACTAAAATGCTTTTCCCAGGCTTTTCCGCCCCGAAATGCTCTTTCATTTCAGTTAGGTAGTCGAGTTTTTGCCCGAACTTCACATTCCTTTCGCGATCCGCCTCGTCACCCCCCGCAGGCACATAAAAGTTGTGGATCGTCACGCCGTTTTCCAATTGCCCGGCCACGTGCCGTGCATGGCCAAGGTTCGCAAAATCATACCGTGCCACTTCGACGATCGGCAGCCGCGACAGGATCGCTACGCCGTTATATCCCTTTTGGCCATTGGCAATCATGTGGGTGTAGCCAAGGGTGGCAAAGCCTTCCGTCGGGATTTTCTCAACCGGCGATTTACATTCCTGAAGGCAGAGAACATCCGGCCCCTGTTCTTCCAGCAGCTTCAGCACAATCGGCTCGCGCAGCCGCACCGAATTGATATTCCACGTCGCAAGTGTAAACGCCATTCAAGCCCCCAAGTCTGATCGCCGTCAGCATATAGCTCGCCGCAACGCGACCGCCACCCGAAAACAGCGCAAAGGCCGACCCATTAAAGGCCGGCCCTTCTTTTTGCTTCAAATATCCCTGCCAGCGGCAGGCCCAACGGGCCTTCTTACGCAACCAGCCGATAGCCACCGCTTTCAGTAACCAGCAGCCGTGCATTCGACGGGTCAGGCTCGATCTTTTGGCGCAGACGATAGATATGCGTCTCCAGCGTATGGGTCGTCACCCCCGCGTTATAGCCCCAAACCTCGTGCAACAGCACATCGCGGGCGACCACACCATCGGTCGCACGATAAAGGAACTTCAGAATATTCGTCTCCTTCTCGGTCAGACGAATCTTCTTTTCTTCCTCTGTTATCAGCATCTTGTTGGCGGGCTTGAACGTATAGGGACCAAGCTGAAAAACTGCGTCTTCGGATTGTTCATGCTGACGCAACTGCGCACGAATACGAGCCAACAGCACGGGAAACTTGAACGGTTTCGTCACATAATCATTCGCACCGGCGTCCAACCCAAGGATGGTATCCGCATCAGAATCATGCCCCGTCAGCATCAAAACCGGGCATTTCACCCCCTGTTTGCGCATCAAACGGCAAAGCTCGCGGCCGTCCATATCCGGCAGACCCACATCCAGAATCACCAGATCGTAAATCGCTTCCTTGGCGCGTTCCAATCCCCGCGCCCCGCTTTCTGCCTCGAACACATCGAACTCTTCGGTCAACACCAACTGATCCGCCAGCGCCTCGCGAAGGTCCTCGTCGTCGTCAACCATCAAGATTTTTTTCACATTGCCCATCTTTAAACCTCCAATATCTGCCCTAGACTTGTGCTGAACCGAGCCAATCAACAAGGATTGCGATCAACTTCTCACAGGCTCGTGTCGAATTTGCGGGAAATGTTTCATATTCCGGGGTCGCGGGATATAGAAACGCTTAAACTTGTAACAAAGGAGAGCCTCGCCAATGGCGCTAGGCCCGAAAATTCCTGAACAGATCGCAAGATTGCGCGCGGATTTGCGCATCGGCCTGCCGATATTGCTGCGCGACGGCGCAGAAATGGCCCTTGCGCTGGCAACCGAAACCCTGTCGGCGGAACGCCTCGCGGATTTACGCGCTTTGGGCGGGCCGATCACTGTCGCGGTGACGGCCCGACGTGCCGAAACACTCCGCGCCCGTGCTTACGACGGTGATTTGGCGCGGATTTTGCTGCCAAAAGACGCCGATCTGACTTGGGTTCAGGCCATTGCGGATCCCTCGCTTGATCTGATTTCCCCGATGAAAGGGCCGTGCCACACGGACCGCGAAGGCGATGCCGCTTTTCATCGAGCCGCGATAACTCTCTGTAAACAAGCGCATTTATTGCCTGCCGCCGTGGTGCTTCCCGTTGCATCCGCGCCGGAGTTTCCGGCCCTTCCCCCCCTTGATCTTATGGCCGTTGGCGAACATCTGTCCGATGCCAGCCCCCTGACCAAAGTCGCGGCCGCGCGGGTGCCGCTTGCGGTTTCAGAGGCTGGTCGCCTGCATGTTTTCCGCCCCAAAGACGGCGGTGACGAGCATTACGCCGTCGAAATCGGTCGCCCGGATCGCGCCAAACCCGTGCTGTCGCGCCTGCATTCCGCCTGTTTCACGGGCGATCTCCTCGGCTCGCTCAAATGCGATTGCGGCCCGCAACTTCGCGCAGCGCTTGCGCAAATTGGGACAGAAGGCCACGGCGTACTCCTTTACCTCAATCAGGAAGGGCGCGGCATTGGTCTGGCGAATAAAATGCGCGCCTATGCCCTGCAAGATCAGGGATTTGACACAGTGGAGGCCAATCACCGCCTGGGATTCGAAGACGACGAGCGTGATTTCAACATTGGGGCCGAAATCCTGCGCAGCCTTGGTTTTTCCGCCGTGCGCCTGATGACAAACAACCCCGGCAAGCTGGAAATGATGCGAGCCGCCGGGTTGGACGTGGCGGAACATGTGCCGCTAAAGGTAGGACGCAATGCCCATAACACCGCTTATCTCGACACCAAGTCATTGAAAAGTGGTCATCTTTTATGATTCCTCGCCCCTATGATCTGGTCGTAACCAAATGGCGGGCACTTTATCAGGGCCGGTCCTATCCGGTGTCCGTCGGGCGCGGGGGCATTGGCGTCAAGCAGGGTGAAGGCGATGGAATCACCCCGGTTGGATGCTGGCAAATCGTCGGCTCCGGCTATCGGGCCGACCGTTTGCGCCCGCTGCGAACCGCGTTTCGCCACAAACCGATTGCACCCCATGACATCTGGTCCGATGACGCGGATGATCTGGCCTATAATCATCAGCTTGCCGCGCGGCACCATCCCTTTAGCCACGAGCGTTTGTTCCGCGCCGACCCGCTTTACGATGTTTTTGCGATTCTGAATTTCAATTGGCCGATTGCCGTTCCGGGGGCGGGGTCAGCGATCTTTATCCATTCCTGGCGCAAACCGCGTCATCCGACCGAAGGTTGCGTCGCTTTTGCGCCTGAAGTGCTGCATCATATTCTGGAAACCTGGCAACCCTGGTCCCGGGTGATCATCAAGGCGTGATACGTTCCCCAAAGATTGCCGAGCCAACCCGGATATGGGTCGCCCCAAAAGCAATCGCTTTTTCAAAATCGCCGCTCATTCCCATGGAAAGGCCGTTTAGACCATTGCGTTCGGCAATGCGGCGCAGGAATGCGAAATGCAGGCTGGCTTCTTCGTCGATTGGCGGGATTACCATCAAGCCTTGCACCGGCAGATCCATCGCGCGGCATTCGGCTATGAAGACATCCGCCTCTGCGGGTAGAACGCCTGCCTTTTGCGGCTCCTCGCCGGTATTCACCTGAATGAACAGGTCCGGACATGCCCCCCGCGCCTGTGCCTCATCTGCGAATTTCCGGGCGAGTTTCGTGCGATCCAATGCGTGAAAGGCGTCAAACAGATCGAACGCCTGACGAACCTTGTTGGTTTGCAAAGGGCCGATCAGATGCAGGTCAACATCCGGATAAGTCGCGCGAAACTCGGGCCATTTCCCGGCGGCTTCCTGCACCCGGTTTTCGCCAAAAACCCTGTGGCCCTGGTCCAAAACGGCAGCGACACGCGCATTTGGCTGAACTTTGGAGACCGCGATCAGGCGGGTTGACCCTGCCGGGCGATCTGCCTTGGTTTCTGCGGCGGCAATGCGTTCAAGAATGTCTGAAAGGGCCATCTTAGCGTCCGGTTATTGTCCCGGCACAGCTATAATACTTGCGCCCCAAAAGAAAAAGAGCGGACCGAAGCCCGCTCTTTCCCTAACTAACCAATCCGTTAGGATTAGAAGCCCATTGTAACACCTGCGGTTACGGTTGTGCCAGCAAGCTGACCACCAGCACCGGCAGCTGCCTGGTTGGTGATTGCAACAGTTGCTGCTGCACCGCCACCGAGGGACTGCGAGTAGTTCAGACCCCAGCGGTTGCCAGCGCCGTCGTTTGCGAGGAACGCACCAACCGAACCAGCGCCAACAGCGGTTGCTGCTTTGGCGATGTACTGGGTAGCACCAGCTGTTGTACGGTAGTATGTTACGCCCCACTGTGCGGAACCTGCGTCGCCGGATACGGAAACGTAAGTACCACCAGTTGCCGCTGCGCCGTTGTCAAAGCCAACTGCCAGGTTAACGGAACCGAGTGCGAAACCAACTGCGATTTCAGCGTCGTTGGTGTTACCACCAGAGATCGACACGTTAGCTGAACCCAGAGCGAAGTCCAAACGAACGATGTTCGGGCCTGCGCCACCGGAAGACGTCTGAGCGAACGAACCGTTACCTTGGTTGATAACGTTTGCACAGTACTGCTGGTAGGATGGGGATGCGGAGAAACCACAACCGCCAACGGAGTAGATGCCACCAACTTGGTTGACAGCGCCACCGGAGTTACCAACGGTCAGTGTCATTGTGCCGTTCGAAATCCAAACGTTCGAGCCGGACATAACGCCCGTTGCGCCCAGGAAGCCGTCTTTCGCGTTACCGGACTGGAAACGCGCCCAAGCACCAAAGCTGATGCCGGAGTCGGATTCACCGGAACCGGATACGTTGATACGCATACGACGCTCAGTCACTGTACCAGCGGAGTCGTTGTATACGCCCATGCGAGCGGAACCGCCCACAGTCATTTGAGCAGCAGCGGCGCCTGCAAGCATAGTCAGGGCCGAAGTTGCGAGAAGAACTTTTTTCATCTGTTTTTCCCTCATTAAGAGTTATAGGTGCACCTCAATTCAGGGAATCCCGATTGAGTGTGATGATAAATCCCAGTTTCACTGCCAAGGGTCAAGAAAGCCGCCGCCCGTATAACTGCAATCCACAAACTTGATGCAAGGAAGACACACACCGGCCAGCGGCAGATTTTGCTGAAATCTCAAAATCCCTTGTTCCATTAACGCAGAGCCGCTACTAGATCGAATGAAACGCCCACTCCCCTGACTAAGGAATGCGGAATTGATGCGGATGTTCAAAACTCTGACACTTGTTGTGGCAACGACGGCGCTGGTCTCTTGTGGCTCCTCTGGTTCGCTCAACCGAATCTCTGGAACCGGTGAAAAGCCCGACCTCAGAACCCAGGACGAAGTTGCCAACGATAACGGCAGCATCTGGGACCTGTTTTCCAATGCCGACGATCCAAACGTCACTGTTGGCGTTAACAAATACATCTGGAACGCCACACTGGACGTGCTTTCCTTCCTGCCTGTCGAGGCAGCGGATCCGTTTTCTGGTGTAATTGTAATGGGTTGGGGCCGCGCAAGCGGCTCGGCGCGGTCTTATCGTGCAACCGTTTACATCCAGGATCCCGCCCTTGATGCGCGGTCCCTGCGAGTGGCTTTGGTCACCAAGGGCGGTCCGGCCAGCAAGGATACGATTCGCGCGATCGAGGATGCGATTCTGACCCGGGCGCGGCAGATGCGCGTCGCGGACAGCAAGCTCTAGACCTCCCCCTAGTTTTCGAATTATCAAAGCCCAAAGGCTGCTGATCCACAGCGGCCCAATACGCATATGTGAATGGAAGAACAGATGTCCCGGTATAACGCGCGCGTGGTGGAACCCAAATGGCAGGCGGCCTGGGACAAGGCCGGGGTATTCCGCGCAAAACGCGATGAGAGCCGCGAAAAATACTACGTTTTAGAGATGTTCCCCTACCCATCCGGGCGAATCCACATGGGGCATGTGCGCAACTATACGATGGGTGACGTGATCGCGCGTTACAAATCTGCAACAGGTTTCAATGTGCTCCACCCCATGGGCTGGGACGCTTTTGGTTTGCCTGCGGAAAACGCCGCAATGGACAAGGGAATCGATCCCGGCATCTGGACCTATCAAAACATCGCCGACATGCGCGAGCAGATGAAACCGATGGGTCTGAGCATTGATTGGTCCCGCGAGCTTGCCACTTGTGACCCCGAATACTACGGCCAACAGCAGTCCATGTTCCTTGATATGATGGAAAAAGGGCTGGTCTATCGCAAGAACGCTATCGTCAACTGGGATCCCGTGGATCTGACGGTTCTGGCCAATGAACAGGTCGAATCAGGGCGCGGCTGGCGCTCCGGCGCTTTGGTGGAGCGTAAGGAACTGACGCAGTGGTTCTTTAAGATCTCGGATTTCTCCGAAGAATTGCTGGAAGCGATTGATCATCTGGACGGATGGCCCGAAAAAGTCCGCCTGATGCAGCAAAACTGGATCGGCAAATCGCGCGGTCTGGAGTTTGTTTTTCAGCGCACCGACGGAAATGACCCGATACCGGTTTATACCACGCGCCCCGATACATTGATGGGGGCGTCATTCGTCGGCATCTCGCCGGATCACCCGATTGCCAAGGATCTAGAGGCGCAAAACCCTGAAATCGCTGCATTTGTTGCCGAATGCCGCAAGGGTGGCACGACCGAGGAAGCCATCGAAACCGCGCCAAAGCTCGGGTTTGACACAGGCATAAAGGTCAAACACCCGCTGAACCCAGATTGGGAGCTGCCGGTCTGGATCGCCAACTTTATCCTGATGGACTACGGCACCGGCGCGATTTTCGCCTGTCCGGCGCATGACCAGCGCGATCTCGATTTTTGCCGCAAGTATGACTTACCGGTGATCGACACCTTTTATGCGCTCGACAACGAAACGCCTGTCGGAACCGAGGCATTTGTGCCGCCCAAAACCGACAAAGTGAAATGGATCAACCATTTTGCGGGCCTGACCGAGGCGACAGGCCAGGAAGCCATCGACGCCACCATCGACTTCGCCGAATCAAACGGCTGGGGCAAAGGCGTCACCAATTACCGCCTGCGCGACTGGGGCGTTTCGCGCCAACGCTTCTGGGGTTGCCCGATTCCGGTCGTCCATTGCGACGATTGCGGCACCGTTGCGGAAAAGAAAGAGAACCTGCCGGTCAAACTTCCAACCGATGCAACTTTCGACAAACCGGGCAATCCGCTGAACTGGCACCCCACCTGGCGGGACGTGCCCTGCCCCAACTGTGGCAAATCTGCCAAACGCGAAACCGACACAATGGACACATTTGTCGATTCGTCCTGGTACTTCGCCCGATTCACCGCGCCCCGCGCCGAAACGCCGACGGTCAATGATGACGCCGCTTATTGGATGAACGTCGATCAATACATCGGCGGGATTGAACACGCGATCCTGCACCTGCTCTATTCCCGCTTCTTTGCGCGTGCGATGAATCTGACGGGTCATCTGCCGAAATCCGCGATTGAACCGTTCAACGCGCTTTTCACCCAAGGCATGGTTACCCACGAGACGTACTCAACCCCCGGCGAAGGCGGTCGCCCTGTCTGGCGCAACCCCGACGAGATCACGCTGGCCGACGGCAAAGCAACGTTGCGCGAAACCGGCGAGGCGGTGGACATCGGCCCGATCATCAAAATGTCGAAGTCGAAGAAAAACGTCGTCGATCCCGAAGACATCATCGACCAATACGGCGCCGACACCGCCCGCTGGTTCGTGATGTCCGACAGCCCCCCCGAACGCGATGTCGAATGGACCGCCTCGGGCGCCGAAGCCGCGTGGAAACACCTTCAACGTATCTGGCGGATGACGGCAGAGATTGCGGATGCCGCAGACGAGGCCCCGGACGCGGAACTGGAAAAAGCCACCGCCCGCGCGATTGACGAGGTGACCAAAGGTATTGAAGGATTCGCCTTTAACAAATCCGTCGCCAAGCTTTACGAATTCACCAATACCATCGCCAAATCCAAAGCGAGCGCCGGGGCCAAGCGCCACACCATGCGCACCATGGCACAACTGATGCAGCCGATGACCCCGCATCTGGCCGAAGAAGTTTGGTCCACTTTGGGTGGGACAGGCCTTGTCGCAACCGCCCCCTGGCCAAAGGCCGATCCCGCACTGCTGGTCGATGACAGCGTCACTCTGCCGATCCAAGTCAACGGCAAACGCCGGGCGGAAATCACCGTGCCGAAAGACATGCCAAAAGAAGAGGTTGAAAAACTGGTGCTGCAAGATGATGCTGTGATCAGGTTTCTGGACGGGAAACCGGTGAAAAAGCTGATCGTAGTGCCGGGGCGGATTGTAAATGTCGTTGTCTGATCGAAGAACATTCCTCGCAGGCCTTGGGCTTCTTGGTCTTGGAGCCTGTGGATTTCAGCCGGTTTTGAAGGCAGGCGGGGCCGCTCGTGGTCTTCAGGGACAAATCCGCTTTAACCTGATTGAATCCCGCGCCGGGTTCGTGCTGTTGGAAAAACTTGAAAAAGCCTTTGGCGACGGCGGACTGAATGCGCGTTTTCAGGCAAAGACCGAATTGAACTTCGAAGAACAGGAACTGGTTCTGATCGCCGCCACCTCTCTAACCCGGGTGACGTTATTTGGCGGCGTCAAGGTTGCGATCACCGACACCACCAAGGACGCGATTGTGTTCGAGGACAAGATCCGCGATGTCGTCAGCTTTACCACTTCGGCGGAAACCGCTGTCACCATTGCCTCGCAACAGGATGCCAAGGATCGTTTGGTCGGCGTGCTTGCCGAACGCCTGATCCTGCAACTCAATGCCACCGCAGAAAGCTGGGCCGGATGATCTTGAGCGGTCGTGACGCGCTCAGATACTTTTCCAAACCCGATCCGGGCAAGACCGGCCTGCTGATCTATGGCTTTGATCAGATGCGGATTGATATGCGCCGTCAGGATGTAGTCAAGGCGCTGGTTGGTCCGAAGGGCGAAGAGGAAATGCGCCTGACCCGGCTTGATGCCGCTGATGTGCGCAAAGACCCCGCCCGTCTGTCTGATGCGCTGAAGGCCCGGTCGTTTTTTGACGGCCCACAAGCGGTTTATCTCGCTAGCGCCACCGATACGCTGGCCAAAACCATCACCGTAGCGTTTGATGAATGGCAAACCGGCGATGCAACGCTGGTGGTCACGGCTGGCACGCTTGGCAAAGGGTCGGCCTTGCGGAAACTGTTCGAGGGCCATTCAAACGCCTATGCCGCACCGATTTACGACGACCCCCCAAGCCGGGAAGAGATTGAGGCGACGCTGAAAAAAGCCGGTGCCGGCGTGATCGAGCGCGAGGCGATGACCGCCCTCACCGCGCTTGCAACCGAGCTCGACCCCGGTGATTTCCGCCAGACGGTCGAAAAACTGGCGCTTTACAAACTGGGCGATGAAACACCTGTTACCCCCCATGATGTCGAGGCGATTGCCCCGCTGTCAACCGAAGCCGCCCTTGATGATGCGCTGCATGTGGTTGCCGAAGCCCGCGTTGGCGAGATCGGCCCGATCATGCGCAGGCTGGAAGGTCAGGGCGTCAATCCAACGACCATTTGTATTGGCGCGACCAGGCATTTTCGCACGCTCCACGCCGCCGCGACCCATCCCAACGGGGCCGAGGCTGGCCTGATGGCCAATCGCCCGCCGGTCTTTGGTCCACGCCGCGACCGCATGGCACGCCAAGCCAAACGCATTGGCACCGACCGGCTGGAAAGCGCACTGTCGATGTTGCTGGACGCTGATCTGGCACTGCGCTCGTCCCGGCCCGTGCCCGCCCGCGCGATGCTGGAACGCGCTTTCATCCGAATCGCCATGCTGGCGGGCCGTTAACCAAGGGAAATCCCATGTACGAACTCTATTGCACCAAACGCAGCCGGGGATTCCGTGTCCTCTGGGCGCTGGAAGAAATCGGTGCAGATTATAAACTGATCACCACCAAGCCACGCTCGGACGATGCCAAGGCGATCAACCCAAGTGGCAAAATCCCCTTCATGAAGGTCGACGACACGATCCTGACCGACAGCGTTGCGATCATGACCTTCCTCGCAGATCGCCACAACGCCCTGACCTTTCCTGCGGGAACCATCGAGCGTGGCGTTCAGGATGGCTTTTCCAATTTCGCCAACGACCAGCTTGACGGAACACTCTGGACGGCGCTGCGCTACACCGTTGGGATGCCGGAAAAGTACCTGTTGCCACAGATCAAGAAACCGCTGATCGGCGAATTCAAACACGCCATGCAAGCGCTGGAGGCCCGTCTGGGTGACAACGAATATGTGATGGGCGAGACATTCACCATCGCCGACATCCTGATCGTCCATTGTTGTTCCTGGGCGCGAAATTTCGACTTTGCAATCGGCTCGGAACGGGTGGATGCCTATGTGGACAACGCGATGGAACGCCCGGCCTATAGAAGGGCGCAAAAGGCGTAGGGGCTGATCGAACAAGAGTCAAAGCGGGCGTTCACCGCCCGATAGTTGCTTAACCAGACCCCGCCCGGGACATGCGTCCTGGGCTAGCTAATGTTCAAGCCACCGGCCCAAATCACTCCAAATCAACAAAGATTTGCGACTCAACACCCGCTTCTGTCAGTGCGATTTTCATCTGGTCAACCGCATTGACATCCGGCGAACTGACAATGACCACATCGTTCACCATCAGGGAATAAAGCGGCTCGTCAGGTTCCAGGTTTGCCAGATATTTCTCGGCTGCCAATTGCGAGCGTGGACCCCATATTCCGTCATGGGAAACGCCGATGGTATACTGCACGTCCATCACCCGTTCCTTGTTCAACGAAACGCCGTCGTTCAGATCCCGTAAATCCTCTTCCAATGCCACTTCATCTGTGATGCGATCAGGGATGAACACATTCGAACATACTTCGACGTTTTTGTAGCGCGTGACGGTCTTGGTGCTGTTTTCATTGGCAATAACGCCGCCAATGATCGCCCCGGCCGCGGCCCCCGCGTTGTCATTGGTCACGACCTTGCCGATCACGCCCCCAACGATTGCGCCGCCGATGACTTTTTCGGGTTGTCCGCCTTTGACAGTTTCCTGATAGGGCCTGCTTTTTGTCGAACATCGGGTCTCCCACGTCCCAGCAAATGCCTGAGATGCAACCAGAACAGCGGCCGCTGTTGCTACCAAAAGTTTCATAGACTTGCTCCTGCAGTTCGCAAGCCACCAAAGGTGTGCCCTTGCGCTTTATGACTGTCGCAAAACCATCGCCTTGCCGCGCGAATACGCTACCCAGTCACTCGCGCATATATTGCGCCCAACACAACAAGTCCTCAAGTAACATTTTTTGCCACGGTGGTTTTCCGCCGGTTTAGAGGTCAAGCAGATCTTGGATTCAACGCGGGCGCAAGAGGTTTGGAGGTCAGAGAATGACCGCAATCGTACCCCTTTCGATGCCGCAGTTTTTCGACCCTTCACACTGAAACGATAAGGGCCCTACTACAGCCCAAGGTCCTTACGTGCAGCAAGCGCAAGCTTTGCGATCAGCGCATCGCTGATGGGCTTTTTTGGTGAAAACGTGACGCCGGTTTTTGTCGCCTTCAAACCTTCTGCGGCAATGTCATCCAGATGCGCCGATATGGCAGCGTTGCTGACATAAATACCGCATTGCTTACTAAAAGCCGCATATCCAACGATGATCGACTTGCCGAACCCAAACCCCGGCATGTCATAGGCGATAAGCTCCTCCGCATCGGGCAGGGTTTTCGCAAGAACGCTGCGCAGATTTTCCAGCAACGGGCGGAGCGGTTCGGCGGCGGCGGCAATATATGTCTCTGGATCAGCGAATTTGGCCATGTCCCATAGTCGCCGATTGGCGATCCTCTGGCAAGCAGGTCCGAAACTACTGCGACAGCGCCAAAGCCTCCTGATAGAGCTTTTCAGCCACCTCAATCCCTTGTTCCGGTGTCTCGGCCCGTGCTTTGAAGCGACGTTCGCCGGGCAGGCGGGTGCCCTCTTGAGACAGGACTTCTGCGAATAGTTTTTCGCCATGCGCCAATGCGTTTTCAGGGTCGCCGAAACGCGCAGGGTCCATAGCGATGATCAACTCGCCTCCCTTTGGCGGACCACCCTTTCCGGCGTCGTCCTCTGCGGCCTCAAAGCTCAGAAACTCACCAATCAATGGCCCGGCCAGCAGTTCCACCATCATCGCCAGCGCCGCACCTTTGTAGCCGCCAAAGCCAAGCTGTGCGCCCTCCAGCACGACATTTGGATCAGTTGTCGCCGCGCCATCGGGGCCAATTCCGGCGGTTTCGGGCACGCTGTGACCATCACGCGCCGCAATCTGGATTTCGCCCCGCGCCATCGCTGAGGAGGCCTGATCAAACACCAGCGGGTCACGCCCCGGTCGCGGCCAGGCAAAGCCCATCGGATTGGTTCCAAACAGCGGTTTGATCCCACCTGCGGGGGCGACATAAGGATAGCTCGCTGTCCAGGCCATAGCGACAAGACCGTCGCGGGCCAGCGCCTCCACCTCGGGCCACATGGCGGCGATGTGGAACATATTGGTGATCCCGGCGGCAGCAATCCCGTTCTTTCGGGTCGCCTCTACCAAGGCGTCATGGGCCATCTGTTGCGCAAGGGGAGCATAGCCCGCATCGCCATCAACCCGGACAACCGCCGGGGCCAGCGTTGATAGTTTCGGCTTGGCCTCAGGATTGGCACGGCCCGAGGTCGCGCCCGCCACACACCACGCCAAACGAAACAGGCCGTGGGACTGGCAGCGGTCGCGTTCGGCTTCGATCATCCGATCCGCAATCGCAGCGGCGTTGGCTGCATCGAAACCCGCCTTTTCAAGGCAGGCCACGGCCAATGCGCGAGCGTCAGAAAGGCTGAGGTTTCGTGTGGTCATGGATCCGGCTCCGAATTGTGCCGGGAAAACCTGTCACGGAAGGGGCCGACCTGCAAGCCAACGATCCGCTCCCCGTGCCGCCGCGCGACCGCTGGCAAGACAACCGGTGATCAGATAGCCACCGGTCGGGGCCTCCCAGTCGAGCATTTCACCGGCTGCAAAAACGCCGGGCAGGGTCTGTATCATCAGATTGTCATCCAAGGCATCCCAGGCAATCCCGCCGGAGGTCGAAATCGCGCCCTCCATCGGCATCGGCCCTTCAATTGGCATTCGCAGTTTCTTAAGGCTCAAGGCGATGTCCTCGGGCGTCTCGGGGCGCACCTCCAGACATTCGAAATAGAGCGCAACCTGCACCGGAGTAAGCTTAAGCGCTTTGCGCAAGCGGTTTGCGCGGGAGTCTTTGCCTCTTGTTGTTTCCATTCGGGAAGCAATTTCATCTACCGTCCGGTTTGGCTGCAAATCCAGAAACAATCCCGCTCCTTTTGACAGCGCATAAGACGCCTCGTAAACACCGCCGCCTTCGATCCCTTCAGGTGTGATCACAAACTCGCCGCGCGTCGTCTGACCTCCTGCCGACAGGGCGACGTTTTTGACGGGATGCCCGAATTGCCGGGCCATCTTGGCTGACCAGTTCACGCGATAGCCAACGTTAGCCGCACGAAACGGCGTGATCGCAACACCATGTTGCGCCAGTTTTTCCGCCCATGCCCCGTCCGAGCCAAGTCGCGGCCAGCTTGCCCCGCCTAGCGCCAGAATAGTCGCATCGGCAGGCTCTACATGCGCACCTGCGGTGGTTCGAAACGCCTGCCCACCAGCGGTAGGGCCAAGCCACTGCCAGCGGGTTTTAGGGACAACCCCTGCCTCTTGCAGTCGCCCGATCCATGCCCGCAACAACGGCGAGGCTTTCATCGCCACGGGAAACACCCGGCCCGTAGAGCCGGTAAAAATCGGCTGATCGAGACTTGTCGCCCAATCCATGACCTCTGCCGGACCAAAACCTCGGAGTGCCGCCAAAAGCCGGGGATCCGCATCCGGGTAGGCCGCCAGAAAGGAGGTCGAATCGCTGTTCTTGGTGAGGTTCAGCCCGGATTTCCCGGCCATCAGGAATTTGCGGGCCAGCGTCGGTTTCGCCTCGGCAATGGTAACGTCGTGACCTTTTTCAGCCGCCGTCTCAGCCGCCATAAGGCCTGCCGGGCCACCGCCTATCACCAGTATCTTTGCCATGAGCGACAGATACGCGCGGTCAGGCAGAACTGCAATCGGCCAATGTTGACCTCTCGCAACCCAAGCGGTAGCAGACCTCTGCCCGACCCGGACAAACGTCAAAGTTGGCATCGCCCCGCGCGACGCCAAGCCGGGCAACAGGAGGCGACTTTGGTGCGTAAAATCCAACCCAAGCGTCGTGGACGTGGTGCCGCAAAGCCGGGCCGGCGACCAGTTGATGCTTTTACGGCAAATCACGCAACCAAGACGCCACGCCACGCCGGCCCGCTGGACGAAGCGGGGATTGACAGCCTCAAAGACCGCGCGTTTCGACTGTTGGAAGAACACGGTATCGTTGTTGTTCACCCCAAGTCTGAGGCGGCGTTGCGCAAGGCAGGGGCGCGGGACGGCAGGGATGCAAACCGCCTTCGATTGCCGCGAGAATTGGTGCGATCGGCGCTGGCCGCGACGCCCCGGGAACTGACGCTCTTTGGCAAGGACCATGCATTTGATCTGAGCGTGCCACGCGTCGATGGCGGGTTCATCATGCGGACCGGAACCGGCGCACATGGTTACGTCGATCCGCGTGATGCCAGTTATCGCAACATGGACCTGAAAGCGGTGGGCGAGATTGCTGCGATTGGCGCTGGCCTTGATCAGGTGGGGTTTGTCGCACATCCCTTTGTCCATGGCGTGCCAGAGGTGACGGCGGATATCCATTCCTTCGCCAAGGTCGTCGCTCACACGTCCAAACATTGCTGGCTGCAACCCTATGGAAAGGACAATATCGAATACCTGCTAAGGATCGCAGCAGTGGCCGCAGGCGGCGAAGACAAGATGGCGAAAAGGCCGCTGGCGAGCATCATTGCCTGCTCGTTCTCGCCATTGGAATTCAAATACATGGATTGCGAGGTGATGGTGCAGGCCGGGAAATACCGGATGCCGGTTCATGCCTGTGCGCTACCGTCAGCGGGTGGCACCGCGCCGCTGACGCCGGTTGGCACTGCGCTGATGGCGCTGGCAGAGATCCTGGCGATGGTGACCCTCACCCATCTGTTGTCACCAAGAACGCCGGTCATTGGTGTGCCGCTGATTTTCACGCTGGATATGAAAACCGGGTCGGCTTTGCAGTCCTGCCCGGAATCCATTCAGGCCGCCGCCATGGCAGTTCAGGTTGTCAAAGAAGGGTTTGGCCTTCCTGCCCATACATATGGCGCAGGATCAGATACGCCGGATGCGGATCATCAGTCGATGGCGGAACGCACCATGCTGATGCAAGCGGTCGCAACGGCGGGTGCTGATATTCTGGGCGGCATCGGTCAGTTGGAATGCGCGACGGTTTTCAGCCCGGTTCAAGCGGTGCTCGACAATGAAATCGGGGCGATGCTGCGGCGGGTCATGACGCCGCCGGTGATAGATGACGCCAACCTCAACTGGAATGAGGTCTTGCAGATCCGCACCGGTGGTCATTTCCTTGATTCCCCACATACGCTGGCCCTTTGCCGGGATCAGCACATGCCGGATGTTTTCCTGCGACAGGGCCGGGACGACTATGAGAAAGCTGATCGTCGCACGGCCTTTGATGCGGCGCGTGAAAAGGCGCTTGCCCTGATCAAAGCCGCCCCGGCCGAGGGGGTATTATCCACAGAACAGCGCCGTGAAATCGCTGACATCGTCGCGCGGGCGGACAAACGGATCGTTGACGCCAACAGCCGGCCAGGCGCTTTGGAAGTAATCTGAGGACAGGGCTACGGGCGAAAATCTGCGTGGCAATCCTTGCAACATTTGCCACGGCGGCGAACCGCCCCGCGCAGCCCATCAAGTTTTAAAAACAGATTGCGCCGCAGTCACAACCTTTGCCATAGCATTAGCCGTTGCGGTGAAATCATCGCAATTCTCCCGGGCGCAATTGCGTGCCTCCCAGAGGGCGGTCGTGATCTGCTTCTTGAACAGCATCAGGATCATCGCGGAATGGATGTCAATCTGCTGGGCGACAGCTTTCGCGGTTTTGGCATCAAAGGCCAGCTTGGCGCCAGTCTTTGGTTCGCACGCCCGCAAGCAAGCCGGTTTTCAGACGTTTTTCAATGTAATCTCCCGGCTTGTTTGGTGGTCAGTTCAAACCTTCGCCGTGGTGTTGGATCGAGTCTGGGTATTGTCAGATCAGTGTTGTGTTTGGGTCGATCATGGGGGCAAGGCTGGACCATTTCACGTCATGGGAACATCGCAAAAATCTTGGGCTAGCCGCAATTCAATTCTCTTGATTAGCGTTTCGCATAGGCGTATTTTTCGCGTCAGAGGCACCGGTGAGTCGTACCAGACGACAGTTGAGAAAACCCGCGCGGGCCTTCGTCCGGAAAAAGTTATCGCCCTGACCTATTCGTCAGGCAACCTTAATTTTCCCTGGCATTCTGCCGGACGACATAAGTCGTTCGGTGTTCTCTCCAGGATTATGAAAATGAGACATGCTACTGCCCCTAAACCGATGGCAAAACCATCAACCCCCGGCACCAAAAAGCCTGGCCCCAAGAAATAACCTAAACGCTTTGGAAAGGTGATTTCATGTCAAAAGGCAACAGGCCACATGGCAACCGGGAAGCCAAGAAACCCAAGCAGGTAAAGCCTAAGGTTCTGGCAACCTCAAACAGTCGTATCGGTAAGGACACGCCAACCGTTGGCGGCAAGAAGATCGGCTAAACCTTTACAACCTGACCGGCGGGCGTGTTCTGCCGGTCAGGGTTTTGGCAGGTGGCGGTTTGGGTTGGTGGGCAGGGAGGCCCACCCTACGGGTCGATTTCAAGGTGATTGGCAAAGTCCATACGTGCGTGCAGAATGCGAAGGACCTCAACGTGACCAGCGTGAGTATGACGAAAGAAAATAACATGCTCCTGGCACGGGCTGCTGAGCAGGTTTGTGCGGATTTCGTCGCGGGTACGCCCTGCAATGAAACCCTCGCGGAGGCGTTCAAAAGTTTCCGCCAATGCTGTTATGTAGTCGTTTCGCTGCGCAACACCCCAGGTTTTCTGCGTGTATCGACCGATTGCTTTTATGTCGCTTTGCGCAAGTGGCGTAAGCGTCAGCTCAGGCATTCATCGCCTGTTCCTCATCAAGCTCGGTCAAGATGGTGTCCAGATCGAACGGAATGCATTCACCACGCTCGGCTTGTTCCACGGCCGGGTCGATTGCGGCACGTAAGGCCTGAAGTTTAATTTCATCACTGGCGTCCGCAGCGATCTTAAGCCGCAAAGCTTCGCGGATCACTTCGGAAGCGTTGTTATATAGACCGGTTGCCACCTTCGAGCGGACGTATTCATCCAGCCGATCTGTCAACGATATGTGCATCGGTCCCTCCATTTCGCCCCAAGGATCATACAAAGATTGACATATTATGTAAATCACGCCGAGTCCGTGTGGCTTTCACGCGCCTGTGGCACCGGAAATCCCGGCGTCAACAAATGCCTCAGCAGCGCCACGGGATGAGACCGCAATGTCAGGCGCATGGTGACGTAGTCCTCCACGACGTGTTCGCCTTCGGACATGTCGGGCAAAGCCACCAACGCCTCCTCGATCCCTTCGCCTTCCAACTGCCCGGCGAACAGCGGCAGGGGTTCATCGCCTTTGAGTGCGCGCGCCTCCCATTGTGCCTCGCGACGGTTGAGGCCAAGCGAGGCGAAGGCGTCCGCTTCGGCCAGCGTGTATAACAATCGCGGCGGGGTGCCGGCGCGACGCCAGACGTCCTCGACCGTTTGATACCCGTTGCCCCGTGCCGAGGTGATCCAGCAGGCTTCGTCCTCGCGCATGGCTTTGATCTGGCGAAAGCCAAGGCGTAAAGCGAGGCCGCCACGTCCGTCGGGCTCCATCACGTTGTCCCAGTAGGAGGCGTTCACATCAATCGGGCGCACCTCCACCCCGTGTTCCCGGGCGTCGCGCACGATCTGGGCCGGCGCGTAAAATCCCATGGGTTGGGAGTTGAGCAGACCGCAGGCAAAGATGCCGGGGTGGTGGTGTTTGATCCAGGCGGAGGCGTAGACCAGTAGCGCAAAACTGGCGGCATGGCTTTCTGGAAAGCCATAGGAGCCAAAGCCTTCGATCTGGGAAAAGCAGCGCTCGGCAAAGTCCTGATCGTAGCCGTTTTTGAGCATCCCCTTGATGAAGCGGTCATAGAAAGACGACACGGTTCCAAGTTTCTTGAACGTCGCAAGGGCACGGCGCAGGCGGTCGGCTTCTTCGGGGGAAAACCCCGCGCCGATGATGGCGATCTGCATCGCCTGTTCCTGGAACAGCGGTACGCCAAGCGTCTTGCCAAGGACAGCACCAAGCTCGTCGGAGGGGAAAGACACCTCCTCCTCGCCGTTGCGCCGCCGGATGTAGGGGTGGACCATATCGCCCTGGATCGGACCGGGCCGGATGATGGCGACCTCGATCACCAGGTCATAGAAACAACGCGGTTTCATGCGCGGCAGAAAATTCATCTGGGCGCGGCTTTCGACCTGAAAAACGCCCACGCTGTCCGCGCGGCAAAGCATATTATAGACCTGCTCATCCTCGGGCGGCAGGGTGGCCAGCGTGTAGTCCAGGCGGTGATGCATCTGCATGAGGTCGAAACATTTGCGGATGCAGGTGAGCATGCCAAGCGACAGCACATCCACCTTGAGGATGCCAAGCGCGTCGATGTCATCTTTGTCCCAGCAGATGACCGTGCGGTCCTCCATCGTGGCGTTTTCGATGGGGACAAGTTCGTCCAGACGCCCCTCGGTCATGATGAACCCGCCGACGTGTTGCGACAAATGCCGGGGGAAACCCTGGATCTGGTCGCAAAGCTCCAACGTCAGTTTCAGGCGCGGGTCCGTGGGATCAAGGCCAATTTCGCGGAGCTGTTCTTCGGGCATCCCGCCATGCGCCCCCCAGCCCCAAAGCTGAGACGACAGCGCAGAAATCGTATCGTTGCTGAGGCCCATGGCCGTGCCAACCTCGCGCACCGCACGCTTGCCGCGATAATGGATGACGGTGGCGCAAAGCCCGGCGCGGTGACGGCCGTAGCGATCATAGATGTGCTGGATCACCTCCTCGCGGCGCTCGTGTTCGAAATCGACGTCGATGTCGGGCGGCTCGTCACGGGCTTCGGAAACGAACCGCTCGAACACCATCGTGCCGATTTCAGGGGAAACGGACGTGACGCCAAGGGCATAGCAGACAACCGAATTGGCCGCCGAGCCGCGCCCCTGACAAAGGATGCCGCGCGACCGGGCAAATTGCACGACGTCGTGGACGGTGAGGAAATAGGGTTCGTATTTCAACTTGGCGATCAGGGTCAGTTCATGGGCGATCATGTTTTGCACCTTTTCCGGCGCGCCTGCGGGGTAGCGCCACTTTAGCCCGGCATAGGCCAGACGGTTGAGGCGTTCTGCCGGGGTTTCGCCGGGGGCGATTTCCGAGGGGTATTCGTAGCGCAACTCATCGAGGGAGAAATTGCAGCGGCCCGCGATGGTGACGGTTTGCGCAATCGCCTCGGGGTGGTCGCGGAAAAGCCGCGCCATTTCGGAGGCCGATCGCAGGCGTTGTTCGGCGTTGGCCAAAGCCGCGCGACCAAGTTGGTCGACCTTGGTGGAGGTGCGGATCGCGGTCAGAACATCCGTTAAACGGCGGCGCATGGCGTGATGCATGAGGGGGGCGGCACTGGCGACAAGAGGGAGATCGTGGGTTTGCGCAAGGGCGCTGATCCGCGCAAAACGCTCGATGTCCTGCCCGTCGTAGCGCGGCGACATGACAAGGGAGATCTGGCCCGGAAAACGGCGGATCAAACGTTTGAGGTTGGAGGTCCAGAGGTCAAGCGGGATGTCCGGCTTTGGCGGATGGACAAGAAAGTCCAGACCTTCGCCATCCTCCAGAATATCCGGCACGCGCAACAGACAGGTGCCCTTTTGCACCCGCTGACGCCCAAGCGAGAGGATCCGGCAGAGCCGTCCCCAGGCGGCGCGGTCCCGTGGCAAAGCGGTGAGGGTAAAGCGATCTTCCAGCACAAGGCGTGCGGCGGGGATCAGACGGGGGATGTTGAGGATATCGGCCCCTTTCGGGACATGGCCTTTTGGGGCGGGCGGACCGATGGGGCCGTCGATGGCCTCGGCAGCTTTGCGGTCGCGGACGTGGCGGGCGACCTCGCGCAGTTCCACATGGGCGCGGACGATCCCGGCGACGGAGTTTACATCGGCAATTGCAAAGGCGGGCATGCCCATGAGGGCGGCACGGCGGGCGTATTCCTCGGGCTGGGAGCCGCCGGTGAGGAAGGTGAAGTTGGAGGTTATATCAAGCTCGACGAAGGACATCGGGCAAGTATATTCACGTTTTGTTCTTTTGTGGAGTCGGGAAATTGGGGAGGGGTGCGAAGCCTGTTGAAACAGGCTTTCACCGTGCCATCGTCGATGGTGTGTCCGGGGCTTCTGCTGCTCTCCTGGATATTTGGAGCATAAAGAAGGTATGACGGGCCCGCCAAAGGGCGGTCGGTTGCCGGAACGGACGTTAACCCGCACCTCTGATCATTGGTTCTCAGCTACGCTTTTCGAGAAAGATTGAATCCCCAAAACACTGCCACACCAAGTGGTGCTTTCGTGCTTTTGGCGATCCGTGAATTTCTTCTTTCTCGAAACGCGATGATGCGCCACTCCGGATGTTTACGGTGTTGTGCGTGACGCGGTGACCTTGAGCTCGGGGACAGGTTTTACGCCGAGAATCCTAAGAAATGGTAGCAGCACCGAACGTTGCTGGTCTGTTCACCCTTTCGGGAAGCGGAACTTCATCATGATATAGCGATTGAAATGGCTGAAGTTTTCAGCCGAGCGGTTTTTTTGGTTGAGCCGCTGGTCCAACCGCTCGCGGCGGCGTTGGCTGAGGAAAAGGCCGGTGATTTTCGCCAAAGCGCCACGCAGCAGCGGGCGGCTGGTTGCAAGGCCGGCATCCACGCGCGAAATCGCATAGCCGAGGACGTTGAACATTTCCTGTTCCACATCGACCGAAGGGGCCACCTGATCGGTGATGTCTTCGTCAAACAGCACGTCCAGATTTTGTGCCGCCACCAAATCGCGAAAATCCTGATAGCCGTGGCCACCACCGACGATTGCGTTTTCGTCCGTACGATCAAAAAACGCATTCGTGCGAAAGCAATCAGATACGATCACCATACCGTCCTCTGCGAGGAGGCTTTTGCATTTCGGCAGGCTTGCGTCCATCGGGATATATTGGAAGCTTTCGGAAAACAGGCAGAGGTCGAACTTCTGATCGCTTTCAAAATCCTCGAACATCAATTCATGGACTGTGGCGTCGGGTGCATTTTCGCGGCAGCGTTCGGCCAAAAAGGCCGATGGGATGACGATATCGACGGAGTGACCCAGAGCGAGCAACTTTTTCGCGGTTTCACCGGCACCACCCCCAATGTCCAGGATGCGGATGGGCTTGCTCGGCAGCAGTTCGAAAAGCTTGGCCGTATAGGCCTCCTGCGCCCGCCCGATGTTGGCGGCACAAACGTCCCATTCCGGCGACCACAACCCATAGTGCAGGTTTTCCTTGCCGGTCAGGAATTTGGAGAACGCCAGACCGATATCAAGACCAATCGCGCGGGTGTCCAGTTTTTGTGCCATCGTGCTGCCTTTAATAAACCAGTCGAGCCTTAGCGCGGACTTTGCCGAAGGGGAAGAATTTATCCGACCTGCGCGTGAAACTCGCGGATCACCCGTTCGTAGGTATCCCGTTTGAACGGCACGATTCGGCTAAGCAATTCTTCGGGGGGCAACCAGCACCAGCGGGAAAACTCCGGGTCTTCGGTTTCGATGTTGATGTCTGTGTCACTGCCAAGGAAGCGCATCAGGAACCAACGTTGCTTTTGGCCGCGAAACCGGCCTTTCCACAATTTTGGCACCAGATGATGTGGCAAATCATAGGGAATCCAATCCGGTGTTTCGGCCAGAATTTCGACCTTGTCGGGGGAAATTCCGGTTTCTTCCTGCAATTCGCGCAAAGCCGCATCCATAGCATCTTCGCCCTCTTCGATGCCACCTTGCGGCATTTGCCAGGCATCCATATGGCTGTCGAGCCGCTGACCTGCGAAAATCTTGCCTTCCAGATTGCAGATCATGATGCCGACGCAAGGCCGATAGGGAAGCTTTTCGATTTGATCTCTGGTCATCTTCTGTCCGGGCTTGAGGTTTGCGCAGAAAAAAGCCGGGCAGCAGGACCGCCCGGCCTGATCTGATGGGTCGTTGTCTACTCGACCTTTTTAAGAACGGCCAGCGAATGCAGGATATCCAGCGCATAGGCCAGTTGATAATCGTCGTTGCGCTTTTTGGCGGTTTCTTCCTGTTTGCGGCGGTCCGCTTCCAGTTGTTTCAGCTCGTCCTCCGAAAGGCTGTCATTGGACAATGAGCCACGCAAATCGGCCTCGGAGCGGCGGTTTGGCTTTTTGTCATCTGTTTCTTCTTCGACTTTGGGGCGCTGTTCGACCAGAATGTCCGGCGAAACACCAAGCGCCTGAATGGAACGGCCCGATGGCGTGTAGTACCGTGCCGTGGTCAGACGCATCGCCCCGTCACCTTGCAGCGGCATGATCGTCTGGACCGAGCCTTTGCCAAAGCTTTTGGTGCCCACGATGATCGCGCGGCGATGGTCTTGCAACGCACCGGCAACGATTTCCGAGGCCGAGGCGGAGCCGCCATTGATCAGCACCACAATGGGTTTACCTTCGGCCAGATCGCCCAGGCTTGCGTTAAAGCGTTCGCTGTCCCGCGGGTCGCGACCGCGGGTCGATACGATCTCGCCCTTGTCAAGGAAAGCGTCGGAGACAAGGATTGCCTGATTCAGCAGGCCGCCAGGGTTGTTGCGCAAATCAAGCACCACCCCTTCGACATTTTCCATGCCACCAGCTTCGCTAATCGCGTCTTTCAGGCCCTCTTGCAAATTTGGATAGGTCTGGTCCGTGAAAGACGAGATCCTGAGGACAACGGCATTGCCTTCGGTGCGGGTTTTCACGGCGGCGATTTTGATCGTGTCGCGGATGATGGAGACATCAAAGGGTTCATCGGCACCTTCGCGGACAATCGTGATGATGATCTCCGATCCAACCGGACCGCGCATCAGTTCGACCGCCTCGTTCAGATTGAGACCCAGCACGGCCTCGCCGTCAACATGGGTGATAAAGTCACCGGCTTGAATGCCAGCCTCGTCAGCCGGAGTGCCGTCGATGGGGGAGACGACTTTGACAAAACCGTCTTCTTGCGTGACTTCGATGCCAAGGCCGCCAAACTCGCCACGGGTCTGAACCTGCATGGTGTCAAAATCTTCAGGCGGCAGGTAGGAGGAATGCGGGTCAAGCGAAGTCAGCATGCCATTGATCGCACTTTCGATCAGGTCCGCCTCGTCGACTTCTTCGACGTATTGGCTACGGATCCGCTCGAAAATGTCGCCAAAGAGGTCTAGCTGTTCGTAGGTGGATTTCTTGCGGTCCATTTCTTCGGCGATGAGCGGCCCGGCAATTTGCGAGGTCAGAATAAGCCCTGCCAGAGTTCCGCCGATTGCGGCCATCATATGTTTTTTCATATTGTCCTACCTGTTCTTGAGGGCAAACCAGTCCCCCGGATCGACCGTTTTCCGGCCCTGTCTGATTTCAATATAAAGCGTTTCCTGACGGATTTCGCCTACTCCATCGGTTGTATCAACCAAAAAATCCTCTGCGGAGGGGTCATTGCCGCTCATCAAGCCAATCGGATCGCCTGTCGATAAGATCTGACCAACCTCTCCGTAGACCTGTCCTAACCCGGCGAGGATTATCAGGTAACCCAGTTCCGGCTCAAGGATAATCACGTTTCCGTAGTCAAGGAAGGGGCCGAGATAGCGGATTGTTGCCGCCAGCGGCGCTTTGACCAACGCCACCGGTGGGGCGGAAATGATCAGGCCGGGGCGACGCAGACCTGCCGCATCTGCTTCGTTGTAGCCGCGCAGCAACGTCCCAAAGACCGGCAGCGGCACCGTGCCCTTGGACTGGGAAAATGGCGGCAATTCCGGCGCGTCGCCGTCAAAAGGCAAATCGGCAAGGCCCCTGGCAAAGCCTTCCAGCGTCAAAGCCCCTGCGGCCAGCATCTGAAGGGCATCGGGGCTCGCCCCCAGTCGCATCGGCAAATCGGTACGTTCGGTGATCGCGGCATTCAAGGCGACCCGCGCGGTTTGGACCCCATCAAGCCCCGCCTGAAGGTCATCCAACGCGGTCTGTTGGAGGCCCTGGAGGAGGGAAAGTTCCTCAAGCTGGGTGCGTAACTCTTCGGCCTCCGCGTGAAGGGCGGGGGTGATTTCCGACAAGACCTGCCCGGATCGCGCGGTACCAAGCGGCCCCGAAGGGTGGATCAGCAACAGCGGTGTGGAGGCCCTCTGGAGGGTTTGCAAAACGCCCAAAAGCCTGGAAAGCCGGTCACGCGAACGTTCAAAATGAAGTCGCAACGCTTGTTCGCGGACCGCGGCTTTGCGCAGGCTTTCGCGCATTGCACGCAAGCCGTCCTCGTAGGCGCGAACCGCATCTGACAATGCCGCTACCCGGTCCTTGGCAATCCGCGCATCCCTGAGCGAGCGGGTCGCGGATTGCAGATCCTCGGCGGCTTTGCGGGCCGCAAAGACCGGATCGGAGGCGCCCATTGCTGGCAACACCGGGAAACCCAGCAACACCGTCAGAAAAAGGGCGCGAAGATTGCGGGTCATGCGATCAGCGTTTCCCCCGTCATCTCGGCCGGTTGTGGCAGGTCCATCAGTTGCAAAAGCGTCGGTGCAAGGTCGGCCAGGCGCCCCCCATCGCGCAGGGTTGTGTTTTTGCCCCCCCCGACAAGAATGACCGGCACCGGGTTGGTGGTATGGGCGGTGTGGGGCATACCTGTTTCAGGGTCGACCATGGTTTCACAATTGCCATGATCCGCCGTCACAATCATCGCACCCCCGGCCTTTTCCAATGCCGCAACAGCGCGTCCCAGCCCATTATCCACCGCCTCGCAGGCCTTGATCGCGGCGGCCAAATCGCCGGTGTGGCCGACCATATCGGGATTGGCATAGTTTACGACGATGAGGTCATAGCCATGCTCGATGGCGCTTACAAATTGATCGGACACCTCTGGCGCAGACATTTCCGGTTGCAGATCGTAGGTCGCGACTTTGGGGCTTTTGGGCATGTTGCGATCCTCGCCCTCGTTCGGCGGCTCCACCCCGCCGTTGAGAAAGAAGGTCACATGGGGATATTTCTCGGTCTCGGCGAGGCGGAACTGGGTTTTGTGGTGTTTCGCGACCCATTCGCCTAGGGCATTGGCCAGCTCGTCCTTGCGATAAAGCGCGGTCATATAGGTGTCGTGGGTGGTGGAATAGCTGCTCATACCAGTCATCGTGGCCAGCTTGGGACGGTTGGTGATGTCAAAAGCATCAAAAGAGGGATCGCCGAGGGCGGACATGATCTCGCGAGCGCGATCAGCGCGGAAGTTGAGGCAGAGGACGCCATCGCCGTCGGTCATGCCCGCGTAGGCGTTCAGGACGGAGGGGAGGATGAATTCGTCGCCTTCATTGCAAGCAATCGCCTCGGACGTCGTTGCAACTTGCCGTCCTTGGCCGTGAACCATCGCTCGATAAGCTTGCTCGATACGTTCCCAACGCAGGTCACGATCCATTGCGAAATAGCGCCCCGACAGCGTTGCGATCTGGGCCTTGTCGCTGAGCGCCTTTTCCAACGTTGCGATGTCCTTGACGATGGAGCCGGGGGCGACGTCACGCCCGTCGGACCAGACGTGGATAAGAACCTCGATCCCCTCGCTGCTCAGAAAATCAGCGGTTGCGATCAGGTGGTCCATATGCGCGTGCACGCCGCCATCCGAGACAAGGCCCATCAGATGGGCGCGGCCCTTGCTGGCTTTGAGCTTGGCGGCAAACTCCAGAAGCACGGGGTTTTTGACGTAGCTCCCATCCTCAATCGCCATGCCGATTTTTCCGAGGTCCATGGCCACCACTCGCCCTGCGCCGATGTTCATGTGGCCCACTTCGGAATTGCCCATTTGCCCGTCCGGCAGGCCGACATCGCGGCCAGAGGTTTTCAGCGTAGCATTCGGGCAGGTCGCCATCAGATGATCGTAGGTCGGCGTGTTGGACAGCGCGACGGCGTTGTTGGCGGTCTCGGCCCTTAAGCCCCAGCCATCGAGGATACATAAAACAACGGGTTTTTTCATTTGCCTGTCCGTTTGCCACGGGTGTTTGATCTGGTTCTAAACGGGGCCGCGCCCAAGAACAACAGGACACTCAGGCGCGGTGATAGGGCGAACCTGCAAGGATGGACGCCGCGCGGTAAAGCTGTTCGGACAGCATCACGCGCACCAGCATATGCGGCCAGACCATTTTGCCGAAGGAGAGGTTGAAATCGGCGTCTGCGACCAGTGCAGGATCAATCCCATCGGCCCCGCCGATCAGGAAAGCAACGTCCTGCCGTCCTTGATCGCGCCAATTGGCTAACTGGTTGGCAAAGTCCGGCGAGGTCAGTGTTTTGCCGCGTTCATCCAGCGCCACGATCAACGCGCCATTGGGCAAAGCGCGGCGCAGCAAATCGGCCTCGGCAGGTTTGCCGCCGCCCTTTTTATCCTCGACCTCGATGATGTTAAGCGGACCCAGACCAAGGTTGCGTCCGGTTTTGTCAAAGCGGTCAGAATAGTCTTTGATCAGGTCCAATTCGGCCGAGGCGCGCAGCCGTCCGACCGCAATTATGTGCAGTTTCATGTCACTTCACCGCCGCGCCGCGATCAGGCGGATTTGTCGCCGGGATTGAGCCACATCTTTTCAAGCTGGTAAAACTCGCGCACTTCCGGGCGGAAGATGTGGACGACCACGTCGCCGCAATCAATCAGTACCCAATCGCCGGTTTCCTTGCCTTCCATGCGGCAATGACGACCCAACTCGGCTTTCAGGCGCTCCGACAGCTTTTCGGCCATGGACACCACCTGCCGGGATGACCGGCCCGAGGCGATGACCATGTGATCCGCCATTTCCGACTTACCCGCGAGGGCAATCGAAATCACGTCTTCACCTTTGTCGCTATCGAGGGATTGCAGCACGAGATCCAGCAATTTTGCCGCTGGCTTGCCTGCTTTGGGTGCGGCCTTGGCGGCACCGGTGGCCGCTTTTTCGGCCACTTCAACACGTTCAATCAGAACGATGTCCTCCTTATGTCGCGCCATGATTCCACAGGCCCTGACGCCGAACCTGCCCCGAGATTACCACGAAGCAGGTGTCAGTCTCAAGAACTGCGGAGGTTTTGCGTTACGTCCGAACGAGTTTCTCGTAGCCCTCGGAAATATCCTTGGCAATTGCGCCGACTTCAAAGTTGTAGTCGCCGATGACACCAACAGGTGTCACCTCGGCGGCTGTACCCGTCAGCCAACATTGTTCAAAGGATTCAAGCTCTTGCGGCATGATATGCCGTTCGTTCACTTTGATCTGCCGCTCCTTCAACATGCCGATAACCGTCTGCCGGGTGAGGCCGTTGAGGAAGCAATCGGCCAGTGGTGTGTGCACCTCACCGTCCTTCACAAAGAAAATATTGGCACCTGTTGCCTCCGCGACATAGCCCCGATAGTCGAACATAAGCGCGTCGGAACAGCCTTTAGCCTCGGCGGCATGTTTGGACATCGTGCAGATCATATAGAGGCCCGCAGCTTTGGCGTGGCTTGGAATCGTCTCCGGGCTGGGGCGTTTCCATTTGGAGATGTCGAGCTTGGCGCCCTTCATCTTGGCGTCGCCGTAGTAATTGCCCCACTCCCAGGCAGCGACGGCCATGCGGACCGGGTTTTTCGCCGAAGCGACACCCATGTCTTCGCCCGCGCCGCGCCATGCGACGGCCCGCACATAGGCGTCGTCCCAGCCGTTGGCTTGGAGAACGTCATATTTGGCCTTTTCGATTTCATCGACGGACCAGGGGATTTCAAAGTCGATCATTTCGGCAGAGCGTTTCAGCCGTTCGGAATGTTCAACGGAACGGAAGATTTTACCGTTGTAACACCGCTCTCCCTCGAACACAGAAGAGGCGTAATGCATCGCATGGGTCAGGATGTGCACGTTCGCATCGCGCCAATCGACCAGCTTGCCATCCATCCAGATCTTGCCGTCACGATCATCATATGCAGCCGACATGGGCTATCCTTTCCCAGCTTGCGACCCCGGTCGCTTTTACGAAAATGTCGCAAATAGGTCCGCATCGGACATAATATTGCGCGAAATCGCGATTTTGCTAGCATTTGATTCTTGGAATGTCAACAAGACTGACATAAAATGACTTTACAGCAGAAGAGCGGGATCAGGAGCAGGCAAATGCAAGACCGGAGAAGCATTGCGCCGATGAACAGTAGCGAAGGTCTTTTGTTCCTGACCGACGATCAACTGCGCAAAGGCATCGAAGCCATGTTTTTCGCTTATCGCGGCTTTACTGCGGACCCCGACCGGATTTTGGAAAACTACGCCTATGGGCGTGCGCATCACCGGGCGGTGCATTTCATCAACCGTTCCCCGGGGACGACGGTGAATAACCTGCTGGACATCCTTGGCGTAACCAAACAATCGCTCAACCGGGTGCTGCGGGCTTTGGTGGCAGATGAGCTGGTCGAAAGCCGGGTCGGGACCGAGGATAAACGCGAACGCCATCTGTTTTTGACCCCGAAAGGGCAAGAATTGGAGCAAGAATTGTCCGAAGCGCAGCGGCGACGCATGCGGGCGGCTTTTCGGGCGGCAGGGCCAGATGCGGTGCAGGGATTTCGCAGCGTTCTGGAACAAATGATGGACCCCGCCCAACGGCGTCTGTTCGAACAATTGACGGATGGAGCGTAAGATGGCGGACCTCAACGACGACCATATTCTGATCGTGGATGATGACGAACGCATCCGGGGCTTGCTCAAGAAATTCCTGTCACGCAACGGCTTTTGGGTGAGTGCGGCGCGTGATGCCGCCCATGCGCGGCGTTTGCTGGAAGGGTTGGAATTTGACCTGATTGTTTTGGACGTAATGATGCCGGGCGAAGATGGCTTTTCGCTGACAAAATCCTTGCGCGAAACGCTGAGCACACCAATCCTGCTGCTGACCGCCAAAGGCGACAGCGAAGATCGGATCACTGGGCTGGAGGCGGGCGCGGACGACTATCTGTCAAAACCGTTTGAGCCCAAGGAACTGCTGTTGCGCATAAATGCGATCCTGCGGCGCGTTCCAAAGCCAGAGGCGCAAAAAGAGGTGCCTAAGACCCTCCACATGGGCGGCATTCGCTACGATCTGACACGTGGCGAGTTGTGGGCCGGGAACGATCTGATCCGGTTGACCGCGACGGAAAGTGCGCTGATGCGGATTTTTTCGGCCTGCCCGAACGAGCCTGTGACCCGTGCCAAACTGGTCGAGGATCTCGGCCGGGATCGTGGCCAAGCGCAAGAACGCGCGGTTGATGTTCAGATCACCCGATTGCGGCGCAAAATCGAATCTGATCCTAAAACGCCGCGATATCTTCAAACGGTGCGGGGTGCGGGCTATATGCTGGCCCCGGATTAACCCTAGAATACCTCAAGGAAAGCTGCCGCTTTGACCACATATCTTTATACCCACGACGATTGCCTGGAACACGAAACACCCCCCGGCCACCCCGAACAGGTGGCGCGTCTGGTGGCGATTAATCGTGCGCTGAGTGCTCCCGGTTTTGATGCCGTAACCCGGCTGCACGCCCCGATGGGTGCGGATGCAAGCGTTTTGCTGGCCCATCCGGCAAGCCATCTGACGGCGATAAAGGCGGCGTCTCCCGCTGAGGGATTTCGGTCGCTTGATGCCGATACCCATATGTCGCCGGGATCGCTGCAAGCCGCCTTTCGCGGTGTTGGCGCGAATGTCGCGGCTGTGGATGCGGTGATGAGCGGTGCGGCAACAAACGCCTTTGTCGCCACACGCCCGCCGGGACACCACGCCGAAAAAACCACGCCGATGGGGTTTTGTCTGTTTGGCAATGTGGCGATTGCGGCGAAACATGCGATGGCGAAACACGGGCTTTCACGGGTCTCCATCGTGGATTTCGACGTCCATCACGGCAACGGCACACAGGACCTTGTTTGGGACGATGCCGGCATTCAGTTTATCTCCAGTCATCAGATGCCGCTTTATCCCGGCACGGGGGCAGCGTCAGAAACCGGCGCACATGGCAATGTGATCAACCTGCCGCTTGATACAGGCACCAACAGCCAGACGTTCCGACGGATTTACGAGGCTGAAGTTTTCCCGGCGATTCGCGCTTTCAACCCCGAGATGATCCTGATCTCCGCCGGGTTTGACGCCCATCGTGACGATCCGCTTGCGGGGTTGAACCTTGTGGAGGATGATTTCGCCTGGGTAACGCGTCAAATCTGCACCATTGCGGGTGAAGTTTGCGATGGCCGAGTGGTCTCCACCCTGGAAGGCGGCTATGACTTGGACGCCCTCGCAGCCTCTGCCGCTGTTCATCTATCCTGCCTTATGGAGTTCGGACAATGACCGAGACACCTGTTGCCGATTTGTCTTTCGAGGATGCAATCCGTGAACTTGAACATGTGGTCAGCCAGCTCGAAGGCTCGCAAGTCGCGCTGGAAGACAGCATCAAGCTATACGAACGCGGCGAAGCGTTGAAAAAGCACTGCGAGGACAAGCTGAAAAAGGCCGAAGAAAAGATCAGCCTGATTGATCTTGGCGCGGACGGGGCACCGACGGGGACAAAACCCGCAACAGGTCTCTGACGGTGTTCAAGGATGTGTTGGCGGCCCATGGGGCCAGGGTCCAGATCGCGCTGGACACGCTTTTTGCCGAACTGCCGGAAACCAAACTGACCGCAGCGATGCGCTATGGCACCCTGTCGGGGGGCAAACGGCTGCGAGCGTTTCTGGTTTTGGAAGGTGCACATCTTTACGGCGTGCGACCTTTGCAGGCGGATCGAGCGGCGGCCGCGGTCGAAATGGTCCACGCCTATTCACTGATCCACGACGATCTGCCCGCGATGGACGACGACGACCTGCGCCGCGGTAAACCAACCGTGCATGTCAAATGGGACGAGGCGACCGCGATCCTGGCGGGTGATGCTTTGCAGACACTTGCTTTTGAAATCCTCGCGGCCTCGCGCACCCATGCGGATGCGGGCATTCGCCTGCGCCTGATCACCCGGATGGCCAACGCCATCGGCGGCAATGGCATGGTTTTGGGGCAAATGATGGATATTGCCGCTGAAACCGCCGAAACCCCGCTGAGCCTTGACGAAATCACCGCGTTGCAGGCCAACAAGACCGGCGCTTTGTTTGAATGGTCCGCCGAAGCCGGGCCGATCATGAGCAACTCCAATTCCGACACGATGAAATCCTATGCCCGCGCCATTGGACTGGCCTTTCAGATCGCCGATGACATCCTTGATGTTGAGGGCGAGGCTGACAAAGCGGGCAAACGTCTGCGCAAGGACGAACAGGCCGGGAAAGCAACCTTTGTCTCCCTGTTGGGTCTGGATGCGGCCAAGGCCCGTGCGGCGGAACTGGTGGACGAGGCCTGTTCCCACCTCGATATTTTTGGCGGCACGGGGGACAATTTACGCCAGCTTGCCCGCTTTATCATCGACCGGGATATGTGATAGGCCGGGGCCTGTTAACGGAGTTTTCTTGTGTCTCAACGCCCCAACACCCCGCTTTTGGACAAGATCCAAAGCCCGGCTGATCTGAAAAACCTCTCGGATCCTGAGCTATACGCTTTGGCGGATGAACTGCGGGCGGAGACGATTTCTGCCGTTTCCGAAACCGGCGGTCATCTGGGTGCCGGCCTTGGCGTTGTGGAACTGACGACCGCGATCCATGCGGTTTTTGACACGCCCAAAGACCGGTTGATCTGGGACGTGGGCCACCAATGTTACCCGCACAAAATCCTGACCGGACGGCGCGACCGTATCCGCACTTTGCGTCAGGCTGATGGGCTGTCAGGTTTTACGAAACGCAGCGAAAGTGCTTACGATCCCTTTGGGGCGGCGCATTCCTCCACCTCGATTTCCGCCGCGCTTGGCTTTGCCGTCGCGCGCGATCTGGGCGGTGCGCCGGAGCATGGCCTTGGCGATGCGATTGCAGTGATTGGCGATGGCTCCATGTCGGCTGGCATGGCGTATGAGGCGATGAATAACGCGGGCCACCTCGGCAAACGCCTGTTTGTGATCCTGAACGACAACGAAATGTCGATTGCCCCGCCCGTGGGCGCAATGTCGGCCTATCTGTCGCGGCTTTACGCAGGGGCCCCGTTTCAGGAGCTGAAAGCCGCCGCCAAAGGGGCCGTCAGCCTGTTGCCCGAACCGTTTCAGGAAGGCGCACGCCGGGCCAAGGAAATGGTGAAATCCATGACCGTCGGCGGGACCTTGTTCGAAGAGTTGGGCTTTTCCTATGTCGGGCCGATTGACGGGCATGACATGGAGCAATTGCTTGCCGTTTTGCGCACGGTGCATGACCGCGCAGATCGGCCGATGCTGATCCATGTGCTGACTGAAAAGGGCAAGGGGTATCGCCCGGCAGAATCCTCGCCCGACAAATATCATGGCGTTGCGAAATTTGACGTGGTCTCCGGCAAGCAGCACAAAGCCCCCTCGAACGCGCCGAGCTACACCAAGGTTTTTGCCGAAGCGCTGATTGCCGAGGCCGAGGCGGACGACAAGATCGTCGCGATCACTGCCGCCATGCCTGATGGCACCGGGCTTGATATGTTCAACGCGCGGTTCCCGAAACGCTGCTTTGATGTTGGCATTGCGGAACAACATGCGGTGACGTTTTCGGCGGCGCTTGCAGCCGGTGGGATGAAACCGTTTTGCGCGCTTTATTCGACATTCCTGCAACGCGGCTACGACCAAGTCGTGCATGACGTCGCGATCCAACGCCTGCCGGTGCGCTTTGCGATTGATCGCGCGGGCCTTGTCGGGGCCGATGGGGCGACACATGCGGGGGCCTTTGATGTGGCTTATCTGGCCAACCTGCCGGATTTTGTGGTCATGGCGGCTGCGGACGAGGCCGAGCTGGTTGATATGATCGCCACCGCTGCCAGCATCAACGACCGCCCGTCTGCTGTGCGCTATCCACGCGGCGAAGGGGTTGGTGTTGACCTGCCAAGGAAAGGCACACCGCTGGAAATCGGTAAGGGCCGGATTGTGCGCGAGGGTAAAGGTGTTGCCATCCTAAGTCTCGGCACGCGCCTGCAAGAGGTTGAAAAGGCGGCAGAAAATCTGACCGCCAAGGGCATCACTCCGACCATTGCGGATGCCCGTTTTGCCAAGCCGCTGGACCGGGAGATGATGCTGAAACTTGCAGCAGAGCACGAGGTTTTGCTGACCGTCGAGGAAGGCGCAATCGGTGGTTTCGGCTCCCACGTTGCGCAATTGCTGGCCGAAGAAGGCATGCTGGACGGCGGATTGAAATATCGGTCGATCTTTTTGCCGGATACGTTCATCGACCAGAATTCGCCCAAGGCGATGTATGATGTGGCGGGTATGAATGCCGTGCAAATCGAGGAAAAAGTGCTGAGCCTGCTGGGTATTGCCAGCGTGTCGGCAAACCGGGCATAGTCGCGCCAAAAAGGGCGCGTCACATGGCTAATCCTGTTCTTCTTTGGCGTTGGATCGTCGCTGCTTTGGCAGTTGGCTTTTTCCTTTACCAGTTCACCACCACGAACCTTTCGGCCTTTGGCTGGCAGTTCCGGTTCCTTACAATCTGGGGGCTGACGGCCAATATGATCGTCGCCGTCCTGATGCTCAGGCTGTCGATGGGGCGAAGTTCGCGGGATCACAACGCTTTTGTTTCGGCTGCTGCCGTCATGGGTGCGGTTGTTGTGCTGATGTATTGGAAGCTTTACTTCACTGACCCCAAACTGGTGAATTCAGCGGGGCCAATCCCCTGGTATCAGGAATACTACCTCCACGCGCTTGGGCCGCTTTTGATGTGGATTGACGCGTTTTTTGTCCTTGGCGTCTTTCGGCGTATCCTGCCAACGCTTGGCTGGATGATGGGGCTGTTTGTCGGCTACATCGTCTGGATCGAGGTGGTAATCCATCCAATGAACGACACGCCTGTGGGCAAGGTGACCCGCGGGCTGCCCTATCCGTTCCTCAACAATATGGAGATGGGGCAGAGGTTGGAGTTTTACGTCACCACAATCGTCACAGCACTGGTCATTGGCGCAATTTTCTGGGGGCTTGCCGCGATCTTGCGCCGGGTGATGCCCGCTTAGGGCTTCGGTGGCAGACGCTTTTCAATCTCGGCCAGACGGCGCAAAACCTCGTCCCGGTAGTCATCCGTGCGGGCGACGTCCTCCTCGTGGTGGGCGTCCTGCATCGAATTGACGATGAGGCCGACCAGAAGGTTCACCACCGCAAATGTGGTGACCATGATGAAGGGGACAAAGAACGCCCAAGCAGCGGGATGGATTTCCATCACCGGGCGCACGATGCCCATGGACCAGCTTTCCAGCGTCATGATTTGAAACAGAGAATAGGCGGAATCCCCGAGTGAGCCGAACCACTGCGGGAAGGTGTCGCCGAACAGTTTCGTCGCCATGACAGCGCCAATGTAAAAGATCAGCGCCATGAGCATGAAGACCGACGCCATGCCGGGAAGGGCGGATAGAAACCCCTCGACCACACGGCGCAGACGCGGAATGGCAGAAATGACGCGCAGCACACGCAGGATGCGCAAAGCCCGCAGCACCGAAAATGTTCCGGCACCGGGAACCAGGGCAATACCGACGATCAGAAAGTCAAAGATATTCCAGCCGTTAAAGAAAAACCGGTATCCGCGCGCGACCAGCTTCAGCACGATTTCTACCACGAAAATGGCAAGGCAGGCAGTATCAAGCGCGATGATCAGCGGGCCTGCGGCCTGCATGACCGTATCCGACGTTTCTAACCCCAACAGAATTGCGTTGAAGGCGATCACCCCCAAAATGGTATTCCTGACGGTTGCCGTTTCAAGCCAGTTTGCCAGTTTTTCGCGCATTCTTTGCCCCTGTGAGATAGTTCTAGCCGCTCATATGGCGCTTTGTGAACCGTGCGGCAAGTTCGACATGGGAAGACCAGCGAAACTGGTCGATGACCTGCAGCTTCTCAAGCGTGTAACCGCCGTCGATCAAGATGCGGGCGTCACGGGCAAAAGTGACCGGGTTGCAGGAAATCGAGGCGATGACCGGGATTTGCGAGGCTGCGAGTTCAGCCATCTGGGCTGAGGCACCGGCGCGTGCCGGGTCAATGATCGCCGCGTCGAAACCCGCCAGTTCCTTGATGTCGAGCGGGGCCCGGAACAGATCGCGTACCTTAGCGTTGAGGTTGCGCACGCCCTTGGCTTGCCGCCAGGCGGCGTCCATTGCCGCAATGGATCGAAGGTCAAGTTCATAGGCCTCAACTTCGGCCTGTTTGGACATTGGCAGAGCAAAGGTTCCGGCACCGGCAAAGAGGTCCAAGATGCGCTTGGCACCTTTGGTTGCGGCTTTTACAAACTCGATCAAGGCGGCCTCTGCCTCCGGGGTTGCTTGTAAAAAGCCACCTGCAACCGGCGTGACCGCGATCCCGTCCCAGAATATTTTTGGATCGGTGAAGGTCGCCAGCATTTCGCCGTTGTTGGAAACACGGGCGACGTTGGCTTGCTGCACGATCTGGATCAGCGCGGCGATATCAACCGGTGTCGAGATTTCCGCCCCGGTGATGTCAATATCCAGCCCGGTAGTCGTATCCGTCACCTGCAATCCAAGCACACCTTTACGCGAGGCAAACCGCGCGGTCACGTCTCGCAGCATTGGCAATGCGGCCAGAATGGCGGGGGCCAGAACCTTGCAGTCCGGGACTTCCACAAGCTGATCGCTGGCGGTCCTGTGAAAACCGATCATCGCGGATTTCTTGGTCCGTCGCCCGGCAAACCGTGCCCGGCGTCGGCTGGAAGGTGGGGCAGTAAAAACTTGCTCCACGCGGACATTGATTCCCTGCGCGGCCAGTGCGGATTCAACGATCCGGGCTTTCCAGTCTTCCACGAAAGACGCCGAGGCATGTTGTACCTGACAACCACCGCATTGCTTGAAATGTCGGCACACCGGCGTAATTCGATCCGCCGAAGGGGTTGTGATCCTGACATTTTCCAACCGATCACCATTAGGATCGCCCGAAACAACCTCCCCCGGAAGGGTGAATGGGGCAAAAAGATCACCACCATCTTGCGCGATCACCCCGTCCCCGAGATGACCTAGCCGGGAAACTGTCATCGTCATGGCGTGCCGCTTTCGTCAACGCCGATAAATCCGCCGGACTGGCGGTTCCAGAAGCTGGCGTAAAGGCCGCCGTTTGCCAAAAGCTGTGCGTGGCTGCCGTCCTCCACGACGTGGCCTTCGTCCAGCACGATGATCCGGTCCATATGGGCAATGGTGGACAGACGGTGCGCAATCGCGATCACGGTCTTGCCTTCCATCACGCCATAAAGCGTTTCCTGAATGGCAGCTTCAACCTCGCTATCAAGTGCCGATGTCGCCTCGTCCAGCACCAGAATGGGTGCATTTTTGAGGATGACCCGCGCCAAGGCGACCCGCTGACGTTGTCCGCCCGAAAGCTTCACACCGCGCTCCCCGACCTCGGCATCATAGCCTGTGTTGCCTTTAGGATCCTGCAAACCGAGGATGAAATCATGCGCCTCGGCACGTTTTGCAGCCTCTATCACCTCAGCTTCGGTTGCTTCTGGACGGCCGTAAAGGATGTTGTCACGCACCGATCGGTGTAAAAGCGAGCTGTCTTGTGTGACCATGCCAATCTGTTGGCGCAGGGATTCCTGTGTAACAGCCCTTATCTCCTGCCCGTCGATGCGGATTTGGCCAACCTCCACGTCGTGAAACCGCAACAGCAGATTCACTAGCGTAGACTTGCCCGCACCCGAGCGCCCGATCAGGCCGATTTTCTCGCCGCCTTGAATTGTCAGATTGACCCCGTCCAGACCGCCGGAAGTCTTGCCGTAGTGGTGGCTGAGGTTTTCGATCCTGATTTGGCAATCGCTGATCTCAATCGGTTTGGCCCCTTTAACATCACGCAATTGAATGGGTTGCGCGATGGTTTCCATACCTTCGGCCACCACACCCAATTGCTGGAACAGCGACGACAAGGACCACATGATCCAGCCGGTCATTGCATTCAGGCGCAACGTCAAGGCTGAGGCCGCTGCGACCGTACCGATGGTGGAAATACCCTGTTGCCACATCACAATGGCCCAGCCGATCACCGCGACAATCAAGAAGCCATTGATCAGTGTCAGGCCCAGTTCCATCGTCGTGATCAGGCGCATTTGGGTGGCAAAAGTGGACCGGGCGTTTTCGATGGCGGCGCGGGCGTATAGTTCCTCGGTCTCGTTATGGGCGAATAGTTTGACCGATTGGATGTTGGTGTAGCTGTCTACGATCCGCCCGTTAATCTCCGAACGCGCATCGGAAAACGCTTTTGAAGCACGACCAACGCGCGGTATCGTCCAGCGGATCAACGCCAGATAAAGGCCAAGCCAGACAATCAGCGGAATGGCCAGACGAATGTCGATCTTGGCCAGCAACCAAAGCGCCCCGATCAGATAGATGACCGCATAGACTACTGCGTCAAAGATCTGATAAATCGCCTCCCCAGCGGCGGGGGCGGTCTGCATGATCCGGTTGGCGATGCGCCCGGCAAAATCGTTTTCAAACCAGCCGACGGATTGCCTGAGCACATGGCGATGCGATCGCCAACGGATAAGGGTGCCAAAATTTGGCATCAAGGATTGGTTCAAAAGGGCCGCGTCCGTCACCTGCACCAAGGGACGAATGACCAGAATGAACAGCACTAGGGCCGACAATTCCCAGGCGTGATCGAGGAAAACCCGGTCAGGTGTCGTCTCGCTCAACAGGTCGACAATATATCCGGCAAAGTAGATTAAAACGACTTCGATCGCGCCGACCAAAGTGGTCAGGACAACAATCGCGATGAGGACACCGCGAAAGGGTTTCAGGTATGTCCCGAGGAACGGCCACAGCCGGTTTGGCGGCGTGTCATTGACCGCATAGTCGGCAAACGGATCGACCAGTTTTTCAAAAAAGCGGTACATTGCACAACCCCCGGACATACACAAAGCCGCTCAGAAGACACCGGATCGGCGATGGAATCAACCCAAATTCAGACCGCAAGGAAAACCGGTAGCAGAAATGCCAGCAGCAATGCGGCCATCACATAGTTAAAGACCCGAAGCCTTGATTCCGATTGCAGGAACCGTCCCAGAAATTGTCCGAACAAGGTCCAGGCCAATGTGGAAACCAGTCCGGCGGCGACAAATACCAGCGCAACGATCAGCGCGGATTTGACCGGTTCAATTGCGGTCACAAACTGCGAGGTCACGGCGATCGCGGCCAGCCAGCTTTTGGGATTGACCCATTGAAAAGCCGCTGCCGCAAAAAATCCAAGCGGTCGCGAAGTGGCCCCAGCTTGTCCCGGCCGCCCGCCAGTCGCAATTTTCCAGGCGATCCAAAGCATCATCGCCGCGCCCAGCACCCGGATTGACAGCTGCAAACCAGCCAACTGACGAAAAATCTCGCCAAGGCCAAGGCCGACCAGAAAGATCATCACAGGAAATCCGAGGCAAACACCCAGAATATGCGGCACTGTCGCGAAGACACCGTAGGTCGCGCCGGAGCTTGCCAGCATGGAATTGTTCGGACCCGGCGTCAAAGAGGCCGCAAAGGCAATCGCTGCAAGAGAGATCAGAATGTCGAGTGGCATAGGTTCACGCGGATAGGTCTGCTTTGTTGACCTATCCTGTCGTCGCGGCCCCTGACGGTCAAGTCAAAAGCGCGTGGCGATCCAGCGTGAAACCCGACGCGATCCAACGCTCTTCGGCGCGGCGCAGGGCGCGACCGATTTCGCGACCCTTCAGCGATGGATCAAGATCGGCGGCGCGAAGCGGAAAGCGAGCGTTTGTCCCGCGTTCCACGGTTTCCAGCAGATCGGGCGGCGGCGCGATCAGGGTTGTCGCCGCATTGATCAGCGCCACATCAATCGCCAAATCAGCCCCTTGTCGATAGGCCAGTTCTGCGGTGTCGGCCTGACCGGCAAGCCCGTCCGTCAGCGCGGTGATGTAACGCATATCTGCACGCGACAACCGCAGGGCCGCACCAATATCCTGCCCGCCGATTGCACCAAGGCGACGTTGCCAGCGTGGCGGAACTTTCGCGGCATGCTCAAAATGGATCAGCGGCGCCAAAAGCTTGTCACTGGCCCCCGGCAGGATCCGTGCAAGGATACCTGTAGCGGCCATGGCGGCAAGGGCGGGTGCCGGATTTGGGGCCCCCAGGCATTTGGTCATCTCTGCCCCGATACGCTCAACCGCAAGTGTGGCGATGCCGTCGGCCCCGGCCGCAACGGCTGCAAGACCCTCGGGATCAGGGCCGCCCTCGGGATCGCCAAACCAGGCGTAGAACCGGAAAAACCGCAGGATGCGCAGATAATCCTCGGCGATACGTTTTGTTGGATTACCGACAAATGCAACGCGCCCTGCCTGCAAATCAGAAAGGCCACCAACCGGGTCCAGAACCTGCCCATCCATCGCGCAATAAAGCGCGTTCATGGTAAAATCCCGCCGCGCCGCATCCTCGGTCATTGAGGTGGTGAACCCGACAATTGCCCTGCGTCCGTCAGTTTCCAGATCATGACGAAATGTCGTGACCTCAAACCCCTGCCCGTCGAGGATCAGCGTCACAGTGCCATGATCAATGCCGGTCGGAACGACGCGCAGCCCGGCCTTTTCAGCCAAAGCAATCACTTGTTGCGGCGTGGCATCGGTTGCGAAATCAAGGTCCGAAACCGCCATGTCCAGCAGGGTGTTGCGGACCGCACCGCCAACAGCAAAGGCCTGAAAACCGGCTTCCGTTAACAGGGAAAACACCCGCTGCGTGTGCGACGCGGTCAACCAGTCGGCGTTGATCTTCATGGGATCAGCCGCTGTTGCAGGCCCAGCAGCATCCGCGCGGTTGCCCCCCAAATGTAATAGGGGCCATAGGGGACGGTGTAATAAAGCCGCTTTTGACCTCCCCAAAACCGCCCTTCGACCAGATAATTGCGCCGATCCGCCAGAAAATCGAGCGGCACGCGGAAAACTTCGGCAACTTCGCCCGGTTCCGCGATGCTTTGAAACTCTGCGCGGACCTTTGCGACGACCGGCGTTACGCGAAACGATGTGACCGTCTGGTGATAAGGCATTTCACCGAGGATTTCGACGTTGTCTGGCAGCAGTGCGATTTCTTCATGTGCTTCGCGGATTGCCGCCTCGATCAGGGTTTCGCCATTTTCCACCTTGCCGCCGGGAAAGGCGATCTGACCGGGGTGATGTTTCAAATGCGAAGCACGTTTGGTCAGGATCACATCCAAGCGCCCGTCCGGTCCGTCGATCAGCGGCACAAGGACCGCTGCCGGGCGCAGGTTGGTGCTGGCCGGCCAGGACGCGCGAACCTCGGGATTCAGGTCATAATCTGACGACGTGCTGTCATCATCGGCACGAATGGCACGGCGAACATCAGCAAGGGAAAGCCGCATGGGGTTCATCCTTAATTCATGGACCAGCCCCGACGAACGGGCAAGAGCCGCCCTTTCAGAAAGGGTCTTTGGTCGCGTCTTTGCCCAGCATTTCGGGCTCGAATTCGTAGTGCGCACCGCAGAACTGGCAATCTGCCGTCACCAACCCCTCTTCCGTGGTCATGGATTGGATGTCGTCGGCGGAATAGACCGACATGGTGTTAACGATTTTCTCGGCAGCGCAAGTACAACCAAAGCTTACGGGTTGCGGATCATAAACGCGTGCGTCCTCTTCGTGAAACAGCCGGTGCAACAACGTCACCGGTGAGACAAGCGGGCCGACAAGCTCCAGCTCTTCGACCGTGTCGAGCAGAAGGTTCACGCGGTTCCAGTTTTCCGCACTATCCGCACCCAGAAGGTCCTCGGCCGCCAAAAGCCCGGCATCGCCGCTGGCAGATTTAGCGTGCGGCGAGGCTTTGGGCATGTGCTGGATCATGACGCCGCCGACACGCCAGTTTTCGTCGCTGCCCTTTTCCTGTGATTGACCCATGGCAATGGAAAACCGCGTCGGAAGCTGTTCGGATTGCGCAAAATAAGTCGACGCACAGGCCGACAACGAGCCGCCCGCCAGTGGCGTTATGCCCTGATAGGGGGTCATATCGCGTCCCTGATCAATCAGGATTGCGAACATCCCCTTGCCGATCATCTCGAACGGTGACAGGTCCGAGATTGCCACCTCGTTGTGATCATAACTGGCATAGGCACGGATGCGTGCGGGCTCGCCTTCGTCGGAGGGGCCAAAATAGTCGGTGGCGATCAGACGGATCGCACCCTCGCCACGGATTTGCAGCGACAACTTCCAGCGCAGCTTGATCGTCTGCCCGATCAGGGCGGTCAGTACTGCCGCCTCCGCGACAAGGGCTTCGACTTTGGTCGGATAATCGTGCTGCGACAAGACTTCTTCCAACACGCCATCCAGCCGGGCCACGCGGCCACGAATGTCCGAACGGTCCAGTTGAAACGGCAAAACCGTATCGTCCCAGGCAATTTTTTCAGCGAGCGTCATTTGGAATTCTGCCTTTCCCTTCGGTCGCGCAAAGCCTTAGAGAACTAGGATCAGATTGGCAAACGACAAGGGCCGCGCCGGATGATACCGAGATTTGATGAACCGATCCGCCCCGGTATCGCCTATCGCAACCGCCCCGGTGTCTATGCGCTGATCACCCGTGGTGACGGGGTTCTGGTCACGTTTCAGGCCGCTGTGCATCAGGAATTTCAGCTTCCCGGCGGCGGTATTGACCCCGGTGAAGGTGTGCTGTCTGCGCTATATCGGGAAATCCGCGAAGAAACCGGCTGGAAGGTCAGCGATCCGCGCCGGGTCGGATCATTTCAGCGCTATACTGAAATGCCCGAATACGGGTACTGGGCGCGAAAGGTCTGCCACATTTACCACTGCCACCCTGTTTATGCAAAATGGCCGATCATGGAAGCGGATCACAGCGCTGTCTGGATGCATTGGCGTGAAGCCGAAGCGGTGCTGGCAAATGAGGGCGACCGGTATTACCTGCGTCGATTGTTTTCACGCGGCTGAGTGGTCCGCGTAGACGAAGCGGGGCGAAATTCGAATGCAATGGCCGAAAGATCGTCGCCAACTTCATTCGGGCCGCAAAACGCTTTTGTCTCCCAGACGAGATCAGCAAGAAACTCCTGCCCGTTGGCCTTGGCGTTTTGGACAACCAGCCGTTCCAGACCCGCCTCGTCCAGAAACGCGCCGTCACGGTTTTCCGCCTCGGTGAAACCGTCGGAATAGATCAACAATCTGTCACCAGGATCAAGTTGAGCTTGCGTGGTGCCATAAGTCGGGTCGTCAAACAGACCGACCGGCATTCCGCCATCACCAAAATACTCGAACCCGCCGTTTTCGCGCAGGATCGCCGGGTTCGGATGCCCGGCCTGCGCTATGGCGACCGCCCCGGTTTCAAGGTCGATTTCTGCCAGAAGGATTGTCAGATAAAGGCTGGTATCCATTTCGCGCAGCAATCTTGTATTTAACAATTGCGCAATTTCCGCAGGCGGGCGCAATTCATAGCCGCCATCGCGAAGCTGGCGCATGGCCACGTTGAAGGCGGGAATCTTGGCGGAAAGGCAACCTGCGATACGTGCGGTCAGCAGTGCCGATCCGACACCATGCCCGGAAACATCAAAGCCATAGATACCAAGACGATGCCGATCGTTGAAGTAATAGCCGACCATATCACCACCGACATGGCCACTACATTGCAGGATCATCGACAGACGCCCGTTGCGCACACCGACTTCGCCTTGCGGTAAAAGCGCTTGCTGAAACTTCTTTGCATCCTCCAGATCCCTGTCGATTGCCCGGTAAAGATCACGCATTTGAGTGAGGTTTCTGGCAATCGACTGGTTTTTCTTTACCAGTTCCTTTTGCATCGCAAGCACCCGCTCGCCGGCCCGCAGGCGCGCGCGCAGTTCGTCTGAATTGACCGGTTTGGTCAAAAAATCATCCGCACCGATCTCCAGACCACGTGCAACTTCGGCCTTGGAATCCTTGGAGGTCAGCAAAATAAAGTAGCCGTAATTTTCACGATCAAGGGCACGAAACGCCTCGCAAAACTCCAGGCCATCCATTTCCGGCATCATCCAGTCTGACAGGATAACGTCCACGTCTTCGGTCAGGCAGATGGCCATCGCTGCTTGCCCTGTTTCTGCCTCCAGAACCGTGTAACCCCATTTCAACAAACACTTTTTCAGGATTTCACGTTGTAGTCTGCTGTCGTCCGCAACAAGCACAACCGGCGGCTTTGCCTTGGAATCCTGCGAAAAACCAGACTGACCCAACACGCGAATCGTACTCCTTCAACCAATGGCGTCACGATCTGCGTGGACGTTTAAGTTTAGGTGAACGAGACAGTTGTAACTACACAGGCAATCGCCGGTTACATTCCGTTAAGACCTGACTTGTAGCCAAAGAATTCGGGGGCGTGTTTATAAGGAACACTGCCATGATCAACTGGGAGCGGGTTGAAGAACTGAAAGCCGACATCGGCCCGGAGGACTTTGGCGAGGTCGTTGAAATCTTTCTTGAGGAGGTGCAGCAATCACTCGGCAGCATAGATTTTTGCGCTACGCATACGGAAATGGAAGAAAAGTTGCATTTCCTGAAAGGCTCGGCGTTGAACCTTGGGTTTCACGAGTTTTCCAAGCTTTGTGCGCGCTACGAAACCGCCGCCTCTGAGGGTGAGTTGCACGAAATCCCTGTCGCCGCTGTGAAGGAGAGTTACCGCCAGACCAAGGAGGCATTTTTGGCCCGGATTTGAAACTTGACCCAACGGAGAGCTGCCGGTTGCAGAGGGTTTGAAAAGGCAATAGACCGACGCCGATTTCGATTGTGCGGAGAACGTCCATGTCAGCCCCTAAAAAAGTTGTGCTCGCCTATTCCGGGGGGCTTGATACCTCCATTATTCTGAAATGGCTGCAAACCGAATATGGCTGCGAGGTCGTGACCTTTACGGCGGACCTTGGACAGGGCGAGGAGTTGGACCCTGCACGGCAAAAAGCCGAGTTGTTGGGGATTGATCCTGCAAACATCTTTATCGAAGACGTGCGCGAAGAATTTGTCCGTGATTTTGTCTTCCCGATGTTTCGCGCCAATGCGGTCTACGAGGGGCTTTATCTGTTGGGCACCTCAATCGCGCGGCCTTTGATTTCCAAGCGATTGGTCGAAATCGCCAAGGCTACGGGGGCCGATGCGGTTGCCCACGGCGCGACAGGGAAAGGCAATGATCAGGTGCGCTTTGAACTCAGTGCCTATGCGCTGAACCCTGACATCAAAGTGATCGCGCCTTGGCGGGAATGGGATCTGACCAGCCGCACCAAACTGTTGGATTTCGCTGAACAAAACCAAATCCCGATTGCCAAGGATAAGCGTGGCGAAGCGCCGTTTTCGGTGGATGCAAACCTGCTGCACACCTCGTCCGAGGGCAAGGTTTTGGAAGACCCGGCGGTCGAGGCGCCGGACTATGTTTACCAGCGTACGGTGCATCCAGAAGACGCGCCCAACACGCCTGAACATATCGAAATCACCTTTGAAAAGGGTGATCCCGTCGCCATAAACGGCGAAGAAATGAGCCCGGCGACGATCCTGACCAAGCTGAACGAATATGGCGGTAAGCACGGCATCGGACGGCTCGATCTGGTCGAAGGGCGCTTTGTCGGTATGAAATCGCGCGGGATTTATGAGACCCCCGGCGGCACCATCCTGCTGGAAGCACATCGCGGCATTGAATCGATCACGCTGGATCGCGGGGCGGCGCATCTGAAAGACGAGATCATGCCAAAATATGCCGAACTGATTTACAACGGTTTCTGGTTCTCGCCGGAGCGGGACATGCTGCAAGCGCTGATCGACAAATCTCAGGAATTTGTCTCGGGCACGGTGCGGCTGAAGCTTTACAAAGGCTCGGCGCAGACGGTTGGCCGTTGGTCGGACTACAGCCTTTATTCCGAACAGCACGTGACGTTTGAGGACGATCAGGGCGCCTATGATCAAAAAGACGCGGCTGGCTTCATCAAGATCAACGCGCTCAGGCTGCGCCTATTGGCGATGCGCAACAAGAGCTGAACCCGTGGCGGCAATTCTATCCCGCCGCCCCATTTTTGCCAGAATTCCACGCTACCCCGCGCGTAAATCCATTGTTTCTATTTCAGCGACAGTTCCAGGACGGCTGCGCAGATTGAAGCAAGACACCTGCATCGGGGACGACAAATATGCCCGCCAGAACATTCACGATCTACGAAGTTCCCAATTCTTATGTTTCATCGGGAACATCTCCAACGATTTCTGGTGTTTTCACTCTGACGGTCAGTGATGATGACGGGTTCCTGCACGCCACTGAGGGATTGGACCCAGGCACCTCGCAGAATTTCACATTCAGTGGGGGAACGGTTGATTCCTACCAGATGTATTATGATGACAACATCACTATTGGTGGCGGTTCGGAAACGATCAAAACCTTTCAGATGACCGTTGGCGGCGTTACCCGGTCGTTTGTAATGAACGATGACGCTTTGACCATTCCAGGGGCAGGCGTTGGCGTCAGTTTCACGCTGGATACCTACGCGGGTTATACCAATCTCGATTACAACAACATTCCCTGTTTCACGACTGGAACAATGATCGAAACCGACCGCGGGCAAGTTGCGATTGAAATGCTTGTTGTTGGCGATCGGGTCAAAACGCAGGATAATGGCTACCAGACGATCCGCTGGATTGGCGCATCCACCCTTTCAAGGCGTGACCTTGTTTTGCGCAAACATCTCTGCCCCATTACCTTTGAAATCGGCGCATTAGGCCCCGGTTTGCCCAATCGTCGGATGCAGGTGTCACCGCAACATCGGATGCTGATCACCGGCTGGAATGTGGAACTGGCCTTTGGGATGGATGAGGTTTTTGTCCCGGCAATTTCACTGGTTGGAAACCCCGGCATCTGGCAGGATATGCAAGCCGATGGGCTGACTTATTATCATATGATGTTCGACAACCACGAAGTTGTGTTCGGCGACGGTGTACCCAGCGAAAGTTTTCTGGCAGGCGAAACGATCCGCAATGGGATGGACAAGGCTCAATTGGCTGAAATATTGGAGTTGTTCCCGGAATTGGCAGAAGACCAAAGTAGCCAGAGCACACGCCTTGCACGGCCGTCCTTGCGAAAATTCGAAGGGCTAGCACTGTCGTTCTGAGGGTTTTCAGCGCTTAGCCGTTAAAGCGCATATTCCTTCAAGAAGGCGTAGCTGTCCATTGCGCCGTCCAGCACGGACAACAACTGATCCGGGATCTCCGGCAGGTCAGCCTCGGGGGCCGCGAACCCCGTCGATTTCCAGACAGCACCATACCAGTGCTGTGCCCAGACCCCATCGGCCGCATGACCACCCGAAGGCCAGGTCAACATTTCGCTGTAAAACGGGATGCCAATGGCGGCACATAGCGCCCGCAGGCTGGCCTCCGGCGCTTGGCGAATGTCGTAGCTGTCGATGACCACAGGGGTTTGCCCGGTCTGGTCGCGCAATTGGCGGAACATTTCGGCCTGTTGCACAAAGCCAATATCCAGCAACGTCGGATTTTCTCGTTTGGCGGCGTAAGAGGCGATGACCCGAGCGGGATGGCGGATCAAGAAAACATTGGTGCACTGATTGATCCAGGCGCGGGAAAAGCCTTGGATCATGTGTTGCGACATATGCTTCTGGTAAAAAAGGCTTTTCCCAATTTCCGGCGGAGCGAGGCAGGCGGAGATGACGCTTGCCGGATCACGCTCGCCTGCGGCCATAATCTCATCCCGCATCGGGTGATCAAGACCTGTGGCTTGGAGGTAGGCCGCATAAAACGGTTCATCCCAGACCTGGCAATCGGGGCGAGCGGCAAAGGAATACATCATCGCCGTGGACAGGTTGCGCGGCCCCGACCACATCGCAAGGTTCATGGCTGATGCTCCGTGACGTGCGTTTCGACGTGGTTCTTGTAAAGCGCGCGGATGCGTTTGGTCATCGGCCCCAGGTCTCCGCCGCCGATTTGACGGCCATCAATGGAACCAACCGGGGTTTGTGCGCCAAAGGTGCCGGTCAAAAACACCTCGTCTGCGGAGTATGTATCCACAAGCGAATAGTTGCGTTCAAACACCGGGATTCCATCCGCGCGGCAAAGGTCGATCACCTTTTGCCGAGTGATCCCGTTCATGCAGTAGTCCCCGGTGGAGGTCCAAACCGCGCCCTTTTTGACGATGAAAAAATTGCAAGCGTTCGTGGTTGATACAAAGCCGTTGATGTCGAGCATCAACGCTTCATCCGCGCCGGCCTTTTCGGCGGCCACACAAGCAAGGATGCAATTGAGCTTGGAGTGTGAGTTCAATTTGGGATCCTGTGTCATCGGCAACCCCCGAATATGTGGAACGGTTGCCAGACGGATCGGGCGCGGAATCGCTGGCTTGGAATGCTCAATAATGATCACCAGCGTCGGCCCGGATTGCGACAGGGCCGGATGTTGGAAGGGTTTCGCTTTTAGCCCGCGTGTCACCATCAATCGGGCATGGGCGTCGGTGTGCATGTCATTGGCTTTGCGCGTCGCCTCCAACGCGGCAATCACCCCGGCGCGGTCCATGCCGATGTCGATGTCCGTGGCCAATGAGGCCTCGAACAGACGGTCCATGTGCAAATCCAAAAAGGCCCAGACCCCGTCGTAAAGGCGCAGGCCTTCCCAGATTCCGTCGCCGAGCATGAAACCACTATCATAGACGGAAACCACCGCCTCGCCGCGCGGCACGATTTTGCCGTTCACATAGATCAGAATGTCGTCGTTGCGGACGTCTTCTTCGGCCTGGTGGGTGGATACTTCGTTGGTCATGGAGCCTCCTGTTTGAGGCGAACGATAGGCCCCGCATCGCCAAGTGCAAGAGGTTTCAGCCGCTCACCATGCCGTGACCTCACGCCCATGTCAGTTGTATTTCAGGGTGACCCAAGCAAGATTTCCGTGAAATTCGGAGGACCAGACATGACCCGCGCAAAGCCTTTTCTATTGACCCTTGCAATCCTCTTTGGGATCGCAATGCAGGTCAGCTCCGCCAAGGCCAGGGACATCCAGACCGCCATTTTCGCAGGCGGTTGCTTCTGGTGCGTGGAGGCCGATTTTGACATGGTGAAAGGCGTGATTTCCACCACCTCAGGTTATACCGGCGGCACAACCAGGAACCCAACCTACAAGCAAGTCACCAAAGGCGGCACGGGCCACTACGAGGCGGTGCGCATTCGTTTTGATGCACATGTCGTCAGCTACAAGGAACTGGTCGACATCTTCTGGCGCACGGTTGATCCTTTGGATGCGGGTGGTCAGTTTTGTGATCGCGGCGCAAGCTATCGCACGGCAGTTTTTGTGAAAGGTGGGGCGCAGCGCATGGTGGCCGAGGCGTCCAAGGCCGAGGCTGACAAGGCGATTTCCGGCAAGATCGTAACGCCGATCCTGAACGCCGGCGCGTTTTACAGGGCAGAAGCCATTCATCAGGGTTATTATTTGGGCAAAAAACGCGTCCTGACGCGCTTTGGCTATGTCACTCAGGCTAAGGCTTACAAAAGCTATCGCGAAGGCTGTGGCCGCGACAAGCGGGTGCGTCAGATCTGGGGATCAGCGGCCCCATTTGCCGGTAGCTGAACGTTATGCCTAGACGAACGAATATAGATTATTGATCAGCACACGCTGTGCAGCATAAAGCGCGACCAAAAAGATCAAAGGCGCCAGATCAATCCCACCCATATCGGGTAAAAACTGGCGGATGCGACCATAGACCGGCTCCAGCAGACGGTTAAGGCCATACCAGATCTGCGCCACAAGCGGCTGGCGCAGGTTCAACACCTGAAAATTGATCAGCCACGACATAATGACATGCACGATGACGATGAACCAAGCGATGTTCACGATCATCAAAAGCACTTCGAGTAGCGATGTCATTCGGGCATTCCTTTTCCATATGGGCCGCAAAACACCTAGTATTGCCGGGCCACAAAGACAAGTGACGTCGTATCGGCCTTGCATTCGGGCTGGGGTTTCATCCATCAAGACGAAAATCCCAGAGGTCAGATGTATCCAATTGTCCGCATGTTCCTGGAACGCCGTCGCTCAAAACGCCTGCCTAAACTCGCTTTCGGTGAAGTACACCGGTCGTCCCATATTTGCTTGCTTTCAGACATTGATCCCTGGATGGAGATGAACAACGGGCGCACGCTGACGCTGTTTGATCTCGGACGCATCCCGATGGCCGAACGTTCCGGGGTGATCAAGGCGACTACCAAGCGCGGCTGGGGGATCACTGTCGCCGGGGCGTCAATCCGTTACCGCGCCCGGGTGCGTTTGTTCCAGAAAATCGACATCACTTCGGCCTTTCTGGGCTGGGATCATCGGTTTCTGTACCTCCAGCAAACGATGTGGCGCGGCGATGTCGCAACCTCGTCCACGCTTTGCCGTTGGGCCGTGACCTCTGACCAAGGGATCGTTCCTCCTGAAAAACTGGCGCGTGAATTGGGATGGCCCGAAACATCACCCGAATTACCGCAATATGTGGAAAACTGGATAGATGCCGAGCAGCAACGACCCTGGCCACCATTGATCTGACGTTGATCTGAAGCCAAAATACCTTGCTTCAAATCCTGCAAACCTGTCTTATTCGCCAAAACAGGGAACGGGGACCAAAATGGCCGAAATTTCATCAAAGAAGAAGATATGGGGCTGGATGTTTTTCGACTGGGCCAGCCAGCCATATAACACCTTGCTGCTGACCTTTATTTTTGGGCCCTATTTCGCGCAGACGGTAAGCGATATGTTCATTACCGGTGGAATGGAAGTCGAGGCGGCCAAGGCACATACTCAGAGCATCTGGGCCACAATGTTGTGGATTACGGGCCTGATGATCGCCTTTTCCGCGCCGGTTCTGGGGGCTGCTGCGGATGGGTCGGGGCAGCGATTGCCCTGGATCTGGTTTTTCTCGGTGCTCTATGTGGTCGGGTCGTTCCTGCTTTGGTGGGCGTATCCGGACGGCTCGAACTATATGTTCGTGCTGATCGTCTTTGGCATCGGCTTCATCGGCATGGAATTTGCGACAATTTTTACCAATTCGATGCTGCCGGACCTTGGTGAAGACGATGAAGTCGGCAAGATCTCTGGTTCTGGCTTTGCCATGGGTTACTGGGGCGGGGTGATCGCGCTGTTTATCATGTTCCTGCTGGTCGTGGACGATGCAAAAACCGGCAAAACGCTGATCGGTCTTGACCCGTTGTTCGGCCTTTTGGACGCCGGGGCGCGTGAAGGCACCCGGGCGGTCGGTCCGTTTACCGCGATCTGGTTTGCTATTTCGATGATCTTTTTCTTTGCATGGGTCAAAGAAGGTCCACGGCATGTAAGCGGTTTTTCCATTGGCGGCACCTTCCGCGAACTTGGATCAACACTGTCCAAACTGCCGCAGAGATCGAGCCTTTTCGCCTATCTTGGCTCGTCGCTGTTTTACCGTGACGCCTTGAATGGTGTTTATACATTTGGTGGAATTTACGCGACATTTGTTCTGGAGTGGGAACTCATACTTGTCGGTGTCTTTGGCATCCTTTCCGCGATTTCCGCGGCGTTCTTTAGCTGGATCGGCGGCTTTGCGGATCGGAAATACGGTCCTAAACCAATTATCGTCCTAGCCGTTTTGACGTTGATTGGTGTCTGTATAGTCATCCTCAACATGACACCCACACAGATATTTGGTGTCCAACTGGAGGACGGATCGCTATTGCCGACGCAGATATTCTTTGTTTGCGGTGGGGTAATCGGGGCTGCTGGCGGGATTTTGCAGGCGTCTTCGCGTTCGATGATGGTTCGTCATTCCGATCCGGCCCGACCAACAGAAGCCTTTGGTCTTTATGCGCTTTCCGGCAAGGCCACAGCTTTTCTGGCCCCGATGCTGATCGCATTTGCCACGCAAATCACCGGCTCTGCGCGTCTCGGGGTTTCACCATTGGTCGTGCTATTTGTAATCGCGTTGGTTCTTCTACTTTGGGTTCACCCGAAAGGAGAAAACCAAAAGGCATGACACTTCAGCACTTCGTCAAAGCCGGGCTTGCCGGATGCCTTGTTTTCGCCCTTTCGGCAACAACCCACGTCCAGCCCAAAAAGGGTGAGGCGCTCGCAAATCAGTTGTTCGGGGCGCATAAATCCGCCTCGGCCCAGAAGCCGCGCGTTTATGGGTACTACGCCAAGGGGTGCCTTGCAGGTGGTGTGCAATTGCCGGAAACCGGGCCGACGTGGCAGGCGATGCGGCTGAGTCGCAACCGAAACTGGGCGCATCCCGTGACGGTTGATTTTCTGATCGGACTGTCTCAGGAGGCGACGAAATACGGCTGGAAAGGTCTTTACATAGGCGATCTAACGCAGCCGCGAGGTGGACCAATGACCTCGGGGCATCAGTCGCACCAATCCGGGCTGGACGCAGATATCTGGATGCTTCCCCCCAAGAGGCTTAACCTCAGCCGGGCAGATCGCGAAAAAATCTCGTCGATTTCGGTGCGCACGAAAGACCAGCGGCGGATCAACGAAAACTGGACACCCGCCCATATGGCGATCATCAAGGCGGCTGCTGAAGACAAGCGGGTTGACCGGATTTTTGTCGCCGCAGCGGTCAAGATCGCAATGTGCAAGAGTACGACGGGCAACCGCAAATGGCTTGCCAAGGTGCGGCCTCTGTCGGGGCACAATTACCATTTTCATGTACGCCTGAAATGCCCCAAGGGCAGTCCCAAATGTGTAAAACAAACCCCGGTTTCAAAGATTTCGAAGGGCGATGGTTGCGACAAGACCCTTGATTGGTGGGTTACCGACTATCTGACGCCGCCTGATCCCAAGCCAAACGTCAAAAAGAAAAAGAAGGCCAAGCCGGGACCGAGACGCGCCCGGGAAATGATCATGGCCGACCTGCCGCGCCAGTGCATGAAAGTCCTGAAATCAAAATGAAATTGACATTGATTTTCCTGCTGGCAGCCTTTGCCAGCCCGTCTTTTGCCGCCGAATTAAAGCTGGTCTCCGGTTTTACCTGGCATTCTGCGATCACGGGGTTTGGCGGATTGTCCGGGCTGGAGCTATCCGACGACGGTTCGAAACTTTATGCGACATCGGATGGTGGGAACGCGCTTAGCGCTGACATTGTTCGCACCGAAGGGCAGATCACAGGCATTCGCAATATTGCCTTTGCGCCGCTCCGGGATTTGAAGGGCGCACCGCTTGATGACTGGTTTGTCGATGCCGAAGGCTTGGCGCGGGCGAATTCTGGCGCGTTTTACGTCTCCTTCGAAGCGGATGCACGTATCTGGCGATATTCGAACCTGACGGCACGCCCTCGAGCCGTGCCAAAGGCCAAGGGTTTCGCGGATTTGCAGAATAATTCCGGGCTGGAGGCGCTTGCCATTGGGCCAGACGATACGCTTTATACGTTGCCAGAACGTTCGGGCGAATGGGAACGTCCGTTTCCGGTTTTTCGGTTCAGAAACGGTCAATGGGATCAATCCCTGTCAATCCCGCGCCGGGATCGGTTTTTGCCGGTGGGTGCCGATTTCGGACCTGATGGCCGGTTTTACCTGCTGGAGCGGGATTTCCTTTGGTATCGCGGCTTTGCCAGCCGCATCCGGGTGTTTGATCTGACCCCAGCCGGGTTTACCAATGAACAAACGCTGCTGACCACTAGCTTTGGCACGCACGACAATCTCGAAGGCATTTCCGTTTGGCAAGATGCGTCGGGGGGTCTGCGGCTAACCTTGATTTCGGATGACAACTTCAACCTCGTTCAAGTGACCGAGATTGTGGAGTATGTTTTGCGCTAGGCGCAAGCGGCCGACGCTCGCCCGTTGGCGCAGGCGAAACGGCCTAGCGGACCTAGTTTAGGTAGATGACCTAGATTAGGTAGATTTTGTTGATGCACGCCAAAGCGACCCAATTCAGGCCACCTCGCAAGCATCAAGCGCCGCCATTGCCTCATCCGCTGTTTCCACGAAAGTCACCAGATCAAGATCCTCCGCCGAGATTGTCCCAGCCTCGGCCAGAGCATCCCAATTGACGATCTTTTTCCAAAACTCACGCCCAAAGAGGATCACCGGAACCTTGTTCATCCGTTTGGTCTGGATCAAGGTCAGCGTTTCAAACAACTCGTCCAATGTCCCAAAACCACCCGGAAAGACCACGATTGCCTTGGCGCGCATCAGGAAATGCATCTTGCGAATGGCAAAGTAGTGAAAGTTGAAACACAACTCGGGTGTCGCGTATTTATTGGGGGCCTGTTCATGCGGCAAAACGATGTTTAGGGATATGGACTTGCCCCCGGCATCCAATGCCCCGCGATTGCCCGCCTCCATCACACCGGGACCACCACCAGTGACGATGACATTGTCGCAACCGTCATGCTCAAGCGAACGTAGCGTGCAAATACGGGCAAATTCCTGCGCCTCGGAATAATATTCCGACAATTCCGCCAGCGTCTTGGTGCGGGCCTTGTCCTTGAAATCCGGGTCCGGAATCCGCGCTCCGCCAAAAAGCACAATCGTGCTTTGGATCCCAAGGCTCTCGAGCGCCATTTCCGGCTTGAGCAACTCCAGTTGCAACCGCATGGGGCGCAACTCATCCCGGCATAAAAAGTCATCATCCGCAAAGGCTAGTCGATAGGTGGGTGAGCGTGTCTGCGGTGTATCCGGCACCCCTTTTGCCGTTTGGATATCGTGATGCGCGTCGGGAAAACGCCGTCTTCTGCCGCCTTTGGCCATGTCCTGCTCCTTTGAACCAAACCGGGCCGCGCTTGTGATTGCGTGGCCCCTTGTTTGCCACTATAGGCAACGCCGGAACACTGACCATCCCTTTGTTGGAGACTTGCTATGTCAAACGCCGCTCTTGAATCCGCCATCGAAGCCGCCTGGGACGCCCGCGACACCATCACGCCCGCGACCAAAGGCGAAACCCGCGAGGCGATTGAGGACACGCTAAACGCTTTGGACGGTGGTAATTTGCGCGTGGCGGAAAAGCAGGCCGACAACTCCTGGCACGTCAATCAATGGGCGAAAAAGGCGGTCCTTCTGAGCTTTCGCCTGAAAGACATGGAAATGCAGGGCGGCTCCGCCCAGGGCGGGTCCTGGTGGGACAAGGTTGACAGCAAATGGAAAGGCTGGGGCGAAAACGAATGGGGCGCGGCAGGCTTTCGCGCTGTCCCCAACTGCGTGGTGCGCAAATCCGCCTACATCGCACCCGGCGTGGTCCTGATGCCATCGTTCGTGAACCTCGGGGCTTACGTTGATTCCGGCACCATGGTCGACACATGGGCAACCGTCGGCTCCTGCGCGCAGATCGGCAAAAACGTCCATTTGTCCGGTGGCGTTGGCATCGGCGGCGTTCTGGAGCCGATGCAAGCAGGCCCCACAATCATCGAAGACGATTGCTTTATCGGCGCTCGTTCCGAGGTGGTCGAGGGCTGCATCGTGCGCGAAGGCTCGGTCCTTGGCATGGGGGTCTTCATCGGCCAATCAACCAAGATCGTGGACCGCGAAACCGGGGCGGTGATGTATGGCGAAGTCCCCGCCGGCTCGGTCGTCGTCGCAGGCTCCATGCCGTCAAAGAACGGCGTGAACCTCTACTGCGCAGTGATTGTGAAACGGGTGGATGCCCAAACGCGCTCCAAAACCTCGATCAATGAGTTGTTGCGGGATTAAACCGCACGGAGGCCCTGATGGCCAAATCTGACAAACCCAACCGCCAGCAGGTCTTTACCCTGCTTGTTGATGTCGGCCGCAACCCCGGTGACGGTCTGCCCAAGGGTGCGACCGGTGGGGCACTGATGTGCTACGCCAGCGGCATCGACGAGGCCGAAGCGGTGCGCGAAACCGTGGCGATCCTGAAACAAGCCGACCTCGCCCCGCTGGACGTTTCAGGCTACGGAACGCTGGACGAGCGTCTGGCCGAGGGCCACGATATCCCGGACGAAGAACGCGCCCTGATGGATCGCGCTTTGGCCGAAAACTCGGTCATCGTTGCCCAGATGACTCCGTTCTTTGAGGGCAAGAAATGAGCGCCATTTTCCTCGACCTTGACGGCACTTTGTTGGACCCGATGGAGGGGATCACCCTTTCTATCCAGCATGCTCTGCGCGAGCTTGGGATGGAGGATGTGCCCGAGCAGGACGAGTTGACCTGGTGCATTGGCCCCTCGCTCTGGTCGTCCTTCAGCGTGATCCTTGGCGAACATGCCGATCTGGACGAGGCCGTTGGGCTTTACCGCGAGCGTTACACCGACGAGGGCATGTATGAGGCGGAGGTTTACGACGGCATCGGCGAAATGCTGATGTCGTTGCGCGAAACCGGCCTGCCGCTGTTCATCGCGACCTCCAAGCCGCATTCCTATGCCAATACCATCGTGGATCACTTCGGGATTGGCGGGCTGATCGACGGCTTGTTCGGCTCGGAACTTGATGGCACGCACTCCGACAAGGCCGAGCTTTTGGCCCATGCGCTGGCCGAAACCGGGGCGGACCCGCATCGCTCGCTGATGATCGGGGATCGGTTGTTTGACATTGAAGGCGCGCGGGCCAATGAAATCCGTTCCATCGGCGCACTCTGGGGCTACGGCGGGTTGGAGGAGTTGCGTCAGGCGGATGCGGATGCTCTGGCCGGCGATCCCGAGGAGATCCCCGAAATGGTGATCGACCTTCTGGGGTTGGATGATTAGTCTGCGCTGAAACCCCTTGAAAGACGCGCCATGACCCCGATTGACCCCGTAAAACTGACCCAAGACCTGATCCGCTGCCCCTCGGTCACGCCGGATGAAGGCGGCGCTTTGGTTTTGCTGGCAGGCCTTCTGGAACGCGCCGGTTTCACCTGCACCCGCATTGATCGTAACGGCACGGCAAACCTTTTTGCCCGCTGGGGTCAGGGGAAAAACGGGCGGACGTTCGGGTTTAACGGGCATACGGATGTGGTCCCCGTCGGCGACAAAGCGGCGTGGAGCGTTGATCCCTTCGGCGGTGAAATCCGCGACGGTATCTTGTACGGACGCGGTGCTACGGACATGAAATCCGGCGTTGCGGCCTTCGCGGCCGCGGCGATTGATTTTGTGACGGACACCCCGCCCGATGGTTCTGTCGTCCTGACAATTACCGGGGACGAGGAAGGCGTCGCGACCGACGGAACGACTGCCATTCTTGATTGGATGAACGCAAAAGGCGAAACGATGGATCACTGTCTGGTGGGTGAGCCGACTTGTCCCGAAACGCTGGGCGACATGATGAAAATCGGGCGGCGCGGTTCGATGACGGCGCAGTTTACCGTGACCGGCGTGCAGGGCCATTCCGCCTATCCGCATCGCGCGAACAATCCCCTGCCTGCGATGGTTCGGCTGATGGACCGGCTGGCGTCACATGAACTGGACACGGGCACAGATCATTTCGATGCTTCAACCCTTGCGATCACCACGATTGATACCGGTAATCCGGCGACAAATGTGATCCCGGCGGAATCCAAATCAACGGTGAATATCCGCTTTAACGACAGCCATTCCGGGGCAAGCCTAAGCGACTGGCTACAGGCCGAAGCTGACAAAATCGCCACCGAATTCGGCATCAAAATCGCGATGCAGGTGAAAATCTCGGGCGAGAGTTTTTTGACCGAACCCGGCGAGTTGTCTGCCTTGATCGCGCAGTCGGTGAAGACTGTCACTGGCATCACGCCGGAACCCTCAACCACAGGCGGCACTTCGGACGCGCGGTTTGTGAAAAACCACTGTCCCGTGGTCGAATTTGGCCTCGTCGGCAAAACCATGCATGCGGTGGATGAACGGGTTTCGGTGGAGGACATAAAAGGCCTCAAAGCTATCTATTCGGAAATCCTGCGGGGCTATTTTGCGCCCTGATTGCACGCTTGTGATCATGGTGAAGGAACCGCATCCCGGTCGTGTCAAAACCCGGCTCGGGCGAGACATCGGCATGGTCCCCGCCGCCTGGTGGTTTCGACATCAAACCAAACGACTGACCCGCAAGCTCGCACGCGATCCCAGATGGCAGACCGTGCTCGCCGTTTCGCCAGATGTCGAAGGGCTGACAAGCCGCGTTTGGCCGGAGGATGTCAATCGGACCCCGCAAGGACGCGGAAACCTTGGGGATCGAATGGCGCGGCAAATGCGGGACATTCCTGGCGACGTGGTCGTGATCGGCGCGGATATTCCGGGGATTACACCCGCCCTCATCATGCAGGCTTTTCATGTGCTCGGGGCACATGACGCCGTGATCGGCCCCGCACCTGATGGCGGCTATTGGCTGGTTGGCACGTCGGGCCGGAAAGCCCAATCGCCGAGGTTCATGAAAAACGTCCGTTGGTCGACGCGCTATGCTATGGAGGACACGATTGCCTCGATGGACGGGCTTTCCATCGCCAGGATTGGCATGTTGCGCGATGTGGATACAGCCGCGGATCTGGCCGCATTGGAGCAATTGACGTGAAACAACTGCCAACCCGCGAAGACCTTTTGAAGTTCATCGCCGAAAATCCTTCGAAAACCAACAAGCGTGACATCGCTAAGGCGTTTGGCCTGAAAGGTGCGGCCAAGATCGAGCTTAAACGGATGCTCAAAGACCTCACCGACGAGGGTGTGTTGGAAAAACGGCGCAGGAATTTCAGCGATGCAGACGGTCTGCCGCCGGTTGCTGTTTTGAAAGCTGTTGCCCTTGATGCAGGAGGCGAGGTGATCGCTGAGCCGCGCGAATGGGACGGAGAAACCACCCCGCAGGTGCTGATCCAGATGCCCCAAAACGGCCAGACGATTGGCGTTGGCGATACGCTTTTAGCGCGTCTGACCGCAACACCTGAGGCGGATCACGCCTATGAAGGTCGGCTCATCCGCAAGATCGGCTCGGCGCCGTCGCGCATTCTGGGGCTGTTTCGCGAAGGCACGGAAGGTGGACGCATCGTGCCTATCGACAAGAAGGCCAGCAAGGAATGGATGGTCCCTGCCGGTGATGTAAACGGCGCAAAAGACGGCGAGCTGGTGGAGGCGCAACAAACCGGCCCCAAGGGGCGTATGGGTCTGCCGAAGGCCAAGATTGTTGAGCGGCTGGGCGATCCGATGGCACCCAAGGCGATCTCGCTTTTTGCGGTGCACTCCCACGGTATCCCCGATGCTTTTCCTGAAAACGTGCTGGCCGAGGCTGAAAATGCCGCCGAGGCCCCGATGGGCAATCGCCTTGATCTGCGCGAGATGCCACTGGTCACGATCGACCCCGCAGATGCGCGCGACCACGATGATGCGGTCTTTGTGGAGGTCGACGCGGACCCCGCAAACGAGGGTGGTTTTCACATCTGGGTCGCGATTGCGGATGTTGCCCATTACGTGACACCGGGGTCAGAACTGGATCGCGAGGCGCGTAAACGCGGCAACTCGTCCTACTTCCCGGACCGCGTGGTGCCGATGCTGCCGGATGCCCTGTCTGGCGATCTTTGCTCGCTCCACGAGGGGGTGGAACGCCCTGCCATTGCCCTCAAAATCACTATTGATGGTGCGGGCGTCAAACGCGATCACAGCTTTCATCGGATCATGATGAAATCCCCTGCCAGCCTCAATTATCAGGAGGTGCAGGCGGCAGAGGATGGCGAAGTAAACGCCAAGTCGAAACCCCTGCTCGATACCGTAATCCATCCGCTTTTTGCCGCTTACCGTGCGCTTTCAAAAGCCCGGGCCAACCGCCAGCCGCTGCATTTGGACCTGCCGGAACGCAAGGTCGAACTGAACGAGACCGGCAAAGTAACCTCCGTCGCTTTTCGTGAACGCCTTGATGCCCACAAGATGATCGAGGAATTCATGGTGCTGGCCAACGTCTGTGCCGCTGAAACGCTGGAGGCAAAGCGACGCCCGCTGCTCTACCGTGTTCACGAAGAACCCGGCCCGGAAAAACTGGATGCTCTGCGCGAAACGGCCCAGGCCTCGGGCCTTGTGCTGGCTAAGGGTCAGGTTTTGAAAACCCAGCATTTGAACAAACTGTTGGACGCTGCTGCGGGAACTGCGAATTCCGAACTGATTTCGATGTCGGTTCTGCGCTCTATGACTCAAGCCTACTACGCGCCCCATAACTACGGTCATTTCGGGCTGAACCTGAAGAAATACGCGCATTTCACCTCCCCCATTCGCCGGTATGCCGACCTGATTGTGCACCGCGCGTTGATCTCGGCCCACGACTGGGGCGACGACGGGCTGTCGGAATTTGACGTCGAAAATCTCAAACAAACCGGCGAGCAGATTTCCGAGACGGAGCGTCGCTCGATGCTGGCAGAACGCGATACAAATGATCGCTACCTTGCTGCCTATTTGTCGGAACGTATGGGGCAGGAGTTTGACGGGCAGATTTCCGGGATCGCCCGGTTTGGCGTTTTTGTGAAACTGACCGAGACTGGCGCGGACGGTCTGGTGCCGATTTCGACCCTTGGGGATGAATATTTCCGCCATGACGCCGAAAAAGGGCAGCTGCGCGGTGAAAAATCGGGGATGACCATCACTTTGGGGCAAAAGGTACGCGCCAAATTGACCGAAGCCGCGCCCGTCACCGGGGGGCTTATGCTTGAAATCCTTGAACTGGAGGGCAAAAAGCTGAAGCCTTCGAAAGGCGGGTCAGGCCGCCGTGGATCTGCCAGAAAGTTCCGGCCCGGGACGAGAAAGCCGCTTAAATCCAAAAAACGGCGGAAATAGCGCATCGGCCAAGGCCCGCCGGTTACCTGAAAGACGCTTTGTGTCGGGCGAATTTCCCTGTAAGCTGCGCCAAAAAAAGAGCAGGAGTTCCCCAGATGTTGCATCGGTTCAAACGCGCCGCGCTTCTTGCCGCCCTTTTGTTGGGTGTTCCGACCTTTGCGCTGGCCAGTGTGCAAACCCTTGATATCAGACCAAAAGCCCGACCTACGCAGATCGCATCGCACGCCCATGAGCCATCGGTACGTGTGGCCTCATCAAACGCGCGGTTCGATTTGTGGATCAAGGCGTTTCGCAAAAAGGCGTTGAAACAAGGGATCAGCGGCAAGACCTATGATCGTGCTTTTCGCGGCGTTCAGTACAATTCCTATGTCGTCGAAAAGGACCGCAATCAAAGCGAGTTTACCAAACAGATCTGGGAATATCTTGACACGGCAACTTCGGATACCCGGGTGCGCAATGGCAAACGTGCACTGGCAAAATATGGTGCCTTGCTGAACCGGATCGAAGGGGAATACGGCGTCGACAAGGAAGTTGTGCTGGCAATCTGGGGCCTTGAAAGCGCCTACGGCGAGCAAAAAGGTGACCTTGATGTGATCGAATCTCTGGCAACACTTGCCTTTGACGGGCGGCGTGCCAAATTTTTCGAGGCACAGTTGATCGCCGCCCTTCAGATCCTTCAGTCCGGCGATGTGCGTCCGCGCAACATGAAAGGTTCCTGGGCCGGGGCCATGGGACATACGCAGTTTATCCCGACATCCTATCTGGCATTTGCGCAGGATTTCACAGGTGATGGTCGTCGTGATATCTGGGAAAGAAACCCTGCTGATGGACTGGCCTCAACCGCGAACTACCTCAAGAAACACGGCTGGACCAAAGGCCAACCTTGGGGGCTGGAGGTTAAGCTGCCGAACGGTTTTGACTACGAGCAAACTTCCGAAAGGGTGAAAAAGCCGGTACGCGCCTGGCGTGCTATGGGCGTGACAACAATTGACGGAAAGAAGCTGCCGAACCACGGCAAAGCCTCGATCCTTCTGCCTGCCGGGGCAAAGGGTGCTGCTTTCCTGATCTTTAACAACTTTCATGTGATCGAGCGCTACAACACAGCCGACGCCTATGTAATTGCGGTTGGCCACCTTGGCGATCGCATCATGGGTGGCAAGAAAATCCAGACGAAGTGGCCGCGCGGCGAGAAGGCGTTGTCGTTCAAGCAAAAGAAACAGATGCAGCGCCTCTTGCGACGAAAGGGCTACGAAATGGAAAAGATCGACGGGATTGTCGGGCCAAATACCATCGCTGCTATCCGGGCCTATCAAACCTCGATCGGTGTAAAGGCTGACGGTTTTGCGACAACCGATCTGTTGAAGCAACTGCGCAATCGTTAGGTGTTTTCCGCCCAATCGGCTGATTGCATTTCGCGTAGCCGCGAGGCCGTACGTTCAAACTCAAACGAGCCGGCACCTTCTTGGTAAAGCTGTTCAGGCTCTGCGTCCGCCGTCGCGATCAGCTTGGTTTTTGCCTCGTACAACGTGTCAATCAGCGTGACAAAACGTTTGGCTTCGTTGTTTCTGGCGCGGTTCATTACCGGGATGTTTTCCAGGATTAGCACCCGCGCGGCCTCTGCAATTGCCAGAAAATCCGCAGGCCCCAGAGGTTTAGCGCAGATATCCGCGAAATCCGCCCGCGCGGCTCCATTGTGGAATGCTGGGATTTCGACAATGCGTTTTTTAACATGAAGCTGATGTTTGCCGCCCTGCCCTGTAGTCAGGTCCTGCCACAGTTTATCAATCGCTGCCCGCGCGGTTTCATCCGCTGGCGTGAACCAGGTCTGCGTGCCGCGTAGCCGGTTTTGCCGATAATCCGCCGCACTTTGCAGATGATGCAACGCCATCCGCTCCTCCAAAAGCGATATGAACGGCAGGAACAACTGCCGGTTCAAACCGTCTTTATAGAGATCGCCTGGAGCACGGTTGGACGTCGTCACAATCACGATCCCGGCGGCCAGCAGCTTTTCAAACAACCGGCCGACGATCATCGCGTCCGTGATGTCCGTGATCTGCATTTCGTCAAAACAAAGTAGCCGCGCCTGATCTATGACCTTGGCTGCAACGGGTTCAAGCGGGTCCTCAACGCCGGTTGCGCGTGCGTCATGCATACCTGCGTGGATTTCCTGCATGAAGGCATGGAAATGGATGCGCCGTTTGCGCGAAATATCGGTGGCGGCGAAAAACATGTCCATCAACATGGATTTTCCAGCGCCAACGCCGCCCCAGAGATACAAACCCTTCGGAGCGGCTGCCTGCCTACGTCGAAAAAGCCCGGCAAACCCGCGGGCTTTCTCGGACGTTGATTCCAGATAGCCGCGCATTCCCTCCAACTCGCAAATCGCATCGATCTGGGCTGCATCGCTGTGCAAATCGCCACTGGCAACCGCCGTCTCGTAATCTGAAAGAATGCCCAAATCCGCGACCCGGCCCAATGAAAACTGCGTGAAACCATAACGAACCGTGATGACGAGATCGACAAGAATCCTTTTGACGACGCGCGGTTTTTCTTTCACGACTAGCGACACTCCAAGAGGCATCCCATGACCGACACACGCGCCAATCTATTCACACCGGTCTTGATCGGCGGCTGCCTGATCATCATGGTCGGCTTTGCTATCCGTGCCTCTTTCGGTGTCTTTCAGATCCCGATTGCCGAGGAGTTTAACTGGCTCCGCGCAGATTTCTCGCTGGCGATTGCGATTCAGAACCTTGCGTGGGGCATCGGCCAGCCGATCTTTGGCGCATTGGCGGAAAAATTTGGCGATCGGCGGGCGATCATTCTGGGCGCATTGACCTATGCCGCCGGTCTGATCCTGTCGAGTTACGCTATCACGCCGGGGGCCCATCAGCTTTTGGCGATCCTTGTTGGGTTTGGGGTCGCGGGCACTGGTTTCGGCGTGATTTTGGCGGTTGTCGGGCGCACCGCTTCGGATCAGCATCGCTCCATGGCGCTTGGGATTGCTACGGCGGCTGGCTCTGCCGGCCAGGTGATCGGGGCGCCGGTTGCGGAATACCTGATGACCTTGATGGCCTGGCAAGGAGTGTTTCTGGTCTTTGCCGGGGCGATCCTGGCTGTTCTGGTGGTCTTGCCCTTCATGCGCACACCAGCACCCGCAAGCCGTACGGAACTTGAAGAAAGCATGGGTCAAATCCTGAAAAAGGCGATTACGGATCCGTCGTATATCCTGATCTTTGTCGGCTTTTTCTCTTGCGGCTACCAATTGGCCTTTGTGACCGCGCATTTCCCAGCGATGGTGACAGAGATGTCCAGCGCGATTGATCCAACCGGCACGCTGGCGGGATTGGGCGTGACGACAACCTCGGCCCTAGGCGCGGTTGCAATTTCGCTGATCGGCGTGGCAAACATCGTTGGGACCGTCATGGCGGGCTACCTTGGCAATCGTTACAGCCGAAAATACCTGTTGGCCGGGATTTACCTCGGCCGCACCATTATTGCCGCCCTTTTCATCACGCTGCCAATCACGCCCACTTCTGTGATCCTGTTCTCGGTCGCCATGGGATCGCTCTGGTTGGCAACGGTGCCGCTCACCAGCGGGTTGGTCGCGCATATCTACGGGCTGCGCTACATGGGCACGCTTTACGGGATCGTCTTTTTCAGCCACCAATTGGGATCGTTCCTGGGCGTATGGCTAGGTGGGCAAATGTATGACCTTTACGGCAGCTACACCGCCGTTTGGTGGGTCGGCGTGGGCGTCGGCGCGCTTTCGGCCATCGTCCATTTGCCGGTGAAAGAACAACGCTACGAGGATCGGGTCGCCGCATGAAAGACATCGTAAACCTTGAAGACTGGCCGATTGATCGGCTGGAATCGGCGGAAGGACAGGCGTTGGTTGCCCGCTGTCAGGCGGATTTGGCGGCGGATGGCATGTTCAACTTGGCCGGTTTCTTGCGCCCCGATGCGATCAGCGGGATTGTGGCGGATGTAACGGACCCCTTGGAAAACGACAGCTTTCGCCACGCGCGAAAACACAACATCTATTTCAAGAAAACCGTCGAAGGCCTGCCGCCCGATCATGCGGTGCTGTTGGAGTTTGAGACGTCGAACAACACCATCTGCGCCGACCAGTTCGAGGAAAGCCCGCTATTCGACCTCTACATGTGGGAGCCGTTTCGTGCATTTTTGGCCGCCGTGATGGGCAAGGAGCGGCTTTACCCGATGAACGACATGCTCGCCTGCGCCAATGTTATGTCCTACGGCGAAAAACAAGCGTTGAACTGGCATTTTGACCGGTCCGAATTCACCACGACGCTATTACTGCAAGCCCCTGATATCGGCGGGGATTTCCAATATTCCCGCAATCTGCGGAGTGATGAGGACCCAAATTTCCCGGGCGTGTTACGACTTCTGCTAGGCGAGGACGACAACATGCGCACGCTGAAACTGGCGGCTGGCACTCTAAATGTGTTCATGGGCAAAAACACCGCGCATCGGGTGACGCCGGTGTCCGGCAACCCCAAACGCATCATCGCGGTTTTTTCGTATTTTGAGGAACCCGGTCGTCGATTCAGCGACGAGGAACACCTGGGCTTTTACGGGCGCACGCTTTAATCGCGCGTCGCCTCGCCAATGTGTTGCTCGCCGCGTCGCGCGGCCAATTCCACCTGCCTTTGCCGTTCGCGAAACCGTTCTTTGCGCTCCGCGTCCGTCTCATCGAAACACTGATGACAAGACACGCCTTTTTCATATTCCGGGCGTTGCATGTCCTCGGGCAAGATCGGACGGCGGCAAGCGTAGCAAAGCTGATGCGGGCCTTCGGAAAGCCCGTGTTCCACCGACACCCGCGCATCAAATACAAAGCAGGAACCGTTCCAAGTGCTTTCCGCTTCGGGCACCTCTTCGAGGTATTTGAGGATGCCCCCTTTTAGGTGATAGACATCTTCCACCCCCTGCCCAAGTAGGTAATTCGTTGATTTTTCGCACCGAATCCCGCCTGTGCAAAACATCGCTACCCGCTTGTTGTGGAACCTGTCCTTGTTTTGCTCCCACCAATCGGGGAACTCCGAAAAGCTTGTGGTCTTTGGATCAACCGCACCCTCAAACGTGCCTATGGCAACCTCGTAGTCGTTGCGCGTGTCGATGACGACCACATCGTCCGAGGCGATCAGATCGTTCCAATCCTTGGGTGCCACATAGTTTCCAACGGCAGCCGTGGGGTCCACATCGGGCTGGCCCATCGTCACGATCTCTTTCTTGAGGCGAACTTTCATGCGGAGGAACGGCATCTCTGTGGCCGTGCTTTCCTTGTGCTCCAATGCGGCACATCCCGGCAACGAGCGCAAATGCGCCAGCAAAGCATCAATGCCATGACGCGACCCCGCAACCGTGCCATTCACCCCTTCACCGGCCAGCAGCAACGTCCCCTTGATCCCATGCGCACGGCAAAGCTCCAGCAGAGGCCCTTGCAATGCAGCGGGGTCAGCAAACCGGGCGAAATGGTAAAGGGCGGCGACAACGATCTGGCTCATGCGCTTTGAATATCTCGCAGCTTGCGCGATTTCCAGAGGGTTTCCGCCCATTGACCGCGCCTTATTGCCCCTCTAGCAAAGGCGATGAGCAAGACCGGAGGCCCTATGCCAGACCCTGAAAAAGCCCTGTTGATGATCGACATCCAGAACGATTTCTGCCCCGGCGGAGCGCTGGCGGTGGTCGAGGGGGATCAGATCGTCGCGCGGGTAAACGCCCTGCAAAATGACTTTTCCGTGCGGGTGCTGACTCAGGACTGGCATCCGGGCAATCACGCGTCATTTGCGGCCAATCAGCCGGGGCACGACCCCTATTCGATGATCGACATGCCCTATGGCCCGCAGGTTCTTTGGCCGACCCATTGCGTGCAAGGCACTAGTGGCGCGGCGTTTCACGCGGACCTCCAGACGGACACCGCTGATCTGATTATCCGCAAGGGGTTCCGTGCTGAAATCGACAGCTATTCGGCATTTTTCGAAAACGATCACAAGACGCCCACCGGGTTGGACGGCTACCTGCGCGAACGCGGCGTGAAAAAGCTGGTGATGGTCGGCCTCGCCACAGATTTCTGCGTCCGGTTTTCTGCCGTCGATGCGGCCAAACTTGGCTATGACGTCACCGTTCTGGAAGGCGCGTGTCGGGCAATTGATCTTGAAGGATCGCTTGCAGCGGCGCGGGCTGACATGCAGGATCATGGCGTGAAGCTGGCGGAGTAGACCTATGGATATCGCAAAACGGGTCTATGACCATCAGTGGAAAATCGACCCGATCGTGCGCTCCTTGCTTGATACGGATTTCTACAAGCTGTTGATGGCGCAATCGGTTTTTCGCAACAAACCGGACACCAACGTCACCTTCAGCCTGATCAACCGCACTACTTCCGTCAAACTGGCCGAGCTGCTCGACGAGGGGGAGTTGCGCGAACATCTCGACCACGTAAAATCCCTGCGCCTGTCTCGCGGCGAAAGCACCTGGCTGCGCGGCAATACCTTCTACGGCAAACGCGCCATGTTCCGCCCTGATTTCATGGAATGGTTCGAAGGCTTACGCCTGCCCGATTACCACCTCGAAAAGCGCGACGGCCAATACGAACTGACGTTCGAGGGCAAGTGGCCCGAGGTCATGATGTGGGAAATCCCAGCCCTTGCGGTCATCATGGAACTGCGCACCCGCGCGGTTCTCAAAGAAATGGGCCTATTCGAATTGCGCGTCCTCTATGCCCGCGCTCTCACCCGGGTTTGGGAAAAGATCGAGCGCCTGCGCAAGATCGACGGGCTTGGCGTGGCGGATTTCGGAACGCGGCGGCGGCACGGCTATCTTTGGCAGGACCAATGCGTGCAGGCGATGATCGAAGGGCTGGGGGACAAATTCACCGGCACCTCAAATTGCCTGATCGCCATGAAGCGCGAGGTCGAGGCGATCGGTACAAACGCCCACGAACTGCCGATGGTCTATGCAGCCCTCGCTGGCTCGGACGAGGAACTCGCCTACGCCCCCTACCGGGTTTTGGAGGACTGGCAGGAAGAACACGACGGCAACCTGCTGATCATCCTGCCCGACACTTTTGGCACCGAAGAATTCCTGCGCCGCGCCCCTGATTGGCTGCGCAACTGGACCGGTATCCGCATCGACAGCGGCGACCCCGCCGAAGGGGCCGAAGCCGCGATCCGGTGGTGGAAAGACATCGGCGAAGACCCGACGACGAAACGGGTGATCTTTTCCGATGGGCTGGACGTCGACAAAATCGAAAGCCTGAGCAAACAGTTTCGCGGGCGCGTGAATGTTGGCTTTGGCTGGGGCACGCTTTTGACAAACGACTTTCGCGGCTTGACGCAGAACGATGCCCTGGCCCCGTTTTCAATGGTCTGCAAAGCGGTGGCCGTCGATGGCCGCCCAACAGTCAAACTGTCGGACAATCCGCGCAAAGCCATGGGACCAAAAGCGGAGATTGAGCGTTACAAACGCGTCTTTAACCTTGGTCGCCAACAGGCGCGGGATGTGATTGTTTAACCGTCGCGAAACCGCCGAGCCGCCCAAAGTGCGCGGTCGCAATTGCTGCGTTGCCGGGGGTCACCCGGTTTGGTGCGCGGCACAATCCAGCCAAGCGAAGCGAAAGCCCGCAGCATCGTGAACAGCCGCGCATGATCGCGGTCGGTTTGGCGCAGCGGCCTTTTCGCGGCGTATCTATCGAAGAGCGCGTCCAGCAGTTGGTCGTGATCGGGATCCAAAAGACTCTGCGAGAGGGCGGTTGTCAGATCAAACATGCGAAAGCCGTAACCGGCATCGTCGAAATCTATAAGCGTCAGGGCGTCACCGTCCCGGAAGATATTTTCGCGCAGCGCATCCGCATGGATAAGGCCAAAATCAGCGCAATCATTGCGATATTTGGTCAATGCGTCGCGGGCAATATCGCGGCTTTCTAGCAGGTATTTACCCTCGTCCGGCTTAAGCGCCGGGTTTTCCCAGAACCGGCCCCAAAGGGGGTTTTCTCCTAGAAACCCTTCTTGATCCCAAGTTCGGCGGGTGAACTCTGGCGGCGGGTCGAATGCATCAGACAAGTTGTGCAAATCGGCCAACAGGCGGCCAACACGTTGGTAAAGCGCGATTTTTTCAGTGGCACTCCCACCAAGCGGATCACCCCCTGCCCCAAGTGGACCACCTTCGGCCCAGCTTAGGCAAGTGGCAACCTGAGTGTCTGATACCTGTTCAAACAATGCGCCCGATCGGCTTGGAATTGGTCGCGGCACCGCAAAACCCTTGTCGGCCAGCGCCTGCGTCCAGACCAATTCCGACAGGATTTCATCCGCCGAATTATACCCCGGGCGATGAAGCCTGAGTACCGCTTTTTCACCGGTTTCCAGCGCGACGCGATAGACCGCATTTTCCCGATGGGACAGCAATTCCGGCGCTTCGCTTGCCAGCGGCCAGAGTTTTGCCGCGGTTGAAAGGGCATCGTCCAAGCCTTTGGTCACGGTGCCGGTGTCTCTTGCAAAACATCCCCCAAAGCGTTGATCAGAAAACCCACGTTTTCGCGTGAAAACACCATCGGCGGGCGGATTTTGAGGGTCGCATATTCATGGCCAAGCCGGTTCAAAAGGATGCCTTTAGCCTTCATCCCCTCCACAATGGCCAAGGTGAAATCGCTTGCGGGTGTCATCTGTTCATCCAGCACCATCTCTGCCCCAAAGAATAGACCAGAGCCGCGCACATTTCCGATCACCGGAAACTGCGCCTGCAGCTCGCGCAAGCCTTTTTGGGCGTAGTTTCCAACATCCAGCGCATTCGCAACAAGCCCTTCTTCGTCGATAATCTCCAGAACCGCCATCGCCGCCGCACAGGACACCGGATTGCCGCCGAAGGTGTTGAAATAGCCAAAAGCATGCCGAAAGGCCGACAGCGTTTCATAGCCTGCAATCACTGCCGCCACGGGATGCCCATTGGCCATCGGCTTGCCAATCGTCACGATCTCCGGCGCAATCCCGATCTTTTCGTGTCCCCACCAATGGGTGCCGATGCGGCCGAAACCGGGTTGAACCTCGTCTGCGATGATGACGCCGCCGGCCACGCGAACTGCCTTAACGGCCCCATCAAGAAAACCCCTTGGAAGATCAGGGAAACCTTCATTGGCAAAGAACGGACAGATGATCAGCGACGCAACGCCGTGCCCTGAGGCCTGCAAACCCGCGACTGCCTGTTCAACCTTCGCAGTGAAAGCAGCGGCAAATTCTGCACCCGGCTTGCCGCTTAGAGGACGCACAGAATCCGGGGCCGGGACGTGGCGGATGTGGGTGGCATAGCCTCCAATCGGCGGCTTGCGGATAGACAACTGACTGACCGCAGCGGTGTTGCCGTGGTAGGTCATGTCAGTTGCAATGACACCCTTGTTGCCGGTCACCGCCTCGGCCATGCGCAGGGCTACATCGTTTGCTTCGGAGCCGGAACAGACCATGATGGCCGAAGTCAGGTGATCGGCAAATTTTGCTGTCAGCGCCTCCACATAATCAAGGATGCCCTCGTGAAGATAGCGCGTGTGGGTGTTCAGCGTGGCGGCTTGCTGGGCAATCGCTTCGACCACTTTTGGGTGGCAATGGCCGACGTGAGGGACGTTGTTGTAACAATCGAGGTATCTGCGGCCGTCAACGTCGGTCAGCCAGACCCCCTCGCCTTTAACGATGTGAACGGGGTCGCGATAGAACGTTGACATATTCGGACCCAACAGGCGGTCGCGGCGGGCAAGAAGGTCTGAAGTTGAGGTCATATCGAGGCCTTTAAATGCGTCGAGCCCATCATCTGGAACCGCCAACGGAAGTCCAGTGCTGAAAGGATCGGATCCGCCTCCGGCGGGAGTATTTTGGGGAACAAAGAGCCTTAGTCGAGGCTTGGCTTCTGGCGCGAGGATTTCAGATCGCCCCGCCGGGTCTTTCCATCGAGGCGGCGGCGTTTGCTTGCAAGCGTAGGGCGGGTTTTGATACGCTTTTTGGGCACGACAAGGGCTGCACGGATCATTTCGGCCAGTTTTTCTTCGGCCAACTCGCGGTTCACCACCTGACTGCGATGCTTTTCGGCGGTGACAATCACCGCCCCGTCTTTCGTCCATTTGCGCCCCGCGATTTTGCGCAATCGGGCCTTGATCGCAGGCGTCAAAGCGGGGGAGCGGGCGGCCTCGAACCGCAGTTCGACGGCCGTGGAGACTTTGTTGACGTGCTGCCCGCCCGGGCCAGAGGCGCGCATAAAAGCCTCGGTCAGTTCCCAGTCTTCAATGGTGATGTCGTCGTTGATCCGTATCATGACCGTTTGTCCAATGCGAAAAGGGCCGCTGGTCTGCGGCCCTTTCCTTAAACTTTCAAGAGCTTGGAGGTTGATTGCTCAGACCCCATGCGGAAATTTAGGTTGGCCCCGTTCCCGCTGTTCTGACCCCATTCTCCAATATCTCTTTAGACACTGGATCACCTCCTTTCGCTTGTTGTTGTTAGGGGTGATCGTGCCACATGTTGTGGATAAGTCAAAACATTTTTTACATCGGTCGTTTTACAAGCCGTGAAACGATCAATCTGAAGGGCACCAAGGCGATCAACGAGATGGAAATCTTGACGGCAAAATCGGCCAGAGCAAGCGACATCCAAAGCGGTGCCACAGGGCCAAAACCCAGCATCGGCAGCATGTCATTTGCCCAGGAAACATCATTGCCGGGTTCCAGCCAGATCAGGCTGGCGGAAAAGGCAATGGTGAAGAAAATCGCGGTATCAAGCGCCGAACCGATCAGGGTGGAGGCCAAAGGCGCACGCCACCAGACACCTTTGCGCAAGCGATCAAAGATCACCACGTCAATCAGTTGCGCGATCAAAAATGCGGTTCCTGACCCAATTGCGATCCGTAATGTGACGAGTGGTCCAAACTCCCCGATGATCTGCGTGCCGACAAAAGAACAGGCAAGGCCGACAACAAAGCCGACAAGCACAACGCGCCGGGCGGCTGCGGCCCCATATAGGCGGTTCATCACATCGGTGACGAGGAAGGCAAAGGGGTAGGTGAAGGCCCCGTATGTCAGCCAATTCCCATAGAGAAACTGGACAAGAATGTTGGAGGCAACAACGATGATCGCCATAGCGATTACGCCGGGCAGAAGGGTGCGGGTCATGGTTTTATTCCGTTTTGAAAAGGTCGCGGAGACTTTTGCCCCGATACCGGGACGCGGCGGGGTTTAGGCTTAGAAGCTGTACGATGCAAGGAAAAAGGGTGCGCCGTTTGAGGGCGCACCCCGAAGGGTTTAGCAGCCCGCCTCGATCATCGCCTTGGCCAGCAAGGGCACGCTTTCCTTGTTGAGACCGGCGATATTGATCCGGCTGTCATTGACCATATAGATCGCATTGTCGCTGCGCATTTTCAAAACCTGCTCCTCGCTCGCGCCCATCCGCGAGAACATTCCGCGATGTTCGGCGACAAAGCCGAAACGGTTTGACCCGGATTGTTTTTGCAATTCCGCAGCCAGTTGGCGGCGCAAGTCCAACATGCCAAGGCGGACTTCCTCCAGTTCGGCCATCCAGTCGGCTTTTAGCTCGGGGTCATTGAGGATCATTGTCACCAGACGCGCCCCGTGATCCGGTGGAAATGAAAAATTCTGCCGGTTCAGATGTGCCAGATTAATTTGCGCAAGCGTCTGCGTGGCCTCATCCGGCGTTACGATCAACACCACGCCGGTTCGCTCACGATAAATGCCGAAGTTTTTGGAGCAACTGGCGGCGATCAGAACTTCGTCAAACTCCGAGGCAATCAGGCGCACGCCAGCGGCATCTTCTTCCAGACCATCGCCAAAACCTTGATAGGCGATGTCGATGAAAGGAATGGCACCTTTGGTTTTTATCAGCGCCGCAAGCTTTTGCCACTGCGTGATGTTCAGATTTGCCCCCGTTGGGTTGTGACAACAGCCATGCAACAGAACGACATCGCCCGGTTTCAGATCACCCAGATCAGCCATCATCGCATCGAAATCCACCGCGCGTGTTTCGTTATCAAAGTAGCGATAGCTTTTACGTGCCATACCCAGATGATCCACAATGGACGGGTGGTTCGGCCATGAGGGGTCGGAAATCCAGATCGTAGCATCCGGGGTCGCGGATTGGATCAATTCAACAATCGTATGGATCGCACCTGTTCCACCCGGCGTATGCGCCGCCGCAATCCGATTGCGCGGAACCACATCACCAAGCACTAGGCCAATCATTGCATCGTGGAAGTCTTTTTCGCCGACCAATCCGGTATATTTCTTGGTGGTTTCCGCCTCCCACAGCATCTTTTCAGCCTTTTTGACCGCCCGCATTACCGGGGTTTCACCCTTGGCGTTTTTGTAGATTCCGACACCCAGATCAACCTTTTCAGGCCTTGTTTCGGCGCGAAACTGGGTCATCAGCTCCATGATCTTGTCTTGTGGTTGCTGCTTGAGATTGCTCAGCATCAGATCGGTCCTTTGTGTGGGATTAGCCCTGGTCGACTTTCAAATCGTTAAACATGCCCCATTCCGCCCAGGAGCCGTCGTAAAGCGCGTGGTTCGGATGACCAAGGCGGGCAAGTGCCAGATTGATTATCGCCGCCGTTACACCCGATCCACAGGAGGTGATAACCGGTGCCCGCATGTTCACGCCGTGGGCTTCCATGATGTTGCGCAGTTCATCAACGGATTTCATCGTGCCATCGGCGTTCAGCAACTCGGTAAACGGCAGGTTCTTGGAGTTGGGAATATGGCCGGAGCGCAAACCTTCGCGTGGTTCCACTGCCTCACCTTTGAACCGCGCGGCAGAGCGGGCGTCTAGGATTTGCGCATCCTTCAGCTTGGAGGCCGCGGCAACCTGTGTGACATCCTTGATCATCTGAGCATTCCGGCTGACAGTCATGTGACGATCGCGCATGATCGGTGGCATGTCTTCGGTCGCATTTCCTTCGGCCACCCATTTCGGCAGGCCACCATCCAGAACGGCCGTGTCGTGCTTGCCAAAGAGGTGAAACAGCCACCAGACCCGCGCGGCCGACATGATTCCGGCACCGTCATAAATCACGACCTGATGACCATCTCCGATACCCATTGCCCGCATCCGGCTGACAAACTTTTCAGGCGGCGGGGCCATATGGGGCAAGTCGGACTTCGCGTCGGAAATTTCGTCAATGTCAAAGAACCGCGCACCCGGAATATGGGCGGCATCATATTCCGCCTTTGGATGGCGTCCCGCACTTGGCAAATACCACGAAGCATCAATGACGCGCACATCGGGCGAGTTCAGATGGCGAGCCAGCCATTCGGTTGAGACAAGGGTTTTTGGGTCGGAATACGGCATCGGACATCTCTGGGTAGCTATAGTTTTGAATTATCGCCGTGGCATCCGGGTTGCAAGCCTTGGAAATGGCAAGCCTTAGCGATACCGCATTTCCACAAGCGCACCGGCCAAGAGCATGACCAGCATTGCCGTTGCACCAGAGAGGGCAAATTCAGCATACCAAGGGCCGGTAAACTCGGCGTCCCAAAAGCCCGGGCCAAAAGTCACAAGTGCGGAGCCTGCTGCACCAGTTACGATGTTCCAGAACAGGCCAAGGTTAAACGCCCGGAACACTACCGCTGCGAGATTGCCGCATAATGCGCCATAGACCAGCACACCGATTTCGAAAAAACCCATCAGCCTCGCTCCCGCAGAAGACGGGCCTTCTGCCGCTGCCAATCGCGTTTCTTTTCGGTTTCACGCTTGTCGACGATCTTTTTGCCCTTGGCGATCCCGAGCTTGATCTTGGCACGGCCCTTGTCGTTGAAATAAAGGACCAGCGGCACCAGCGTCATCCCCTCGCGGCCGATCCCGTTCCAGAGCTTTGACAATTCCCGCTTTGAAACCAGCAGCTTACGGCGGCGACGTTCCTCATGGGGAAAGGTTTTGGCTTGCAGATAGGGCGGCACATAGGCGTTGACCAACCACAGTTCGCCGTTTTCCACGGTCGCATAGCTTTCCGCGATATTGGCCTTGCCTTCACGCAGGGATTTCACCTCGGAACCCGCAAGCACCATCCCGCACTCAATGTCATCCTCGATGGCATAATGATACCGCGCCTTCCGGTTTTCGGCGACGACCTTGTAGTTCGGGTTGGATTTGGGTTTCTTGGCCATGATCGGCTTAGATATAGGGTGGAAAACCGAAGCCTTCCAGCAGCTTTGACAAATATATCAGGCCTGTTTCCTTTGGTCCGCCAGATTAATCACAACGCCGTCCATGCGCACCATTTCGTCAGCCTCGGGGCCTTCCCAAATGCTGTTGATAAAGTCGAACATGTAGCGCGTCACTTCGAACTGAAAGGTTTCCGCTTGCTCGCGATTGCGCTGTTCGACCCGGCTCCAACGCACGTCATCCGGGATATCGATGAAATGCAGTCGGGCTTTGTAACCCTTGGCATCCGCCCAATCGGCAAAAGTTGTGCGTTCCGCGCGATTGGTGAACCCGCAATCGAACACCACGGGCGCACCGATTTTGATCACCTGCTCGGCCACATTGCGCATTTGTTGGCAGTTGCGCTGCACGCGATCATAAAACCAGTCGAACGACATTTCCGCTGGCTGGTCCATGTTGTGAAGTGTCTGCATCCATTCATCGATGGAAAACCGAACGCCCCGCACGTCTTGTGCAAGGCGTTCAGAATAGGTCGATTTCCCGGCACCCGTCAGACCAGTGATCAGATGGACGTTCGGGTGCGCCATCTAGTTCAAAATGCCGGCAAAACGCATGGCATCTTCGATCTGGGATTTGGTTTCAGGCAAAGCCGTTGTCAGAGGGGATCGCACCTCATCGCTGCAATGCCCCAATACACTGAGCGCATGTTTCGCGCCCACCAGCCCCGGTTCCAGGAAAATGGCAGTATGCAAGGGCATCAGCCGGTCCTGCAAGCCAAGCGCCTTAGTCCAATCGCCTGCCAAGGTCGCCTCCTGAAACTCTGAACAGAGCCGCGGGGCAACGTTTGCAGTCACAGATATGCAACCGACACCGCCATGGACGTTAAACCCAAGCGCCGATGCATCCTCGCCGGAAAGCTGGCAGAATTCTGTCCCGCAGCTTGCGCGTTGTTTGGAAACACGCACTACGTCACCGGTTGCGTCTTTCACGCCGATGATGTTTGTCAGTTTCGCCAGTTCACCCATCGTTTCCGGGGTCATGTCGATGATCGACCGGCCCGGGATGTTGTAAATCACAATCGGCAGGCCACAATCATTGAGCGCCGTGTAATGCGCCAATAACCCACGCTGCGTGGGTTTGTTGTAATAAGGCGTCACAACCAAAGCCGCATTTGCGCCAACAGATTTCGCATGGTTCACCAGCGAGATGGATTCCGCCGTGTTATTCGACCCGGCACCCGCAATCACCGAAATGCGTCCGTTCACAACCTGAACAACCGTCTCGACAACTTTTTCGTGTTCGCTGTGGCTAAGCGTCGGGCTTTCACCTGTGGTGCCAACGGGAACCAGCCCGTGGCTACCTTCCGCGATATGCCATTCCACAAGGTGTTTGAGCGCATCATAATCCACTTCGCCGTTCTTGAACGGGGTCACCAGCGCTGGAATAGACCCTTTAAACATGACGCACTCCTTTCTTTTTTGTTGGTTCTCATTGAACAGCGCCCCTTTAACAGGGAAATTCACCAAGGCCCATAAGCAATCATCACATTTACGAGGGCCGCTATGAAATCGCCACCGATTCAGCTAGTCTGCGCGAAAACGAGCAGTTCGGAAATTCAATTTGAGTGGTGCCTTGACCAGATTTCTCACCCTATGCGCTGTGCTTTTTGCAAGTGCTGTCACCGCCCTTGCCCAAAGTCAGGAACAAAACGGTCGCGACCTAGCAGCTGCGCTGGAAATCGGCGAATCCGGCAACTGGGACGAGGCTTTATCGCTGGCCCGCGGCAATGCCGATCCTGTAGCGCTAGACATCATCCAGTGGAGCCGCCTGCGTGACGGAGCCGGTGAATTCGCCGACTACCAGGATTTCGTGGCAAAGCGCAGCGACTGGCCAGGACTGCACCTGCTGCGGATCAAGGCCGAAAGCGTGATTCCCGAAAACCACCGTCCGCGCGAGGTTTTAGCCTTTTTCGCCGACAACCCGCCTGAAACCGGGGCCGGCATTCTGCGGCTTTCCGAAGCCTTTCGCGCAACCGGAATGAGGGCCGAGGAGGAGGCGATCATCATCAATGCCTGGCGCACCTTTTCGATGCCCCGCGAAGAACGCGTCAAAATTTTTGCGCGCTACGAAAAACTGCTTGAAAAGCATCATATCGCCCGTCTGGACATGCTGTTGTGGCGTGGAATTGACGATCAGGCCGAGGGGCTTTTCACCCTGGTCCCTGAAGGCTGGCAAACACTGGCCAAAGCCCGCATTGGACTTCGCAAAAGGGTCAAGGGCGTCGATAGCCTGATCGAAGCGGTTCCTGCCTCGCTTGCCGATGATCCCGGTCTTGCCTACGAGCGATTTATCTGGCGCGTCCGCAAAGGTCGATACGAGGACGCACGCGATTTGATGTTGGAGCGATCAACATCGGCAAAAGCCCTTGGTCGGCCCGATGAATGGGCTGAACGGCGGCGAGCCTACGCCCGACAGGAAATGCGCGACGGGAACAACCGTCGTGCCTATCAATTGGCATCACGCCACTATCTTGCCGAAGGCTCGGACTATGCCGATCTGGAGTGGCTGGCAGGCTACATCGCCTTGCGCAAACTGAATGACCCGATGGCCGCAGTGGCGCATTTCAGCCGGTTTCAAGCCGTAGTGGCGACCCCGATCAGCTATGGCCGTGCCGGCTATTGGCTTGGCCGCGCTTACGAGGCGGCGGGCGACAAGGTGAACGCAAAAGCCGCATATGAATTCGGCGCCGGCCATCAAACCAGCTTTTATGGCCAATTGGCTGCCGAAAAGATCGGCGCGCCACCGGATCCCGATCTTGCCGGACTTGAAGCCACGCCGGACTGGCGAAAGGCGAATTTCCTGAAGTCCAGTGTGCTGCGGGCCGCCTTGTTGTTTCACTACGCTGACATAGGATTTCGCGCCGAGCAGTTCATCAAACAACTCGGGGAGTCGCAAGATCGCACCGGATTACAACAACTTGCAGATATCGCGCTTGAAATGGGCCGGCCACAAATTGCAGTTCGCCTGTCCAAACAGGCAATCGGGCGGGGTCATGTACTGATGAAATCCTACTTCCCGATCACCAATCTGGCCCGGATCAAAACCAGGGTCGATCCCGAGTTGGCCATGTCCATCGCCAGGCGCGAAAGCGAGTTGGATCAATATGTGATCAGCCCCGCCGGTGCGCGCGGTCTTATGCAGGTTATGCCGGGTACCGCTCGAAAAGTCGCAGGAGACATCGGCCTGACCTATTCCCGGGACAAGCTTACTGACGACTGGAAATACAACGCAACGCTGGGCTCGACCTATCTGGCAGAGCAGCTTGCCGATTTCAACGGCTCTTACATCTTGGCATTTGCCGCGTATAACGCTGGTCCAAATCGCGCGCGTCAATGGATTGAACGCTATGGCGATCCGCGTCTTAATTCAGCCGATCAGGTGGATTGGATCGAACACATCCCGTTTCGGGAAACCCGGAATTACGTCATGCGGGTGATGGAAAGCGTGCATATCTACCGCGCACGTCTGTCTGGCAAAACGCCCAAACTCAGGATCAGCAAAGACCTCAAACGCGGCTAGATCGCCGTTGCGCCGCACGAACACGCTCGCGCCAGGTGACGAACAAACCGGCAGCGATGATGATCAATGCACCAACCACCACATTAAGGCCGACCTTTTCACCAAAGACCGTCAGCCCGATCGCGCTAACAAATACGATCTGGAAATAGGTGAATGGCTGCACAACTGCGGCCTCGGCAACCTCCAGGGTTTTGATCAGCAAGAAATGCCCCGTCGCACCGGTGACGCATAGCAACGCCATCCAAAGTTGATCCGCCGGAGCGATCGGCTCCCAATAGAATGGCCCAATCAACGTCATCACCACGCTACCGCCGACACCGGTCCAGAAAAAACTGGTCATGGCATGATCCACCCGCGCAACATAACGGGTCAGCAATTGATATACCGCGAACATGAAAGCGCCACTCAGTGCAATCAGCGATCCAGCGGAAAAGCTCGCGTTATCCGGTTTTAGGATAATCAGCATACCAATACATCCAACCCCAACCGCCGCCCAACGCCGCCAGCCGACAGATTCCCCCAACATCGGACCCGCCAAAGCGACAACGATCAACGGAAAAATGGCGAAAATGGCGTGGGTTTCGATCAGCCCCAGATAGACATAAGCCAACACGGTCACGCAAATCTCGGCAGCCAACAGAACACCACGCAGGAATTGCAATATCGGCATGCCTGATCGCGCAACCCGGCGAATACCACCCTTTTGCATCGAGGCGTAGGCCAGAACAAAAACCACAAAGAACCAATAGCGGATCATCACAACCATCAGGACGTTGTAGTTTTCGGCTAGGTGGCGTGAAATCCCGTCCTGCATGGCAAAGACAAATGTCGTCAGGATCATCAAAAAGATGCCAAGACGCGGGTTATTCTGGCTCATCCGGCGACATCTTTCTGCCAATGCTCATGTGCCGCTTTCGCCCGAAACCCGGCACCCGGTCAACAGAAAAACCACCCTCCGACAAGGCACGCCGTACGTGCCCGGCGGCGGTATAGGTGGCAAAGGTGCCGCCCGCCTTCGTGTGCCGCGCGACGCTTGCCATCAACTCTGGCATCCAAAGCTCCGGGTTTTTCGCCGGTGAGAACCCATCGAGAAACCATGCATCCGCCTTTTGGTCCCAAGCTGAAAGCCGGTCTTGGGCATCGCCGATCACGATCTCGGCCGTTATGCCATCAAGCTGAAATCGCCGCAGGCCCTGCCCCCATAGATCGACCAACCGTTCTGCAACTTCAGCCAGTTCCGGAAATGCGGACAAGGCCTGCGCCATATCCGCGGCCATCATGGGAAATGCCTCAAACGAGGTAAACCGGATCGCCGGTTGCCTTGGATGCACCCGCCATAATTGCCAAAGCGCCAAAAGGTTCAGCCCCGTACCAAACCCAAGTTCTGCGACATGAAATCCCGGCACCAGACGCGCCGCCAGCCGGTTTCCTTCCAGAAACACATGCCGGGTTTCCGCCAGCCCGTTCTGGATCGAGAAATACGGATCATCAAAGCGGGCCGATACCGGCACCTGCCCATCCCGCCATGTCAATTCAGCCGTTTCAAACTGGTCGTTCACCTGCGGTTCCCCTAAAACCCATCTCAGACAAACCACGGGGCATAGCAGAATGGCAATGTCAGAAATCACGATTGCCGGGGCCGGAATCTTTGGCCTCAGCCTTGCATTTGTGCTGCTTGGACGGGGTGCCAAAGTGCATGTCTATGACAAAGGCGCAATTGGCCAAGGCGCCAGCGGCGGGCTGGTCGGCGCATTGGCCCCGCATACCCCGGATAATTGGAACGACAAAAAAGAATTCCAGTTCCAAAGCCTTTTAAAAACACCCGACTTCTGGCGCGATGTTGACGCGATTTCCGGCCTGTCTTCGGGCTATGCAAGAACTGGACGCCTGCAAGTGGTCGATCAACCGCGCGAGGTGGAAAACGCTCGCCTCCGGGAAGAAGGCGCGGTTGAATTCTGGCGCAATCATGCTGAATGGCAGGTTCTTGGGCCAGGTTTTGATCCCCTTTGGCAACTGGACCCCAACAAAACTTTGGTTCGCGACACCCTCAGCGCTTTGATTGCGCCCCGTGCCGCAATTACCTCTTTGGCTGAGGCCGTCCGTCTTCGTGATGGCAAAATCACAGAAAACACAGCCGCGCCAGAAAATCCAATGGGCCCTTTGGTTCTGGCAAATGGTTCTCAGGGGCTGATCGAAAAAGGTCTTGGCAACGGTCAAAAAGGCCAGGGCGCTTTGCTGGAATTTGATGCCCGGGGTCGTGCACAGGTCTTTGGCGATGGCGTTCACATCATCCCACATCTTGATGGAACCGTGGCGGTCGGATCAACGTCCGAAAACGACTGGCGCACGATGGCAACAGACGAATTGGTTGTCCCGATCATTGAAAAAGCCCGCACCCTTTGTCCCGAACTGGCAAATGCCCATGTGATAGAGTGTTGGGCCGGTGTGCGACCCCGTGGGCGACGGCGCGCGCCGATCCTTGGACAATTGCCGGGGCAAAAAGATCGCTACATCGCCAATGGTGGTTTCAAAATCGGTTTTGGTGTGGCCGTCGAGGCGGCAGAACGTCTTGCTGATCTTGTTCTGGAGGGGCGTAATACGATCCCTCAAAGCTTTCGCCCTGAGGCCAATCTATGAAGCTGTTGCCACCATATTCTGCCGTCCATCCGGCCCCCTGACCCAGAGGTCAAGACCGCCCTCGACCGGGGCTGCGCAAAGTGTTGCGGTTTCAAAGTCAAACAGCGGCGCTGTCGCGCGAAACTGAAAGGATGTAATGTTTCCAATCGTTTCCATAGCAAGATGGATCAGCATTTGCGCCAGCAAAGGACCATGCACAACCAGTCCCGAATATCCTTCTACCGCTGTGCAATAATCGCGATCATAGTGGATGCGATGGCCATTGAACGTCAGCGCAGAATAGCGAAACAACAGCGTCGAGGAAAACGAGACCGTGCGGGATTGCGTTTCGTCCACTCTGGCTTTGGGCGGGGTTGGCGCAGGCGCACCCGCAACACTTTCCTTCCGATAAATCAGATCCTGGCGTTCACGAACACAAAGGGTGTCGCCCTGCCAAAACTCATGCGCGACCTCAACGAGCGCAAAAGGGCCAGAGCGACCGGTTTTCTGCCTTACATCCGCGATATGGCTTTTACGTGTCGCGGGTTGCGCCAGTTTTAAGGGATGCAGGAACCTTAGATCACCGCCCGCCCACATCCGGCGTGGCAATTCGAGATCGGGAATGAAATCACCGGTTTTGGGATGACCATCGCGCCCCAGAGCATCGGCTGGTCGCGCCTCCCAAAAGTAGAGGTAATGCCAGAACGGCGGCAGATTTCCCTGCTCCAGGATCGTCGGGTCTAACCCAAGGGTTGCGCAAAACGCCGTTGCGCGGGCGGGATCTAACGCATCCGTGCTTTCTCGAAAATCCGCAGGTCTTGTCATCAGCGCCGCACAGAGTCGCGCAATCGCTTCATCAGCGCCGTAACGCTTTCGGCCACCACAGGGTCCGCCAACCGGTCCTCCGCATCAAAAGCCTTGCCGCCAAAGGGCACAATCACCCCGGAACCGCCAACCAGATCAACGTTGAACGAGGTCAGAGCATGGCGCAGCGTGAATTGCGCCACTTCGCCACCGGAGCGCCCACCGGTCGAGACTATCGCCACCGGTTTACCCGTCAAAGGTTGCGGCTTTTCGCGGCTTGCCCAATCCAGCGCATTTTTCAGAACACCGGGGATCATCTTGTTGTATTCGGGCGTTGAAAACAACAAAGCGTCCGCGGCCCTGATCTGGTCGCAAAGCACTTTGACCTCGGCGGGCAATCCGACCCGATCCTCCAGATCTCCATCGTAAAGCGGCAGCCTGAGATCGGCAAATTCCGCGTCGTTCACCCCGCCAAGCCGGATCGCTTCGCGCAATAGCGCCGTGTTGCGCGATCCTGTCCTCAACGCGCCTGAAATCGCCAATAGTTTCATGGTTTTCCTGTTCGCTTCTGTCTGAGCCTACCAAATCACGAATTGCCCAGTCGTCAACCCCGCCGCCGCGCAAGTTTCGCTATGAGGTTTTCACCCACACCGGGTCGCGAAAACGGGCAGACGGTAATGCAAATCCCACAGCCCGCTGTTTCGTTGAAAAACGGCAGGCATTTGTCAAAGTCCACATAGTATTTTTCCACGCCGCGAACCATTTTCTTTTCGTGGTTGATCGCATCGGGCGGGCATTCTCGCGCGCAAATCTGGCACGAGGCACAAAAATCCTCTGCGCCGAATGTATCCGGTTTGTCCGGGATCAGCGGCAGATTGCACAAAACCGCCGCCATCCGAAAACACGACCCCAGTTTACGATTTATAATCGAACCATGTTTGCCAAGCTCACCAATCCCCGCCGCCAGCGCGGGCGGGATCAACGTCAGCCCTTCGGCAAATGGTCCATGTTCCGGCAAAGCGTCATGGCCCTGTTCGCGCAGCCAACCCGCCAAAGCCTTGGAGGTCCACATTCCACGGGTATACTGTCGTACCACTTCGGCCCCGGCACTTGGTTCGGGTGCCGTTGTCATGGTGGGGTAGTCCATCGCAATCGCCATCATCACGACATGCGAATAGGGCAAATCCCAACCCTCGAAACACCAATCGGGGTTCATTTCAGCAATCCCGACATCCTCGGCCCCAAGCGCCAGCGCTTTGGCCTTGATCTCTGCCGTCCAGTCCTGACTGCTTTTTGCAACCTGTTGCGCTGCAAGCGGCGGCAGCGGCACCTGTTCCTCGCGTTTGCGCTCAGCGCGACCTTTTTCCAGTTCGGGCGCCGTATTTTTGGCATAAAACCACTTTTGAACCGCCCCAAAAGTGATTTCATCGGGATTGCCCCAATAGACATGAACCGGCTTGCGAAAATCCACTTCGTCCAGTCCGTTGATCACATTGCCCGAAGCATCAGGCCAGAGCGCCAGTTGTTCCGGGTCAGGGGTAAAAGAATGTTTGCTCATGGCCAAAGCCTAGCATAAAAAAACGGGCTTTCGACAAGCCTGTTCAGATTTCCCGCCCGTGCATCAATTTCGGCAGTTCGCCTTGCAATCCTGCCGCAGTTCGCATGAAGGACCGCCGGAGCCCCGGTATCGCATTGACCGCCCCAAGCCCCAGATCGCGGCCAAGCCGCAAAATGGGATTATCGTTTGAAAACAGCCGGTTGATACCTTCCGTGGCGATTGCCATCGTGCTGGTATCAAACCGCCGCCACTGTTGATAGCGCCGCAAAACCAGCGGCGTAGCAAAATCCTCGCCACGTCGCCTGGCCATGATCAAGGTCTCGGCCAAAGCGGCGACATCGCGAAATCCAAGGTTCAGCCCCTGCCCGGCCAATGGATGCAACCCATGTGCAGCATCCCCCACCAGCGCCAGACGTGGGGCGACAAACCGTTCGGCAATCGACAGTTTCAGATCATAGCTGAACCGCACGCCTGCAAGATGAAGCGAGCCAAGAAAATCCCCAAAGGCCGGGCGCAGTTCCGCCATGAAGGCCGCGTCATCAAGTGCTGACAAATACGCAGCCCGCTCGCAGGTTTCGGCCCAGACAATCGACGACACATTGCCCGGCAAAGGCAAAATCCCAAGCGGCCCTGAGGGCATGAAAAACTGATGCGCAACGCCATTGTGCGGCTTTTCGTGACCGATAGCCGCGACCAGCGCGGTCTGCATGTAGTCATGCCCGACCCGCGAAATTCCCGCGCGCTTTGCTGTCCCGCTATTGCGTCCGTCGCAGCCAACCAGCAACCCGGCGCTCAGGCGCTTGCCCCCGTCCAGCGTGACGGTGACGCCGGTTTCCGCCACTTCCTGCGCCTTAACCTGCCTGCCATTGATCGCCTTGATCCCCGGGTGATCAGCGACCGCCTGCAAAAGGGCCCGGCGCAAAAACCGATCCTCGATCATATAGCCCATAGGGCCTTCTTCCAGCTCGTGATGATCGAAATGTAAGAACAGCGGCGAGGCCCCTTCGCCGGGCCGTCCATCGCTTGCGACAATATCAAGGATCGGTTGCGCGTGATCCGCCAGCGCGGGCCAAAGCCCCAAAGCCGTCATCATCCGTTGCGAGGCCAGAGCAATCGCATAGGCACGCCCGTCAAAAGCCGCACCCCGCAGGTCCGCCAAGGGTAGTGCGTCGATCAATGTGACAGAAAACCCACCGCCTGCCAGCGCAAGCGCCAATGCGGGTCCGTTCAGCCCGCCGCCAACAATGATGATATCGCTTTGTTGTTGCATGGGGTGAATATGCGCTCTCTTTGCGGATTGTCCAAGGCGCAACAGCGCGTTAGCGTCGCCTCAACAGCAGTTTTTGGGGGTGCGTGATGTCGCAGCAGTGGCTTTGGGCAAGTGCCAGTGATCTGGGTCGCGGCATTGAGCGCGGCGAAATTGGGGCCGTTGAACTGACGGAAACCTATCTGGCAGCCATAGAGGCCCATCCGCTGCGTGACCGCATCTATGCCCGTGTCACAGCGGAGCGTGCCCGCGCCGAAGGCAAAGCCGCCGCCGGTCGTGCCAAAGCCGGTCAACGTCGCAGCCTGTTGGACGGCGTACCGATTTCCTGGAAAGACCTGTTTGACACCGCAGACATCGCCACCGAAGCGGGCAGCGCCTATCTCAAGGACAGGGTTCCCACCCGCGATGCCGAAGTTTTGCAAAACGCGACCGAGGCCGGGTTGGTCTGCTTGGGCAAAACCCATATGTCCGAATTGGCGTTTTCCGGTCTGGGTTACAATCCCGTTACCCGAACACCGCCTTGCGTGAATGATGAAGGCGCGGTTCCCGGTGGCTCGTCCAGCGGGGCGGCGGCATCCGTCGCGTTTGGGCTGGCGGCGGCGGCCATTGGTTCGGACACCGGCGGGTCAGTGCGTATTCCATCGGCCTGGAACGATCTGGTCGGGTTGAAAACCACCCATGGCTTGCTGTCGCTTGAGGGAGTTGTCCCGCTTTGTGCGACGTTTGACACCGTTGGCCCGCTTTGCCGTACGACCGAGGACAACGCGCATGTATTCGCAGCCCTTGCCGGAGAAAAACCCGCCGATCTTGACGGGGCAACCTTGCGCGGCACACGGATGCTGGTGCTGGAAACTATCGCGACCGAAGGCTTGCGCGAAGAGGTTGAGACCAGTTTTACAACAGCAATATACGACCTCAAATCTGCCGGTGTGGAAATTACCCATGGCACGTTTGAGCCCCTACGCGAGGCGTTCGATCTGACGGCCTGTCTTTTTACCGTTGATGCCTATGCCCGCTGGAAAGACGTCATTGAGGCGCAGCCAGAGTTGATGTTCAGCGAAATCCTTGAGCGATTTCGGGGCGGTAAAGCTTTTAGCGGCACCGACTATGTGCAGGCCTGGACTAGTCTGCAAAGCATCCGCGCCGAATATTTGACCGTAACCGCCGGATATGACGCGATCCTGATGCCAACCGCGCCGATCATGCCGCCCAATCTGGAGCGTCTGATCAACGATCACGACTATTATGTCACGGAAAACCTGCTGGCCTTGCGCAATACCCGCATTGCAAATCTGCTGGGACTGGCGGCCTTGACCATTCCGACCAAAACCAAATCCTCGGGCCTGATGTTGGTCGGCGCCCCTCATTCGGAGGCAAAGCTGCTACGCCTTGGCACCGTCGTCGAGGGCTTGATCCGCTGACAATGACGCACCCCGATTGTGCGTTCGCTCGTAAAGCTGGGCGACAATCCGGCTGGCGGTTTTTTCAAACAGACAAGGGATCAGGGCGTGGATCAGGGCCGCTCCTGCGGCGGCCAGTAGGGTCAGCGAAAACCTTGTCGCAAAGGCCAGGTGCTGAAGATAAGTCTCGTCAACTGTGCGCGGGTGATCCAAGAAAAGTCGGTTAAGCATGGGTATTCTCCGTTGGTGTGTCCCGGGATTTTGCCCAAAAATGTGATCACATACGTCCCAAACATTACTTTCATGTTAAGTAATTTTGGGATAATATCCCAAGCATGAGCGAATTGATAGACAATAAAGACCGCGCTATCCTGCGCGTGCTGCAAAGGGACACCACCCCCTCCGTGGAGGAGATCGCAGAAATCGTCGCGCTTAGCCGCAACGCAACATGGCGGCGGATCAAGCTGTTGGAGGAACGTGGCGTGGTAAAAAAGCGTGTCGCTCTGCTGGATGCCGAGGCGTTGGACATCGGCCAAACCGTCATCGTTCTGATCCGCACTAACGCGCATGATCCCGACTGGCTGTCCCGATTTCGCCGTGCTGTCATTGAAATGCCTGAAATCATGGGGGCCTACAGGATGAGCGGCGATCTGGATTATGTGCTGCGCGTTCAGGTGCGCGATGTGAAGGCTTATGATCGGTTTTACCAACGCCTGATCGCCAAAGTGCCTGTTGCAAATGTGTCGGCCTCTTTCGTGATGGAAGACATAAAAGACACAACGGAATTGCCGCTCTGATTTCATAACCTCGGTACTGGACCGAAGGCGCAACTGCGGTTAAACTGCAACGAAACGGGGCACTTAGACCCCGATGACGAGGCAGACATGCAGTTCCCCGAGCGGTTTTCGAACCTGCCAGAATACGCCTTTCCGCGTTTACGCGCGCTTTTGGCCGACCTGCCTGCGGGCGGGCCTGAAATTGCCATGTCTATTGGCGAGCCAAAACACGCGTTTCCAGACTTTGTGCCTGCGGTGCTTGCCGAATACGCCCATGAATTCGCCAAATACCCGCCAAACGAAGGTGCGCCGGAACTACGCCAGGCGATTTCCGATTGGATCATGCGACGGTATAACGTCGCGAAAGACGCCGATAAGGAAATCTTTGCACTGAACGGCACCCGCGAAGGGCTTTTCAACGCCGCCCTTGCGCTTTGCCCCGAAGAAAAATCGGGGCATCGTCCCAAAGTCCTGATCCCCAATCCGTTCTATCAGGTCTATGCCGTCGCTGCCGCCGCCGTCGCCGCCGAGCCGGTGTTTGTTGATTGCCCGGCGATTGATAACTTTTTGCCGCGCTACGATCTGCTTGATGAAGCGACCCTTGATCAGACCGCCATTGCCTATGTCTGTTCGCCCTCCAACCCCCAGGGCGCAATTGCTGACACTGGCTATTGGACAACCCTGATCAATCTGGCAGAAAAGCACGATTTCCGCATCTTCGCGGATGAATGCTATTCCGAGATTTACCGCGACAAGGCCCCTGTCGGTGCTTTGCAGGTGGCAAACCAAATCGGTGCAGATCCCGAACGCGTCCTGGTTTTTCATTCGCTTTCAAAACGCTCAAACCTGCCGGGGCTGCGTTCCGGTTTTGCGGCCAGTGGGCCAAAAACAATCGCCGCGCTAAAACAGCTCCGCGCCTATGCAGGTGCGCCTTTGCCGCTACCCTTGCAGCGGGTGGCAACTGCCGTCTGGCAGGATGAAACCCATGTCGTCGCCAACCGCGCCCTCTACCGCGAAAAATACCAAATCGCTGATCAGGTTTTTGCCGGTTTGCAGGGCTATCACGCGCCCGAGGCAGGTTTTTTCCTGTGGCTGCCGGTCGAAGACGGCGAGGCTGCGACGCGCAAGCTTTGGCAAGAAACTGGCGTGAAAGTCTTACCCGGTGCCTATCTGGCGCGGGACGTTGACGGGCAAAATCCGGGATCAGGATATATTCGTGCGGCCATGGTTGCAGAAACACAAGAAATGGAGCGCGGATTGAACGCAATTCGCAGCTGCATCTACTAGGGGCGGGAAAATGGCATATCAGACAAGACCAAGGGATCCCTTTCTGGAAAGCCACATGCAGGAGGCGATCCAGCGACGCGGGCGCGAACTGCTTGGATTGATCTTTCTGACTTTTGGCGTGATCACCGCCTTGATCCTCGGCTCTTACGTGCCCGAAGACCCAAGCTGGTTGGCGGCAACCGACGAACCCGCACGGAACTATCTGGGTGCCTTCGGCGCCTCGATTGCCAGCCCTCTGAATGTTACCATAGGCGTTGCCGGCTGGGGCGTTGTGGTTGTCGCCGTCACCTGGGGTTTGCGGTTCTTCTTTCACTTTGGCCCCGAACGCCTGCTGAGCCGGGCTATTTTTTCACCAATCGCCATTGCTTTTGCCGCAATCTTTGCCTCAACCCACGCGCCGGGCGCCTCCTGGAGCCATTCCTTTGGTCTGGGCGGCCTTTTTGGCGACACGTCACTGGCAGCATTGATCGGCATGTTACCCTTTGAGGTCGCGACATCGGTGCGTTTTCTCAGCGGTGTCTTTGGCTTTGTCACACTGACCTCCAGCGCCTTTGTCCTTGGGGTCAACCGCCCGGAAGTGCGCTTGTTCTTCCGCTTCATGCTTTATGGAATTGTGCTGACCTATGCCTCCATTGTCTCGCTGCTGGGGTCTTTGACCGGACATGCGGCACGCGCGGCGGCCACCGGTATTTCGCGCGGACTACACCCCCAGAATGGCAAGGCGGATAGCGAACCGCACAATGATGAACCGGATTTCACCGCGCATCCTCAGCCAGCAAAACGCGCCGCCAACAAGTCTGCCTTCGTGCGGCGTCAACCGATGTTTTCGGCCACGCACGCCGAACTGGTAACCCCGGAACCACCTGAAATCGAGGTCGAAGCCCCCAATGATGCCCGCATCCGTTCGCGGATCGCCGAAGCGATGCAGCGCCGCAAAACCGCGAGCCCGCCCCTTAATCGCCAGACCACCGATGTCGTGGATCAAGACGAATATACAGCGGCACCGCTGATTGCGGAGCAGGATAGCTACATTCCGCCAACACCTGAAGCCCGTGCAAAAGTCCAGCGCCCGGCAAGCCGCGCTGTCAAGACGAGCCGAAAAGCCGTCGCCGAAGCGCAGCCCTCGCTTGCATTTGATGACAATTGCCAAGCCTACGAGACACCGGCGCTAAGCCTTCTGGCCAATCCGGTTTCCATTGAACGCCATCACCTCAGTGATCAGGCACTCGAAGAAAACGCGCGAATGCTGGAAAACGTGCTGGATGACTACGGCGTCAAGGGCGAGATCGTGTCCGTCAGCCCCGGACCCGTTGTCACCATGTATGAACTGGAACCGGCACCGGGTTTGAAAGCCAGCCGGGTAATCGGCTTGGCCGATGATATTGCGCGTTCCATGTCAGCGCTGGCCGCACGAGTTTCAACCGTGCCGGGGCGCAGCGTTATCGGCATCGAACTGCCCAATGAACACCGCGAAAAGGTTCTGTTGCGCGAAATTCTGGCGGCCAAGGACTTTGGCGATTCCAACCAGAAACTGCCATTGGCGCTTGGTAAAAACATCGCCGGTGATCCGGTTGTCGCCAACCTTTCCAAGATGCCGCACCTGCTGATCGCGGGGACCACGGGGTCCGGTAAGTCCGTCGCGATCAACACCATGATCCTCAGCCTGCTTTACAAGCTGACCCCGGATGAATGCCGGATGATCATGATCGACCCGAAAATGCTGGAACTGAGCGTTTACGACGGCATTCCCCATCTGCTGTCACCGGTTGTGACCGATCCTAAAAAGGCCGTGGTCGCGCTGAAGTGGACCGTTTGCGAGATGGAAGAACGCTATCGCAAGATGTCCAAAATGGGCGTGCGTAACATCGACGGCTACAACAGCCGGGTGAAAGACGCGCTGGTCAAAGGTGAGAATTTCAAACGCACAGTGCAAACCGGCTTTGACGATCTGACCGGCGATCCGGTGTTCGAGACCGAAGAGTTTACCCCCGAAGCCATGCCTTTCATCGTCGTTGTCGTGGACGAAATGGCCGACCTTATGATGGTCGCCGGCAAAGAGATCGAGGCTTGCATTCAACGTCTGGCGCAGATGGCGCGGGCCTCCGGCATTCATCTGATCATGGCCACGCAACGCCCCTCGGTTGATGTGATCACCGGCACGATCAAAGCCAACTTCCCAACGCGGATTTCGTTCCAGGTCACGTCAAAAATCGACAGCCGGACAATTCTTGGAGAAATGGGGGCCGAGCAACTTCTGGGCATGGGCGATATGCTCTATATGGCCGGTGGTGGCAAAATCACCCGGGTTCACGCGCCATTTGTCTCCGACGAAGAGGTTGAGGAAATCGTCAATCACCTCAAGTCTTATGGAACGCCCGAATATGTCTCCGGCGTCGTTGAAGGCCCCGAGGAAGATCGCAGCAGTGACATCGACGCGGTGCTTGGGCTGGGTGGAAATACTACCGGCGAGGACGCACTTTATGATCAGGCTGTCGCGATCGTGCTGAAAGATCGCAAATGCTCAACGTCCTACATCCAGCGCAAACTGGCGATTGGCTACAACAAGGCCGCAAGACTGGTCGAGCAGATGGAAGAAAGCGGGCTGGTCAGTCAGGCAAACCACGTCGGAAAACGTGAAATTTTGGTGCCCGAGGGGCAATAATCCGCCGCTGGAAATCAACCCGTTGTGAACAGCGCTTTAATCCCGCCCAGAAGGGCATAGGATAGGCTCATGAGAAGTATTCTGACTTTCATCGCTTTGACTGTGGCCGCCCCCGCATTGGCGGAACCTTTGCCACTGTCTGCAATATCGACCTATTTGAACGGGCTTGAAACCGCGCAGGGCAAGTTCACGCAGATTAATCCAGACGGCACAATTGCCACTGGATCAATCGCCATTCATCGCCCGGGCCGCGTTCGCTTTGACTATGACCCCCCTGATCCGGCGCTGGTGATGGCCGGTGGTGGCACGGTAGCGATCTTTGATCGCAAGTCCAACGAGCCACCGCAGCAGTTTCCACTGAAACGCACACCGCTTTCGGTCATTTTGGAACGCGAGGTTGATCTTTCCACTGCCAACATGGTCACAGATCACCGCGAAGACGGTCCGTCCACGGTGCTTCGCGCACAGGATCCGGAAAACCCGGAAATCGGGTACATAGAGCTTTATTTCACCGCCGAGCCGACGGAACTTCGCAAATGGGTCATTTCTGATGAAAGCGGCAGTCAGACGACGATCATCCTGGCAGGCATGGAGCGTGACATTCGCCTGAACGCCAGCCTGTTTTCAGTGCAAGATGAAATCCGCAAGCAGGCCAACAACCGCTAAGCGTTACATTGAGCCAATTGCTCTGAATACATTACTGCACGGTCGCCCACCTCTTTCGCAATCCGCACAAGCCAGCTTTTGCGTTTGTAAGACCCGCGACGATACCCGGTGTGACCGTCGTGATAAGCTAGGTAGTTCCTGCGCGCATCGGTCTTTTTGATCCCAAGCTTTTGTTCGGACTGGTCCATATACCAACCCATGAAATCAACCGCATCGTCAAAATCATCGCGTCGGGCCGACCCGTTTCCGGTGTCACGGCGGTACCAGTCCCAAGTGCTGTCGATCGCTTGCGCATACCCGTAAGCCGAAGAATCACGTCCCATCGGAATGACACCTAACTTGTAGGACAAGGGTGTGCGGGCATCTCCGACAAATTTGCTTTCCTGATATATCGTCGCCATCTGCACAGCGACCGGCACGCCCCATTTGACTTGCACGTTCTGCATCGCTTTGTACCAGCCCGGTTGCTCTGCGGTGATCACACAGGCGTCGTCCAGGTTTCGAGGTGCAGACGGAATGCTGCTGCCGCACGCGGTCAGCACCAACAGAGAAAAAACGACGAGAATGGATCGCATGAAACCGGCCTGTTTTTTTCTTTCACTCTAACCGAATTCGGCGCAATTCCGAAAAAGATTCTTCCGCTTTTAGATCAAAAAAACGAGCGTGAGGGGAATCGTTGCGACGGAAAGAAGCGTCGAAAACACCACCAAAGACGCTACATTCTCCGCATCAGCACCGAATTTTTCAGCAATCAGGTAGGACGTAACTGCAACAGGTGTGGAAATTTGCAACACCAGAACCGCAAAAGGAATGGGCGGCAATTCGAACAGTCGCGCCATTGCCCAACCGACCAGAACCGCCGTTGAAAACTTCAGGATCGCGATCAAAAAAGGCAAGCCGAATTGCGATAGCTTTAGCCGGGCCACTGCGACGCCTAGCGTGATCAACATCAACGGAATCGCCATTTGCCCAACAAGGTCCAGAGAGTTCGTCAGCCAGACCGGTGTGCTCCAGCCTTTGACCAAGAATAGCGCCCCCAAAAGCGTGCCCCAGATCATCGGCTCCTTCAAAATCCTCGAGGCAGCACCCTTACCAGAAACCATCCAGATCCCAATGGTAAAGCTGTAAACCGCCATTACAGCAAAGATTACAACAGCATATCCAAGGCCCGTTTCCCCAAATGCGAACACCGCTAGCGGCAAGCCAAGGTTGCCGGTATTGCCGAAAATAATCGGGGCCCAATAGGTGCGGCTGGATAGTCCCAGGCCCTTGACGATACCCCAGGCGAGGATCGTCAAAACAGCGTAACTTGCCACGCTGGCAAACACGACAACCGACAGGGCCTCCGGCGCGATCTCGGTTTTCATCAACGAGGTAAAGATCAGGCAGGGAACGCTTAGCGTCATTGCCAGCCGTGTTACAAATGCAACACGGTACTCTTCCCCAAAGAGAACCCAGATATAGCCGATTGCAGCAAGCAAAAAGACCGGAGCTACAATTTGCAGGACGGCATAAACAATGGCCATGAATTGTTTCTCTAAAAAGTTAACTCGGTTCTCGCCGATTGGTGGACAGGCTTTTCATGAAAGTTTAGTAACAACGGTGGGGGTTGAAACTGACTATGTTACATTCGGAAGCTAAATATAATATCGGACAGGTCGTTCGGCATCGCAAATTTCCATTTCGCGGGGTCGTCTTCGATATTGACCCGGTATTCGCCAATACTGAAGAGTGGTGGGAATCCATTCCCGAGGAAAGCCGACCGCGCAAGGAGCAGCCGTTCTATCACCTGCTCGCGGAAAACGAAAACTCGTACTACGTCGCATATGTGTCCGAACAGAACTTGCTTGCCGATGAAACCGGCGAGCCGGTGGAGCATCCCGATGTGCCAAACATGTTTGGTCACATGGACAAGGGCAAATACACAAACGGCGCACCATTGAACTAACCCTTGTCGACAGTTTCACCGGCATCGCGCCAGGCGGTAAACCCGCCTCTCAGATCCGCAATATTCTCCACTCCCATATCCTGTAATGTCTTGACCGCCAGCGCGGATCGCCAGGCACTTGCACAAAACAAAACCTTCTTTTCCGGCCCGGCAAGTTTGTCCTTGAAATAGGGGCTGGAGGGATCGAACCAAAACTCCAGCATCCCGCGCGGGGCGTGATAAGCGCCGGGAACCCGGCCTTCGCGTTCCAACTCGCGAATGTCGCGGATATCGACCAGCATTAAATCGCCCCTTGCCTGACCCGTCTTGGCGGTCTCGATGTCAAGCGTTTCAATTTCACCGCGGGCAGCCGCGACCAGTTCCTTTACCGGGGTGATAGCCATGTCGTTCTCCTAATATCCAAGGGCGCAACCGTCTTTGCGCGGGTCTGACGCGCCTTCCAGCACACCGTTTTCGTAATCGATCAGGATCGCCTGACTGCCGCCAATCGGACCATCTGGCACCACAACCTTGTGTCCAAGATCGGCCAGCTCGCGCCGGGTCTTTTCGCTATAGCCACGCTCTACTTTCAGAGTGCCGTCTTCCGAAAAACTCCGGGGGGCATCCATTGCCGCCTGCGAGTGCATCCCGAAATCCACCATATTGGACAAAAACCGGATGTGCCCGTTCGGCTGATAGGCCCCGCCCATCACACCAAAGGGCATGAAAACCCGTCCCGCCTGGCGCAACATGCCCGGAATGATCGTATGCATCGGACGCTTGCCACCGCCCAATTCGTTGGGATGCCCTTCTTCCAGTGTGAACCCGGCACCACGGTTTTGAAAATTGATCCCGAACTTTTCCGACGCCAGCCCGGAGCCAAAGCCATGATAGATCGAATAGATCAGTGACACCGCCATCAGATCCTTGTCCACGACCGTCAGATAAACCGTGTCCTTGTGAACCGTTTCGCTGAGCTTGCGCGGTAAATCCATCGGCTTATCCATTCGGATCAAAGCCGCCAGCTTTTTCGCGGTTTCAGGTGCCAGCATATGATCCAGCCGACTGGTCATATCCGGGTCCGCCACAAAGCGATCCCTTGCATCATAAGCCAGTTTCGCCGCTTCTGCCTCCAGATGAGCGCGTTCTGACCCAACAGGATCCATGCTCGCCAGATCAAATTGCGACAGGATATTGCCCAGCAAAATCGCGGTCGCCCCCTGTCCGTTTGGCGGATGCTCGACCAAATCGACGGACCGGTAAGAACCGCTGATCGGGTCGGTATAGTTACAGGTCGTCTCCGAAAAATCCGCCAGGGAATGCTGTCCGCCCAAAGCATTCAACGAGCGGACCATATCTTCGGCCACCTCGCCCTCGTAAAACCCCGCACGCCCCTCAGCGGCGATCCGGCGCAATACTTCGGCCTGCTCGGGATGACGAAAGACCTGACCAACCGCCGGGGCCTTGTCGCCGGAGAGGTAAAACTTTCGCGCAGCCCCTTGCAAATCGCCCGCATTGTTAGCCCAGTCAAACGCCGTCCTTGGCGCGACCGGAACGCCCGCTTCGGCATAATAGATCGCCGGAGCCAGACTTGCCTTTAGCCCGATCTTACCATGATCGCGTGAAAGCCGGCAAAACGCATCAACAGCACCGGGCAACGTCACAGCCTCCACACTGCGAATCGGAATTCGGTCCAAACCCTTTTCACGCAGACCCGCTGCCGTTTGCGCCGCTGGTGCCCGGCCTGACCCGTTCAGGGCGATCACCTCGTCGCTACCGGCGGGTTTCAAAAGCACAAAACAATCGCCGCCAATCCCGGTCATCATCGGTTCGGCAATGCCAAGCAGTACGGCTGCGGCGATCCCTGCATCTACGGCATTTCCACCTGCCTCCAACATCTGAACGGCCACCTTGGCCGCCAAGGGATGCGACGTCGCACACATGCCATTTGTTGCATAAACGGCAGAACGCCCCGGAAGATGGAAATCGCGCATATCGCCCCCTGATCACATGGTCTGCGCCACGCTAATCGCGGATGATCTGGATGCCAAGGGGAGGGAGAAAAGGCCTCGACGCTGCGCATCTAGGTGGGGGCTGTGAAAGCACAGCGCCGAGGGAAGCTATTGCAGCTACAAGGATCAATGTGACCGGCGAACCCGGCGCGGTTTGGGAAACAAAAGGGCCATTTCGCGGCATTCAATTTACAAATGCTTAACGCAACCCCTACCCCCAAAAGAAAAACCCGCCGAACAAGTCGGCGGGAGTTTGGTATTTGTAGTCCCCGATGCCACGGATCTGGGTGGGGGCTGATAAACCGTGGCACCGGGGTGAGCCTTCGCTCGCTACAGGGTCTTTATGCCGGTGGGTTGCGGCTGAAAGGCGCGGAAAATCCGGCAAAAACAGGGCCTTTCACAGTTTTTGGGAAATGCTGCGTTTCCATTCCAATGACAATGTCGGCACAAAAAAAATGCCCCCGGCCAGGGCCGAGGGCATCTGCAAGTCAGTTTGTAGCCCCGGCATCGCGGATCTGGGTGGGGGCTGATAAACCGCGACACCGGGGTGAGCATTCGCTCGCTACAAGACCGGGTATGGGGTCGGTTCGCGGCGGAAAAAGGGTCGGATACCGATCTTTTCGTGATCCATTGGGGCCAAATTGCGCAGCTTCTCTTGAATTGAGCGGATATCCTGCCAGACTGAGGACATGAACGTTGAAAACGCCGCTTCCCGATTTCAAAACAGGTCGATTCCTGAACAGGTCAACTTTCACCGGACCGAACTACAGCCGATCCTGTCGATTTATGGCCGCATGGTCGCGCTTGGCGAGTGGCGCGATTATGGAATCTCCAGCCTGCGCGAGGTGGCGGTCTTTTCAATCTTCCGTCGCACCGCCGAGAACCCGATTTACCGAATCGAAAAACGCCCAAAGCTAAAGCAGCGACAGGGGCAGTATTGTGTGATCGGTATCGACGGTCAGGTTCTTAAGCGCGGCCATGATCTTGGCGCGGTCCTGCGGGTTCTGGAGCGAAAGATGATTCGCGCAGTCAAATAAGCCGCCCCCGAGCGATCACCTCGCCGTCACCCTGTCTTTTGATGCGTTCAATTGCCTGCGAAATGTTTTCGCGAACAACCGCCATGTGATTCGCATTCGCGTGGATGAAGTGATCCGCATCGGCAACCAAGGCCACATGCCCTTTCCAGAAAAACAACTCCCCCGCTTCGGGTTGCGCATTTGATTTTGTCGCGGTGACACTGGCCATCTGCAAATCACTATCGCCGGGACAATCCTGTCCCGCCAGCAGAAACGCCGCCTGCACCAAACCGGAACAATCAATGCCAAAGACCGAATTTCCGCCCCACAAATAAGGTGCGCCCAGAAACTTTGAGGCCGTTACAACAATATCTGAATGCTGCGTCGTTGTTGGCTCCAGATGTGGTTTGGGAATAAAACCTTCAGCAGTTTCCGCAAACCGGCCAACGTCCTGGATGACAGAAACTTCGGCCCCAAGAGGCAAGGTCATCGACTCGGCCGATTTGAAATCCGCTTTTGAATAGATCTGGCTCGCAAAGGTTGTCACACGATGGGTCGGCACTGGTCGTTTCGCCAGATGCTGCGCACAAACATAACCGCAATACCCATCGGCTACCGCCCTGCCAAAGGCGTGACCATCATGAATTTCCAGCACCTCGAAACCCGCACCATAAAGCAGCTGCCGATCCCGTGGGCCGCTGGGCGCCGCGTTTAAATCAGCAATTGGAACAGTGATCCGCATCCGTTGGGGGGCAACAAAGCGATCAGCCTCGACCCGCCCTTCCCAACCGATCATTGCCACTCGGCCATTCGATGGGGTCAAACGCCGGTCGGTCACAGAATTTTTCCGGCCTGTAACGCCGCCAGAATCGCCCGCCCGCCCAGAAATGCACCGCCTTTGGGTCTTGCTGGTGCCACGTTTGGGTTCCAGCCAAAGATGTCGAAATGCGCGAACCTGCGCTCAGACGAAACAAAACGCCGAAGAAATAGCGCCGCGGTGATTGATCCGGCAAAACCACCCGACGGCGCATTGTCCAGATCGGCAATCGCCGGTTCAATCATCGCCTCATAGCCCGGCCAAAACGGCATCCGCCAGACAGGATCGCTTACCTTGGTTGCGCCGGTCGACAATGCGGCGGCAAAGTCATCATCATCCGTATAAAACGGCGCAAGATCAGGGCCCAGCGCAATCCGGGCCGCACCCGTTAACGTCGCCATGCAAAGGATCAGATCGGGGTTTTCTTCGTCAGCCAGCGCAAGCGCATCCGCCAAAACCAACCGCCCCTCGGCATCGGTATTGTTGATTTCAACCGTCAGACCCTTTCGCGAGGTCAGCACATCGCCGGGTCGAAACGCCCCCGCTGAAACCGAGTTTTCAACCGCCGGCACCAGAACCCTGAGGTTCAAGGGTAAATCCAGCGCCATGATCGCCTGCGCCAGACCCATAACGGTTGCGGCCCCGCCCATATCCTTTTTCATCAACGCCATCGACGAGCCGGGTTTGAGGTTCAGACCACCGGTATCAAAACAAACGCCCTTGCCGACCAGCGTCAGCGAAGGATTTTCCTTTTGCCCCCAGCGTAGGTCCAACAACCTTGGCACCTGATCAGAGGCGCGGCCAACGGCATGGATCATCGGCAGGTTTTCCGCCAAAAGATCTTCGCCCCGCGTGATGTTTAGCGCCGCACCAAATCGCGCTGCGAGATCGCTGAACGCGACCTCCAGATCATTTGGCCCCATGTGGCTTGCTGGTGTGTTGATCAGGTCGCGACAAAGAAACTCTGCCTCGACAATCGCGCGCAGAGCTTTGCTATCCACCCCTTTGGGCAGCACCAGTTGGGCCTGCCTGGCCTTTGCCGCTTTGAAGCGATCAAACCGGTACGACGCCAAAGCCCAGCCCAGCGCATGTTCTTCGGCCTCACCCGCATCCATTTCGGTCGCAATATGAAAAGCGCCTTTCGGCAAAACCTCCGCCAGTTTGGCCAGATGAAATCGCCCGCGAGCCCGGTCGCCTGCCGACCCCCAGCCAAAAAGCACCGCTCCAAGCTGCCCGTCCGGGCCGGGAACTTCGACAAATGTGCCGAGCTTGCCCGTGAACCCATGCGCAACAACCCAGTTTTTCTGCGCTGCGGTAAAACCAGCCAGCGTGGCCTCCATAGCACCGCCGTCAACGATATGGATCGGAACCGAATGTTCGGGCGGGTTTTCAAGGATCGTCTCCAACGGTGCGTCTCCAATGTGGGAAGGTCCTGAAAAGACTAACGCACCCACACCATCATTCAAGGCCGATCAGCATTCCAGACAAGCACCATCTATCGCCGCGGCAAGCGACGCTTCGCCAACCCGCTCCAAACGATCCACAACCGCCGCCAAAGCAAAAGGGTCTGCGCGTTGACTGCATTTCAAAACATCGCCCGCAACCCTTGCCAGCAAAATCAGACCAGCGCGATCTGCAATTATACCAAGGGATTTCGCAACCAGAGCCGTATTTTTCAGATCGCCCGAGGCCATCGCCGTTTCAATCGACCCAAGGCATTCGGCCACATCAACAACCAGCCGTTCAACCATGTCGTCCTGCCCGTCACCTTGCGCTGAAACCGCCACCGGCTGAATTTGCACCACCTCGCACGGCTTGAGCTTTGAAACCACGTTCGTCATTTTCATCTCCACTCCCAAACCACGGAGGTGAGGCTAGATGCGGCAATTGAACAAACCGTTAGGTGCAAAATATTTGTGGCTCGAATTCTAGGAAACTTATAACTACTGTTGCGCAAAATGAGGTGCTTTTATGAAACTGGCGAAACCGCTCCCGAATTATCTGATCAACCGATACCACGGTTGGAAGGCGACTCAGTTCGAGGAAAATAAATCCTGGTACAAACGTCTTGCCGAAGACGGCCAGCACCCCCGCGCAATGGTGATATCGTGCTGCGACAGCCGCGTTCATGTAACCTCTATCTTTGGTGCGGAAACCGGCGAGTTCTTCATTCACCGCAACGTCGCCAACCTTGTGCCACCTTACGAGCCGGACGGTGATCATCACGGCACCTCGGCCGCGATCGAATATGCGGTCAATTCGCTTAAAGTTGCCCATATTATCGTAATGGGTCACTCCAGCTGCGGCGGCGTGCTTGGCTGCCATCAGATGTGTCGCGGCGAAGCGCCTGAGCTGGAAGAAGACACCAGTTTTGTCGGCCGCTGGATGGATATTCTGCGGCCGGGCTATGACCGCGTGAAAGATATCGAGGACACCAACTCACGCATTTCAGCACTGGAACGCGAAGGTGTGGTCGTCAGCCTTGAAAACCTGATGACATTTCCTTTCATCCGCGCAGCAATTGAGTCCGAGGATCTTTCCTTGCACGGGCTGTGGAACAACATTGCCACCGGCGAAGTGCTGGCTTTCAACCCCGAGCAGGAAAACTTCGAAGCTATCTGATTTTGGTCCGATAGGCGAAATCGTGGCAATCGCCCCGCATCATTTGTGGGCGGATTGGTCAAACGCGTGGGATCGGTCGAATAGTCACCATCGTCGTCGTCCAACCATTGCTCTGATCTTTGCAGGGCTGATGCTTCCACGCCCGGAAAATTAAAAAAAGGGGCGGCCCTCTAAGGACCGCCCCTCCAATTTCTGAAACTCAGGTTCAGCCCTTTTTCAGTGCCTTCTGGCCCAGAACCTCCGCGATTTGCACGGCATTCAACGCCGCGCCTTTGCGCAGGTTGTCGCTGACGCACCAAAGGTTGATGCCGTTGTCAATCGTCGGGTCTTGCCGGATGCGGCTGATGAACGTGGCAAAATCGCCAACACATTCCACCGGCGTGACGTAGCCGCCGTCCTCGCGCTTATCAATCACCATGATGCCCGGTGCTTCACGCAGGATTTCACGCGCTTCTTCCTCGTCGAGGTGATCTTCGAACTCGATGTTGATCGCCTCGGAATGGCCGACAAATACCGGCACCCGAACACAGGTTGCTGTCACTTTGATCTTGGGATCGACGATTTTCTTGGTTTCCGCGACCATTTTCCATTCTTCTTTGGTCTGGCCGTCTTCCATAAAGACATCAATATGCGGGATCACGTTAAACGCGATCTGCTTGGTGAACTTGGCAGCGTCCACTTCCTGACCCGGCACATAAACACCTTTGGTCTGGTTCCACAGCTCGTCCATACCTTCTTTGCCGGCACCAGACACGGACTGATAGGTGGATACCACCACCCGTTTGATCCGCGCACGATCATGCAAAGGCTTCAAAGCGACTACCATCTGAGCAGTCGAACAATTGGGGTTCGCGATGATGTTTTTCTTGGTGTAGCCAAGGACCGCATCGGCGTTCACTTCGGGCACCACCAAAGGCACATCAGGGTCGTAGCGATAAAGCGACGAATTGTCGATCACCACACAGCCTGCAGCAGCTGCCTTTGGTGCATATTTCTTGGTTGCATCCGAGCCGATAGCAAACAATGCGATATCCCAACCGGTGAAGTCGAAGGTGTCCAGGTCCTCGGTCTTCAGGGTTTTGTCGCCAAAGCTGCATTCGGTTCCCAATGACCGACGAGACGCCAGTGCAGCGATCTCATCTACCGGGAACGCGCGTTCCGCCAGAATGTTCAGCATTTCGCGACCCACGTTGCCCGTGGCGCCCGCGACGACAATTCGATACCCCATCTGATTTTCTCCTAAGGGTTAAGTTGGACGGCGCCTCTTACCGTATAACTGAACCCAGAGAAAAGGGGATAACGGTCGCTGTCAGACAGAGGCTTGCAAGGGGTAGCGGTTTGACAACGTTTGCTGCACAGCCCGCCAAACCGGTTGGCGCGAAAATGCCTTGAAGCTTCGCGGCATTTGCCGTGCCAAAAGCCCCAGACGGGTTTCAAAAGGCATGTAAGGATAACTGTCCAGAACCATTTCTTCCAAAGGCTCAGTCTCTGAATGCTGAAACTCCCAGGTCAGGCTAAGCAGCGCCCCGTCCCGGTTGCCACGCTCTGGTCGGGCCTGCCAGTGATAGGTTTCACCGGTCCAGATCAGGGTTTCCCCCGGCATTGCAGGAAGCGCACGAATGCCCGGCAGCGCGGCATCTGCGCGTTCCGGCTTGCCATAGTTCCGGTCCTGACCCGCTGGCACCACGTAAACGCAGCCATTGTCCGGGGTCGCGGGGGTCAAGGGCATCCAAACGGTGATATTCTTGGGTGTACCGTCTTTGAACACCCCATTGCCACCTCGCCTGCGCGACGCGCCAAGCCCAGTGGCCATGTCAACTGAATGATTAGCCCAGAAATTGGGAACCAAAGCCGCATGACCGTCCAGAATGGTATCAATGGCCGGCTGAAGATCGGCAAGTAACGTCCAGACCTCGTCATAGACGCCGATAAAAGCCGTCGGCAAACCAGCCTGCGCAATTCTATTCATCGCCTTGGCGATTTTGCCGTGGACATCGCGTTGCTGTATCGGGGGAACCTTGAGAAAACCGTCGTTTACCAGCTTGATCCGCATCTTTGAACGCGCACCTGCATCAATGGCAGCGACAGAAACGGGTTGGGCATCCGAGATCGTCAGATCCGGGGCCAGACGACGCCAGAATTCGGCGCTTTGCGAAGCAATAGCCAAGCCCTGCGGCAGCTTACGATGAGTTGGCAGCATGTCATTCTCCGAGACCGCTGACGACCTCGGATAAGTCCCCAATCTTATTTGGGATCGGTCAGCATTTATGAATTCGTAAGGCCAAGGCTACGGCCCTTTGCGCCATGGCGTCAAACATTTGCCGCAAAAGGGTCTGATTTTGCACGATTTTCGGCAAGATTGCGCCCCCAACCCTGCCGGTCCAGCGACAATCAACAGTTGTTGGAAGATCCGTCTTCAATTCAGAAACAACTGCCGAATCAAACGCTGCGCTCCAGCAAATCCGTGATTGATTCGACGCTCAGCGGAATCGGGTTGCCACCACAGCTAGGATCCTCAATCGCCATCTCTGCAAGCATCTGAATATCTTCGGTTTTAACACCTAGATCGCGCAATCTGCGCGGCACAGAAAGACCCGCGCACATCAACGAGACAAAATCCCGAAAGCCATCAAACTTACCCTCGATCCCAAGATAATCCGCCGCCCAGACGATCCGGTCTTCTATGGCCTTGCGGTTGAAATCCAAAGCATAGGGCAACAGCACCGCATTCGTCATTCCGTGGTGGGTGTTGTAAACCGCGCCAACGGGGTGTGAAATCGCGTGGATAACGCCCAATCCCTTTTGAAAAGCAACCGCCCCCATCATCGCGGCGGACATCACATGCGCACGCGCTTCGTGGTCGTGACCATTGGTATAGGTCAGCGGCAACCATTCGCGCAAAAGCCGCATCCCCTCCAGCGCGATACCCTGGCTCATCGGGTGGTAATGCGGTGAACAATAGGCCTCCAGACAATGCGCAAAGGCATCCAGCCCTGTCCCCGCTGTCACCGGCTTGGGCAGATCAAGCGTCAGGTCGGGATCAGCGATAACCGTGACCGGAAGAATTTTGGGATGAAAGATGATCTTTTTCTGCCGGGTTTCACTATTGGTCAGAACCCCGGCCCGGCCCACTTCGGAACCTGTGCCTGCGGTCGTTGGCACCGCAATAATCGGTACAATAGCCTCGCTGTTGGCACGGGTCCACCAATCGCCGATGTCCTCAAAATCCCAGACCGGACGCGTTTGACCCGCCTGAAACGCGATCAATTTGCCAAGGTCCAACGCCGAGCCGCCACCAAAGGCGATCACCCCGTCATGCCGCCCCTTGTTGAAAACCTCAACACCGGCAGAAAGGTTCTTTTCGTTGGGGTTCGCATCAACACCATTGAAAAACCCGAACGCCAAACCAGCCCCATCCAGCGCCGCGATCGCAGCCTTGGTAATCGGCAATTCGCTCAGCATGCGGTCGGTCACAAACAATGGGTTGTTAAGGCCCGCTGCCCGCACCACTTCGGCAAGCTCGCCCAATCGCCCGGCGCCAAACCGAATCTCGGTTGGATATGACCAGTTTCCCCATAACTTCATCGCGGCTGTTCCCTTCCCTGGCGTTCAACCGGCAGAAGACAGGTAAACAGCCCGACTTTCAATTCGGAAATTTTGGGAATGCGCCTCAGGCGCTGACGTCGGCCTTGTTCAGGACAACGCCTAACAGCGGCGTATCATCACCCAAAAGCCGCTGCACTTCGGAAATCTCAGCGGCCGTGCTCTGGCCGCCACCTGCGACCAGCAACACCCCATCGACCCTTGGCAAAAACGCAACCACATCATCATGCGGCAAAACAGGCGGCAAATCGTAGATCACAACGTCAGGTGCCAGCACCTCTTCCATTTCTGTCAGGATCGACGCTGTTTCCTTTTCCAGAAAAAACTCCGCCGCGCTGGATTCCGGCTGGTCATTCAGCCCCAGCGCAAGCGAGCGCCCGATGCGCAGGAAATATTCCTCCGGCAAGCTGTAACCCGCCAGATAGTCTTTCAGCTTTGGTGGGTTTGTAACCCCAAACACCGACGCCAGTTCGGGATTGCGCATGTCCATATCCATCAGGATCACACGACGACTTTCACCACGGGCCATCGAAATCGCCAGATTGGCCGCCACAAAGGTCTTGCCACATCCTTCGGTCGGAGAAGTCACGGCCACGTGTTTCCAGCCATTTGCCTGCAAAACCTGCAACAATCTCGTACGCAGCATATCAATCGACGCATGGGCCGGATCGCGGCGCAATGCGGTAATCACCCGGTTTTTCACCAGATGCGCGTTTTTAACCGGAAAGACCGGTAAAGCATTCCAAACGTCACTGGCCGGCGCCGCGGGTTGACGCCCGTCCGTTTGAACCAATTCCAACCTGTCGTCCCTCTGCGAGGTGCGTGGTGCCATGATCTCAATCCGCCAGTTCTTCGATTGCCCCCAGCTATCAGGCAATTTCGTTAAAATAATGGCGGTGAGCCTTTGACGCTAAAACCCGAACAGATTTGCCTCAGTGATGGCTTTTTCCTCAAACGACGCGCGATCCTCCAGCGGCGACCAATCCAGCATCGCCTTTGCCTTGGTATTTGAAAGATAGGCATAATGCGCCCGCGAAGCCCAATCGCGATAGGACGGTTCCGGAACGTTCTTTCGCCCCAAAACCTTGGTTTTCAACAGATATTTAACCCGGTCGACAACAAAAAACATCGCCATATTGCCGGTAGAGACGTGGATCCTGCTGCCCAGATGCCGCTTTATCGCCTCAAAATAATCCCGCGCCGAATGGGTTGGATTGCCGATCAGGTTAAAGCTCTCGCCCTCGATCTTTTCGGCGCTCACCATGCTGATCAGCCCGTCAACAACATCGTCTATCCAGACAAACGGCAATACATGCCGCCCATTTCCCCAGACCTTGATCGCCCCGGCCCCATGCCAACGCCCGATTCCCCAATGCTGCAAAGGCCCACCCCTGCCGACCACAATCCCCGGTCGCGCAATAACCAACGCCAGGCCTTTTTCACGCGCCATCAAAGAAAGCTGGCGTTCGCACTCCGCCTTCGAGCGGGCGTATAGATTGCGATCTTCCATATCGCCAAAACCTGTGTTCTCTGTAATCGTGACCCCGGATTTTGACATGTCATAAGAGGCAATCGTGCCGGTATAGATCAACCGCCGCACACCTGCGTCCAAGGCTGCTTGGGCGATGCCTGTTGCGACATCCACGTCGTTGCTCAGGCAATCTTCCCAGGTTTCTTCATGCGCCTTTGCCAGATTGAATACGCAGTCGATCCCCTCCATCGCGGCGCACAAGGCCGCCTGGTCCTTCAAACCCGCCTGAAAAACTTCGACCTCGGCTTTCAGATCGTCAAACGGTCCGGTTTTGCCCCGGCTCAGCACCCTTACATGATGACCCTTGGCAACCAAACCCCTGGTCAGCGCACGGCCAATAAAGCCTGTGCCGCCAATCACCAGCACGTCAGGCTTTGGCGCTGTTTTTGGCTTGCGATGTACCGGGTCTTTTTCAAACCCTGCCAGATCATTGGCTTGCTCAATCGCCTTCATCACAGAAATCGCAGCTGTGGGATCAAACCGCCGATCCCCGGTGCCTGTGCCATAAACCGAACGCACCATGCCCAAGAAACTATCCGCATAGGGCGATTTCCGGTTTAACGAGATCACTTGCCGACCAAAGTTCCTTAGCCCTTCGATCAAATGACGGGTCGAAAGATCAAGGCTATTCAGTAGTGGATTGGCGACAATATCCAGGGTGTTTGGTTTCTCGATAATCAGAGCATCGCGGGCAAAATCCAGCTCACCGCGCCCAGACGATCCACGCAGGACAACGCGCCTCTCGTCCAGGGTTTCAACCAGCGTCAGCGCAAAATTGATGGCCACATCACCGGCCTGCGCCGCAATGCGAATGGATTGCGGACGCCTTGCTCCACCGGGCAATTCAATGATCTTGCCGGTTTCCACAGAAAGGATGTGCACCGGGCCAAACAGATCGGTCGCAAAAGCAAACAGATGTGGTCCAAGTTCCAGCAACAGGTTTTGCGGCGCCTGCAACATCCAAAGCCCGAAAGGCCCAGCTCGTAATGGTTCCAGCGGCAAATGCCAGTGAAATTCCGCCGAACCGATACGCCCCAGGGATCCGTTGTTGACCGCACGCTTCAGCCGCTCATACCCCGGCAGGCCGAGAAAATTGTGCCCAACAGACAGCCTTTGACCGCCAGTTTCCGCCAGCTTCAGCGACTTTGCCAAAGCCCGGGAGGTCAATGCCGCTGGTTTTTCCACCAGAACGTCAAACCCAAGCTCCAACGCCTCATCACAAAGCGGCGAATGACTGTTTGGGGGCGTCAGGATATGAACCGCATCCGCCGCCCCCTCCGCCGCCAATTGCGCCAAGGAGGGAAAGGCCGCGATGTCGTATCGTACGCCAAAGGCCGCCGCGCGATCCTTTGACAGATCAACAATTGCCACCAGTTCAGTATGCGGACATGCCCTGAGAGCCGCAGCATGCCAATCCGCGATATAACCCGCCCCCACAAGTGCCACGCGTGTTTTTGAGGTCATGTTCATGAACCGCTCACTTATATTCAATGATGCGAATGCTACGCCCGGCAAGACGACGCAGATAAAACTGCATCATCCCCAGCGCATTCGGAAATTTCGACAAAAACAACAGACCTGCATGCTGAAAGGCCACCTTCGGCTCCAGACCTCCTCCACGCCGATCACGGTAAATCCTCAGGAACGAAAACGCGTAAACTGCCGCCACGCCAAGGATAATCCAGAAATTCAGCCAAAGGCCAAGACCAAAAAGCAGTGGTAAAACAACCCCGTAGACCAGCACCCGTGCGCGTTCCCGGCGAAAGAAATGCGGATGAAGTTGGCCAACCTGTGCAAAGCCATGCCCGGATCGCCGCGCCCTTTGCCACCATTCGCCAAAGTGCTGCATATGCGCGTCATGCCGCGTCATTTCTGAAGGAACGCGCAGCAAACGCCACCCCGCTTGTCGCAACCTTTGACAAAATTCGTCGTCTTCCGCCGCGATCACATCATCACGAAAGCCACCAACGGCCGTGAACGCCTCGGAACGTACCAGCATATCCCCGCCCGAGGTTTCAATCTCGCCCGCAGGCCTGCGCCATTCGTCGTGACAAAGGGCGTTGTAAATGCTGGCATCCGGATTGATTTCCGCCCGCCAGCCCGTCACCAGCCCCAGATCAATCGCCTCGTTGATTGCACCGTAACCAACCGCCAGCCAACCCGCGACCAACTCGCAGTCGCCATCAATAAATTGTACAAATTCAGGTGGTTGAAGTCCAAGCGCCTGAAATCCTTCGTTGCGGGCGCGCGCCGCTGAAAACGGCCTTGCCGGGTCCAACTCCACGACTTTGACGCCCGCCTTTCGCGCCCGCGCAACTGATCCGTCCTGCGAGCCGCTATCGACATAAACAAGCTGTTCAACCTGACCCTGAATGCTGGCAAGGCAACGCAAAAGGCGATCACCTTCGTTCCGGCCAATCGCAACAATCGCGATGTCGCTTTTCAGGCTCATGTCCGCGGCACCGGGCGAACGGGCAAATCGCGCATACCATTGGCATAGGCATGAAACAGCGTCGACAACCGCGCCGCCTCAATCGCCGAATTGAAATCAGCCGTAACGACCGCTTTTCCTTGCCGCGCCATCTTTGCCGAGGCCTTTGGATCGGCCAGCGTTTGCGAAATCGCCTCGCACAGCGCATCAACATCACCGGGGTCCACCATTCTGCCGGTTTCGCCTTCGCGGACGAGTTCGGGAATACCCGCAATCCTAGTAGCAATCGACGGACATTCAGCCGCCAGTGCTTCCATCAGAACAACCGGTAGACCTTCGGCAAAACTCGGCAGGACAAACAGCGCTGCACGGCTCAGAACATCGGCAACCTCGTCCTGATTGCGATAGCCGTGAAAGATCACACGGCCTTCCAGACCCAGCGTTTTAACCTTTGCCTCCAACTTGGCGCGATCCGGGCCATCGCCAATCAGATCAAGCGCCAGATCATGCCCCTGAGCCACCAGCCACGCCACGCAATCCAGCAACAAGGGCACCCCTTTGACCGCAGCAAGTCGCCCGACAAACAGCAATCGCGGCGTTCCTTCAACAGGCTGGCGTTTGTATTTCTCCGGGCTGATCCCGCAATGAACGATATGCAGCTTTGCCCAATCCGCAGGCGCTGCGGAGATCATCGCCTGGCTTCGACAATAATGACTGATGCAGGCGACAAAGGATGCTTGCCTGATCTTTTCATCCAGCCGCCATTTGTCCGCCGCAAAGAATATGTCAGGCCCATGCAGCGTAAAGCTAAACGGAATACCCGACATCTTTGATGCCAGCATCGCAACGCTCGCGCTGGATGTGGCGATGTGGTTATGGAGGTGCTGAATACCTTCGCCCCTCAGCCTGTTCGCCAAAACCGCTGCTTCGGCAAAATAGATCAACTGGTAAAACCGCCCCTTCAGCCCCGGACTGCCTGTGGTCAACGCCAGCTTCAGTGTCGCTGCATATTTTGTCGGTCCCGTAACCAGAAACCTCAGATGCGCCGCCAGCAGACCAACGGGATTTTTGGCCGCCCGCAACACATGGAACGTCTTGGCCGCCTCGGCCTTTTGCTCGGCACCTACGTGGTGAACCGGTTCAGTGCGGCGGATCGAGCAGGTTAAAACCTCATGTCCAAGATCACGCAAGGACGCGACTTCGCGTTGAATAAACGTATCCGTGGCACGGGGGTATTCACCGGTCAGATAAGCGATCTTCATCGTCCCACCCCACCTGCCAGCGGCGTTTTACGGCGTCCCGGTTCTTGAAGGGTTTGGCGTTTTGCAGCACCGAAACCCGATTTCACCGGCACCCAACCCGCCTGTTTTGCAAGTTCATTTGAATAGGCAAAAGGCTTTGCGCGCGCGGCGCTCACCGGTCCGCGTGCCAGCCCTGGCAAAAACCGCCGGAACGGTCGAAGTACCGCACCGACAAGACCCAGAACCCACCAGGGGACGAGGAGAGCCGGCTTTATACCGACAAACCGGATTGCCTGCTGCAAATCCGGCAGATCGTCATCCACCAGATTAAAAACACCGCCGTTCTTTGACGGTATCGCCGCAAAATGAACCGCTGCGCTGGCGCAATTTCTAACATGCAGCAGGGGGATTTGTCCGCGATGTCCAAAGGCGATGAACGATGCGCCGATCCGCTGTCCAAGATGATCGGTGGCAACGTTGTTTTCGTCAAAAAGCAGACCGGGTCGCAAAATCGTAAGATCGCCATTTGCTCTGGCAAAGTCCTGACACAGCGCTTCTTGTTGCAGCTTTGCGCGGCAATAGGCATCGCGAAATTCAGGTTGGGTTTCTAGAAGCGCCGACTCGTCCAGCCTGTCGTATGGCTTGGGCGTCTGAAAATCATAGACCGCCATCGAACTGATCAATACCAGCTTAAATATCTTCAACCGCTTTAAGTCCCGCAACATAGCAGCACTTGCAGCAATCGTATCCCGTGCATGATCCGCATCATCGCCCTTCATCCGGGCCGCTGCATGAATGACGGCTTGAAAGGCCCCCACATCTGCCGGCAAACCATCGCAAAGATCGGCCTGTAAAACCGTCAAGTCGGGATTGTCACCAAATCGCGCCACCAAGAGATCACGCCCTGCCGCATCACGCACCAATGCCTGAACTTTCAAACCCCGCTGCAAGGCTGCCGCAAGGATTTCCTGACCCAGAAACCCTGCCGCCCCGGTCAGCAAAATGGAGTTTACCGCGCCCATGGCATCGGCTCCATCTCGCTCACGTCACTGGTCAGCGAAATCCGTCGCCCGTCCCGCGCCGATTTAAGGATCGCCAGCGTAACCTCGGCTTGGTGCAGCGCAAAATCTCCGCCCAGCCGCGAAGTTCTGCCCGCACCAATCGCGTCAACCACCTCCATTGGGCCAAGCGCAAAATTCATCGACGCCGCACCTGTGCGTTTGACCTTGGGATGAGTCTTCCCCGGCGGTCTTATCCGCCGCGCGACCGGTCCCTCTATCAAACGACGACGCAGCTTTTTGCGCGACTTGAATGTAACCGACGCCGCATTATTCCAAGCCTCGCCCACCTGTAAAACGCCAAGATCGCCAAAGACCCGCAGACTGTGGTCATGACTTGCCATGATCGAGCAGGTCAACCGCGCCGTTAGCCCATTGGCAAAGCGCAGGATCGTGCAAGAAAAGTCCGCAGCCGCTTCGCCGGGCAATTGCGCCACCGCCTCATTCGCGGCGACAACGCTTTCAACCCGCCCAAAACAGGCGATCAGCCAGCTGAGATAATAACCCGCGTGCTCCAGCGTGGAGCCGGTCTGAAACTCGTCCTCAAAAGGCCAGGGCGCACCGGATGCGCTGACCCAATCCTGATAGGGCGCACCGGGAATGAAACCATCGTCCAATTCTGCATAAACCAGTCGTGGGGTGCCACAAACTCCGTCACGCACCGCTTTGAACAAGACCTGCGCCGCCTCCCCCAAAACGCTGCAAGGGGCCGAGGCGAACTGCAATCCACGGCTTTTCGCCAGATTAACCAACGCCTCTACCTCGTCAAACTCAAGCGCCGCCGGTTTTTCCGAATAGACGTGTAACCCCGCTTCAAGGATCGACGTGGACACCGCTGCATGAGCCGCCGGGTTCGTCAGGTTCAAGACCAGCGCACCGTTTGGCAGGTGTTCCAGAAAACCCTCCATCGTCGCTGCATTCTTCAGCGACCAATGGGCGGAAAACCGTTCAAGGCGTGCGGGATCATGATCAAAAACAAGGCAGGGATCATCCATGCCACTAGCCCGGAACGACCCCATATAAAGGTCGGCCACAAACCCACATCCAATGATGCCGATTGCTGTCACGTATTGCACCTGCGCTCTGCCTCTGGGCTTTTGCCCATGTTATTGCGCTTAAGTATAAATTGACCGACGCATCAAACCAATCCTGTAAATATCTGGATTCAAGGAAAAAACCCGGCGTGACGGAAATCACACGGGCGGGTTTTCCGACAGCTTTTTGATCAGCCGATCAGAGGTTTTTGCCCAGGATTCCCAGTTAAGAGTTGACTCGAAGTATTGCCGGGAACCTGTTGAAATTGCTTTATAATCATTAGGTTCATCAAGCAGTTTTTCAATCAAATCCGCGAAATTATCCACAGTCGCCCCCACAGGCAAGGTAAACCCCGTCTTGCCGTCAACAACCGGGACACCCCCTGAACTAAGGCAAATTGATGGCAAGCCGTAAGCTGCCGCCTCGCAAAATGCGAAACCATAGGCTTCAAAGGAGGCCATGAACATCAAATGCGCCCGGGCAAAGCATTCCAGAAAAGTCTCGTTTTCAGTTTTATTCGCCTTATCAAGGCTGGGATGCACCTCCATGAAAGGCGCCGAAACCGGCGGTTCGCAACCGATAACGGTCAATCGAACGGCGACCCCGCGGCTTTGTAACAATTCCAACGTTTCCACAACAAAAGGGCCACCCTTCGCCTCCCAATCCCGACCGACGAACAAAAACTCAACGGGCCGCCCGTCGCTTGGCAATTGCTTGACCGCGGGCTTTTCGGGCGCTGTGATATTCGCACCCCAAGGAACGACATTGCTTTTGTTTTCAAGCCCGGGGAACATCTTTGCCGCGCCCTGATCTTGCCAGTCCGAAGGCCAAAGCAACAGGTCACAAGCCGCCAGCAAACGCCCTTCGCGACGGCGCACAAATCCGTCAAACAGCCGCGAAAGCGACAGGTAGGAACCAAAGCTCTGCCCGACCTCCGAGGATTTGTAGACGCTGGGCGTTGCATCCGCCGTAAAAACAAGCCGGGTGTGATCGGGCAACTTCAACCCTGCCATGGAATGTAGCGAATAGGCACAGAAAACCAGATCAAAATCACCTTGCCGCAGCGCCTTGTTGACGGGTCCGGCAACCAACCAGCCAAGCATCAGATGCAATCGCCAGCGCAGCCGCAAATTCACCGCTTCGGGTAGCCGGTGCAGCAGGCGGCGCAACGGCTCTGCCAAACCCCAACTCTGCGGCAGGACCACAACGTCACCGACATTTTCCTGCAAGGCGATGTAAATCCGCTGATTGCCTCCGGAGTAACTCCAGTCCAGTTCCGGGGACAAATCACACAGGTATGCAATACGGCGATTGCGTTTCTTGCTCATACCCTGCCCCTTTTTTGGGCCGAATTTGCCGCCTCTGAGGAGCCATTGCAAAGAAATTCGCCACTCCGGCCGGTTTTGCAGCGGCGACAAGCCCGAATTGCGGTGGTATAGTCGGCTTCAAAGTCGGCGACAGACCGGCCCGCAGGAATAAACAGGCATGCCCAATACCCTTGCATTTTTGATGCTGGCAATCTGGCCTTTGGTCACGCTGTTGCTGTTCGTCAAACTGCCGCCGGGACGCGCCTTGTTGGCCACGATCATCAGCGCTTATCTCATTCTGCCGCCCAACCCGACCGCGCTAGACTTCCCGCTGCTTCCGCCGCTGAACAAGGAAACCCTGCCGCTGGTTTCCGCATTTCTGCTCTATCTTTATGTCACCTCGCGCAAACAAGTCCCGCTAACGCTTGCCGAACTTGTGCGGGATCTGATTGCCGCTATCGTCACGCTTCCGCTCATTGCCTGGAACGTGTTGCGCGCCTCGCGAACCCTCCTCAACCCGCCAGACAACCCTTTAGGTAAGCTGTTTCTGGCAATGTTTGTCTTTGGTCCCGTGGCCACGGTACTGACCAACCCGGAACCCTTGATTTTCCAGATGACCGCCATTCGCGGCCTTTACCTGTTCGACGCAATCGCCTTGTCGATCACCCAGTTTTTGTTGTTACTTGGCTATCTTCTGGCGCGCAAATTCCTGCAAACCACCGACGATCAGCGCGATCTTTTTGCCGCGCTGATGATCGGCGGACTGGCCTATGCCTTGCCCATCATTATCGAAGTTCGCCTCAGCCCTCAGATCAACATCTGGGTCTACGGCTATTTTCAGCATATGTTCGACCAGACAATCCGCGCAGGAGGCTTTCGCCCGATTGTTTTTCTCAACCACGGGATCTGGGTCGCATTTTTCATGTTGATGGCGCTGATTTCCACCGTCGCGCTTACCAAAGCAAAACCACCGGGTTCGCGGCTTTACCTCTTTATTACGTCCCTGTTTTTCCTTGCGCTGCTGGTTCTGAGCAAAACCTTGGCGTCACTATTGTTTGCGCTCCTTCTAATGCCGCTGATCTGGCTGCTTTCGGCCAGAAAACAGATCGCCGTCGCATTGGTAATGGGCATCGCGGCTTTCTCCTATCCCGCGTTGAAATCCGTCGATGCGGTGCCAACTGAATTCCTGTTGGAACGTGCCGCTGCGGTTAGCAAGGAACGCGCGTATTCGCTGCAATTCCGGTTTGAGAACGAAGACATGCTGTTTGAGCGGGCAGAAGAAAAGCCGCTATTTGGCTGGGGCAGCTGGGGGCGCAACCAGATCCGTAACCCGGTGAACGGTCAGATCGAATCTGTTTCAGACGGGCGCTGGATCATCACCATCGGCATTTTTGGCTGGGTTGGATTCCTTGCCGAATTTGGCCTTCTACTGCTGCCGATCCTGTTGATCTGGCGTGAAACGCGGTTTTTGAAACCACCCGAAATCTCGCCTTATATCGGGCCACTGGCCTTGCTTTTGGGGGCGAATATGATCGACCTGATCCCGAATGCAACACTGACCCCGCTGACCTGGCTGATCGCTGGTGCCCTGCTTGGTCATGCGGAAATGCTACGCCGTAAGCGTGTTAAGCAAAAAAACACATCAAAATCCCGGTCCAAGGCAACACCAAGCGGCATGAGGCCAATTCTGTGACAGCAACACCCCCCAAACCCAGGGTTCTGATCATCGCCGAAGCTGCAAATCCCGAATGGGTTTCTGTCCCGCTGATCGGCTGGTCATTGTCGCGCGCCCTTGGCGAGTTTGCCCAAACCCATATCGTCACCCAAATCCGCAACCGCGAGGCATTCTTGCGCGCAGGTTTAACCGAAGGCGTCGATTTCACCGCAATCGACAGTGAAAAGATCACCCGGCCCCTCTTCAAACTGGGCGAGCGCCTGACCATGGGCAAAGGCAAAGGCTGGACTGCGCTTCAGGCCGCGTTGTCACTGGCTTACCCCTATTTCGAACGGCTGGTTTGGCGACAGTTTTCCGACGCACTTAAGCGCGGGGAATACGACATCGTTCACCGCATCACGCCGCTTAGCCCGACAGCGCCCAGTTCGTTGGCGGCCAAATGCCAAAAAATCGGCGTGCCTTTCGTCATCGGCCCCTTAAACGGTGGTGTCCCCTGGCCAAAAGGCTTTGACGCCGCACGCCGTAAAGAACGTGAATATCTTTCATATTTGCGCGGATTTAACCGGCTTCGCCCGGCCATTCGCAAGGGGTTGAAGAACGCTTCAGCAATCCTTGTTGCCTCTCGGTTTACCCAAAGCGAGTTGGACAAATCCGCCCGCGCCAAGTCGATTTACCTTCCGGAAAACGCCGTGGACCCCGCAAGGTTCTCGGTGCAGGCGATGCATGGACGGCCCTGCCTCAACGCCTGCTTTGTGGGTCGAATGGTGCCCTATAAAGGCCCCGACATTCTGCTGGAGGCCGCAGCCCCGTTGTTGAAGTCAGGCAGAATGACGCTGGTGATGATCGGCGACGGCCCGATGCTGGAGGCGTTGAAAAATCAGGCGCGATCCCTTGGGATTGACCAATTCGTGAAATTCACCGGTTGGCTGGACCACAAGGATGTTCAGGCAGAAATGGTGGATTGCAACCTTTTCGCCTTTCCGTCGATCCGCGAATTTGGGGGCGGCGTCGTCCTCGAAGCGATGGCGCTGGGCATTCCGCCCTTGATCGTTGATTACGCCGGTCCGGGCGAGTTGGTGCGAAAGGAAACCGGGTTTAGTGTGCCGATTGGCGACCGCCAAAGTATCATCAACGGATTTCAACGCGAGCTTACGCGCCTGCAAGCCAATCCTGACCTCTTGCGCGACACCGGGACGGCAGGGCGGGACTTTGTAGAGCGTCATTTCACCTGGTCGCAAAAGGCGCAGCAAATTGCCGAAGTTTACAACTGGGTATTGTCGCGCCGGGCTGAAAAGCCTTCATTCTTCGGATAAGCGGACACAAATCCCAACCGGCTCTTGGCCTCCTGACGTGCGCGATATGCCCGCCGGATATGACGCGGCAAAACACCTGCGCAACGGATATAACGCACCAGCAACCGGCGCGGGTTCATCAGGATACGCCAGGCCCATTCCATCGCAATGCGGCGGACAAAAACCGGGGCGCGGCGTTGCGAACCGGCCAGAAAATCAAGACCGGCACCGATGGACAAAATCCCGATATGTGGAACCGCTGCGCGAATTCTGGCGGCAAACACTTCCTGCTTTGGCGCTCCAAGCGCTAGAAAGACCAGTCCTGCACTACTGTCGCGGAGCCTTTCAATCAGCGCGTCGGCCTCTGGGCCAAGCGGGTCAAATCCCAACTGCGGCGCAGCGGTGAAGCTGACAACAAGGTCTTTGTGATCCTCTGACAACTTGCCGGCAGCAGCGTCCAGCGCATAGTCCGTCGCACCAATCAGCGCCACCGGCACGCCCAGTTGCGCGGCCATTTCGGCCACGGGTTCAACCAATTCCGACCCCGGCACCAAAGCGGTTCTGTGACCGGCAATCCGGCGCATCCACACAATCGGATTGCCATCGGCAACGACAAAATCCTGCGCCGCATAGGCCGCCCGAAATTCCGGGTCTTTTTCCAGCTTCACCAGATGATCGACGTTCAGCGTTGCCACCGAAAACCCGCGACCGACACAAAGGTTCTGCCCGATTCGCGACATCAATCCGTCACGGGTATCTGTCGTGACCCATTGGTCGATGTCGTCAAAGTCAAATGCCATTTGCAGTCTGTTCCTTTAATAGCCGGTACATTTCAGAACGACACGCAGCGTCCGAAAAATGAGTGTGACATCCGTTGTGAAAGACAGATCGTGATAATACCGCGTGTCATAAAGGGCGCGGTCCGCAAAACTTGTTTCGTTGCGATCAGAGGTCTGCCAATATCCCGAAAGCCCGGGGCGCATTTCATAGTAAGCCTGCCCGGGGTAAATGGATTTTTGATCCCGCATGATCGGACGCGGGCCGATGATGGCCATATCGCCTGTCAGCACATTCCAAAGCTGCGGCAGCTCATCAAGCGAGGTTTTGCGAATGAACCGACCGATCCGGGTGATCCGGGGGTCGTTCTTCAGTTTTTGCGTGACGTCCCATTCAAGCCGCGCTGCTGGATTTTCTGCCAGATACGCCTCCAGGGCTGCATCGGCATTGGGGATCATCGAACGCAGCTTCCACATCCGAAAAAGCCGACCGTTACGCCCGATCCGCAACTGACTGTAAAACGGTGAATGACCGTCCTTGGAAATCAGCCAGGCAAGAAAACCGACTACAATCAGCACGGGCACAGCCGCAATCGCAACCAACGCAATATCAAAGCTGCGCTTCAGAAACCCGCGATAGATGTTATGCGCCGGAACCTGCTCGATCACGGCGTGATCGAACGTCCTTGAGTAGTCAAAAGCCATTTCACCCTCCAAACGGCGGACAGCGGCTTTGACGGCAGGGCAGAAATCAGGCCAGCACGGAAACACGTCCGACTGGTTCAACGACGATTATGTTGAAAAGATTGGGATCAGACGTCACTGAACGTCTGAGTCACTTGGGCACCCGCGCCAAGGTTTGCTGTTCGCACCTGACTTTCTCCCACCCATGTTCAAACTAGGGCAAACCAAGGCAAATAGCAGGCCAAAAAGTGAAGACCCTCTACTAAAGCGTTGTTTTTTAACCACTTTAATCTTGCGACAGATTTCGACAGCCCAAGTTCTGCCGCATTTTCTCCGCCAAATTTTCGCATTGTTCGCATCCGGGAATTGTCCCGCATGAAATGCGCCAATTGTTTCGAATAGGAAAACTAAAACCGAATCAACGGCTCCCGGCGAGACCCTTGATCCAGGCCGCATCAAACAGGCTGGAGATCGGTAATATCGTCTCGTTCAGAATAATCGCCGCGACCGGCAACAGCACCAGCAAGGCACCTGCCATCATCGCCCGCGAGAATACTCTTTTGGTGACGTCAATCCGGGACGAAATATTAGGGATTGAAACCACCGGCCGGATGCCAAGCTGCCGCTCCATCTGGGCGGCGGTGCGGATCACAGGATGCCAGCTTTCAAGTACAAAGACCAAAAGCCCGGCAATCGACAGGCTGGCGACAATACCAACCGCAAAGACCTTTTTTCGTGAGGGAGCAATGGGTTGCTCGGGCACTTGGGCCACTTCGAGCACTTCGAAATTCTCCGATTGCTTCGAGGCCTCAAGCATCTGTTCCATCTCCGCTTCGGCGCGGTGACGGGTAATCACGGTATATTGCTCTTCCAGAAGGCTCATCCGCCGGGCCAGTGTGTTCAGCGATTTTTCGGTTCGTGGGGCCTGGAACAACGCCGCTTCAAGCGCATCAATCCGCTCGGTAATCGCGGCGCGTTGTTCTTCAAGCTGGTCGATCTTTTTGGCAATCAGCGGACGGTTCTCCCCTGACCCGCTGGTCAGTTCGATCAACTGCTGCTCCAGCATCAGATCCGATTCCTCAAGGGCGGTTAATTTTACCCGAATACTCGCAATCGCGGAGGGCAGGGATTCTGCGTTTTCTTTCTTGAATTGCGCCAGTGCCGCATCCAGCGTCGAAATCTCACCGCCAACCCGCGCCTCCTCGCTTTCAAAAAAGTTCAAGGTTTCACGCACCCGCTCCTCGCGGCGCTGCTTGTTTTCCTCCAGCACCGAGCTTGCAAAGCGATTTGCTACTTCAGCCGCAAGCACAGGATCGCCCAATCGCACCGAAACCGTCAGCGCCGTCGGCACTATATCGGTTCGCCATGCCAAAGCCGGAGGTACCACCTGCTGAATCGTTGTCGAACTGCGCAGCATGTAAACCTTGTCGTTCATGCTGCTCGACGGCAGGTCGGAAAACAGGTTCAAATCAGTGATTATCGCTTCCAGATGACCACGCGCCATCAGCTTCTGCTCGGTGCGCTGCAATTGCTGCATCGCGCGGGAAACGTCGGTGTTTTGAACCAGCGAATCCGAAACCGGCGAGGTTTCGATCTGGATGACCGACGTGGTCTCGTACATTTTCGGCAGACCCAGCGCATAAAACAGCGAAATGGCAATGCCAACGCCAGAGATCAAAAGGAACAGAACGATCCGCCGCCGCAGCACCGACATCCATTCGTCAAAAGGGTGTACCTTTTCCATCATGCGCCCCTTCGCCCTAAACCGGCCAGCTGGGCAAACGCGCGCCCGTAATCAAAAACCCATGACTGCGCACAAAGCGCCCCTCGATCACAGCGCCCTTTGCGAACATGCCGACGGGTGCCGTGAAGCGTGCGCGAAATTGTTGAAGGGCGGGTAGTACTTCGATCGAAATCGCCTCAAAGCCGATCAACGCGCCGGTATAGGCAAACTGCGCCTTGTAAGCCGCTTCCTTGGCGGAAAATATCAACTTCGCAAACAATCCGCGTTCACTGCGGGTCAGGTGGGACAGCCATTCGCGTTCCTCTGGCGTAGTAACCAGCGGTGTCAAATCGCGTTCCAGCGGCACCCAGGGTTCAATATCAATGCCTATCGAAGAAAACGTATCCGTTTCGCAAACCGCCGCGATACAGGCGTCATCGCAATGCGCGATACTGCCCGCGATCCCCAATGGCCATTTTGGTGCCCGGTTTTCCAGCACCGGAATAGCCTCGGCCTTGCCAACACCCGCCAGCATCGCCGAGCGTGCCGCCAGACGACCTGCCGCGAATTCCAACCGCCGTTTGCGACTGGCTGCGGCAATCGCCATTTCTTCGGCTGGTAAAAGCCGCCCGAAATCTTCGCGCGGATCAAGTGCGGCAACGGCCACGCGATTGTCGAACAGCGCATGTGCATCCGCTGCAATCAACGCATAAATATCTGGTTCCATATCAAACATCAGCCCGTGCCGCCCTTCTTTGCGCCCGCATCGCACGACGCCGATCCAGAACCGAGCCATGCTGCTCGACTGGTTTGGGTGTCTTAACGGGTGCGATTTCGGTCCTGTCACAGGAATCGGTCGAAAGTTTGGCGATATGATCCGCCAACGAAGCCAGTACCGGGAAGCGGAATATATCCGTGATGTTCAACGACACATTCCCCAACCGCGCCTTGATTTCGCGGTGCGCCTGAATGGCCAGCAGGCTGTGACCGCCGAGATCAAAGAAATTGTCGGCAGGTTTGACCACGCTCAACCCCAGGATCTGACACCAGACTGCAGAGATGATCGCACGGGGATCTCCGGTTTCACCAACCGGCGCGATCTCTGCCCGGGCCGGGGTAGCAATAACCGGCAAGGTCAATGCATTGCGGTCGATCTTGCGGTTTGGCGTCAGCGGGATTTCCGGGGTTTCCACATAGACCTGCGGCTGCATGAACTTTGGCAATGCCGCTGCCACAACCCCCCTCAGCCGGTCTTCGTCAAATGCTGCGAGCGGTTGAACGAAGGCCGCCAGAACCGGTTCTCCTAGTGAGGTTTGTGCAACCTTCACGACCGCTTCGCGCAAGCTTTCATCACGACAAAGCACCGCTTCGATCTCGCCGAGCTCTATCCGATAGCCACGCAGCTTGACCTGACTATCGACCCGCCCAACAAAGTCGAGCCGCCCATCCGCGCGCCGCCGCACCAGATCGCCGGTGCGATACATCCGCCCTTCGTCTGAAAATGGATCGGCGGCAAAGCGTTCGGCGGTCAGGTCCGGTTGCTGCCAGTACCCGCGCGTAACGCCAAGACCACCGATCCACAGCTCCCCTTCCTGACCAAAGCCAAGCGGGTCGCCGTTTTCATCAAGCACATAAAGCGCGGTATTGCTGATCGCGCGGCCGATATTGACGATACCTTCACCGGGTTGAACCGGTTCCACCGACGACCAGATCGTCGTTTCGGTTGGGCCATACATATTCAGCACGGATAGATCGCTATGCGCGATCAGTTGTTCCGCCAAAGCCCCGTTCAGGGCCTCTCCGCCGATAAGGTATTGCCGCAAGCCGCGCACCGCCGTTGCGGCCCGGTCATCGGCTGCGATCATTCGTGCCATGCTTGGCGTGGATTGCAAATGGGTCACACCATGTTGCGCAATCAACCCGGCTAGTGATCCATCAACCACCTTCTGCGTGGTCTCCAGATTTGCCCGGCGCACAACCTCCGCCAGCGGTTGCAGTCCTTGCAAGACCACATCAGGTGCGATGCCAAAATCAATCAGGCAGGCCACTTCGGCCACGCCCAACGCCTTGACCTCGGCCACCCGCGCCAGACAATCCTCTACCGTTCCAAAAAGGCCGGAATCGTCGAAATACCGCAGGAAGGCAAATTCAAGGATCGCGTCCAATTCTTCTGCCGACAGGGTTTCCAGATCAATTTCAAACGGATTTGTCACCCCTTTGGGTTTTTTGAAAGCTGGAAACGCCCAGGCGCATTGCTTGATCAGCCCCGCCGCAGAATTGAGGTATTCTTTCAGCGGCCCGCGCACGATTTCGCGCACCTCATCACGGTCCTGACCTACAAAGCTATGCAGCATCAACGTCACTTTGAAATCAGCAGGATCATGCCCCGCCTCGCGCAGTGCCTTATGATAAAGCGTGATCTTTTCACCGACCTCTTCCACGGACTGCCCCAGCAGATGGGTCAAAACATTTGCCCCGATCCGCCCGGCCTCCCGCCAGGTGTCCGGATTGCCGGCAATTGTCAGCCACAAAGGCAATTCGCGCGAAACCGGGCGGGGTTGGGTGACAACCTCCTTGGTCGTTCCATCGGGCATCGCAAAACCAACCGCCTCGCCGCGCCAAAGGGCACGAATGTCGTCAATCGCGCGCAACATCGCATCCTTGTTGTTGGGCGGCGTGTTTTCCGGGCGCAGCAAAAAGTCATCTGGTTGCCAGCCCGCAGCAATTCCAAGCCCGGCCTTGCCGTTGGTCAGATTGTCGATCACCGCCCATTCTTCCGCGACCCGCGCAGGATGATGCAGGGGCGCCACACAACTGCCAGCGCGAACCGCCAGATTTGAGGTCACCGCGGCAACTGCCGCACCGGTAACCGACGGGTTTGGATAGGGGCCGCCAAAGGCATGAAAATGCCGCTCGGGCGTCCAGACCGAAGAAAACCCGTTCTGATCCGCAAATTTTGCGCTTTCCAGCAACAGGCGGTATTTTTGCGGGCCGGGACCATCGTCGTTGCCCCAAAAGAACAAGCCAAAGTCCATGCCGCCGATGCTTTGCGTCGTTGTCGGCTCGTGAAACAGAACCGCCTGATCGTCTTCGGCCAACACCAAACGAATGCCACGGCAAAGCGTATAAAGCAGCTCCAGCACGGAAATATCGAACGACAGGCTGGTCAGGGCAAGCCAGGCGTCATCCTCGCCGCGTTGGATGTGCTGATCCATACCGACGAAAAAGTTCTGCACATTGCGATGCTCGACCAAAACGCCCTTCGGCAGACCAGTACTGCCAGAGGTATAGATCGCGTAGGCCAGATCATCCGGCCCTGCACGGGTCGCGGGATTACCGGGATCGCTTTCGTCACCGTTTGCCACGCTGCCAGGATCGACACAGGTGCCATCAAACCCGGGAACGCCCTTAGCGGGACGTGCGACGACAATCTTGCAGCCACTGTCCTTGACGTAATGCGCAATCCGATCCGCCGGATAACCGGGATCCAGCGGCAGATAAGCCCCTCCGGCCTTAAGGATCGCCAAAACCGCCACGACCATTTCGATGCTGCGATCAAGATGCACGCCAACGAATTGATCCGGGTCGACGCCAAGCTCCGTCAGTTGACCCGCAAGCCTGTTGGCCCGTGCGTTCAACACCTGATAGCTGATCGTTTGTCCCCGAAAATGCAACGCCGCACGATCAGGTGTCGCAGCGCATTGCGCCTCGAACATCTGCTGAATGGTCTCAGGCGCAAACGTCTCTTGCGGTCCGTTCAGCCCTTTTGTCACCGCCATGATTTCAGACTTTGGCAGGAGGTTCCTGCGATCAATCGCAGTTTTCCCCGCCAGCAGCTTCACCAGCCGTTCTACCCGTGCAGCCAGAATATCCATCGCCGCCTCGGCCAACAGGCCTTCGTCAAACCAAAGTGCTGTACCTTCCTTTTGGCAAACGATCGTCATCGCAATGCCGTCCAATGCACCGGTATCCGAGACGCCAACCTCCGGGCAGGCGATCTTGGAGATCTGTGGATCACGCAGCCGCAGTTCTGCTTCGGGCGGGGTGGCAGCCAAAGCGCAAAGCCTGTTCATGTCCGCGATCAGGGCGGCAGGTTTGATCGGCAAAGCAGGAACCGTCGTCAACGGCTCAAACCCGGTCGATGCTTCCCAATGCGCGGCCCGATATGCAAAAGAGCATCCGCTTTGTGCCGACTGCCCCAACAGGGACGCCACAGCCGTCGCTTCGGCGAGCGTTAGAGCGCGCGACAGCGGGCGGCTTTCATAATCAAGGCTGGCAACGCCACGGCAAAGCCCGGTCTGCACCGGATCCGCCTGTTGCAATTGCCCGCGCCAGAACCCTTCGGGTGTCTTGCGCGTTGCATCTGCCTTGGGCGTTTTCAGAAAATCACCCTCCCCGATCAGATCCACAATCGCCGGAGCATCAACATCTAGCGGTCTGATCCCGGACAATGCCAGCGCACCATCGCTAAACTGAACCGTAATTTCCTCTGCCTCTACCCCAAGCACCTGTCCAGGCTCACCAGCCTGCCGCACGGCTGCAGGCTGACTGTTTACAACTGCAAAATCCCATTGACCGATGCGCAGCTTTGGCAGGGTCATCGGGTTCCAGTATTCGCCATGATCAAGGGCACGAACCAGTCGCGCAGCCTTTTCCTTTGAACCGTTCAGATCAAGATAGCCCCGGTTTTCAGGCAATACGCGACCCAGATAAAGATGCCTTTCACCAGCGCCAATCGGCGTGCCGTCAACCTCGCCCCGCGTCAATGCCCACAGAACATCGTCAAATGCCTCCAACGCCTTTTCGTAGCATTTGGCGTTGAGCGTCAGCGCGGTTTCATCCGCCGCAATCTCAAAGCTGCGCGAGGCAACAACATTCCCGGCATCCGCCTTTTCGACCATATGATGCCAATTGATCGCATGATGGGTCTCGCCGTTCAAAATCGCCCAAACAGGCGTGTTGAGACCCGCATAAGCCGGCAAAGGACCATCGTGAAAGTTCAGATTTCCGCAACTGGCAAGCCCGAGTTCCTCGGCAGTCAACATATCAAGGTTGGCGATACTCAGCAGCCAGTCAAAGGGCTTTGCGGCAGCATCAGACAAAGCCTCAAAGACCGGAATTTCAGCGTCCTCTGCCCAGTGGCGGATCGCAGGATTTTTCGCAACAACGCCGAGAACAGCAACATCCTTGGCCAAGGCCTTCTTACCGCATTCAATCAGCAAAGAGCCTTCGCCGATCAGGACCGTTGAAATCTTTTGCATCATATCCTCCCAAATGCCGGAACAGAGTTGGTTTTCTGACCCCTTTGCACCGGCTTTCGCCCAACGATCCGGCCCGCCATATGGCCAAACTGCCGGATCCCCAGCCGCAAAGGACCAAGCGCTGGTCGCCCGCGCAGACTTGTCTGCAACCCATGTAAAAGACCGCCCAGAACACAGGCCAGATTGGCAAGGAACGCATAAGTCCAGCCGCCGTTTTTGACGAAATAGTGCAGCCGGGAATCAAGCCAGTAGTCTGGTTTACGCAACCAATCCTGCATCCCCGTGGAGGCCGATCCGACATGGGCGACTTTGCTGGCAGGCACATAGCGCGTTCGCCAACCGGCAAGCCTTGCCCGGCGACAAAGGTCGGTCTCCTCAAAGTAGAGGAAAAAGGCTTCGTCAAAAGTGCCGATGTCATCCAGAACATCGTGGCGGATCAACATGCTTGCCCCTGCCAGCCAGTCGCAATCTATTTCCTTGCGCGGCAGGGTCATCGGCACCGTAAATCGTTTGAACAAGCGGCTGACCGGGCTGAAGGACGCGGCAGCCTCAAACTCCGACAACAGACCGGGAAACCGAAACGCGGTCTGATGACTCCCGCCATCTTCTCCGACAATCTGGCTGCCCGCGATGCCGAGCCTTTTATTCAGGTTCAACGTCTCGACCAGGCTGGAGAGGGCATCTTCCAGGGGAAAAGCATCGGAATTCAGCAAATAAAAATAGTCCGGTATCCGCCGGTCTGCCATTCCGGCCTCGATCCCAAGGTTCACGCCAGCCCCAAAACCGCCGTTCACGTCGCTTGTAATCACCCGGATCGGCACCCGGCCCGGCTGATTGTCGCTTTGGATCGCATCCATCAGGAAAGGCGCCGAACCATCCTGCGAGGCATTGTCGATTATCGTCACCTCGCCGGACATACCGGCCATCGCCTTTTGTACGCCACGAGCAGCCCGCAAAGTCAGATGAGGCGTGCGGTAGTTAACAATGATCGTCTGAACAATTGCCGATTTCATTCCGCGGCCTCCAGGTAATGCGTTTCATCCAGCCCATGGCGCGCCGTCCATGTCGCCTCGGCGGTTTCCAGCAGGCGACGAATACGATCCGCCAGCACCCGGACATTGGGTTCCAGAACCATCGAATCGTGATCCCCCGGCACCTCCTGCACGATCATGCCCGGCACAAATTGACGCCAATCATTGTCCGATAGCAGATAGGCCCGCTCCGAACTGACCATCCGTCCTTCACCGACCTGCCATTTCCCGATCAAAGGTGGTCGGAACAAGGTCATCGCGCCGTCCCATGGCTGGGGTTGGTAGGCCGCTACTGCCTTCAGGAAGGCCGCTTCGATTTCAGCATTGTGAAAACCTGAATGGGTTTCCACAGGCGCGTTGCCAAAACGCCGCGACACCTCCCATAGGACACGACTTTTGAGCCAAACCGCGGGATAAACCACACCCTTGCTGCGCATTTCCTGCATCTGGATCAACAACCGATCGCGCGAAGATAGTGGCCTGCGCATCGGCAAAGGCGTGTCCAGCATGATAAGTTGCGCAACGCCTTCCCCAGCCTCCTCCAACTGGCGAGCGATCTCATAGGCGGTGATCCCGCCGCCGGAAAATCCACCGATCAGATAGGGTCCATGCGGCTGAATTTCGCGCATCTCCGCAATGTAGTCCTTTGCCGCTTTGACGATGCTGTCATGTGGCGCGTCGTCGCCCAAAAGTCCGCGTGCCTGAAGGCCGTAAAACGGCCGATCCGCGCCAACAAGGTGCGCCAGATGCCTCAGGTTCAGCACATTGCCAAACATCCCGGCCACCAGAAAGAACGGCCGTTTCGGCCCACCTTCGCCATTGTGCATGGCCACCAGATGCTTGAAACGGCGACTGTCCTTCAAAGCAACGGGATTGTCTTCCGGGGCGTCGACATCACCAATCACCTTGACGATCAACTGCGCACAGGCACGAATGGTCGGTGCCTCAAACAGGACCGACATGGAAAAATCAGCACCCCACGTCTTGCGGATTGTCGAAAACAGCCGCACGGCGATCAGCGAATGCCCGCCAAGGTCAAAGAAATTATCTTCAACCCCGATCTCAGTCACACCAAGCAGGTCTTTCCAAAAGCCGACCAATGCCGTTTCCACCGGCCCTTCGGGCGCAACAAAGTCACTTGTGAGTTTTGGCCGCTCAAATCCAAGCGGGTTCTGAGAGGCGGTTTCCCCACGCTCGGCCTCCGCCAAAAGATCTTCAATCCAGATCGAGGACATCGTGACCACAGGCTTTTGCGCCTCCAGCGCCGCCAAAAAGGCCGCGACCCCCTCATCCGGGGTAATCCCAAGCGCCACCATCCGGCGCAGACGCTTTTGTGCGGGGCCTTCTGAAACACCGGCTACAGGCCCCGGTCGAACCAAAGGCGCGGCAGGCAATGCATGAGAAAGCCGCCGCATGGTAAAGCCGCGAACCTCCACCAGAACCTGTCCCGCCGGATCGGTGATCGTCACATCAAACGTCGCGTTTTCCGCGCTTGATTTGACCAAGCGTGCCCAGCTTTGAACCTCTGCGCCAAGTGGCGCGTGAACCTGAATCGATTGATAACCAAGCGGCATCCACAGCGTCGCGCCTGAATAACCCTTGATCAATTCCATCGCCCAGCCGGTTGCAATATCCATCACCGCGGGGTGCAGACCCATGCCATCGCGAATGTCAGCGCGATATTCCAACGCCAGTTCCAGTTTTGCCAGCCCTTCGTCCGTGCCAAGGCTGGTTTGCGACAAAAGCTGCCAGCGCGGCCCAAACAATACCTGACCATCTTGCGCTGCTTTCAAGGGACTCCCGTCCGCCTGCATAACATCGCCCATCCGCTCAGCGATCACGGCAAGATCAATCGTCTTGCCACCACCATCAAAGGGATAAAGCTGCGCCTCCAGATGGATTTCGGGACGACCGCCATCGGGATGGGTTGAAAAAACCGTGGCTTCATAGCCCTCGGCACTGCGTTTCAGGCGAACCTGAATATCCACGGCACCACTGTCACCCAACGCCATCGGGGCCAGGAAATAGACATCTCTGAGGTCCATCTTCCGGGTTTCACCCTGGGCCTTCCAAGCCTCGTGCAACAGCTCCAGATAACCGGTTCCCGGCAAAATCGCCTGACCATCCGACAGCTTATGTTCGTCAAACAGCCAATCCTTCTGACCAAGGCGGGCCAAGAAGGCCCGGTGTCCGTCGCTGTCCGTTGCCATTTGCTGCAACAGGGGTTGATTGACCGGCTGCCCGGAAAGATTTTCCTGCTTGGCTTTGGGCGCAATCGCCCGCGCGGCCAGACCGACCTCCGACCAGATACCCCAATTCAGCGCAATGACTTTGGTTTCATCCGCTGCCCGGCTTTGCGCATAGGCATTCAGAAACGCATTTGCCGCCGCATAATCCACCTGGCCTGCCGGACAAGTTGTGGCACTGGTCGATGAAAACAACACCATCCAGTCAAGTGCGCCATCGCCAAACACCTCGTCCAGAATCAGCGTTCCCTGCACTTTGGGGGCCAGCACGTCTTCGATTTCGGGCTGCGTTTTGACCAAGGCCGGACCATCTGCCAGAACGCCAGCGGCATGAATGACACCGTTGATCGGACCAAAAGCCGCCTCGATCCCGGTTTTGGCCCGCGCCATATCCATCGGGTTACAAACATCCGCTGTCGCGGTCACGACCGTCGCTCCGGCCTCTTCAAGCCGTTGAACTGCCAGGATTTTTGCCGCCATAGGATCGCCCGCCGCAGACAGGCGCAAATACCGCGCCCAATCCGCACGATCCGGCAATTCACGCCGCGAGATCAGTGCCAGTCGGGCGTTATAAGCACGCGCCAGATGGGCTGCGATCACCAGACCTACATCACTGAACCCGCCAGTGATTGCATAAACCCCACGCGCCCGCAGCTTTGCCGAGGCTTGCAGGCTTTTTACAGCCAACGATCGTTGCGCCTGAACCATCCGGCGGCCATCTACAAACGCAGAAATACCGCCATGGGTCTCTGCCAATGCCTCTTCCAGCAGATAGGAAACCTCCGGCGTCAAATCCCGGCGTCGCTTGCGGCCCTCTTGCGGCAACGCCAGATCGCAGTAGCTGATGGAAATCCCCGGCATCTCGCGCGGGATAACCCCAACCGCGCCCAGCAACGTCGCTTTGTCAGGTTCAAGATCACCGCGCTTGCCCGTGGCCAATACGTTGTTGCCAACACAGGTGATCCGCAGCGGCATTTGCAGTTTTTCACTGTCAATCGCCTGCGTCAGGAACAAAAGCGCATAAAAGCCCTGCTCCTGATTGCGATGAAAGGAGGAGGAGCCGGCCCTGAATTCCCCGGATTGGCTCAACGTCCAGAATGACAGGATATGGTCAGGCGACAAGCCATCAGCGACCAGATCGTGCATCAGAGATTGATACCCCGGCAAACCCTGCTCGGGTGCCAACGTGAAACTTTCACGGCCCTGTCGCTGAAAAACGTCGCCGGTCTCCACTTCGACAACCGTTTGACCGCCTGCCCTTAATCTTGCAATCGTCGCCTCAGCGAGACCCAGTTGATCCTTCAGGACCAGCCATGTTTTGACCTCGTCCATGTCCTCAAGGGTGCTGACATCAACCAGACAATCGGCATATTGCGCCTTCCAGACCGGCACTGTGGCAAAATCTTCGACCATTGCATGACGCCGCAATTCCGACGCGGCTTCAGTGGTTTTGGCCGGTTCAATGAAATACCGCGTGCGCTGGAACGCATAACCCGGCAACGGCAAGCGCAGACGCCTCTTGTCGCCCCAGATCGCGGTCCAGTCGAAATTGCCGCCCAACGCCCAAAGACGCAGCAGCGCGCCAAAATAGGCGATGTCGTCGTCCTGCTCGTCCGCCACATGGCGCAACGTGTTGATTACCCGGTTACGATCAATGCCCGGCGACAGCGCCAGAAGGGAGCCCAGAACCTTCCCCGGACCAACCTCGACAAAGACAACATCGTCTTGGCTTGCAAGGCGTTCGGCGCAGCTTGAAAACCGCACGGTGTTTCGTAGATGCGCAACCCAATAGGCAGGATCCTGCGCCTCTTGGTCAGTGATAAAATCGCCGGTGCGATTCGACAAAAACGGCAAAGTGGGCGCCGAAAGCGTGATGCCCTCGAGGTAGGCCTGAAACCGCTCAAGGATCGGGTCAAGAAGACGCGAATGCGCGGCGATATTGATCGGCACAACCTGTGTCTCAAAACCCTGTTTCAAAAGGAGTTTTGCTGCTTTATCCAACGTCTTGCGGCTGCCGGAAAGAACCGAAAGGTCGGCAGCGTTTTCTGCCGCGATGTCGATGCTGTCGCCAAGCAATTCGCGGATATCATCGGCCCCGAGAGGCACGGACATCATGCCTCCTTCTTCGACCTCTTCGAACAATTGACCGCGCAACAGGACCAGTCCAAGGCAGTCACTAAACGACATCACTCCTGCAATGCAGGCGGCGGCGTTTTCACCCATCGAATGCCCCAGCGCCATGTCCGGGACCACGCCCCAGCTTTCCAGCAGCCGGGTCATCGCCACTTCAACAATGGTCAGCAACGGCAATTGCACCGAAGGCCGCTTCAGCGCCGCCTCTTGATCTTTGTTCGCGTCCGAAAACCAGAACTGCCGATAGTCCAGCCCGGATTTTTCTTTCAGGATTTCCAGACCCTCGTCCGCGACATCGCGAAACAGCGGTTCGGTCTCGTAAAGATCGCGGGCCATGTCGGCATATTGCGCACCACCGCCAGAAAAGAGGAAACAAAGCCGTGGCATGTCGCCCACAGCCCTATGATTGAACACCCGCGCCGGATCATTGTTGCGTAACAGGTGCACAGCCTCGTCGCGGTCATGCGCGACAAGCACTTGACGATGGGAAAACGCCTTGCGCCCCTCCTTCAGGGTGAAGGCAACATCAGCCAGATCGACCGCCTTGGCCTGTTCCAGGTAATCCGCCAAACCGTTTGCATTCGCCGCCAGCGCCTCCTTGGAATGGCCGCTCAGAACCAGCGGTTGAAACGGCCAGTCCGATGCCTCCGAAGGGCTACGCTCGGGCGCTTCGCCAAGGATCACATGGGCGTTTGTCCCGCCCACGCCAAGCGAATTCACACCCGCATAACGCGGCTTGTCCCCCGACCATTCGGTCAGTGCGGCATTGACCACAAAGGGCGAGTTTTCAAAATCAATGGCCGGATTTGGGGCCTCAAAACCAAGACTTGGCGGGATTTCGCGGTGATGCAGCGCCAGTGCCGACTTGATCAGCCCCGCCGCACCTGCGGCAGTATCCAGATGCCCGATGTTCGTCTTGACCGACCCGATACGGCACGTCGCCTTTGCATCCGTGCTTTCACGAAACGCGCTCGTTAAGGCCGCAACTTCAATCGGGTCGCCCAGATAAGTGCCGGTGCCGTGGCATTCCACATAACCGATCTGATCCGCCTCCACGCCCGAAAGGACTATCGCCTCGGCAATGGCGTCGGATTGCCCGGTCACACTTGGCGCAAGATAGCCCGCCTTGTCAGAGCCGTCGTTGTTGATCGCGCTACCCTTGATCACGGCCCAGATATGATCGCCGTCCGCGACCGCATCTTCCAGCCGCCGCAGCACAACCATGCCCGCCCCGCTACCAAAAACCGTGCCTTTTGCGCGGTGATCAAACGCATGGCATTGCCCGTCCGGGCTAAGGATCTCGCCGTCGGCATAAAGATACCCCCGTCCATGAGGCAATTCGATGGTCACACCACCGGCCAGCGCCATGTCGCATTCACCGCTGATCAACGCCTGACAGGCCAGATGGGTAGCAACCAGCGAGGTTGAACAGGCCGTCTGCACCCCCAGGCTTGGGCCTTTGAGGTCAAACGCATGGCTTAGCCGCGTGGTCAGGAAATCCTTGTCGTTCCCGGTGTGGCGCAGCAGGAACATGCCGACATCATCCACCAGATCGCGGTTAGAACAGATGTTGAAATAGAAATAGCTGCCCATCCCGCAGCCACCAAAGGCACCAATCGGGCCGCCAAAGCTCTCTGGTACATGGCCAGCGTTTTCCAAGGCGTGCCAAGCCACTTCAAGAAACTTGCGATGCTGCGGATCCATGATTGCCGCATCTTTTGGGCTAAAGCCAAAAAATTCCGCATCAAATTCGTCAAAACCCTCCAGCCGGGCTGCGAAGGGAACATAATTCGGATCGGCAATCCGCTCGGCACTTTCGCCAGCGGCCTCCAATTCATCCTTGTTCAGCGGTTTGATCGCTGACAGGCCTTGGCGCAGATTTTGCCAATAGACATCGACATTCGCAGCACCGGGTAACTGAGCCGCCATGCCAACAATAGCAATATCGCCCGAAACCGACGCCATCGGTTCGACCGAAATTTTATCTGTCTTATCACCCATACAAACGCTCGACGCACAAATAGCGCCCCCGACGTCACTCCCCAATGGCTTGGCGCATCCTTTGAATACCCCTATCAGCCAACGCCCGTTATGATCAGGATTCCCTAGGCAGCAACCGTTCCATAAAGCGTTAAAAATGTGGCAATGATTTGACGGATTGGGCGCTGATTATTCAACGATCTCAGGTGTTTGTTGCCAAAACTGGGACAATCAGAAGGCCATCAAACCAAGGATTGCCGCCCAATTCCAGGTGATCGCAATCCCCGCAAGCACCAACGCCAGAAGGGTCATGATCAGATCATGTAGCGGATCCCAGGCCCCTTGTTTCAGCGCCAGCCACACCGTTACCGGGTAAACCAAAGCCATGGCCACCGCCTGCCCGGCGATTGCCCCAAAAAGACCGTAAACCTCAGCCCCGATCAGAAGGCAAACCATCATGAACAGCGCTTTTGCTGCCGCCAGCACAAAGAACCGGCGACTATCGCCACTTGCCAGTGCTGCCTGATCATAGGTCAGCGAAATCACCGGCAGCATCTGGGCCGAAGCAATCAGAACCACAACTGCACCAGCAATCTGGTAACGCGGGTCATAAAGCAGATCAATCAGCCAGACCCCAAGAAAGGCCAACAGACCCGACATCACCAACAAGCCAAAGGTCAAAGCCCCGCGCAGCCGCCGATGCTTGAGGAAGTTCGCCCGCGAACCTGCCGGAGGGCGTTCGCGATAAAGCGGGATCATCACTTTACGCACCAGCGAAAATCCCAGCATCATCGGAAAGCTGGCCATGAAATACCCCAGATTGTAGATGCCGAGCACATCAATGCTGAGGTATTTGCCCAGCACCGCCCGGTCGCCCTGCGAATACAAAAACCCCGCAACTGTGCTCAGAAATATCCACTTGCCAAACCCGATCAATTCCGCGGCGGCTTCACGCTCCCAACGGAACCGGTTCCGCCCCCCGGGCAAAAACCGCGAATAGGCAAAAAGCTGAGCAATCGCCGCAACCAGCCCGCTCAGCACCAGCGCCCAGACCGACTGCCACATCCATGCAGCCCAAACAGCAACCAGAATGCCGATGACCTGCGTGGCCAGATCAATCAACGTAACCCGCCCCAGCAACAGATGCCGGTTCGCAGTATCGACCGAGGTCGGGTTGAAGCCAATGATCACCAACGTAAACGCCGCCGCCGGGATCAGCGCCGTCAATTGCGGTTCGGCGTAGAACTGCGCCATCGGCCAGGCCAGCACTGCCGCAGTCACCCAAAGGCCAAAACCGCGGATCACCTGAATTGTCCAGGCGGTATTCAAAAACTCTGGATCATCACCGCGCTTGCTTTGCAGGATCCCCGGCGTCACGCCCAGATCGGAAAACAACGCAATTCCGACCATGAATACGCTGACCAGCGCCATCAGGCCAAAAGCTTCGGGGAACAGCAGCCGGGTCAGGATCAGGTTCGATGCAAGGCGCAGAAATTGCGAGCCGCCATAGCCAAGCAATGCGAAGGAGACCCCGCGCAAGGCCCGCGCCGACAACGCCTCTCCGCTAAGCAACCTTTTGATCATCGCCCCCGGCTCCATTCACCAGTTGAGTGCCGGCCCAGCCGAACGGCAATCGCAACCATGAAATAGACAACAAAACCAATGGGATGCCGAAGTCCTGCTCGCAATGCCGCCCAAACCCGCCCCGGGCGTTTGTCGTCATTCGCCAGCAGATGCGGATAGGTCTTTTGAATTTCCACGACCCCCTGATCCTGCCGCCGCCGCACCCGGACCAAAGCCCTGAACCCCTCCACAACGGGCCATTCATAACGCGCCGCCGCCAGATGTCTTTCTCTGGGTGTAAAGTGCAGGCGTACAAAAGTATCGTCGGAAATGATTTCGGGGAACAAATCCCAGCGCTTGCGACCCGCCGCATTGACCCCGAACAAGCCAAAACCGGGAACGCCAACGCTCACGAAAGGCATACAGGCATAAAATCGGGCATAGGCCTTGCTGAAAAGACTGCGCTCCGCAGTTATCACAGCGGTTCCGCTGCAATAGACCGGTTGTTCTTGATCAAGCAGGTCAGCCAGTTCGGCCAGCAATTGCGGGCTTAGAACCACATCCGCATCAAGATAAATTCTCGCCTCAAACGCAGCGACCTTATCACCGTGGTTCAACGCCCCAACCTTGCCGCCTGCCACCAGATCCAGCGCCTGAAACCGCCAATCCGCCGCCTCAAAGGAGGAACGCGCCGCTTCGGCCAACTGATAAGTCTCATCGTCAGAGCCGTTTACGACCACCACAATCTCTATCGGAACCTTTGGCGGATCAGAGGCCAGAAGCGCCGCCAAACAGGCCGGTAAATAAGCCGCCTCGTTATGCGCGGGCAGGATTATAGAAACGCCGTTCAAAATAACTGCCCGTTTCGAACAACCGCCTCCAAAGAGGCTCGGCAGAGCATCAGAACCATGTTAGACCGTCCACCAGAGCAGACCGGTTTTTCAAAGCCGGAACAAGACATTGTACGAGGTGCTGCCGTGACGAACCAAACGAAAATCGGCTTCCTGATACCACAGTTTCCCGGGCAGACACATATTTTCTTCTGGCGTGAAATCCTCGAATTACGCGCCATGGGCATAGACGTTACGTTGTTTTCAACCCGCCTGCCGCCCAAGGGGCTGATTTCGCACGACTGGTCCGATCTAGCGATTGGTGAAACCGACTATCTGGCTGAAATCTCGGTGCTGGATTACCTGTTGGGTATTCTTGCCTTGCCGTGGATGCAACTGATCCGCGCCCTGCCGCGAAACGGTTCGGCGCTGCTGCGCGAGGCGATATTTTGCGCCGGTCCCGCGCTCCGGCTGCGCCGCAAGGCCCGCCAACAAGGGATCGGCCATATCCACGCCCATTCTTGTGGTCGCGCGGCGATGATCGCTGCCCTCAGCCATCTTGGCGGCGGGCCGAAATATTCGTTAACGCTGCACGGCCCGCTTTCAGATTATGGACCAGCGCAGGATTTCAAATGGCGTCACGCCGCGGCGGCAACCATCATCACCAAAAAGCTGCACGCAGAAATGCAGCGTGATCTGCCCGACGCCCTGCCTGACGTTATCCGCTTGCAACCCATGGGCGTTGACGTTGATCGGCTAACGCGAAAATCACCCTATGTCCCGCCAAAGAAAGGCAGGCCGCTCCGGCTTTTCAGTTGCGGTCGGTTGAATATCGTCAAGGGCCACCAGGATTTGATCGACGCCATTGCCCTTCTGAACGCCGAGCGGCAACTGGCTGAGCTATTCATCGCCGGTCAGGACGACGACGGCGGTGCGGGCTTTTATCAAACGCTGGCGGAACACCGCGCGGCCTCATCGGCCAGCGACAAAATCCATCTTTTGGGGGCAATCAGCGCCGATGCTGTTCAGGCAGAGCTGGAACAGGCGGATATCTTTGTCCTTGCCTCCTGGCACGAACCGCTCGGCGTTGCTTATATGGAGGCGATGAGCCTTGCCGTGCCAACCATCGGCACCAATTCTGGTGGCGTCCCTGAGCTGATCACTGACGGTGAAACCGGGCTTTTAGTACCACCTAAAGACCCACGCGCGTTGGCCAATGCCATTGCCAGACTGGCAAATGACCCTGACCTCGCTTTGCGTCTTTCAGGAAACGGCCGTGATCTGATCGAGGCGAAATACCACTCCAAACGCGGTGCAGAAACTATTGCCGCCATCGCCTTTGGTGCGGACTAGCCCCCAAAGCCGGTGGTTCTGACCGGCTGTTCGGGATTGGCGCTAAAGACGATTTCTTCGACTTCACGCAGGGCAATCTCAATTTCGCCTGCAACGAGGACTAGCAAACCACCAACCATCCGGCTTTGATAATCACTTGCGGCACCCGGCAAAATCGCGCGGTCAAATCCGGCACCGCCGTGCACCCGGTCAGAGCCCGCAACGACAAACGTGTCATCGCCCGCACCGCCGGTCATTTCGTCCGCCTTGATCGTACCTGTCAGCATATCCGCACCAGCAGTTCCTGTTTCGGTGACACCGTGGCGATAATCGCCGGGACCGGTTTCAGTTGCATTCCAACCCATCAGTCGCGCCGCACGGGGGTTTTCGTCACCGATATAACGCCACGTCCCCCAACTGCCCCAACGACTGGGTTGTGAGACATCCACAAACGCATTGAACAACTTGCCCCCGGCCCGCGAATAACCGCTCAGGAGCGTGCCATAAAGACCCGCCATATCGGGTGTGTAGTTCACAAAGGCAAAGAAATCCGCAAGCACCTCATTGCCGGTCCATCCCCCAACGGGCGCGACGTGTGTCCCGCCTTCATACATGATCAGGTCCAGGCCCTGCGCTTTGGCAATCGCTGCCTGCGTCGGGAAAATTTCCTGCGACAGGACGGCCAGATCGTTTTGCCGCAGGTACGCGATGACCCGTGACAAGGCGACATCATATTTATGCTCTTGCAAAAACGCGGACATTTCCGCGCCGCTCAGCCCTTCTTTTTCGGCCATGGACTGCGCCAGCGCTTCGCTTTCCGCAAGCCACTCCAGAACAACTTCAGCCATTTCGTCATTGCCAAGCGAATGGCCAAAATAACCCGTCACCGCATAGGCATCAAAACGTGCGGGAACGTCGTCGATCTCGCGAAACATCGCCTGTTCCAAGCCCGGCCAATCGGTATGGGTGGCAATCACCCTGACCAGCCGCGCATCGGTTTCAGCGCCGTAAACCGCCGACCAGATCGCCGAAACCTCGCCCGCGCGTTTACCGGCAAACCGCATCCAGCCATCGTCTCCCACCCCGGAACCCCATGTCTGCCGCGCCATCTCGGCGGCATAACCGGATTGTGGGAATGTGAAATTCCAGACCTCGTTTGAATATTCCACATAGGCTTTGCGTGCGGGATCAAGCTCATCATTGACCAGTTCGGCAAACGAACGGACGTATTCATCATCCGCCTGATGCGGCATATTAAACCAGGGATCGGCGTTCACCTGGTGGGCAAGTCGCAACATCACCTCCAGCGGCGCACCCCGGCGGACATAGGTGTAGTCACTGACGAGGGGCCTTTCCGCCCAACTCACCTGCGCCGAGCCATTGGTAAACTGCCAATCCATGAACCGCAGCACCCGCAGATCCTTGATTAGGTCAATCCAATCTGGATTAAACAGCGCACCAACTTCATGCAACGCTATATGTTCTTCTCGTACAACGCTGATATTTTTAATATAATTGCCATTGCGCCTGGGGTCCGTCTTCTGGATTGTGATCCCGACCAATCCTTCACCGGGCGTATAGTCAAACCAGATCTCACCCGGCTTTCGATCCAGATTTCTGGCCCGCCCCGTCAACGAAATTTCCCCTTCCCCTTCGTAGGTCAAACGGTAACGTCCGGCGATCTTGCGCGCTTCCGGTGCTTGATCCGTCAGAATGAATGCCTCCAGCCGATCAACGCCATCTGGCAGTCGCATAGGCCAGCCCGCCGCGTCCAGAACACCCGAAGCTTCAACCCCGACGGCATCCATGCCACCCCAAAGATCGGGCAAATGACCAATCCAGGGTCGCGCGGTTTTCATTACATCAAGAAAAGGATGCTGGGACGACCAATCCGCAAGCCCGTTCAAACCCATCGCCAAAGCAGGTGCCGCCAATCCCTGTGCCGGTTTGGGTTCGCTTAACGCTAAAGTCACCCTTGGACTGTCGACAATCTCTTGCACTTTTGCTTCGGATTTTACGGGTTGCGGCTGCTCTGCCGTAATATAGGTCACAATCTCTGTCAGATTATTGCGCACCAAGGGATGAATACTGTCCGGCAGATCAATGTCTGTCGGCGGACTATCCCCAAAGACGTAAAGATAGGTCACAAGTGATGCCAGAAAATAGAGCGTCGGCGTCCCATGTGGCGCATCATCCAGATAGAGCTCCGTCGCAGGCACATCCGCAACAATCGTCTGCGTCATCAAACCCGCTAAAACACTCGCCACGGGGATCAGCGTGATTTCATGTCCCGCTTTGGCCAGCCTGTCGGCGTAATCCACATACCAATCGTGATAAGCGCCGCGGTTAAACGCATGATATTTACGCATCTGCCGTTTGCTGGGGGGAAATCCCCAAAGGAAAGGGGCCATATCCGCCCAGCCTTCATAAAGATAGACCGGTGCCGTCACCCCGTCCGCGCGGATCTTCTCCATAAGATCCAAGGTAGCTGACAAGGGGCTGCCGCCCTGTTCTTCGTCAAGAGCATAGGCCTGATCGGGGTCTTCGCCCTGAATGAAGTTCGCCGGATTAAAAACAATTGCATCAAACCCCGCGCGACCAAAGGGCCGCACATCCGGGTTCCAGACGCCTCGGATCTCGCGAAACGACCAGTTGGGAACGGGTGGATAATCACCGGCAAACTGCCGCAAGAATCCCCATTGCCCATCGGTAAAGAATCCATGCCCATCCGCCCGGGCAATCCGGTTTAACCAATGCGGCACTGTGGTTTCGTCGGTTTCGCTAAGGTGGTGGATCAACGAATTGCCAAAGAAATAGACACGTCGGCTTTCACTCGCCGGGCTTTGACCCGCAACAAGAACCGCCGCAAACAGGAACAGCGCGAAGCTCATTCTTTGCAAAATATCAGAGTTTTTCATTACGCCCTCACCAAAGCCTGCCTTCGGCTAAACCGGAAATGGCACGAAAATATGGTGCAAAAGGGTCGCCTTGCGGGCAATTTCAAAACGCGCCCCGGTCGGAAGGCCTGACAACTTGTTTAATCGACTATTATTAGTAGGTTATGAGGATATATTCATGCAAGACATTAGAAAACCGCTCCTTCAAAATTGCAAACAGAAGAAAGAAATTTTCGGGCATTGGTGTCGTCCACGGACTTGACCGGGTAACGGATGCCGTCGCTCTTGGTACCGTCATCGCCAAAGCAATTTCCCGCTGCATCCTGATTGACCAGGTCCGCGCCGGACCAAGAAAGCCGCACCCCGCTGACCCCTTTCATCCCTCACGACAGCAAAGCCTGTGCAAAATTGCCATTGTCATGGATTTTTTTGCCAATACACGGCGACGTGTTTGGCCAATGCACTCAAAATAGTTAACCTGATGGTCGAATAACTGTACCGAACAACCGAAAGGACCACCGTGTAATGTTGACGAAGCGCCATTTCATCATCACCAGCGCCGCAATGTTCTCTGCGCCGCTTCCGTTACTTGCAGCAGCCGCGCCCACCTCCAACCGTGCCAAATGGGATGATTGGGACATTCAGGTGACACCGGCAAACTACGATCCCGCGACATCGAATCCCTGGGGTGTTGATCCACGGTTTCTGCCGCGCCGGGTCGAGGCAAATTCGGGTTTGAAAGCTGGCGATATCCATGTCGATGCGGTGGCCCGCTACCTTTACCACATTAAGGACGATGGCACCGCGATGCGCTACGGCGTGGCAATTGCAAGGGGCAACCTCTATGAGGCCGGGGTTTACACCATCAGTCGCAAGGCAAAATGGCCCACCTGGACGCCGACACCTTCAATGATCAAACGCGAGCCGGAAACTTACTCCCAATACGCAGACGGAATGGACGGCGGACCAACCAATCCGCTGGGATCGCGGGCTTTGTATCTATTTGTCGGCAACCGCGACACCTATCTTCGCATTCATGGCTCGCCCTATCCACGCTCCATCGGCGGGCGGGCAAGTTCGGGCTGCGTGCGAATGATCATGCCCCACATCATCGAGCTTTACGAAAAAGTTGCGCTTGGCTCGACCGCACATCTTTATCCAGCCGAGAGTATCCGGACAGCTTCAAGCTGATTACCTAACGCTGTCGCCAATGGCGACGGCGTTCAGGCTTCTTTGCGGGTACAGATCGGAGAGCCGTTCTTAGTACGCAATGGTAGGTAAGTCGTCTCCACTGGTCCCTGATGGCGATAGACGTAACAGCCGGTAGCCGAATCAATCCGCACCGCCGTCAAATCCTGCGTCGGGGAGGCGATATCAAGGACGCCCTGTGGCAGTTTTTTGATAAAATCACCGCCCGACGCCGTCGCGCCACCTTCGTATGCTTCGCAACCCGCTAGTGTCAGGGTCGCCAAGCCAAATACCAAACCCAGCTTTTTCATCCGGTTTTCTCCCTTGAATTTGCCAAAAGATGATCCAATCTGTTCCAACTTGCTAGTGTTGTAATAATGAAAAACGGCAAAAGTGTGCTTTTTGGAACGCTTTATTCGCTGACTAGATGTGATGTGATAGGCGGCAAATCCTAAAGGCAAACGTATAAACATTTTCCACCGCACCACCGGGCAAAAATCGCTTCGCCCGGCCCGCCTAAATCATGCAATGTCTCCGAGTTAACCCTTGCAGGTCAACCCTCAGAGGCTCGCTTCAAGTGCTGCCACAATCGCATTGCCCATTTCGGCTGTCGTTGCAGGCTCGGCTTCGCCCGATTGCATTAGGTCAGCGGTGCGAATGCCGTCCGCCAGAACCTTTTCAACCGCGGCTTCCAGACGGGTCGCCTCGTCGCCCTGATCAAAGGAATAGCGCAGCGCCATCGCGAAACTCAAAACGCAAGCGCATGGGTTTGCTTTGCCAGTCCCGGCAATATCAGGGGCCGATCCATGTACCGGTTCATAAAGCGCTTTGGGTCGGCCATTTTCCATCGGCGCACCAAGGCTTGCAGACGGCAACATGCCAAGCGAGCCGGTCAGCATCGCCGCCGTATCCGACAGGATGTCCCCAAAGAGGTTATCTGTCACGATCACATCAAATTGCTTGGGCCAACGGCAAAGCTGCATCGCACCCGCGTCCGCATACATGTGCGACAGTTCCACGTCAGAATATTCCGCCTGATGCACCTCGGTCACGACATCGCGCCACAAAATGCCGCTTTCCATCACATTGGCCTTCTCCATGGAGCAGACCTTGTTGCTACGCCGCCGCGCCAACTCAAACGCCGAACGCGCAACCCGCGCAATCTCGCTTTCCGTGTAACGCTGCGTATTGATCCCAACCCGCTCGTTGCCTTCTTTATGAATGCCACGCGGTTCACCAAAATAGACGCCGGAGGTCAGTTCGCGCACGATCATGATATCAAGACCCGCGACGATGTGCTTTTTCAGCGACGAGAAATCAGCCAAGGCGTCAAAACACTGCGCCGGGCGCAGGTTCGAAAACAGGTCCATTTCTTTGCGCAGCGCCAGCAAACCGCGTTCCGGCTTTACGCTGAAATCAAGGTCATCATAAGCCGGTCCGCCCACGGCCCCGAGCAGAACCGCATCCGCCGCCAGCGCCTTAGCCAGAGTGTCAGCGTGCAAAGGTTTCCCATGCGCATCATAAGCCGCACCGCCAACGAGGTCTTCGCTCACGTCAAAAGCAAGGTCGCGCTTTGCACCAAACCAGTCGATGATCTTGCGCACTTCGGCCATGACCTCAGGACCAATACCGTCGCCGGGCAGGATCAGGATGGATGGATTGGACATGACGGCTCTCCCTATGAATAAGTCGGCTTGCGGGTTAGCGCGGCGCATGGGTAGGGTCAAGGTGACTGTTTGTTTTGAAAGGACATCGACATGCTTCCCGGCACCCCTGCTCCGGCCCTTGAGCTGGAAACACTGGATCACGGAGGGTTTGATCTGGCCTCGGATGCGCCAGCAAACGGCACCGTTTTGGTCTTTTACCGGGGTCTGCATTGCCCGATCTGCATGCGGCAACTCAAGGAAGTCGACGGCCTGCTTGACCAGTTCGCAGCACTTGAAACCCGCGTCATCGCAGTTTCCTCGGACGACGCGGCACGCACCGTTGGTACAAAAGAAAAATCCGGCGTCAAAAACCTGATTCTCGGCCATTCCATGTCGCTGGAAGCCGCCCGCAGCGATTGGGGTCTTTACCTGTCCGCTGGTCGCCCAGAAACAGCGGAACCACCCCTATTCCACGAACCTGGCCTCTTTTGGGTAAAGGGCGACGGATCATTCTACTTTGCTTCCATCCAAACCATGCCCTTCGTCCGATCCCCAACGGCAGGGCTACTGGCTGGCATCAAATATGTAACCGAAAACAACTACCCGGTGCGCGGCAATTACACCGGCCCCGTCTGAACCGGCAGCCCATCCGCCAAGGCATCAAACACCCGGCGGATGCGCGGTACGCGGCGCAGATCTTCGTGGGCGGTCAGCCAGATCGGGAGGGCTGGGATTTCCGTTTGATGCAAGACTTGCTGCATCTCCGGGTTCCGCCGCGCCGCCGCGATGGGGATAACGCCAAGGCCACAGCCCGCCTCCAGCAGTTGCACGTAAACCGTCTGGTTGTCGCAGCGCACTTTGAACATCTCGCGCTCCGCCGGGAGGCCCATTGCGCGCATCCCGTCCAGGATCAGGGTCGAGCGGTCATAGCCGACAAAGTCATGGTGGGCGAAATCCTCCAGCGTTTCCGGGACGCCGTGTTTCGCAAGATAATCGTGGGTTGCAAAAATCCCAACTTCCACCGACCCGACATGACGGGTCACTACATCCAACTGCGTCGGGCGGTACATTCGAACCGCAATGTCCGCCTCGCGAAACAGCAGGTTTTCAGTCGCATCTGAAGGGGCAAGCTCGATGGAGATCTCTGGCGCGTTTCGCCGCAAATCCGCGATGATCGGTGGCAGAAAGTAGTGCGAAACAACAATGCTAGCCGTAATCCGAACGGTGCCGGACAAATCTTCCCCTTGCCCTGCGGCACTCAGCGACAATCGCGCCGCCGCCTGACGCATTTCCTCGGCATGGACCAGCAGACGTGCACCCGCCTCCGACACCCGTTGCCCCCGCGCTTCGCGCTCCAGCAATCGCGTGCCAAGCTGCGCCTCCAACGCTTCGATCTGGCGACCAATCGTTGGCTGGCTCGACCCCATTTGCCGGGCCGCAGCGGAATAGGAGCCTGTCTCGGCCACCGCGACAAAAGCACGGATCAGGGACCAGTCGAACTCTTGAGATGTATTCATAATTGAATGGCCTATGTGCAAGTTTGGGCAATTTCTATTCGCATCAGAACAGATAGATTGAGATCAGACAACAACAAAGGAATGATCCCATGACAAAATCTGCTCTTATCCTCGGCGCAAATGGCCGTTTTGGCCGCAATGCCGCAGAAGCCTTCAAGGCCGCTGGCTGGACCACCCGGCTTTTTGATCGAAAATCAGACGATCTGAAAACCGCCGCGCAAGACGTCGATGTTATCGTCAACGGCTGGAACCCTGTTTATACGGATTGGGCGGCGGATATTCCGAAGTTTACCGCTGAAATCATCGCCGCCGCCAAAGAAACCGGTGCCATAGTAATGCTGCCCGGCAACGTCTATAGCTTTGGCGCGGGCTCCCCCGATGTGCTGAGCGAAAATACCCCGCAAGCCGCAGAAAATCCTTTGGGGCGCATCAGGGTCGAGATGGAAGCCGCTTATCGCAACTCCGGCGTGCGTACGATCATCCTTCGGGGCGGTGACTTCATTGATACCAAGGATTCCGGCAATTGGTTCGACATGATCATGACCAAGAAAATCGACAAGGGCCGCTTCACCTATCCCGGTGATGCGACCATCCCCCATGCCTGGGCTTATCTTCCCGATATGGCCCGCGCATTGGTCGCCCTGGCGGAAAAACGCGAGCACCTCGCCACGTTTGAGGACATCCCCTTCCCCGGCTACACGCTTTCCGGTCAGGAAATGCGCACGGCACTGGAAAAAGTCGCGAACCTTCCCGTACGCCTCAAAAAGATGAGCTACCTGCCCATCAGCCTATTGTCACCCTTCTGGAAAATGGGCGCAAAACTGGTGGAGATGTCCTACCTCTGGTCGATGCCGCATCGGTTGGACAACCGTAAATTTGACCGACTGCTGCCCGACTTCAAACCCTCACCGATTGGCGAGGCGTTGAGCGCCGCGATCAAGCACAAGATCGACGTAGACCAGCCGGTGATGACTGCCAACACCCCGGCCCTCGCCAACTAGGGCCGCGTCGGCCTCCTCCGGTGCGGGCCAGAAAACGCCTGCACCGGTCACCTCCAGATTGGCCGAAGGGATCACATAGTCAACGCGCATATTGCCCGGCGTGCGCCCCTCGTCCCAATCAACGGTATCAAGCCCGGATGGCCCGACTTGGTCCAAATTCCCACCGCCTTGCCGGATGGAGGCCGTAGCGCCGCCTTCACTGGCAGGTGCCGGATCCTGAACAAGCTGATGCGCCAACAATTCGCGGATCGCCTCCTGACCACCTTCGCCATCAAACGGGTCCGCATTCATGTCCCCGGCAATGACAAAACGCGCGCCTTCTGATAGGCCAGATGCCAAAGCGCCATCCAGAAACAACGTCCAAAGCCGAATTTCATCGGCATTGCGCAAGCCGTTTTCATTCGCATCGGAATCAAACACCGGCGGCGTCGGGTGCGACAACAGCAAGTAAAGCGGATGAAAGCCGTTGTCCGCCCGCAAGACATAATGCCCCTTGGACGATAGACGCTGGAGGGCCAGTGCCGCCGCACTTGGGAACGGCCTTCCATCAACTTCAGGCAAAGTCGCGCCCGGCAAGTCCTGCCAAAGAATATCCGAAAGGTTCAGCGCCACTTCCAGCGGCAGTCGCGACAGCACGGCCATGCCTTCCGCACCCGCAAAGTCCCCATACCCTTGCCGATCCCCCGGACCGCCAAAACGCCCATCGCCATCAAGGTCCAGATCACTCGTGATCACCGAATTCGGGGCCAGTGCCTGCCGGTAAGGATAATCCGCGCCATGCGCTGACAACACATCCGCAAAAGCCGCCAAGGCCACGCCGCGCAAATCATAGTCAAAGTCGTTCAAAACCAGAATGTCAGGATTGACCCGCGCAATAATCGCTGCCACTTCGGCAATCTGCTGGTCCTCGCCGCGCAAAATATCGCGCAACAACAACCCCGGCCCATCACGCCCAAGCGAGACGTTGAATTGCGCCACCCGCAAAGGTTCTGCTGCCAAACATCCTGCCAAAAGCAGCCAGATCAGACCGGCGCATAATCCGCGGTTGAGGGGTGATGCAGCGTTTCGCGCTTGCGCTGGATAAGCCGCGCGATCTTGGCCATGGCGATCCCGCGCATAAACAGACTTGCCGGCAAAAACGCCCATAATGCGACCGTCCAGATCAAGGTCTGGCTGTTCCCGAGGTCGGCAAAATCATAATAAGCCGCGCTGACCTGGGCCACCATTGGCAGCAAGAATGGCAGCGTAAATCCAAAAATCACGTTAACGCGGGCATCCCGCACCAGCCGGTCTTCGACATCGTAGGAACTGGCCGGATCAAACGTTGGCAGATTGATCCAGACATTAAACGGCCCACGGCCCAGCGGCCAGGACACAAGCTTCATGATGATCACGAAAACAGCCAGCGACAGCAGGGAAACCACATAGGCAATCCCCGCTGCGGACCGCACCAACGAGGTATTCTCTGCCGAACCGTCCACCGTCAAAAGGCCAGTCAGGATTCGCACCGGCGAAAATGGAAAGTCCATTGCGGCACCAATCAATGCCCCTACCTCGGCCACTTTCGTCGTCAGTTCGCCACCCGTGACATCACCGCGAAACAGCATCGTCAGCAAAATGATCGTCAGAAACAGCGAGATAAATCGGATGCGATTAAACGGTGGCGCAAAACGAAACTCCACCAGCCCGGGATGGGACGAGCCATATTCAAACAACGTCAGCGCCGCACCCACCAAAGCAAAAACCACGGCGGCGTCCTTTGCCTGCGGTCCAACACCGGGCAACGTCAAAGACGGCGTTGCAATCAACAACGCGACCAGACAAGCCCGGACAACTGCGCCAATAAGCTGTGAAATCACCGCTCTAAAAACCCCTCAATCCGGCCGGGTTGGTTCTTTGCCTAACCCTGTTTCCGCATGAGCCCCTGCTCGGGTGCCTCATTATTGCCTTAATCCTGCCTTTTTTGGCCCGAATCCGTCAAGAGGGATGTGGATAAGAATTGGATTATTGCAATTCACGAAACAAACTGTTTCCAATTTGCACCAAAAATAATGCGCCCCCGCCGGGGAAAGCGCCCCAAAATCAAGTGGTTGGATTTAGCTCCAGGGCATCTGCGCCTGATATTTGGCCTCGAAGGCATCAATGGACGCCGCTTTTTCCATCGTCAGTCCGATGTCATCCAGACCGTTCAGCAGGCAATGTTTCTTGAAGGCATCAACCTCGAAAGAAAAGGTCGCACCATCACTTGCAGAAACGGTTTGCGCCTCCAGATCAACCGTGATCCGGGCGTTTTCACCGCGTTCGGCGTCTTCCATCAGGGCATCCACCTGATTCTTGGGAAGGACGATTGGCAGGATCCCGTTCTTGAAACAATTGTTGTAGAAAATATCAGCGAAGCTGGTGGAAATCACACAACGGATACCAAAGTCCAGCAAAGCCCAGGGCGCATGTTCCCGGCTGGACCCACAGCCAAAGTTGTCGCCCGCCACAATGATCTGCGCGGAGCGGTAAGCAGGCTTGTTCAGCACGAAATCAGCGATTTCCTTGCCATCATCGTCAAAGCGCATTTCGTCAAACAGGTTTACCCCAAGGCCAGAGCGTTTGATGGTCTTCAGGAACTGTTTTGGAATGATCATATCGGTGTCGATATTCACCAGCGGCATGGGTGCGGCGATTCCGGAAAGGGTGTTGAACTTGTCCATCAGACATCTCCTATTTCTCGCCCGGTCCTAGCGAAACCACCTTTGATTGGCAAGCGCTCAGGGCGTCCGAAACGTTAGCGAAGCCCACAGCGATTCCCAAACCGGCTCGGTCGCAAGGTTACTGCTTTCCAGCGGTAAGATCATGACTGCATCCACCAGATATTCGGTCGCAGGGCGCATCGTCAGAACGGCAATCCCTTCGGCATCCGTGCGGAATGTCTCCACCTCGATGGTATCAGATGGCGTTCGTGAAAACACCTCCACGAAGGCATTCACCCTCGGCGCACCCTCATACAGCACCTTAACCGGCAAGCCATCCGCCAAATCGTCGGTATAGGGGTTCTTCAGCGCGACGATCTCGGTTCGCAATCCAACCGTCTGATCCACCCCCTCACCCGCACCGGCTGAGATCAGTGACTTGGCGAAACGGGTGTAATATTCCTTGAACTCGATCTCAGGCAAACCTCTAGCGATATGCTCCGTGACCAGATCGGGACGCCCCTTGTGGGTCACAAAGGACGGAAATGTCTCCGCCTTGCGGTAGGTCAGCCGCGCCGCGGTGGTCTCATGGGCGACGATCACCAGGCCCTCGCCCATTGCCGGATGGTTCAACGCCGGATCATCCCCCAGTCGCGACTTGGGGATTTCAATCCGACTTTGCAGCCTCACCTCGAACCGCTCGATCTGACCGGGAAAATACCGCTGCACCGCGCCTTCGAACTTTTCACCCACGCGCAGCTGTGCCACGATTGGATCGTCCGCGTCGATTTCATAAGCCAAAGGCGCAATCCAGAACTCATGCGCCCGCAAAGGGCCGGCGAAAAGACAAATGACGATGAAAATAAAACGTACCATACCTGCCACCTTCGCAACGTTGGCTCTGCTGTCAACCTTGTTAATCGGTCTTTTGCCTTCACAATCGCGCGCACATGAATTGCGACCGACAATCGCGGACCTGATTATCAGCGATGACGCCATAGAAATGCGCTTTGTGCTGGCATTGGAGCCTTTCCTTGCAGGTATAAACCTTTCCGCTATCGACGACACCGAAAACGCGCCCGAGGCCGCCAGCCACGACACTCTGCGCAATCTGCCGCCCAGCGATATCGAAACCCGGTTTCGCGCGGCATGGCCAACATTGTCAGCCGGTTTCATGTTGAGTGTGAACGACAAGCCGTTAGCTCTTGAAATCACATCTGTTTTAGTCCCCGAGTTTGGCAATATAGATCTACCTCGCGACAGTTTCCTGACACTTCGCGCCGTAAATTCCGAAATGCTTCCGACAAGTTTTACCTGGGGGGAAACCTTCGGGCTTTTGGCGCTTCGGGTCGACGGCGGCGATGAGCCGTTCGAGATTCTGCTGAACGGCGGTGATACCGTTGAATTTATCAAACCATCGGCGCTACAGCTCTTCACAAATTACATTAAGATTGGCTTTGAACATATTGTTCCTAAAGGATTAGATCACATTTTGTTTGTCCTTGGATTGTTCTTCTTTTCAACCGCCTTCCGCCCTCTTCTGTGGCAAGTCACAACTTTTACGGCGGCGCATACATTGACCCTTGCGCTGGCGATGACCGGTGTCATCGCCCTGCCCGCCAGCATCGTCGAACCTCTGATCGCGCTCTCGATCGCCTACGTCGCCCTGGAAAATATACTCGGCCTCAGTTTTGGCCCGCGGCGGGTTTTTGTTGTCTTTGGCTTTGGTCTACTCCACGGTCTCGGCTTTGCCGGTGTCCTCAGCGAAATCGGCCTCAGCGCTGGTTCCTTCGCCCTTGGCCTAATCGCTTTCAACATCGGGGTCGAGATCGGCCAACTTGCCGTCCTTGCCGTAGCCTGGATCCTGATCGCGAGCTGGGCCGCAAACCGCCCCTTCTACCGCAAGGCCATAGCGATGCCAGCGTCCGCACTCATCGGCGCAATCGGCCTTTATTGGACTGTGGAACGCATCTTTTTCTAGGAAGTCTTTGTTCTCTGCGTTTCGGAAAACCATGGAAATCAAATATCTCCAAAAGCCTGAAAGGCCGTGAGGCCGACAAGGTTTTGGGGGTTCAATTTTTTCCGAACCGCAACAAAAATACTCCCGCCGGAGGCATCCGACGGGAGTAGCAATTTCAGACCTAAAAGAAGGCTCAGCTAAATTCGCGAATATCCGTCAGATGCCCGGTCACTGCCGCAGCCGCTGCCATCGCTGGCGACAACAAATGCGTCCGACCACCACGACCCTGCCGACCTTCAAAATTTCGGTTTGAGGTCGCCGCACAGCGTTCCCCCGGCGCCAATTGATCGGGGTTCATCGCCAGACACATTGAACACCCAGCAAGGCGCCATTCAAACCCGGCCTCGATAAAGATGTCCGCCAGACCTTCTTCTTCGGCCTGCGCACGGACCAGACCGGAGCCCGGCACAACCATCGCCCGCATCCCGTCTTTGATCTTCTTGCCTTTCAGGATCGCAGCAGCGGCCCGCAAATCCTCGATCCGACCGTTGGTGCATGACCCGATAAAGACCGTATCAATCGCGATCTCGGACAAAGGTGTCCCGGGCGTCAGCCCCATATAATCAAGCGATCGTTGTGCGGCATCAACCTTGCCACCGGTAAAGTCAGAGGCCGCAGGAACAACACCGGTGATCGGCAAAACGTCCTCGGGCGATGTACCCCAGGTCACAACCGGTGCAATTTCCTCGCCTTTCAACGTGATGACCTTATCAAAATGCGCCCCTTCATCAGTGAAGAGCGTTTTCCAATAGGCAAGAGCCGCTTCCCATGCCGCACCCTTCGGCGCATGGGGACGGCCCATCACATAATCGAACGTCTTTTGATCCGGCGCAATGATACCAGCGCGTGCGCCGCCCTCGATCGCCATATTACAGACCGTCATCCGCCCTTCGATCGACAGATCACGGATCGCTTCGCCGCAATATTCAATCACGTAGCCAGTGCCACCAGCCGTACCGGTCGCACCGATCACTGAAAGGGTAATATCCTTGGCCGTCACACCGGGGCTGAGCTTGCCGGTGATTTCCACCTTCATGTTTTTCGATTTCTTCTGGATCAGCGTTTGCGTCGCCAGAACATGTTCCACCTCGGAGGTGCCAATGCCATGCGCCAAAGCGCCAAAAGCGCCATGCGTGGCAGTGTGGGAATCGCCACAAACAACCGTCATGCCGGGCAAGGTCCAGCCCTGTTCCGGGCCAACGATATGCACGATGCCTTGCCGTACGTCAGAGACCGGATAATAGTGAATGCCAAAATCCTTGGCGTTCTTGTCCAAAGCCGCGACCTGAATGGCGCTGTCTTCGGTCATGTTCTTGGGATCATCCCGCCCCGGCGTTGTCGGTACGTTGTGATCGGGAACAGCGATGGTTTTTTCCGGCGCCCGTACCTTTCGGCCTGTCATCCGCAGCCCTTCAAAGGCTTGCGGCGATGTTACCTCGTGGACAAGGTGCCGGTCGATATAAAGCAGACAAGTGCCGTCCGCGTCCTCATGCGCCACATGCGCGTCCCAGATTTTGTCGTAGAGTGTTTTTGCAGCGGTCATGTCTCTTCCTCCCGCGAAAATTTCAGTCAGGGTTCGGTCAAGCGCTACCGATCACGACCAGCGCAAAAGCCTGGCATGAAACCGCCAGGGCAGACGGTGGCGATCGCTGATATCGTAAAACCTGATCATCAAGGCGCTCTTAAATCGCTTTTTGGGGCAGATCAATGCCTCAGCCAGACCGCGCGTGGTGATCTTTCGCTTTGCCGGCATCACATCGCTGCACTGTTATAGACATCAGCCAAACCCCGGCTTTCCGGCCTGCGATAGGTTCTTGCGTGAAATCCGACCGCGTGGCACCGTTGCATCAGTGACGGAACGGGACATATGGCTGGCGACACCACCACACTTGAGCAAAACTCGCAAGCCGCGACAACCGCGGTCACGCCCGACGCGCAGGATGTTGCGCTGAACCTGTTTACTCAGCTTTACAATTTCGCAAACGGCCTTTTGCGCCCCTGGAGCGCCTATCAGGTCGCCATCATCTTTGGCATCATCGCCGCCACCTTTTTGCTGACACGCTTTCTTGCGCCGGCCATGCACAACTGGATGCGCAACCGCGAAGGCTGGCCAAAGTGGCGATTGCGGGCCTTGTTGGTGGTCCACAAACGCCTGAACCTACTGATTTTTGTGATCCTTATCTGGATTGTCGTTCTTGTAATGCGCGAGGTGACATGGCCTTCGCGCAGCTATCTCATCGGACTGATCGCTACAATCGCGACGGCTATGCTGATCGCCAGCTATGTCAGTCGGGTGGTGCAAAACTCTTTCCTCAGACGCACGGTACGCTGGGGTCTGTGGATCTTTGCCATAGTTTACTATCTTGGATTTTGGGATGCGATAGCGCAAGTCCTTGAAAGCCTTGCGATTTCCTTTGGGCAAGTGAACATATCGGCACTTGCTGTCCTCAAAGCGATCATCATCACGTCGATCCTTTTCACCGGGGCGCGGTTTCTGGCCAATCTGACCGCCTCGCAAGTGCGGCGCAACGACGAGATTTCGCCCTCCATGCAGGTGCTGATCGGCAAGGTCGTGCAGATCGCACTATATGCACTAGCGTTTTTCGTAGGCCTCAAGGCAGTTGGTTTTGACCTTACCGGACTGGCGGTTTTATCCGGTGCGATTGGTGTTGGTCTGGGCTTTGGTCTGCAAAAGGTCGTCTCCAACCTTGTTTCAGGCTTCATCATTCTTTTGGATAAGTCCATCAAACCCGGCGATGTCATTTCGCTCGATGATACCTTTGGCTGGATATCCTCGCTTGGGGCGCGATATGTGTCCGTGCTGACGCGAAATGGCACCGAATTTCTGATCCCCAACGAGGATCTGATCACGAACCGGGTCGTCAATTGGTCGCATTCCTCAGACCTTGTGCGGCTTGATATCCATTTTGGCGTTTCCTACGACAGCGACCCGCACGAGGTGAAAAAGATCGCCTCGGTCGCGCCACTAAAAGTCGCGCGGGTGATCCCTGATCCAAAGCCGGTCTGTCATATGACCGGTCTTGGTGACAGTTCGATTGATTTCATCCTGCGTTTCTGGATCCGCGACCCTTCCAAAGGGCTGACCAATGTGCGCGGCGATGTTTTTCTGGCGCTATGGGATGCTTTGAAGGGCGCGGAAATCGACATTCCATTCCCGCGCCGTGATGTGACGATTTTGGCGCAGCCGCCAGATCAAAAAGCGGATCAGGTCAAAGGCGCATAGCGCCATTGCAATAGGCCGCAACCCCCGACCCAGATCGCCACCACAAGGGCGGCTGAAACACCAGCCCCGCCTGTGATCCAGATGCCGCCAGCCAAAAGGATTACCGTTGCCAGAACCCACATCCCGTCGCCCAGCGCAAAGTAAAGCACATCGCGGCGCTTTGGGGCGGCTTGCCGGGCGACCCAGAGAATATGCGCACCGTTCAGGATCAACCCGAACCCCAGCAGCATCACCAGTATTTGTGGCGGCGTTCCGAGGAAACTGGCAACGCCCCCTGGAAAGGCTGCAAATAGCACCCCGAACCCCAGACAAGAGGCAGCATTGGCGAACAGAACCGGTTTTAACATTGTCTTGCTCCTGACATCTTGTAAACTAAGTTAACAACTAAGCCGGAGAGTCGATCTTGTCAACCGAGTTACCAACATCACCCCACGGCTTCACCCTTGTCGAATCCGAAAGTCTGGCGCTGGCCCGAGAACTGGCCGCTTTGGAGGTACGCATGAAAGCCTGGTTGATGGGCCGTCTGAGAGACGAGGGGTTCACCACGATCAGCGAGGCTCAGCTGGTTTTTCTGGGCGAGTTGGATTGCGGGGTGAATCACGCCGCCGAACTTGCCCGGCGGCTGGGCATCTCCCGGCAGGCCATTCACAAATCCGTGCGCGATCTGAGCAGCCTTGGCCTTCTGGAAACCGCCAGCCACCCGGAACTGGGCAACCAGCGGATCATTCGCTTTACACTTGAAGGCGAACGCCTGATTTCACGCGCACGGGCGCATTTCGCAATGCTCGACAAGACGTTGCAAAGCAGCATGGGCGCAAACGGTCTGGCCGACCTAAATGCAACATTGGCAAAGCTGCTGAATTAGAGCGTCACGCGCATCTCACCGGTGACGATGTCGCGCCGGTTGGTGATCGGCCCGACCAAACGTTTTTGAACCATCGGATCGGCGGCATCGAGTACACCCACGCGCAACAGAAGGGCGGCCAAAACCGCCTCGGATGCACGCGTTGCTCCGTCCTCGATCTTTAGCGCAATGCCCAGCTTTTTACCGGGCAGGATACCGACATAAACCCCCTCGGCCCCGGTCTTGATCGCAGCCTCGCCCTTGGCACTGCGCATCAACTCCGTGCAGGCATTCCCTTCGCCGGCGACAAGTTCGGGATGGCGCATCATGGCGCTAACAAGACTTTGCGCAGCCTTGTCCCGCACCGCTCCTTTTCCACCCGTCGCCATACCAGCCATAGCAACAGCCAAACCCTTGAGAGTACATGCGAAATTTGGCGCAGAACAGCCGTCGATCCCATAGCCGGGACTGGTCTGCTGACACATTTCCTCAAAAGCCTCGCGCACCGCCTTTTGCACCGGATGGGCCGGATCGACATACTCCGGCCCGCCTTTCAATTGCTTGTTCAACGTCAGAAATCCACTGTGCTTGCCGGAGCAATTATTGTGTATCTGGCAGGGCGATTCAAAGTTGCGGATCAAGTCTTCGCGGGCCGGGCGATCGCCGGGAATTTGCGGACCACAGCGAAAATCGTCGTCGCCCAACGCAAGCGTTGCCAACCAGTCCTTCACCCGCGAGGTGTGAATCTCCGCCCCTTTGTGCGAGGCGCAAGCAAGCGCCAGATGCTCTGACGTCAGCCCAAAACGATCCGCCGCCCCGCTTTCGATCAGCGGCAGCGCCTGCAACATCTTGCAGGACGACCGCGGCAGAATCACCTCTTCGGGGTTTCCCCATGCGGCCAGAATCTCGCCGGATTGATCAACAATTACCGCATGACCCCGGTGACAGGATTCCAGAAAACCGCCACGGTGAATTTCAACTAAACTATGTGGATTGCGCATTGCTGCTCCCCATTAGGCCCGATTTATCCTCTGTTCAGCGGAAATCCGCAAAGGGGGCTGGAAATGAGGAAAATCTGCGTTAGACTATAGCGACAGGTATTCTTATAACGTCCCGAAAGTCCAGAGTTCGAAAATGAACCGTAAAGACGGCGAAAGAGGCAAGGCTCGTGAGTAGATTTATCAAAAGGTACATGATTGGCGGCACATTACTGTTGGCGCTTGCCACTCCACTGATGGCGCAGGACACAACCAGCCGGGTGGATGCCAAGACCGACTGGAGTATTTTTGTCGCCGACGATCCAACGGAATGCTGGGTCGTTTCCGCGCCCAAAAGCACGGTCAACACCCGCGATGGCAAAGTTGTCGCCGTGAACCGGGGTGACATCCTGATATTCGTCTCCTTTCGACCAGGCACCAATGTTGCGGGCGAATTGTCCTTTACCGGTGGCTATCCCTTCAAGGAGGGGACAACCGTTAACCTGAAAATCGGCAGCGCCTCTTATGAATTGTTTGTCGATGGCGAATGGGCCTGGCCCGCCTCCGAAGCAGAAGACGCGAAAATCACCACCTCGATGAAGCGTGGTGCGACGGCAATTGTGACCGCGCAATCTTCGCGCGGAACGCAGACCGAGGATTCTTTTTCGCTCCTTGGCTTTACCGCCGCGATGGAAGACGCCGAACGGCGTTGCCGCGGCAACTAAAGCACGACAGGTACCGCCTGCATGGGCGGTGGATTTGAGTGTTTTCAGAACAAAGACCCCCAAAGCCCTGCCCTTTGCAGAGCGCATACTTTGGTGTAAGGCCAGTCTTCTTTGTTGCCTGAAAGACATGACATGACGACCCGCACCGCCATAACCCCGGATTTATTGACCGTTCCGCGTAAAGATACGCAAGGGCTTCGCAATCTGATCGGCATGTCGCGTGATGAGTTGGCCGAGGCCCTGATCGCCATTGGGACACCGCAAAAACAGGCAAAGATGCGCGTCGGGCAAATCTGGCAGTGGATTTATCAGCGCGGCGTCAGCGATTTTGACGCCATGACCAACCTTGGCAAGGACTACCGCACGACGCTGGCAGAGCATTTTACGCTGCAACGACCAGAAATCGTCGTCCGTCAGATGTCCAGCGACGGCACCCGCAAATATCTGCTGAAAATCGCGGGCGGCCACGAGGTCGAGGTAGTTTATATCCCCGAAACGGATCGCGGGACTTTATGTATCTCCTCGCAGGTAGGCTGCACGCTGACCTGTTCGTTCTGTCATACCGGCACGCAAAAACTGGTGCGCAACCTGACCGCTGGCGAGATTGTTGCGCAAATTCTGGTCGCTCGCGACGATCTGGAGGACTGGGTAAAGCCCGGCGAAAGCACTGGCGCAAAGCCCCGGCTGTTGTCCAATATCGTGCTGATGGGCATGGGCGAGCCGTTATATAATTTCGAAAATGTTCGCGACGCGATGAAGATCGCGATGGACAACGAAGGGATCTCGCTGTCGCGCAGGCGTATCACCCTGTCGACCAGCGGCGTGGTGCCGGAAATTTTCCGAACCGGTGCCGAAATCGGCTGCCAGCTGGCGATTTCCTTTCACGCCACCGATGACGAAACCCGCAACAAACTGGTGCCGATCAACAAGCGCTGGAACATCGAAACCCTGCTGGAAGCCCTGCGGGCCTATCCCAAATTGTCCAATGCCGAACGGATCACATTCGAATATGTCATGCTGAAAGGCATAAACGACAGCGACGAGGACGCGCGGCGTCTGGTCAAGCTGATCGACGGCATTCCGGCCAAGATCAACCTCATTCCGTTTAACCCCTGGCCCGGCGCACCTTACGAGCGGTCCTCTAACAACCGGATCCACGCCTTTGCCGAGATTGTCTATCAGGCCGGCTATTCCTCACCGATCCGCAAACCGCGCGGCGAAGACATCATGGCAGCCTGTGGTCAGTTGAAGTCGGAAACCGAACGTGGCCGAAAAACCCGCGCTGAAATCGCAGCGGAAACGGCTGAAGGTTAACCCACCGTACTGTGCTGTAAGGCCTTGTTAAGGTTAAACCAGTAGAACTCGTTTCGCGAATTCGTATCAGGTTCAACTGCTTTGCGCACACCACGGTTAAACATACCGAGCAAGGCACTCAAGCCAGGAAAATATCCAGGATGATCGGGGCCAGCCCCCGTTTTGGCATTGTGAAGAACCGTCTCCGGCGGGCCCGCCACCCCTGATAACCAGCTAAACCCTGCCCGAACCCCTTCGTGCGGGGCATAGGCACGTTCGCTGTCACATTTTCTTAAAGACTGCTTGTGCCGCGATTTACAGGCATGATGTGCCAAAAATTCGTTACGTTGAAGGATGTTGGTGAAATGATGGCCGATCTGAGCGATCTTTTTTACGAATTGGTAGGCGATGCGATGCTTGCCGGCAAAAACAAGGACGCCCGGCATGGACACCTTCGAATTTGCCCGCCAACTGGCCCGGTTGAGCAAGCTTTCGGTCATCACAACCGATCTGGAGGATAACGAGACGATTCCGCTTGAAAAGGCTTCCCGCAACCGCGAGCTTGACCCCGACGCATTCACACCGCCTGCCGGCTACAAGCAGCGCTCAATTTTAGACGGATAAGCGCGGGCTAGCTGCCAAACACCTGGGTCCACCAGATCTTGCCATTGGGCTCCTGATGCCAGGCAATCCCCATGAACCGCGCGTCGGGATGCAGGATCACTTCGCGCGTGGCCTCTTCGGTCATCCAGGCGGCGAGAGTTTCGACATCGCTTTCAAAAGTCTCCGAAATATTCTCGCCCAGCATCTTTCCGGCATAACCGGTCCGCGCAACCCGGTCGATCGGTGAAGATCCGTCCGAACCAAAGTGCCAGGGCCGGTTCTGAACCGACATATCAAGCGAATGCGTCGCAGCTGCGGCATTCAATTCCGCCGACAATTCCACCGCTTGCAAGCCACTGGCCTGGCGCAGCGCATTGACCGAATCCAGTACCCGGAAAGGGATTTTACGCTTTTCAAACACGCCAATCCGGAAAACCCCTTTTCCCGGACCATTGGTCGATTGGGTCGTGCCGCAGGCACTCAGCGTGAAAGCCGAAAGCAGGATCACCAGAATTAGGCGTGTCATTTTTGTCATATCCGTAAATTTTGAACTCGCCCCCCTTCCTAGGGGTTTTGTCGAGACCTTTCAAACACTCCGCAAAATTTCTAAACAGGTAAACATCAGTTTGAATTGTAACTGAGGCTTTCGGGCCATAGCGATCCAAGGGCCTGGGACCAGGGACAAGGATTGGGATATGACCAGGTCACAAAAACACCCTTTGACCCGCCGCGCGTTTACCAAATCGCTTGCCTTGGGGACCGCCGCCGCTGCCATTCCAAGCGGTTTGCTGGCCGCGAGTGATATAATCGAGGAAGAGGAAATCAGCGCAAGCGTCAAGCGGAACATCTCGTCGTTCAACTCCAAAAGCTGGGAGCCCTATTTTTCAAACCTCAAAAACGCTGCGATTCTAGTGGATACCGCCTCGCGGGCGCTGCATTACTGGTCTGAAGACGGTGAAACCTACAAATTGTACCCCACAAGCGTCCCGATTTCCGAAGAATTGACACGTCTGGGCCGCACAAGAGTCACCCGCAAGAAAATCTGGACGGGATGGCGTCCAACCCCGGCGATGAAGAAACGAAATCCCGAATGGCCCGATTATGTTGGCCCTGGCGAGGACAATCCACTTGGAACGCTCGCATTGTATCTAAGTTGGAAATATTATCGCATCCACGGCACGAAACACACGCGCAAAATCGGTGGTCGTTCGTCAAATGGCTGCATTTGCCTTTACGACGAACACATCGCGGAACTGTTTGAAATCACCAAAATAGGTACACAGGTGTTGCTCATTTGACGACATTTCGCGAAACCTGTGGCTGTCCTTAATCAACAAGCATTGCATTTGCAAATCCAAGCTGGTTAAAAATGAGGACGAGGTACAGTCTTGGGTGCCTGTCGTTGGGTCTACTACCTTCACCCGCAATTCGGCAGGCAAATTTTTGGAGGATAACATGAAATCAATCGCTCTCGCAGCAGCGCTCTCGCTTGCAGCAACTTCAGCTTTCGCCGGCGGCGTGGTTGAGCCAGTAATGGAGCCCGTAGTGATGGAAGAAACAGCAGCTTCTTCTTCCGGTGGCGGCGTTCTGGTTCCACTGATCGTTCTGCTCGTCGTTTGGGCAGCTACACGTTAATCTGCTTAACTGCAGTCAAAGTTTCGAAAGGCAGCGGGCAACCGCTGCCTTTCATCGTTCAAGGGCAGCTATTCCCGCTGCAGCAGGGCCTGCAATCCTTCGCGATACGTCGGATATTTTAGCGCGACATCCAGCGCTTCCTTGATCCGGTTGTTACGCACGACTTTGGATTCACCATAAAAGCTACGCGCCATTGCTGACATTTCAGCGGATTCAAATGCCTCGGCCTTTGGCACCGGCAAGCCCAGCAATTCTGCCGCATAGGCAATCACATCCTGAGGCGGTGCTGCCAGATCGTCACAGACGTTGAATATCCCGGTAATCTCTGGCCGCGCGACAGAGGCACAAACCACCGTCGCAATATCCTCTACATGGATGCGGCTGAACACCTGTCCCGGCTTGACAATCCGCCGCGCACTCCCGGATTTCACCTTGGCAAACGGCCCCCGCCCCGGTCCATAAATCCCGGCAAGACGAAAGATCGCCAGCGGTAGACCGACCGCCTCTGCAAGACTGGTCCAACCCGCCTCGGCCTCTTGCCGCCACTGCCCCCTTTTGGTGGTGGGCTGCAAAGCAGACCCCTCATCCACCGCCGCGCCGCCGCGATCACCGTAAACCCCAGTCGTCGACAAATAACCGATCCAGCGAAACGACGCATGTTGCAAGGCCTCGCCGTAAGCGGCCAAAAACGGATCGCCCTCGGGCCCCGGTGCGGCTGAAACCAGCAAGTGATCTGCCGCGGCTATATCCGCCGTCAGATCATCACCGGGCCAGACCCGCATCTCCAGCCGCACCTCTTCCAGCGTGCGGGCTTTTTCAGGATCGCGCGTGGTTCCAATCACCCGCCAACCATCGGCGCGCAACCTCTGCGCAATCGCCAGCGCCGAATAGCCCATGCCAAACACCAAAAGGGTTCGCTCTGTCATCTTTGTTCTCCAAATACTCCCGCCGGAGGCTCCTACCCTTTGAGATGACGCAATCGCAAAACCGCCCAGCGGCCAGCATCCGCCAGAACCGCATCCGGCTCGGCCGACAGCTTTTCAGCAACCGGCAACAGCGCGACATCCCGGGAATTCCCAATCGCATAAGCGACGTTGCGCAAAAACCGATCACGCCCGATACGCTTGACCGGCGATTTGGAAAACAACGCCCGAAACGCTGCATCATCCAGTGCTGCCAACTCCGCCAATGGTTGATCCTTGATCCCATCACGCGGGTGATATCCAATCTCAGCCGCCTTTGCGGCAAACTTGTTCCACGGACAAACCGCCAGACAATCGTCGCAACCATAGATCCGATTGCCCAGCTTTTCGCGCAATTCCAGCGGCACCGGGCCTTTATGTTCAATCGTCAGATAGGAAATGCAGCGCCGCGCATCCAACTGATAAGCACTTGGGAAGGCATCCGTAGGACAGACATCCAGACAAGCGCGACACGACCCGCAATGATCAACCTCGGCCGCGTCCACCTCTAAGTCCAGCGTGGTAAAAATCGCCCCCAGAAAGAACCAACTTCCCAGATCGCGGGAAACCAGGTTGGTGTGCTTGCCCTGCCACCCCAACCCGGACGCCGCCGCCAGTGGTTTTTCCATTACCGGGGCGGTATCGACAAAAACCTTGATCTCGCCCGAACCGGCCCGATCCAACATCCAGCGCCCCAGCTTTTTCAGCCGTTTCTTGACGATGTCATGATAGTCACGATTAAGCGCATAGACCGAAATTCCACCGCGATCCGGCTGCTCCAGAACGGCCAGCGGATCAAAGTCCGGGCCGTAGTTTTCCGCCAGCATGATAACCGATTTCGCCTCGGGCCACAGTGCCGTCGGATCACCGCGCCAGCCCATCCTTTCCGCCATCCAGCCCATGTCGCCGTGACGACCCGTCTCTACGAATTCCGCCAGACGATCCGCCGCTTGCGGTATATCGCTGGGGCGGCAAATGCGCATGTCTGAAAACCCAACCGACAGCGCCTCGGCGCGTACGTCCTTGCGGGTCAGGCTCAAAAATCAAGGTCCGCGTAATGCGCAGGCTGCGGAAAGCCGGGGATTTGGTCTGCCAACAACGACCGAAACGCCGGGCGAGATTTGATCGTCGCGTACCAATCCTTGACCAAGGCCGAGCGGTCCCAATCCACGTCCGAGATATAATCAAGGCAACTCAAATGTGCTGCCGCGGCGAAATCCGCAAGGCTCAGGCGATTCCCCGCCAGCCAGCGCCGTTGTTCCAAAAGCCATGTCATGTAATCGAGGTGAAACTTGATCGCCTTGGCCCCGGCTTTGACATTACTGCTGTCAGGATAGCCCGCTTGAGTGATCTTTTTGTTTACTCGCTCATAAAGCAATTTTGACGTTACTTCGCGGTGAAAAGCATCGTCAAACCAGCCAACAAGCCGCCGCACTTCGGCACGTTCGGCGTAATCGTCAGGCATCAACGCGGGGTCCGGGCGAATTTCCTCCAGGTATTCGCAAATTGCATTGGAATCCGACAGTATCAGCCGGTCCTTGCGTAGCACCGGCACCCGTCCTCCGGGGCTCAACTGAATGAAATCCTTGCGTTTTTCCCAATAGCGTTCGTCGATCAGTTCGACTTCGATCTTCTTTTCAGCCAGCACAAGCCGCACTTTTCGGCAAAAGGGTGATAACGGTGCGTGGTAAAGTCGATACATGATTTGCCCGCTTAGCTGAGTGGTTCTGTCTACTTGCCCCTGCTGCCGGGCATTTTCAACCGGGATTTCCGTGCTACGCCTAATCCTTGGGTTTTGCCACACAATCCGCGCGGCCATCCACCGCTATCGTGCGCGCACCATCCATGATTTGCGCTGTGCGTTGGCGCAGGTTTTCTGTCGGGCTTGAAGCGGATCGCTGTTTGGGATTGGGCAAGACCGCCGCCAGACGACCTGCCTGGACCAGCGACAATTCACCTGCGGAGACACCAAAGTAATGTGGCCCCGCCGCTCCGACGCCAAAAACCCCTTCGTCAAACTCAGCGACGTTCAGATAAACCTCGATGATCCGGCGTTTTGACCAGAGAATTTCGATAAAAACCGTCATTTCCGCCTCCAGCGCCTTTCGCAACCAAGACCGCGCCGGCCAGAGAAAGACGTTTTTGGCCACCTGCTGCGTGATCGTAGAGGCCCCACGCAAACGACTGCCGCCCGAAGTGACAGCGTCACGGATTGCCTCCAGTTCAAACCCCCAATGAGCGCAGAACCCGGCGTCTTCGGCGGCTATCACCGCGCGAGGCAGGTGTTCGGACATGTCGTCCAGATCGACCCATTCACGTTTGATCTCACCGAGGCGCAAACGCTCTTTCACCATATAGAAGTTGGCCGGGGGATTCATGAAGGCGATCAGAAAGACCACCACCGCTTGAAAAGCCAGAAACCCCCAGAAAGCACGCCAAATGATGCGCAACAGGCTTTTGCCTCTGGACACCCAGAAACCGGGCTTTTTTACCCGTTTTTTCGACCTGCGAGCCGTTGGTTTTTTGCTTCGTTTCGCCACGTCGCCTGTTTACGCGAAATAGCGGGGATTGCAAAAAATCAATGCGAACAGGCAGACACCCGAACCTGACAATTGTAACCGCCATCCATGCAATAGCTCATCGCTTCGCTTTCCGCGATTTCAGCGCTGGCGTTCCAGCCAAATCCCCAGGCTCCATTGTCGGCCACCGCCATGGCACCACAGGTGTTGTAGAAGGTGCGGATTTCATAGCAATTCCCGCCGCAGCCATTTTGCGCCACGTTGATTGCATCATTTTCTGAATATTGCCCATAGGAATAGCCCCAGGCCCCATTCTGCCCGATGCCAACGGCACCCCAGCAATATTCATACCCGCATTGCCCCGCCGCCGCCTGAGTGGCGCCGAGCGCGAAAATGGCAGCCGCGCCCGCTAATGATCTGAACGTCATGATGATTTCTCCTGTCCGGTCCCACAACGGTGCAGGAGCGGACAGAATAAATCAAGCACTCTGCGATTCGTTGTCGGGCTTATCAGTCAAGGGATGCGTCAGGTGGACCAGCATTTCCTTGGGGCAGACTTGCAGGAAATTACCCCGCTCCTGATCCCAATTGCGCAGAATCTCATCCGCCTTTTGCGAGCGTGATTCCGCGGCATGTTCAGCGATCAACCCTTTGAGTTGCTGTTCCCAATGCGCCGACGCCAAGCCCTGCACAACCAGCGATTCCGCGTTGATCCGGTCTGCGGCCAGCTGTTCCGGGTCATAAACATAGGCCATGCCCCCGGTCATACCCGCACCAAAGTTGGTGCCAATCGGCCCCAGGATAACTGCAACACCGCCGGTCATATATTCACAACCGTTGGTCCCGCAGCCCTCCACGACAACATTTGCGCCGGAGTTTCGGACCGCAAAGCGTTCCCCCGCCCGGCCATTGGCAAACAACTTACCGGCCGTTGCACCATAAAGGACGGTATTGCCGATAATCGTGTTATCTGCCGCCACCAGCGGCGAAGACAGCGGTGGTCGCACAACAATTGTGCCCCCCGACAGGCCCTTGCCAACGTAGTCATTGGCATCGCCGGAAACCTCCAGCTTCAGACCGGGTGCTGCGAATGCGCCCAAGGATTGACCGGCAGAGCCCGACAGTTTCACCGTCAGATGGTCACTTTGCAGGTCATTGTTCATCCCAAAGCGTTGGACGATATGGCTCGACACCCTTGTTCCAATCGTCCGATGAGTGTTTTGCACTGCATAGGACAACTGCATCTTTTCGCCGTCCTTAAAGAACGGCTCCGCGTCCTTGACGATTTCAGCGTCCAGCGTATCAGGCACGATCTGACGCGGCTTGTCGCGGTTGTAAACGATGGAATGATCCTCATCGACGGCGATCAGCATCGGGTTCAGATCCAGATCGTCCAGATGCGCGGAACCCCGGCTCACCTGCGTCAGCAGATCGGCGCGGCCAATCACCTCGTCGAGCGAGCGCACCCCAAGCGAAGCGAGCACTTCGCGAACCTCTTGGGCGTAAAACGTGATCAGGTTGACCACCTTATCCGCCGTCCCGGTAAACTTGGCCCGCAGGCGTTCATCCTGCACACAGACGCCCACCGGACAGGTGTTCGACTGGCATTGCCGCACCATGATACAGCCCATCGCGATCAGCGCGGCGGTGCCGATACCGTATTCCTCGGCCCCCATCATCGCGGCCATCACGATGTCGCGCCCCGTGCGCAACCCGCCATCGGTGCGCAAAGTCACACGGTCGCGCAGCTTGTTCATTGCAAGCACCTGATGCGCCTCGGTCAGGCCCATTTCCCAGGGCAGGCCCGCATATTTGATCGAGGTTGCAGGAGAGGCCCCAGTGCCGCCATTATGCCCCGAAATCAGGATCACATCAGCCTTAGCCTTGGCCACACCGGCAGCAATTGTCCCCACACCGGACGAGGCGACAAGTTTAACTGTTACCTTAGCTTTGGGGTTTATCTGCTTGAGATCATAGATTAATTGCGCCAAGTCCTCGATCGAGTAAATGTCGTGATGCGGCGGCGGGGAGATCAGCGTCACGCCCTTGGTCGAATGCCGCAAGCGTGCAATCAGTTCCGTCACTTTGATGCCCGGCAACTGCCCACCTTCGCCGGGCTTGGCACCTTGGGCGACCTTGATTTCCAGCTCTTCACAGTGGTTCAGATATTCCGCCGTCACACCAAAACGGCCAGACGCCACCTGCTTGATCTTGGCGCTTGGATTGTCGCCGTTTGGCTCGGGTGTGAAATGCGCGGGGTCTTCGCCGCCCTCCCCGGAATCCGATTTCGCACCGATACGGTTCATCGCGACGTTGAGGGTTTTATGCGCCTCGGGCGACAAAGCGCCAAGGCTCATCCCCGGGGTGACAAAGCGTTTGCGGATCGAGGTGATGCTTTCCACCTCTTCCAGCGGGATCGGTTTTGCCTTTGGGGCAAAGTCCAGCAAGTCGCGAAGATGGATCGGCGGATTGGCCCGCATTTTTGCGGAATATTGCTTCCATAGATCGTAGGACGCACGATCACAGGCCGATTGCAACAGGTGCATATTCTGCGCCTGCCAGGCATGAGTTTCGCCCGATTTCCGCGCCTTGTAGATGCCGCCAATCGGCAACACATCCGCACCACCGCGCCAGCCTTTGGCGTGAACCGCCTCCAGTTTACGCTGAATGCCCGCGGTCCCGATCCCGGAAATCCGGCTCTGCATGCCCGGGAAATACTCCGCAACCATGGAGCGCGAAAGCCCAACAGCCTCAAAATTCAAACCACCGCGATAGGACGAGATCACCGAGATGCCCATTTTGGACATGATTTTCAGCAAACCCTGATTGATCGCCTCGTTGTAGCGACCGACAACCACGTCAAGCGGGCCATCCAGCAAGCCCCGGTCCACCCGATCCGCCAGCGAATCCTGCGCGAGGTAAGCGTTGACCGTGGTTGCACCGGCCCCGATCAAAACGGCAAAGTAATGCGGATCAATACATTCCGCTGAGCGTACGTTCAGCGAACAGAATGTCCTCAGTCCTTTGCGCGTCAGCCAAGAATGAACCGCAGAGGTCGCCAATATCATCGGCATACCGATCCGGTCTTCGTTCTGGTCGGTATCACTCAGGATCAGATGCTGCGCACCGGCGCGTACGGCATCTTCGGCCTCGGCACGCAGGCGATCAAGGGCGACACGCAACGCCGAGTCGCCACCTGAACGCGGGAACGTCCCCGACAGCGTCACAACCGAATCACCGAAGTGGCGCACCATCGCTTCAAAACCGGCGTTCGAGACAAAGGGGCTTTCCAAAATCAGGATTTCCGTTTGTTCCGAGCTTTCATCAAGCACGTTGCGCAGGTTGCCAAAGCGGGTCTTCAGGCTCATCACCCGGAATTCGCGCAGGCTGTCAATCGGCGGGTTGGTGACTTGCGAAAAGTTCTGCCGAAAGAAATGCGACAGTGGGCGATATTGGTCCGACAACACCGCCGAGGGCGTGTCGTCGCCCATCGAGGCAATCGCCTCTTTGCCGTCCTCGGCCATGGGGTGCAGGATTTGTTCCAGCTCCTCCAGCGAATATCCCGCAGCAATCTGACGTTTACGCAGCTCAGCGCCGCTGAATTGGGTCGATTGGGTCAGCGCCCCTTCTTCGGCTTCGATGTCGATGATCTTTTCGACCCAATCACTATAGGGACGCGAGGCGGCAAGCTTGTCCTTGATCTCTTCGTCGCGGAACATGCGACCTTCGGCCATGTCCACGGCCAGCATTTGCCCCGGACCAAGTGCGCCTTTTTCAACCACGGTCGTCTCGTCAATCGGGACCATGCCCGCTTCGGAGCCTGCAATAACCAGCCCGTCGCCAGTGACCACGTAACGCATGGGACGCAGACCGTTGCGATCAAGACCCGCACAAACCCAGCGCCCATCGGTCATCGCAAGGGCGGCCGGACCATCCCAGGGTTCCATGACCGAGTTGCAATAGGCGTACATATCAATCCACGCCTGTTTCATCTCGACAGTCGTGTTGGACCAACTTTCCGGCACCATCATTGTTTTTGCCATCGGCGCATTGCGCCCGGCACGGACCATCACCTCAAACACCGCATCAAGCGCGGCACTATCGCTGGAGCCCTGGGCGACAATCGGTTTGATGTCTTCCGCATGGTCGCCAAAAGCCCGGCTGGCCATCCGAATCTCGTGGCTTTTCATCCAGTTAAGGTTGCCTTTTAATGTGTTTATCTCACCGTTATGCGCGAGCATCCGGAACGGTTGCGCCAACCACCATTGCGGGAAGGTGTTGGTCGAATATCGCTGGTGATAGATCGCGAAGGCGCTTTCAAAGCGGTCATCCAGCAAGTCGGGATAAAAGACCGCGACTTGTTCGGCCAGCATCATACCCTTGTAGATGATCGATCGACAGGACAGCGAGGCGATGTAAAGCGACGGCACCTGTGCCGCAGCGGCGGCCTTTTCGATCCGGCGGCGGATGACGTAGAGTTCGCGTTCAAACGTTTCCTCATCCACACCTTTGGAGTTGGAAATCAGGATCTGTTCAATCTCGGGCCGGGTGGCATTGGCCTTTTCGCCAAGGCAGGTCACATCAACCGGCACATGCCGCCAGCCGTAGATGTAATAGCCCATACGCAGCACTTCGGATTCAACAATCGTTCGACAGGTTTCCTGCGCACCAAAATCAGTACGCGGCAGGAACACCTGACCCACGGCCAGCAATTCATCTTTGTGTGGCTCATGGCCCGTGCGTTTGATCTGGTCGTAAAAGAACGGGACTGGGATTTGCACATGGATGCCCGCGCCATCGCCGGTCTTGCCATCGGCGTCGACAGCACCCCGGTGCCAGACGGCTTTCAGCGCGTTGATCCCGTTTTCCACGACTTTCCGACTGGCTTTGCCGTCGATGGACACCACAAGGCCCACACCGCAGGAGGCATGTTCGTCTTCGGCGCGGTAAAGTCCGTTTTCGGCCAGTGCTGCGCGTTTGGCTTCCTCGGCGGCGACCCAGTTTGCATCGTATTTTGTCATTTTTCGCTCCCTTGGCGAAGGCGGGTCAGGAACCCTGCCCTAAATTCATTCAGCGGCGATAGAGGCCGTGGCGTTGAGGTCTTGCAGGATCGAATCCGCCGCCCCACGCCCATCGGCGATGGCCCAGACAACCAAAGACGCCCCACGCACGATGTCCCCGACCGCATAAACGCCGTCCATTTCCGTGCGATGGGTCAGGAAGTCTGACTTGATTGTGCCCCAGCGAGTGACGGCCAACTCCGGTTGATCCCAAAGCGTCGGCAAGTCTTCCGGCTCGAAACCAAGCGCCTTGATGACCAGATCGGCCTCCTCGACGTAGTCAGCACCTTCGATTTCTTCGGGGCTTTGACGACCCGTGGCATCGGGCGCACCAAGGCGCATCTTTTGCACCATCACGCCGTTGACCTGATCGTCGCCGGTGAAACCCTTGGGCGCTGATAGCCAGACGAACTCCACACCTTCTTCTTCGGCGTTTTGCGTTTCACGCACCGATCCCGGCATATTCGCGCGGTCCCGACGGTAGAGGCATTTGACCGAAGTTGCGCCTTGTCGAACGGCGGTACGCACGCAGTCCATGGCCGTATCGCCGCCACCGATGACGACAACTTTCTTGCCCTCAGCCGACAATTCACCGGAATCAATCTCGGGCACTTTATCGCCGAAATTCAACCGGTTAGATGCGGTAAGGTAATCTATCGCTTTAACAATGCCGTTGAGGCCCGCACCCGGTCCGCCAAGGTCGCGGGATTTGTAAACACCTGTCGCAATCAGGACGGCATGATGGGTCGATTTCAGCTCGGCAAAAGTGATGTCCGAACCAACATTGCAGTTCAGATGAAAGGCCACACCGCCATCTTCAAGCTGTTTGATCCGGCGCATCACGACGTCTTTTTCCAGCTTGAACCCCGGAATGCCGTAGGTGAGCAAACCGCCCGCGCGGTCATATCGGTCATAAACGCTGACCTGAATGCCTTGACGACGCAGCACGTCAGCGGCGGCCAAGCCACCCGGACCAGCGCCGATAATCGCGACTTTTTCGGTGCGTTCGGCAAACGGTGTGATCGGCTTGACCCACCCCTGATCCCAGGCGGTATCGGTGATGTATTTCTCGATCGAGCCAATCGTCACCGTCCCGTGCCCCGATTTTTCGATCACGCAATTGCCTTCGCACAGACGGTCCTGCGGACAGATGCGGCCGCAAATCTCGGGGAAGGTGTTGGTGGCTTGCGACAGCTCATACGCCTCCTCGAGCCGATCTTCAGCGGTGAGGCGCAGCCAGTCGGGGATGTTGTTATGCAACGGACAATGCGTCTGGCAATAGGGCACGCCGCATTGCGAACAACGGCTCGCCTGTTCTTCGGCCTTGGCTTTGGCGTATTCGGCGTAGATTTCCTGATAGTCGCGGTTGCGCGCATCGGCATCCCGTTTGGAGGGCATGTCGCGGGAGACGTCTACGAACTTCAACATTTTCTGATCGGCCATCGAACCTGCCTTCTTGCATTAGGAAATGTCGTGATAGCTTATGAATTCGACAGATTAAAGTAAACAATGCTGTCCTATTAATAGAAAATTGCGTACCGGTGCAAAAATTTTGTGCCGCAATCCCACAATTTAGGACAGCATAAGTTACCTAACAACGCCGTATCCCTTTTGAATCAGGCCGTTTACCTTCGCAAAAATCGAATCACGGAGGGCCGAATGAGCCTGTTTCACCTCTTTCTTCTGGCAATAATCCAAGGCTTGACAGAGTTTTTACCGGTTTCCTCCTCCGGCCACCTTATTTTGCTGCCCGGCCTCACCGGGATGCAGGATCAGGGGCAGATGCTGGATGTTGCTGTGCATGTCGGTACACTTTTCGCGGTAATCGCGTTCTTTTGGACGGAATCCAAGGCAGCCTTTCGCGGATTGGCGCATCTGGTTACCGGTCGCAGATCGACGGACGAGGCACGCCTTGCTGCCCTTTTGATCCTTGCGACAATCCCGGTGATGATCCTGGGCCTTGTGCTGGCATTGAGCGGGCTTGATGACAAGATGCGAAACATAACGGTGATCGGCTGGACGATGCTGATCTTTGGACTGGTGCTTTATTGGGCCGATCAAAAGGCCCCGACAACTCGAGTGCAAAAGGATTGGAACCTGCGCGACGCAATTGTCATGGGGTTGTGGCAGGCCATCGCCCTGATCCCCGGCACGTCCCGCTCCGGCGCGACAATCACCGGCGCGCGGTTGCTTGGCTACACTCGTGAGGACGCCGCGAGGGTTGCGATGTTGATGAGTATTCCGACCATCATCGCATCGGGCGGGTTTCAGGCGCTAAAACTGGTTGGCGAGGCTGATCTGGCCGGCGCCAAAGACGGCGCCATCGCTGCCGTCATGGCCTTTATCGCCGCCCTTTTGGCGCTGTCACTGATGATGCGATTGCTAAAATCCGTCAGCTACACGCCCTACGTGATCTACCGCGTCATCCTTGGGCTGATCCTTTTGGCAATCGCTTATACCTAAGCCTTCAAATTCGCCGCTGATTCCTTGATCGCGTCAAACTGACCGCTATCACGGTGGCAATAGAGGTAGCTTTCCAGAATCGCTTCCATAGGCGTTGGCTCGATCCCGAGGTCAGAGAGCTTTTTGGCATCCTCGGACACCACATTGTCATGGGCCAAAAGGCGCACCTGATCGCGGGTCAGGATGCTTGGCGCCAGACGACCCGAACTGATGGAGATCATGTCAAAAACCCAAGCCTGAATGCGGGCGATGAAAAACGGGATATTCACGATCATCCGGCGACGACGCACAACCCGCAGCATACCACGCATCAGGTTGCGGAAAGACCGCGCGACCGGCCCACCGATTTCGTAAACGCCAGCCTCGGCTTTACCTTCGGCGGCCATCACGGCAGCTTGGGCGACATCATCCACATAGACCGGCTGAAACATGGTTTCAGCACCCACAACCGGCAGAACCAGCGTGAACTTGGCCATCGTTGCAAAGCGGTTAAAGAAATCGTCTTCCGGCCCGAAAATGATCGAAGGCCTGAGGATCGTTGCATCGGGGAAATGCGCCACAACCGCCGCTTCGCCTTCGCCTTTGGTGCGCGCGTAATTGCTGTCGCTGTTAATGTCAGCACTTAGCGCCGAGACATGTACCAGCTTTTCAACGCCCGCCTCGGCAGACAGACGCGCGATGCGTTCGGCACCATCTGATTGCACCGAATTGAACTTCTGGCGGCTGTCTTCTTGCAGGATACCGATGCAATTGACGACAGCCGAGGCACCGACGATTGCCGCCTTGGTGGAGGCCTCATCCCGGATATTTGCCAAAATCGGCTCCACCTGACCGACCGTGCCGTAGGTGCGCACAAAAAGTGCCTCGTTCGGGCGACGTACGGCGACACGAACCCGCCAGCCGTTTTGCGCCAGTCGCCGCACGATATAGCGTCCGACAAAGCCGGACCCCCCGAATACGGTTGCGATTTTACCATTGGCGGACATGGGCTTTCTCCGAAACAGATTGCTTGGCTAGCATTTAAAGCCCTTGAGCCTTGGGAACAAGTTTCAAATAACCACAAATGCCACGCGAAGGCCCGTTGACAGCCCTGCGCCCGGCTTATACATCAGCCGCCACGAACGACACCTGCCCAGGTGGCGGAATTGGTAGACGCGCTAGCTTCAGGTGCTAGTATCTGTATGGATGTGGAGGTTCGAGTCCTCTCCTGGGCACCATCTCTTCCACGTAAAAGGAAGGGAAACCGTGGCAAATCACCTTTACAAGAACGACCTCCCCGATGGCTTGGACCTCGGGTCTGTTGTTGCGATTGACTGCGAAACGATGGGGCTGAACCCGCATCGCGACCGGCTTTGCGTCGTGCAGATGTCTGGCGGGGACGGCGATGCGCATATCGTGCAAATCACCAAGGACCAGACCGAGGCGCCTAATCTTTGTGCCATGCTGGAAAACCCGGATGTACTAAAGCTGTTCCACTTCGGGCGTTTTGATATTGCAGCGCTGTTCAACCGCTTTGGCGCAACAACCCAGCCGGTTTATTGCACCAAGATCGCCTCGAAACTTGTGCGGACTTATACGGACCGGCATGGGCTGAAAAACCTGATGCAGGAGTTGTTGAAAAAGGACATCTCCAAGCATCAGCAAAGCTCGGACTGGGGGGCGGCAAAGCTGACAAAAGCGCAGTTGGATTATGCGGCGTCGGATGTCTTGTATCTGCACAAGCTCAAGAAGATCCTCGACGAACGGCTGGCGCGTGAAAGCCGCACAGAGATCGCGCAGGCTTGTTTTGACTTTTTGCCGACGCGAGCGAAACTGGACCTTGGTGGTTGGCCCGAAATTGACATATTTGCCCATTAGACACGGGCCATGACCGAGGTGGGACAAATCGACAACGCAACCGAAACCGGACAGCGCGTTATTCGGCGCGAGGCCGAAGCATTAGCGATGCTGGCGGAAAGCCTTGGTGCGTCTTTCGAAGACGCTTGCCGGACGCTTTTGGCCGCCAAGGGCCGGGTGATCATCTCGGGCATGGGAAAATCAGGGCATGTCGCGCGAAAAATCGCTGCGACCTTTGCCTCGACCGGCACGCCCGCACATTTTGTGCATCCGGCCGAGGCAAGCCACGGCGATCTGGGAATGATGGCGCAGGGTGACGTTGCGCTTGTGCTGTCCAATTCCGGGGAAACGCCGGAACTGGCCGACCTCATCGCCTATACGCGACGGTTTCAGATCCCTTTGATCGGGGTCGCCGGGCGGGCCGATAGCACCCTGTTGAAACAAGCTGACATCGCCCTTTTGCTGCCCGATGCACCCGAGGCTTGCGAAACCGGGATCGTGCCGACGACCTCCACGACAATGACACTTGCCTTGGGGGATGCGCTTGCGATTGCCCTCATGGAACATCGGCAGTTCACCCCGGAAAACTTCCGCGAATTTCACCCTGGCGGCAAGCTGGGTGCGCGTCTGGCCAAGGTTGGCGATTTGATGCACCACGGGGCGGAGTTACCGCTGGTGGAGGCGGATACCATGATGGGGGAAACCCTGCTGGTGATCAGTCAAAAAGGTTTCGGCGTTGCGGGGATTGTCAGTAACGGCACCTTGGTTGGCGTGATTACCGATGGTGACCTTCGCCGCCACCTCGATGGGCTGATGGAACATACCGCCGCCGAAGTGATGACCAAAAACCCGCAGACGGTCGCCCCTGGCATCCTTGCCGAGGAGGCGCTGGCGATCATGAATGCCCGCAAGATCACGACCCTGTTTGTCGAAGAAGGCGACAAGGTGATTGGTATCCTCCATATCCACGATTGCCTGCGTGCGGGTATCGGCTGATGGCACGATACGGACAGGGATATTCTCGCGCGGTTTCCTGGGCAAAAATTGTCCTGCCGATGGCGGCAATTGCGATCCTGTCGTCGCTGTTCCTGTTTTCAAAGTCCTATGACCCCAGCCAGAACGTCTTGCTTGGCAATAAGGATGTCGCGGAATTTGCCGCCACCGAACGGATCACCGCCCCTCGCTTTGCCGGGATGACGCCGGGCGGGGTTACGATCCAGATCGCCGCACGCGAAGGCAAACCCCGTGCCGAAGGTGGCCCGGCCTTTGACGCGGTGGACCTCAATGCGCATATCGAAGCGCCCGACGGCACGGTCATCGACCTCAAGGCAAAATGCGGCGCGGTCGACAGCCTGGCGCAGCAGGCGGAATTGTCGAATGGAATCACCATCGCCTCGTCGCATGGTTTCGTGGCAGAGACCTTTGGCATGACCTTTGCGCTCGATCGTTTACATATCCTTTCGCAGGGGGCGGTTACTGCGAAAGGTCCACTTGGGATTCTAAACGCCGGAGGAATGGAATACGGATCGGCAACCGATCAGGGCGATACGTCGCTTCTTGTTTTCAACGGCGGTGTTAAACTGGTATATACGCCGTAACTTATTCTGGATGCCTACCTGATGCTTAAACCCATTCAACTGCTTATCGTTTTCGCCCTTTGGGTTCCGTTTACGGGGGCGTCGCTTGCACAGACGACCGAGGTTTCATTTGGCAAGAACGGCCATGACACCTCGCAACCCGTCGAGATCGTGGCAGATAGTTTTTCGATCAGCCAGAACCGCGGAAATGCCGAATTCACCGGCAACGTTGTCGTCGGTCAGGGTGACATGCGGTTGTCGGCGGACCTGATCAAAGTCGTCTACGAAGTCGTCGACGGTCAGCAAACCGGACGGATCGAAAACATGCTGGCCAGAGGTAAGGTAACGCTGGTTGCTGGCGAACAGGCCGCCGAGGCGGACGAGGCGGTTTATAACGTCGATCGCGGCAATATCGTGATGTCTGGCAATGTTCTTTTCACCCAGGGACAAAACGCATTATCCGGCGGCAAGATGACTATCAATCTTGCCGATGGCGCAGCCCGGTTTGAGGGCCGCGTACGGACGATTTTCCAGACCGGCGGATCGCAATGAGCAACCTGGAATTCGCCGAAGGGTCTGGTGGCCTGCGGGTTCAGCATCTTGGCAAAAGCTACAAGCGACGGCGCGTTATTCACGACGTCTCGATGGAGCTGCGCCGCGGCGAAGTTGTCGCCCTTTTGGGGCCGAACGGGGCCGGTAAAACCACCTGTTTTTATGCCATCGCCGGGCTGGTCACACCTGAGGCCGGACATGTTTACGTTGACGGGCGGGATGTAACGCTTTTGCCGATGTATCGACGGGCAAGACTTGGCATAGGCTACCTCCCGCAGGAGGCCTCGATCTTTCGCGGCCTGTCGGTTGAAGACAACATCATGGCGATCCTGGAACATTGGGTGAGCGGCCGCAAAAAGCGGCAGGAACGGCTGGAAGAACTGCTTGGCGAATTTTCCGTCGAACATCTGCGCCGTGCATCCGCGATGTCGCTGTCAGGTGGGGAACGCCGACGTGTGGAAATCGCCCGTTGTCTGGCCAGTGACCCCAAATATGTCTTGCTGGACGAGCCTTTTGCAGGGGTTGACCCTATTGCCGTGGCCGACATCCGCGCCCTTGTGGCCCAGCTAAAGAACCGTGGGATCGGAGTTTTGATCACGGATCACAACGTCCGCGAAACCCTTGGTATTGTGGATCGGGCCTATATTTTGCATGACGGCCACGTCCTGATGAGTGGTACCGCCGAAGAGGTCGTGAACGATGAAAACGTGCGCCGCGTCTATCTGGGGCAGAACTTTCGCATTCAGTAAATCCTGATGGCATTGCGCCCCGAAATCCAGCTCAGGCAAAACCAGCGGCTTGCCCTGACGCCGGGGTTGCGACAGTCGCTGAATATCCTGCAATTGCCCGCCGCCGTTCTGGCCGATCATGTGGTCGCCGAAGTCGCGGAAAATCCGTTTCTGGAGTACAAGGAACCCTTTTATCAGGGTGCCGTTGTAGACCATCAGATCGCCCTTGAAACCATCGCCGCGACCCCGACCCTGTCACAGCATCTCGTCGCGCAGCTTGGGTTGATGAAGGCCCCGGCGGCGGAAGTTGAAATCGCGCAATATCTGGCCTGGAACCTGACCGATGACGGTTTTCTTGCGGACGATCCCTGGACCATTTCCGAGGATCTTGAACAACCGCAAAACCTGGTTCATGCGGCAGCAAAGCTGCTGCAATCCTGCGACCCGGTTGGCATCGGTGCCTATGGGTTAAAACACTCTTTGGACCTGCAACTGGCGGCCCTGAAAATCAACCCGGAACGGCGCAAACTAATCCTGAACAATCTGGCTGCTTTGACCCAACGGGACGATGCGTCATTGGCGCGTGATCTGGCGGTTTCAACCGGTGAAATTCGCGACTGCCGTGCGGTGTTGAAATCCCTGACGCCCAGACCTGCCGAACGCTTCGCCGCTTCGCCCATCGAAGTGCAGATCCCCGACATGAAGGTAACGGTTCTGCCGGGATCGGAGCTGTTGGTGGAGCCGGTTGATCGGGCAGTACCACAGCTTGATCTGGACCAACGGCTTTTCAAATCGACGACCAGCGGTGGTCACGAAAGCAGCGAAACACTGGAAAATCAGTACCAAAGCGCTCAACAATTGATTCGCGCGATTGTTTCTAGAACAAAGACAATTCTGCGTATTGGGGAAAGACTGGCGCTGGATCAGGCACGCTTCTTTCTCGATGGTCCCTCGGCGCTAAGACCGATGACCCAGGTGGAAATGGCGGCAAATCTGGATATTCATCCCTCCACGTTGTCCCGGGCCATCGCTCATAAGTCGCTAATTTGCAGCCACGGTGCCTTTCCGCTGCGGATGTTTTTCTCGACTGCCCTGCCGCAGGGAAACGACGAGGTTTCCGCCTTTGTCGTCCAGCAGCAAATCGCCGGCATGATACGCGGCGAAAAACCGCCCGGAAGCCTGTCGGATTCACAAATTGCGACACTTCTGGGCGAAACCGGAGTTGACATCGCACGTCGGACTGTAGCCAAATACAGGCAATGCCTGAACATACCGTCTTCCATAGATCGACGCAGGTCAAAGTCCAAACTTTGACAACGGCGACGGGCAAACTGACTTTTGGATCATATTGCCCAAGGCCAGGTTTTTCTGTGCATTTTCAGCCCGTTACTAGGGCCAATTCCCAACAAAGAAGGAGATAAAATGCGTTACCAGGTGAGCGGGATTCATATCGACATCGGCGATTCTCTGAAAACTCATGTCGAGCAGGAATTAGGCGAAGTTGTCCGCAAATACGCCGAAAGGCCTACAGCTGCGACGATCATTTTTTCCAAGGATTCCACCGAATTTGTTTGCGAGGCAACCGTCCATTTATCCACCGGCCTGACAACCCAGGCCAAGGCACATGCATTTGAAATCTACGAGTGTTTTGAGAAATGTGCCGACAAAATCGAAAAGCAGATGCGGCGCTATAAACGCCGGCTTAAGGACCATCACAAAGATCGTGCTTCTCCGGTTGAATCTTTGCCCGCAGCAGCCTATATCCTCGCCGCATCGGAAACGGATTCGGAAGAATCCGAGCCCGAAACGCTACAGCCGATTATCGTGGCAGAGATGCAGACCAAGATTAAATCTCTTTCTGTTGGCGAAGCGGTGATGCAGATGGAACTCGATGGTGCTCCGGTACTTGTGTTCAAAAATGAGAGAAACAACGGGCTGAACGTGGTATACCGTCGGGACGACGGAAATATTGGCTGGATCGAACCCAGCTAACCACCCTAGGCCTTACGGGCAACAGGCGGGCGGAACAATCGCCCGCCAGAAACAAAGAGAGCAACGACATGGAACTGTCGGATATCCTCACTCCCGAGGCCGTGAAATCTGTTTCCAATTCGCTGAGCAAAAAGCGTTTGCTTCAGGAAATGGCTGAAAAAGCCGGTGATGTGTATGGAATCGACGCTGAGCAGGCTTTTTCCGCTTTGCAGGAACGTGAGGCACTTGGGCCGACCGGTGTAGGCGACGGCGTTGCCATTCCTCATGCAAGGCTTGAAGGGCTTGATCGTGTGATCGGCGTTTTTCGACGGTTGGAAAAGCCGGTTGATTACGACGCGGTGGACCGTCAGCCCGTCGATCTGGTATTTGCGCTGTTTGCACCGGTCAATTCCGGAGTTGAGCACCTGAAAGCGCTGGCGCTGATTTCGCGTCTGCTGCGCGATGCCGCCAATCGCTCCAAGCTGCGCTCCAACGAAGATGCAAGCACGCTTTACGCAATCCTGACCGAGGTTGCGGCACACCGCGCTGCCTGACCTTTAGCTTAACGCCAGTTTCCAAAACCAAACTGCTGATAATCCCGCTGGTAAGCATCCCGCGCCAATGCCTCCAGGCGTTGATCGTAGATCTCTGCCAGCGAAATGCCGGTCGCAGGCGCAGTTGGCACAGCCGGGCAGGGCCTGCCGATTTGCGCCGACAACAGCGCCAGACCAGACGCAACCTCCGCCTCGCGAAAGATCAGCGCTGGAATCTGGATCGCGGCTGCAGCTTCCAGAATGGCGGACTGGCTTGCCCAGACCGGCGCAATCCGAAGACCGGTTTGCTGCGCTAGACTGGCTTTGATGAACTTCAAAAACTCGATGAAGGCTTTCTTGTGTGCGGCTTTGGTCCAATCCGGGTCGTCTGGCCCTTTGGGCACCGGTATCGGAAATTTTTGCAGGATCAGTTTACGCTGATCGGCAAAGCCCGGCGCGCTATTGCTCAGGATATGCGAACAAAAGGCCTGATGCGCACGCTCCAAAGGATGTCGCACAACGCTGAAGGCCTGAAATCCGGGGTTTTCATCGCGCCATGTCCGCAGGGTTTTCTGGTTGAACCCGGTCTTGAGATCACCGGTCGAAGTGCCATCTAGGGCCGCCATCCAGTCAACAACCTCCGCCACTGGTCCACCCGCGACCGGCAGAAACAGCAACGGTGATTGCGCCCCAGCCACAAATCCCGGTACACCGGCACCCCGGCGTGGCTCGAAATTCGGGGTGCGATTGAGGTTCAGAAAATCGACGCTCTTAAGGCATTCCTGCATCTCGTCAAAGTTTGAAACCTTGTCCTCCAAAGAGGCAGGGTTCTGTTTTTTCAGCTTTTTATCAATATGTTGCGCTTGAGAGGTTGAGCCCAGGTAACGCGCCAGACCATTCAGGACATCCAGCGAATGAATATCATCATAACTGATATAAAACGCTGTTTGACCGCTGCTTTGCAGAGCGCTTAGCAGCAACAACTGAAAATTCTGCGTCGCCTCCAGATGCGCCAGAAACTCCGCATGATCATAATCGATCTTTGCGGTTTTCTGATGTTTGAGGTTGGTCAGACGCCACTGACCGGTGGCCCCGGCGATCTTGCGGGACACGTAACTATCCAACGGATTGCGTGTCAGGATCACCTTGCCGCAAGTCGGATCGTCCAAGGCAGCCTTTAGGATACGCGGGTCGTGGTCGTTGAAAAACCGAAACCCCGGCGTCACATCTGGATCAGCCGCAATAATCGCCTCGATCATCTGCAAGGGATCGTCGTCGCGATCGGCCAGGGTCATGCTCAAAAGCGCTTCTTTCTTTGCCCCGCCAATAAAATGCGGATTGAACAATTCGCCGTAGCCTTGCAGGTCGGAAAATTGATTGATGTTTTCTTCGAGAAAGTTTGACCCGGTCCGCATTTCAGCGAATACGGTGAAATATCGAAACCGTTTCTGGGACATCAGCGCACGATATAAGGCCGCGTGGCGGTTGATTGACCGCTGGGCCGATCACCCAAGGGAAAATCACCGACGGAATGCGGGTTCATACCCTCGTTTTTCAGTTTTTGTACGAATTTGCCAAAGCCCGTCAGATCCGCCATTTTCGGCACCTCGGTCAGTTTACGCGCCGCACCGGGGTCCAGCCCGTCCAGCACATATTGCAGGATCGGCATAGGGTCTTCGACAAATTCCGCCAGATTCCAAACCTTGTAGGTCGCGCGGGTCCGTGGGGATTGCAAAGCCTCCACATGTGCTGCCTCAATCGACTGATACCGGGCCGCGATCCGACGCACGCGTTCAAAATCAAGCTTGGAATGAAACAAGGGGATCGCCCAGGCACCGGTTACGACAAAGATGCTGGCGTTTTTATCTGCCGCCAGAAAACGCGTGATCCGTTGCTGATCCGCAGGACCAAACAAAAAGCTCTGATGCTCGCCCTGGGTATTCCAGATCAGGTTTTCCAGAAATGCTTCGGGGTTGTAATCCCGCAGCCGGGCGGAATTTGACATGCAGCCGTTGAAAACCTCAGCCCGGCCAGAATAGACAACCTTGGACTTGTGGTACAAATGGCCATGCACCCGCGTACCGGTGCGTTTTTCAAGCCAGTTTTCGAAATTTCCAAAGATGTCCGCAAAACCCTCAAAGACCGAATAGGGCGCACAGGTTTTTTGTAGCACCCAAAGGTCGTGAGTCGGAAATCGGCTTTGCATCCGCAGACCGGCCCGACCACGGGTGCGTTGCTCCGAGGCGCGGGCGAAGATCTTGTCGATTTTGCGTGGGTTCGGCTCGCCGCCCGGCTTACGCTTGGGATCAGGTAAAAGGAAATGCCGGTAAAGACCGTCGGCACGCGGCCAGATCTTGCGGGCAACAAAGCAATCCGAACGCTTCAACAGTTGCAGATGATCGTCGTAGTAAACATGCGGTTTACCCTGATGATCAAACCGTGAAAGGGTCAGCGACCGGCTTTCAATCGTAACCGCGTGTTTCCGCACCAGGGTCTGAAAATACGCCTCGTCAGGGATCCAGACTTTGGAGAAATAGCGGTCGTATTCCGGCCGCTTCGGATCACTCAGGATCGAAGCCAGAGTTGCCTTTGTCAGGCACCACCATTGCGAGCCCAGATGGGGTTCAATCCCCTTGGGTATGCGTCGGGAATAACCAAGACGCCGTTGCAAGCGCACATAGGCATCAAAGACACGCCGCCGCTTTTTCCACGAAAACGGAAAGCGCAACGTGAACCGTTCCAGATCCAGACCACCAACAGTCCAGGTCACTTCTTCGGTGGTGACGCTTTCGATGAAATCTGTGGCCGGATACCGCGACAGATAATCTTCCAGCTCTGCGACTGGGCGCAAGGGAAGGCAGGAACCAGAGGCAAGGAACACATTGCTGACGTCAGAAAAATCTCGCAGCAAGGTTTCGGCTGCATCAATAGTCGCTGCAACGATGGAGAATTTACCCCAGTCGCACGCCCGGCGTTCTGTGAAACGGATGTTGGAAAATTGCGCCAGTTCCGCCTGCATGTCGGCATAGTCTTCGTCGTTTGCCCGTGCATCGACGTGGATCACCACCGGCTTGTCGTTTTGCGCCCAGCTACCCGCCACTTGCGCGGCGCGGTGCAAATCCTGATGGGCCAAAAGGATGAATCCTACCGTCATCGCGCTACACCCAGCTTCCCTTGGACATCAGCCCAAGAATTTCAAGCTGCCGCCAGTTGATGTATTTTTCCGACCAGCGGCACCACAAACTGGGACTGTCCTTGAGACCTTTGGAATAGGCCCGATATTCATGCGAATTGGCAAAGTGCTGCTTGCGCACCAACTCTTCCTCGGATTTCTCCCGGAAGGTTTTCATGAATTTGGCGTGCAAAAGCGCCCCCGAAGGTTTTTCCCCGCCCCATTCGTCGTAAACCAGGTTCAAACCGCGCGGCAAAAGCATATGGGTCGAAGAAATATAGACGTTCCCCCGGCTCCATTTCACTAAGGGGATTTTGTTCAACGCCGGTGCGCGGCGCGGCTCGGAAGCGAAAAACGCCCGTGCACGAGCGCCACCCTGAATCCAGAGATTTCCGTAAGTCGGATTGCGCGACAAGGTGTAATTGCCGCTGTCGAAATACTCCGCAACCTCAAAGGGGTTCTGACCTTCGTGGTATTGCGCCTCATCGAGCGGGCCGCGCGGATACATGTCGATCAGCATCGCACCGAAAGATTTCGTCGAAGAGGCATCCAGCCAATCGGTCAGCGCCTGAATGGGTCGGGAATCGCAGAACGGAAAAACAAAGAATTCGTCGACATCGACCACCAGATTCCAGCGCCCAACCCCATAGCGGGACTGCAAAGCATTCAACCAGTCAACGCCAAACTTGGCCCGCTTGTAGCTGCCCGAAGTGTGCCAGACCGAAATGTCTTCTTGTTCGCAAAGATACTCGCGCGAGCCATCGTCGCTGTCGTTATCGACAAACAGGAAATGGCGAATGCCCATCTTGCGGTAATAATCCAGGAAAAACGGCAGTCGCACCCGCTCGTTTCTGAGAGTGCAGAACAACAACACATCATCCGGCGCGATCTGCCGCGTTCGATCCGACACCACACTCAACTCGCGCTTCTTGCGCAACGAGCGGACCCGTTTACGTTTGCGTTCGAGCCGCAGCCGATATGTGCCTAAAACGCCCAACAACCTGCCCCTTTACCCGTCATTTTCACGGTTAGGGAAGGTCACGGATCCGAAGATACGGTCAAAATGCGACGGCCAGTCCGGTAATTTCACCGAAGCGGCCCGCGTTTGCCTGTCTGCTTCTGATTCTCGTGTACGACCTGCCCGTCCGAGAATTTCTTTTGACCAATCGTAGGAGTTATCCACATTCAAGTAAAGCGGGTAATCTCCTAATATCTCATGATAAATGGCATTTTGGCCACATAAGATTGGCACCCCAAGTGCGGCGGCTTCGATCAATGGCAAGCCAAATCCCTCGGCCTTGCTGGGAAACAAAAGACCCCAACTTTCCGCCAGCATCGCAGTGGTTTCTGCGTCGGACAACGTCCCGTGTTCAAAAACGTGTTTGCCCATCATCGGCAGGACATCCAGCGTGGTGAAGACCGATTGGTTTAGCCAGCCACGACGCCCGATGATGTGCAGTTCGGGGATCTCTTCAGCGGGATGGTCAATCGTGAATTGTTCCCAAATATCAAGCAGTAAGCGGTGGTTCTTACGTGGTTCTATGGTCCCAATGATGTGAAACTTGGGCTTTTCTGACGCGGGTCTGTTCGCACTGGTGGCGGCACCTCCCAGATGCGAAACAACGCCAGGAAGCACGCGACCAAACTGTGCGAAAACACCCTGCGCTTCGGACTGGGTTGCGCTGGAGTTGTAGATCAGATCATCGGCGTGTTCGGATACGACCTTTACCGCCTTCAACATCTTTTCGCGCACTTCCGGGGTTGAATATTCAGGCGAAGAAAGTGGGATAAGGTCATGAATAAAAACGGTTTTTCGATTGTTACCACAAGCCTGAAACACCTCGACCCTGAGATTGGCATGACCGACGTTGAAATAACAAAACCGCGCACCGACGTGTTTTGCAATCAGTTGCTTAAGTCGCCTGGGACTGGCCACACCACTTGAAGCCCGAAACACCTGAGCAATCGCGGCTTGCCGCCCTGCCGGAAATTTCGGGAATAGCAGTTTCGCCAGCCCGGCTTTGGGCATGGGTTGATCGCCCGAAAGATAAGGCTCAAGGCGGCGCACCGCTTCCTCATTGAGGACTGCATAGGATCGCGGCAATCGGCAGAGCCCAAAAAGCGGCTCGGGCCGACGAATAAATTCGCGCAGATAAGCAAGCTCCACCCGGTCGATGCCGGTCAAAGCGCCAAGCCCCGCACGCGAAACGAGGCGTGATATGTCAAGAAGCCGCGCTGTCACTTATTTCTCGTAGTGCCCGGATTGATGCCACCGCCAGGCGTCACCAATCATTTGCGCCATGTTCGAGCGTGTCGGCGTCCAGCCCAGCTCGGCCTTTGCGCGATCCGAACCGCTGACCAGCGCTGTGCAATCACCAGGCCGCCGTTCGCCTTCCACCACCGGCACGGTCTTGTTGGTCACGGCGCGGCTGGCATCAACCACTTCGCGCACAGAAAAACCCAAACCCGTGCCAAGGTTAAACACCCGTGGGCCTTTTCCTGACATCAGCCAGTTCAGCCCGGAAACATGCGCATCCACCAGATCGCAGACATGAACATAATCGCGAATGCAAGTGCCATCGGCAGTATCGTAGTCGGTACCAAAGATCGTCAAAGCATCGCGTTTGCCGATAATCGCATCCAGCATCAAAGGCACCAGATGCGTTTCCGGGCGGTGAAATTCACCGACCTCCGCATCGGGGTCTGCGCCTGCGACATTGAAATAACGGAATATCACCGCCTCCAACCCATCGCTGGCGGCGAAATTGGCGATCATATCTTCGATCGCGCGTTTGGAGGCCCCGTAGGCATTGATCGGATGCTGGTCGGAGTTTTCGTCCAAAACCACGAGATCCTGTTCACCGTAGGTCGCGCAGGTCGAGGAAAACACCAACTGTTTGCAATCAGCCGCAATCATCGCCTGCAAAAGGTTCAGCGAACCCGTGACGTTGTTGTGCCAATAAAGCCCCGGTTCCTGCATGGATTGACCAACATCCGAAAGCGCTGCGAAATGCAGAACTGCAAGAGGCTGATATTTGGCGAAAACCGCGTCAAGCCGTGCACGATCCGTCAAGTCGCCCTGCTCGAACGGGCCGAACTTGACCGCATCTTGCCAGCCGGTTGAAAGATTGTCGTAAGTAACCGGGGTAAACCCAGCCGCCTTTAGTGCCTTACAGGCGTGCGAGCCGATGTAGCCCGCGCCGCCCGTCACCAGAATGTTGCCAGTCCCCGCCATCGTCTAACACCTAGGGATGGTTTTCAGATAAGCGGCGAATTCATCCTTCAGATCAGGTCGCTGCAAAGCAAAAGCCACGGTCGCCTTCAAATACCCCGCCTTGGAGCCACAGTCATAACGTTGGCCATCAAACTTGAAGCCGTGAACATCATCTGAATTGGCAATTTCCTTGGCAATCGCATCGGTGAGTTGAATTTCACCGCCCACGCCAACCATCTTCTTGTTGAGATTATGCAGCACCCTTGGCGTCAGAATATAGCGCCCGATCACAGCCATATTGGAAGGTGCATCCTCTGGTTTGGGCTTTTCAACCATGGCTTTGACCTTTAGGCAGCGTTCGCCAACGGGGTCATAATCCAACAGGCCGTAGGAAGAAGCGTTTTCCTTTGGCACTTCCATTGCGGCAACCATGTTACCGCCAACATCGCTGTAAGCCTCGACCATTTGTTGCAGGCAGGGCTTTTCGCCGGTGATAACGTCATCCGGCAGCACAACGGCAAAAGGTTCATTCGCAATCAGCCGCCGGGCGCACCAGACCGCATGGCCCAGACCCAGCGCATCTCGTTGGCGAATATAGGCAATCGCTCCGCTTTCCATCGTGGTGTTTTGTGCGATCTTCAACAACTCGGTCTTGCCTGCCTTACGCAAGCTTGCCTCCAGCTGCGGGGCGCTGTCGAAATAATCCTCCAGCGCACCTTTGCCGCGCGAGGTCACAAAGATGAACTCCTTGATCCCGGCAGCGCGTGCTTCGTCAATGGCGTATTGGATCAGCGGCTTATCAACCAGCGTCATGATCTCTTTAGGAATAGATTTCGTTGCTGGCAGGAAGCGTGTTCCAAGACCTGCAACCGGAAAAATTGCTTTGGTAACTTTGTTTTTCATATTGCCCACTCGCCCGACTTTGCGCCGGATACCCTTTAATCATTGAGTTTCGGCTAATGAAGAAATGTGGGCTAATTATGGCGTTTCACTCAATTCCTTTAGAAACCGGGAAAGCGACTTGACAGAAACCAATGGCCGGACAGGCGCCAGACGTGCGGCTTCGTCCGTGGCTCGTGTGCGCAGCGTTGAAATGCGGAACATGGATCGCTTGCGATCCGAACGCCCGAAAATGCCCCCGGACTGAACCCATATGCCCGGAAGCGAATAGGTCATCCGGTGAAACATCCCTGTCAGTGAGAAACAGAAAATCGTTATGTTTAAACGTGTTAAATCACCTTTCTCAAGTAACGCCTGAACTTTTCTGCGGTTGATCCAGCGGACATGAACGCCGATATGTTTTGGCGGCTGCGTCTTGGTAAAGGGTTGAAACGTCACCTCCTCGGCAACCAGTCGCGCTTGCGTTTTTCCCCCGCGCTTGCCCTTCTGCGCCAAGCCCTTTTCCAGACTTGTCATCAGGGGGGAAATTTCAAACGGGTCCAGGCGCCCGGCGATCATGTGTTCAACAAGCCGCCTTTTCTGGTCGGCGCGAAACTCGACTTTAGCGGTTTCCGTCTTTGCGGGGTTGCTGTGCTTTTGACAAAACAACGCCATACTCGCCCCGATTTCCGTCAAATCGCTGGGCGCACGATTGGCCCGGCGGGATCGGTTTTGGGCATAGCCGTGGTGGACCCTTGCTAGCGGCACCAAAGCGGTTTTCCACCCGGCCAGCCCAAGGCGATAGTTCAGGTCGGTTTCGTCGAGGTAAAAGGTAAAACCTTCGTCAAAGCCATTGAGGTCAAAAAGCACCTCCCGGCGGAACGCGCAATTGGTGCCTTCAGTCTTGATCCCCCGCAGAGCGTCGCCTTGCAGGATGACCGGATCATCAGAAGTCAGGCTCAAATTTGTCCTTTGTCCAGTGCAATCAAATGTGCTGGCGGTCCACTGAAAGGAAATCCCGTTGCGACCAATGACGAACCCACCAGCAGCACCGACTTTCGCATCGTCAAAAGGAGCTATCAGATGATCAAGCCAGGTTGGTTCCGGCACGGCATCATCGTCGCAAAAAGCAACGATCTCCCCTGCGGCTGCATTGATGCCCCTATTTCGCGCGGCCGAGATATTCGCGATGTCGCAGGGAATGTGGCGGATGTTTTCGACATTTGGCAGATCGGGAAAAGCATCTATGGGGTTGATGTCGGCAACCGTGATGACCTCGAAAGGGCGGTAGGTCAAATCCGAAAGGCTGCGCAACACACGGTACAGATACTCGCGCCGCGCACGGCTGACGACGATGATGCTGACCTTTGGCCTTTCGCTCATTCAACGCCCATTTCAGCCAGTTTTGTTTCTATCCGGGCGACGTCTTCGGGGTTGTTAAGCTCCCAAAAGGCGCGACCTTTGCCGTCAACCTCGACGCACAGAATATCCGTGTCGTTTTCCAAAAAGCGAAGCTGTTCCAAACCTTCCAGCGCCTCCAGAGGACCGGGCTTCATGTTTTGATAGGCCGCCAGAGCTTCGTTACGATAGGCGTAAACGCCGACATGGTGAAACACCGGGATCTGATCGCCGTCAACATACTGCCGGTCGGTGAATGGGATCACTTCCTTGGAGAAGTAAAGCGCGTGGTTGTTGCGCGAGAACACCGCTGTCGTTCCGCCGACGCGACCTGCCCGGCGATCCTCCAGAAAACCGTTAAGCGCATCTGCATCGCAGCGCAGCACGGGTGTTGCCACGCCAAGGCTGGGGTTGGCTTTCAGACCGGCAATCAACTCCTCTACGAACCAATGCGGTGTAAGGGGCGCGTCACCTTGTAAATTCACAATAATTTCAAAGTCTTGGCCAAGGTTCTTCAACGCATCTGCACAACGTTCGGTGCCATTGGCGCAATCCTCAGATGTCATCACAACTTCGGCCCCGAAGCTTTTGGCTTCATTTGATATTCTTTCATCGTCCGTTGCCACAACTACGCGATCAACGCCACGTGCGGCCATTGCTGCGTCCCAACTGCGACGGATCAGGGTTTTTGCCTGACCACCCGCCCCTTTCAGAGCAACCAACGGCTTGCCCGGATAGCGGGTGGAGGCGTATCTGGCCGGAATAACCACAAGAACCGACATTAAATCCCTTTCCAGAAACCGAACCGCCTTTATGCGCTAAGGCGGCTTTTTGTTGCAGGTTTCATTTTCTTGAAAATCGACCGCTTTCTATTTATGGTCGCGGGTTAATAGAACAGCAAGAGGTCCGGGCAGAAAACAACAACCGGGCAAACAGGCAGGCAGATGCTTCAATACGAAAAAAGCACATCCCCCGTGGTGGCCGTCTTCCGGTTTGGCGACCTGTTGTTCCATTCCACTGTCCGCGTGGTGCGAAAATCCAGCCGTAATGCGTTGCTGGGATTGTTCAACAACATCATGCAATCCGTGCTTATGATTGCGGTCTTTTACGTGATGTTCAACGTATTCGGGTTGCGCGGCAATGCGGTGCGCGGTGATTTCCTGATTTTCCTGATGACCGGGATTTTCCTGTTTCTGACGCATACAAAAACGATGGGTGCGGTTGTCAGCTCCGAGGGCCCGGCCTCGCCGATTATGAAACACGCGCCAATGACGACGTTTTTGTCGATCACTTCCTCGGCGCTGGCCACGCTTTATCTGCAAATCCTGTCGATGATCGTGATCCTGTTTGTAGTTCACGTCGCTATTGCACCCGTGGTGATCGACGATCCTTTTGGCGTTTTTATCGCTTTTGTGCTGGCGTGGTTTTCCGGCGTGGCGATTGGTCTGATCTTTCTGGCGGTCAAACCCTTTGCGCCAGGGTTCACCTCTCTTGGGACCACGATTTATTCGCGGGCCAATATGATTGCATCTGGCAAGATGTTCGTCGCTAATCAGCTACCTGCGTATATTCTGCCTTATTTCACATGGAACCCGCTATTTCACACGATTGATCAGGCGCGGGGGGCGGCTTTTATCAATTATTCCCCGCATGTCACTTCAATCATGTATCCTGTCTACTTTAGCACCGCCGTTCTGATGATCGGTTTGATGATGGAGTTTTTCACCCGGCAATATGCCTCGGCCAGTTGGAATTCCTCCCGATAGGTAAAGGAGACGTCATGCGCCTGTTTGCTTTGTTGTTCGCAATCCTCTGGGGCCTAAGCGCCCCGGTTCAAGCAGAAGACCATATACCGGGCCTGTTTCGGGTGATTGATGTCGCGGACGATGACACGCTTAATATCCGCCGGGGGCCCGGTTCGAGTTACGAAATCATGGGAGAGTTTTTACCCGATGAGCGCGATATCGAAATCACCGGGTTAAGCGCCAACGGTAAATGGGGACAAACCAATTTCGAGGGCGAAGCGGGTTGGGTCTTTATGCGTTATCTTCATGCCCAGGCCGGTAGCGCCGACAATCTGCCGTTTGGACTGGCCTGCTCGGGAACCGAACCGTTCTGGTCGCTGGCCTTCAACGCCGATGGCACCGCAGCGGGTGAATTCTGGCCAATGGGTCTGGTTGACGAGGGAACCACAAGATACGGGGCCGTCTGGGCAGCCCGCCCCACCAATAGAACCACGCCAAAATTTGGCTTTCGCACCATGGCGGAAACTACCGGCCACGGCATCCGCGCGAGCGGTATCATCCGAACCGAATCCTGTAGTGACGGCATGTCAGACCGGGAATACGGGTTTTCGATCGACTTGCTGCTACGCGCTGGGGGTGCGCAAACCTATGTCGATGGCTGTTGTTCGCTGGGCGAATAACTAATCCACCACCCGCATCGTCAGGTTGATCCGCCCGCCTTTTGGCAACAGGCTGGAGCTTTGGAACCGGATGCGATCAACACCGTGGCAGACCAGGCGCGCGTCGCCGCCAAGGACAACCACATCGCCGGAGGTAAGCCAGACGGATTCCGTCTTGCCGCCGCATGTGGTGTTGCCGACCCGAAATAGCCCGTCATCACCAAGGGACACTGACACAACCGGCCAGGAAAAATCCGCCTCGTCCTTGTCCCGATGCAGGCCCATCCGCGCCCCTTCGCCGTAGAAATTCATCAGACAACAATCAGGATCGCGTCCACCGGGGACAAGCTGGTGCCAAAGCGCAAGTAACGCGGGCGGAATGGCGGGCCAGGGTGAGCCGCTTGGATGTTTGTCCACATAACGATAGCCCGTTCGATCTGAAAACCAGCCGTATGTCCCACAGGACGTCATGCGCACCGACATCTTTTTTCCATAAGGTGCATCCGGTGAAAACAGTGGCGCTTTTTCGATGACGTTGCGCAGATCTTCCACCAGATCACGCGCAGCCCGAGGATCAATCAGACCCTTGAAAAGACCAACGCCACGCAACTGGATATCTGGTTTCAGCGGGGGCATTGGCGGCGGAATTCTCTGCTTTATGGTAAGTCTTTGTTAATTGACTCTTCTTCATAGAGAAATCCCCAACTTTTGGCCCGAAAATTGCATCTTTTTACGTACCGTGCCGCTTGCAGCACCAAATCCCCGAACCTATATACGGGCCAAGTCAAGGGCGGGCCTGAACCGGTCCGGCCTCTGGGATCAGATGGCAGGGGCCGAATGTGGGCCTGTCGTCTAAATTATCGCCGCTAAGAAAGGACTTTAGGAATGGCTAAAGTAATTGGTATTGACCTCGGAACCACAAACTCCTGTGTCGCTATCATGGATGGCTCTCAGCCCAAAGTGGTTGAGAACTCTGAAGGTGCCCGCACCACCCCCTCGATTGTTGGTTTTACCGACGACGAGCGTCTGGTCGGCCAAGCCGCCAAACGGCAGGCTGTCACCAACCCTGAAAACACGCTTTTTGCAGTAAAACGTCTGATCGGGCGTCGCTATAGCGACCCGACCGTTGCAAAAGACAAGGAAATGGTGCCCTACAAAATCGTCGAAGGTCAGAACGGCGATGCGTGGTTGGAAGCCCACGGCGAGAAATATTCGCCCTCGCAAGTTTCCGCCTTCATCCTTGGTAAAATGAAAGAGACGGCGGAAAGCTATCTCGGTGAAACCGTCACCGAGGCTGTGATCACCGTTCCCGCCTATTTCAATGACGCCCAGCGTCAGGCAACCAAAGACGCCGGTAAAATCGCCGGTCTCGACGTGCTCCGGATCATCAACGAACCGACTGCCGCGGCGCTGGCCTATGGCCTCGACAAAGAAGGTGGCAAAACCATCGTGGTTTATGACCTTGGTGGCGGTACGTTCGATGTATCCATCCTTGAGATCGACGACGGACTCTTTGAAGTTAAATCCACCAACGGAGATACTTTCCTTGGCGGTGAAGACTTTGACATGCGCATCGTCGAATATCTGGCGGCCGAGTTCAAAAAAGAGAACGGCGTTGACCTGACCAAAGACAAAATGGCGCTGCAACGGCTGAAAGAAGCCGCTGAAAAAGCCAAGATCGAATTGTCTTCGTCCTCGCAAACCGAGATCAACCAGCCGTTCATCTCGATGGACCCTAAAGGCGGCCAGCCTCTGCACCTCGTGTTGAAACTGACCCGTGCCAAGCTGGAAAGCCTGGTTGCTGACCTGATCAAACGTACCATGAAACCTTGCGCGGCTGCGTTGAAAGACGCAGGCCTCACCAAGGGTGACATCGACGAAATCGTTCTGGTTGGCGGTATGTCCCGGATGCCGAAGGTCATGGAAGAAGTGACCAGCTTCTTTGGGAAAGAGCCCCATAAAGGCGTGAACCCCGACGAAGTTGTGGCTCTTGGCGCCGCTATTCAGGCCGGTGTTCTGCAAGGTGACGTCAAAGACGTGGTTCTGCTGGATGTGACACCATTGTCGCTGGGTATCGAAACACTGGGTGGCGTGTTCACCCGTCTGATCGATCGCAACACGACCATTCCGACGAAAAAGTCGCAGACTTTCTCCACCGCCGAGGATAACCAGAACGCTGTGACGATCCGGTGTTTCCAGGGCGAACGTGAAATGGCGGCCGACAACAAGATGCTCGGTCAGTTCAACCTCGAAGAAATCCCGCCAGCGCCGCGTGGCCTGCCGCAGATTGAGGTGACGTTCGACATCGACGCCAACGGTATCGTTTCGGTTTCGGCCAAAGACAAAGGCACGAACAAAGAGCAGAAAATCACCATTCAGGCCTCCGGTGGTCTGTCCGATGAAGACATCGAAGCCATGGTGAAAGACGCCGAAGAAAACGCCGAAGCGGACAAGGATCGCAAGGAGCTGGTCGAAGCCAAAAACCAGGCCGAAAGCCTGATCCATGGCACCAAGAAGTCGATCGAAGAACACGGCGACAAAGTGGACCCCTCCACCGTCGAAGTGATCGAACTGTCAATGAAGGCTTTGGAAGAAGTGCTCGACTCCGACGACGCGGGTAAGATCAAGAACCTCACGCAGGATCTGACCGAGGCCGCAATGAAGCTCGGCGAAGCGATCTACAAAGCCCAGGCTGACGCGGCCCCGGCTGACGACGAAAGCGAAGTTGACGAAGGCCCGTCCGCAGTGGACGAAGATATCGTTGACGCCGACTTCGAAGATCTGGACGACGAGCGCCGCTCGTAATTCCAAAGGTCTGACATTCCCGGACGCCGGTTCAAGGCTGGCGTCCGGAACTTTTGAGGTCGGTTTACATGTCCAAGCGAGATTTTTACGAAGTTCTCGGCGCCTCCAAAGGGGCGAGCGATGCTGAGTTAAAGAAAGCCTATCGCAAAAAAGCGATGGAGCTGCACCCCGACCGCAACAAAGACAACCCCGAAGCCGAAGCTCAGTTCAAAGAAGTGAACGAGGCTTACGAGGTTCTGAAAGACGGCGACAAAAAAGCCGCATACGACCGTTTTGGCCATGCTGCCTTTGAAAATGGCATGGGCGGCGGCGGTCAACGGGGCGGCTTTGGTGGCCAGGGCGGTGACTTTTCGTCAGCGTTCTCCGATGTTTTCGAAGACCTCTTTGGCGATTTCATGGGCGGCGGCGGTCGCGGTGGCCCACAACGCGCCTCGCGCGGGTCCGATCTGCGCTACAATTTGCGTGTTTCACTCGAAGAAGCCTTTTCCGGCAAACAACGCACGATTTCGGTTCAATCCTCTGTCGCTTGTGACAAATGCAACGGCTCCGGGGCCGAAGGTGGTGCTGAACCGTCTAGCTGTCCGACCTGTTCCGGCATGGGCAAAGTCCGCGCGCAACAAGGTTTCTTCACGGTGGAGCGCACCTGTCCCACCTGTAATGGGCGCGGCCAAATCATCACCAACCCCTGCCGGTCCTGCGCCGGTGCTGGTCGCCAACAAAAAGAACGCTCGCTTTCCGTCAACATCCCCGCCGGTGTCGAAACCGGCACCCGCATTCGTCTGGCTGGCGAAGGCGAGGCCGGATTGCGCGGCGGTCCATCGGGCGATCTGTATATCTTTATCGAAGTTCGCGATCACCAGATCTTTGAGCGTGAAGGCCAAAACCTTTACTGCCGCATCCCGGTCAGCTTTGGCACCGCAGCCCTTGGTGGCGAAATCGAAGCGCCGACAATTGATGGCGGTCGTTCCCGCGTGAAAATCCCGGCGGGCAGCCAATCCGGCAAACAGATGCGCCTGCGCGGCAAAGGTATGCCAGCCCTGCGCGGTGGCGGTGCCGGTGATCTTTACATCGAGCTTGCGATTGAAACGCCGGTGAACCTGTCGTCCAAGCAGAAAGAATTGCTGCGCGAATTCGAAGGGCTGAGCAAAGAAAACAACCCCGAAAGCGTGGACTTCTTTTCCAAGGTCAAATCGTTTTGGGATGGGATGAAAGGTTAAGTTCCTGCTTTAAGCCTTTGCAAGCAATGCCAAAAATCTAGTTCTGGCGAGCGTTCAAGCGCTGCGCTGCAATTGACGCTCCAGAAACTCTTTCACTTCGGACAATTCTGGGATCGCATCTGCGGTTCCATGTCTTGTCACCTGGATTGCCGCACCCGCGCTGGCAAATGTCATAGCACTTTTGACATCCATGCCTAGATCAAGCCCGGCGACGAAAAACCCAAGGTAGGTGTCCCCCGCGCCGGTTGTATCAACCGAATCAACGGGAAACCCCGGCACATCCAAAACCACACCGGCAGAGCGATATGTTGCACCCTTTGATCCCTTGGTGATCAGCACCTGCGCCACCGGCAGATTCTCCGGCGTCACCCCTAGCGAGTCGGCCAATTGCTGAGCTTCCACTTCGTTCAGGGCCAGCAGATCGACAAAGGGCAACATTTCCTGCACCGCATCCGCATCAAAAGGCGCTGCAGAATAAACCACGCGCATTCCGATGACCCGCGCTGTTTCGGCAGCAAAAGTGGTCAGATTAGTCTCGTTCTGACAAATGAATGTGTCACCTTCCGACCCGGTCAGCAACGCTTCCTCGACCAGCCGCTGTTCCTGGGCGATATTTGCAGCAGAAAAGATGACGATCGCGTTTTCGCCTTTGGGGTCGACATTGATGATCGCATGACCGGTTGGAACTTCCGCCTGACCAATAAAGTCCATCGCAAGACCATGACGCGTCAGTTCCCCAAGCGCCCAGTCGCCATCTGGACCAACCATTCCAATATGGTGAACCGTCGCCCCGCCCTTTTGGGCCGCGATGCTCTGATTGGCACCTTTTCCGCCCAAACCAAATGAATAATTGGTCGCAGCAATCGTTTCACCTGGCGCGGGAAGATGTGGAACCTTGTAAAAACAGTCCACATTGATCGAGCCAAGGTTAAAAATCGCCATTTATGCCACCTTACACGCCGCCATAACCGCCATATGAAGAATATCAGTTTCTGTCGAAGTTGTCGCGCAAAGCTGAACCGATTTTTCGATCCCCGACAAAATCGGCCCGATCACCGTCGCCCCGCCCATTTCCTGAAGCAGCTTGACCGAAATCGAAGAGGAGTGCCGCGCCGGCACAACCAAGACATTGGCCGGACCCGTCAGACGGCAAAACGGATATTGCGCCATGACGCGCGGGTTCAGCGCCACATCAGCGGTCATTTCACCGTCGTATTCAAAATCAACGCCACGGCTGTCAAGAATTGACGGCGCAACATGCATCTTTTCCGCCCGTTCCGAGACCGGATAACCAAAGTTGGAGAAGGACACAAAAGCAACGCGCGGCTCCAGCCCAAGACTACGCGCCACATGGGCCGCGCGTTCCGCAATGTCGGCCAGATCTTCCTCCTCGGGCCATTCATGAACCAGCGTATCAGCGATCAGAACCAACCGACCGCGCAACAGAACCGCAGAAACGCCAACAACACCGTCGCTGGCCTGCGCGTCAAAGACGTGGTTGATCAATTCCAGCACCTGCGCCGATTTTCGCGTGGCCCCGGTGACCATCCCATCGCCATGACCATGCGCTGCCATCAGTGCTGCAAAAACATGACGGTCCCGGCTTGCAAGGCGATGGCAATCCTGCCAATCGTACCCTTTGCGCTGCAAGCGATTGTAAAGAAAGCTTTTATATTCTTCCAGATGAGGGGTATTGGCGGCATTTACGACCTCCAGCTCGTCGAAAGCATCGCCCATTCCCGCCTCTTCCAAACGGGCTTTGACGTTGGATTCGCGATCCACAACCACCGCCTGCCCAAGGCCTGATCTTGTATAGTTCACGGCAGCACGCAGCACCCTGAGGTCGTCGCCTTCGGCAAAGATCATCCGTGCCTGCGCATTTTTCGCACGGGTGTATAGCGATTGCAGGATCGAGGCCGTTGGATCAAGCCGGGCTTTTAGCGAAAGCTCGTAGGCGTCCATGTCGATAATCGGACGCCGGGCGACACCTGTGTCCATGCCTGCTTTTGCCACCGCTGGCGGCACCACGTAAATCAGACGCGGATCAAACGGTGTCGGAATAATGTAATCCCGACCAAAGGACATTTGTGTCCCGTACGCCATCGCAACTTCGTCAGGGACATCCTGACGTGCAAGCTCCGCCAAGGCCCGCGCACAGGCGATTTTCATTTCGTCATTGATCGCGCGTGCATGGATGTCGAGCGCCCCGCGAAACAGATATGGAAAGCCCAGTACGTTATTGACTTGATTGGGATAATCGGACCGGCCCGTCGCCACAATCGCGTCCTCGCGAATGGCGTGAGCCTCCTCCGGGGTGATTTCCGGGTCTGGGTTGGCCATGGCAAAAATCACAGGGTTTGGCCCCATCGAGGCCACCATTTCGGCGGTCACAGCCCCCTTGACGGAAACACCAAGGAAGACATCCGCGTCAATCATTGCCTCTTCCAGAGTCCGCGCGTCCGTCTTGGCGGCATGGGCAGATTTCCACTGGTTCATGCCTTCGGTTCGGCCCTGATAGATCACGCCCTTGGTGTCACACGCGATGCAATTGTCGTGCTTGGCCCCCATCGCTTTGATCAGCTCGACACAGGCAATCCCGGCGGCCCCTGCCCCATTCAGCACAATCTTACAGTCTTCGATCTTTTTGCCGTTCAGATGCAGCGCGTTGATCAGACCAGCGGCGCAAATCACGGCTGTACCATGCTGGTCGTCGTGAAAAACGGGAATGTCCATTTCCTCTTTCAAGCGTTGTTCGATGATAAAGCATTCCGGGGCTTTGATGTCCTCCAGGTTGATCCCGCCAAAAGACGGACCCATCAGTTTGACCGCGTTGATAAAGGCGTCGGGGTCTTCGGTGTCGAGTTCAATATCAATCGAGTTCACATCGGCAAACCGTTTGAAAAGAACGGATTTTCCTTCCATCACCGGCTTGGAGGCCAAAGCGCCCAAATTCCCAAGCCCAAGGATCGCGGTGCCGTTGGTGATCACCGCAACCATGTTCCCTTTGGTCGTGTAATCATAAGCCGTCGCCGGGTCGGCAGCGATCGCCTCTACCGGCACGGCCACGCCTGGGGAATACGCAAGGCTCAGATCACGCTGCGTTGTCATCGGGGTCGAGGCGATGATCTCCAGCTTTCCGGGTCGCGGTTCCAGATGATAGGCCAGCGCCTCTTCGGCTGTAGTTCTGGTCTTAGATGACATGGATTTTTCGCCCCCGGGTTCAAGTCGCGGTTGTCTTAACTCACCGCATTCTGCAAGACAACATGCGCCGGATTTCGCTTTAAACACAAGGCGGGCTTGGCTAGATTCGTCCTGCCTTTGGGGGAGAGGGTTTGACTGCTGCCGCGACCACAATCACGCCGATGATGGCGCAGTATCTTTCCATTAAGGAAGGGTACGGCGACGCGCTTTTGTTTTATCGCATGGGCGATTTCTACGAGTTGTTTTTTGACGACGCTGTGCAGGCGGCGGCGGCTTTGGATATTGCCCTGACAAAACGAGGAAAGCACCTCGGCAAGGATATCGCCATGTGCGGCGTACCTGCCCATTCAGCGGAGGCTTATTTGCTGACGCTGATCCGCAAAGGGTTTCGGGTTGCCGTCTGTGAACAGATGGAATCACCAGCGGAGGCGAAAAAACGTGGCTCCAAATCCGTGGTGCGACGTGATGTTGTACGACTGGTCACGCCCGGTACACTGACCGAAGACACTTTACTTGATGCGCGTAAAAACAATTACTTAGCGGCCTTTGTTCAGATAAGAGATGAAGCGTCACTTGCTTGGGCGGATATGTCGACCGGGGAGTTTCGCGTCGCCCCCTGTCCGTTGGTTGGCCTGTCGCCACAATTGGCGCGGCTGTCGCCCAAAGAGTTGCTGATCAGCGAGAAAGCTTACAGCGATATTGCTGAAATCGCCGCCGATTTCCCGATTGCGCTAACGCCAGTTGCTGGCTCCGGGTTTGACAGCAAGAACGCGGAGCAGCGACTGAACGCCTTGTTTGGCACGGCCTCGCTTGAGTCATTTGGCAGTTTTTCGCGGGCGGATATAGCTGCGCTTGGCGGTTTGGTGAACTACCTTGATCTGACGCAAAAGGGAAATTTGCCTCTCTTGCGTCCGCCTGTCGCAGAACTTGCCCGTGATGTCATGGCAATTGATGCGGCAACAAGGCGAAATCTGGAACTTACATCGGCCCTTTCCGGTGGTCGCGCAGGTTCCTTGCTGGCGGTTATGGATCGCACTTTTACCGGGGCGGGTGCGCGGCTGTTGACCCGGCGGCTAACCAGTCCGCTGGTCGATAAGGCGATGCTGGACGAGCGGCTTGATAGTGTGGCCTGGGCGTCGGAACACCACGAATTGCGGCAAAAACTGCGGGCGACACTGAAGCAGGTGCCCGACATTGATCGCGCCCTGTCCCGGTTGTCGCTTGATCGGGGTGGTCCGCGGGATATTGGGGCCATTCGCGCGGGGATCACCGCTGCAGAAGAAATTGCGTCGGTGTTGTCCGGGGTAGACCTACCGTCCGAGATGTCTGCGGCGGCCAAAGCTTTGAACGGTTTTGATGCGCTCCGTGATCTTTTGGCCGCTGCTTTGCGTGACGACCTGCCTCTGCTAACCCGCGATGGTGGTTTTGTCGCCAAAGGTTATCGTGATGATCTGGATGAGGCGCGAAAGCTTCGCGACGACGGCAAAGCTGTGGTTGCCGGGTTGCAAAAAGACTATGCTGATTTGTCGAAGGTCAATGCCTTAAAGATTAAGCATAACAATGTCTTGGGATACTTTATTGAGACGCCAGCGACCCATGCCGACAAGATGCTGGCAAGCCCGCTGTCGGAAACTTTCATCCATCGGCAAACCACGGCAAACGCTGTGCGCTTTACCACGGTGGAGCTGTCCTCGCTGGAAACCCGGATCCTGAACGCAGGCAGTCAAGCGCTTGAACTGGAACGGGAGGTTTTCGAGGATTTACGCGTTGTTGTTCTTTCGATGGCCGCCAATCTTGGGGCGGCCGCGCAAGCTTTGGCGGTGCTGGACGTAACCTTGTCGCTTGCGGATTTGGCGGTTGATCGAAGATGGTGCCGCCCGGTTTTGACCGCTGATCGGGCGTTTGAAATAACAGATGGGCGTCATCCCGTCGTGGAGCAGGCCCTTGCGGAGGGTGGTGCGGCTGGTTTTGTGCCAAATTCCTGCGATTTGACCCCAAATATCGACAATGCGGCCGCTATTTGGGTTCTGACCGGTCCGAATATGGCCGGTAAATCAACCTTCTTGCGGCAAAACGCGTTGATCGCGATCCTTGCGCAGATGGGATCATTTGTTCCAGCCAAAGCAGCAAGAATCGGTCTTGTTTCGCAACTGTTTTCCCGCGTTGGCGCATCGGACGATCTGGCCCGTGGGCGGTCTACCTTCATGGTGGAAATGGTCGAAACTGCGGCGATCCTGAACCAGGCAGACGACCGCGCCCTTGTCATTCTGGATGAAATCGGCCGGGGCACCGCGACTTATGACGGGCTTTCTATAGCCTGGGCGACCTTAGAACATCTGCACGAGAATAATCGCTGCCGAACATTGTTTGCTACGCATTATCATGAACTTACGTCGCTTTCCTCAAGTATGACTGGAATTGAAAATGCCACCGTTGCCGTGCGCGAGTGGGAAGGCGACGTGATCTTTTTGCACGATGTCATCAAGGGCGCGGCGGATCGGTCTTATGGGGTTCAGGTCGCGCGATTGGCGGGGCTACCAACCGCGGTTGTTGAACGCGCTAAGTTGATTCTGGAAAAGCTGGAAAAGGCCGAACGTGGTGCGTCAAAGACGGCGGCATTGTTCGATGATCTGCCACTTTTTTCCGCAACACCCCCGCCCGCATCATCACCAAAGGGCCCCTCGCCCGTCGAAGTTCGACTGACGGAAATCCTGCCAGATACCCTGTCCCCGCGCGAGGCGCTTGATCTGATTTACGAGCTACGTGATCTTTTGAACGATCAGGATTGATCCGCCGCCGGTGGTGTTGACGATACCCCGACCTGTGCGGGGCGCAATAAACGATCCCCGATGACAAACCCTTCGGCCATCATCTGAATGATCTTGCCTGCTTCGACACCGGCAACCGGTGCTTCGAACATCGCCTGATGGATTTTTGGATCAAACTTTTCGCCAACTTCGGGGGCCACGCGTTCAATCTTGTGTTTGGAAAACGTGCTGAGCAACTCGCGCAGCGTTAATTCGATCCCTTCGATCAGTGCCTTGGAATTTTCGCGTTGGTTATCGTCAACCGTATCAAGAGCGCGTTTCATGTTGTCATAAACTGACAACAGATCGCGGGCCAGTTTGGAGCCGCCATAAACCTCCGCATCGCGACGATCTCGTTCGCCCCGTTTGCGGGTATTTTCCGCCTCCGCCAAAGAGCGGATCAACCGGTCTTTCAATTCGTCGCGTTCGCGTTCCAAAAGCTCGATTTCGTCAGGCAAGTCGTCCAGTGCAAGCGGATCGGTTTCGTCAAATTCAGCGGGGTCAAATGGAGTTTCCAATGGTGTCTCGATCTCGGGTTTTTTTTCGTCAGCCATAGTCTTTTTTCCGTTTCAGGTCCGATCGGACAGCAAGCGCCCGACCAGTTGCGCGGTATAATCGACAATCGGAACAATGCGGCCATAGTTCAGCCGCGTCGGTCCAATAACGCCTACCGCGCCAATGATTTTCCGGTCAGCGTTCATATAAGGAGAAACCACCAAAGAGCTACCCGAAAGTGAGAAAAGTTTGTTCTCTGACCCGATAAAAACACGTACGCCTTCGCCCTGTTCGGTCAGTTCCAGAAATTCCGCAAGGTCACGTTTTCGTTCGAGGTCATCGAACAACGTTCGGATGCGCGTGATGTCCTCGCCCATCGAAGAATCATTAATGAGGTTCGATTGCCCTCGGATGATTAAGCGCTCGTGGCCGTCGTTTTCACCGCTCCAGACTGCCAGACCGTCCTGCACCATTTGTTGTGCCAAAACATCCAACTCGGAGCGGTGAGTTTGAATGTCGGTCGCAATCCGTGCGCCAATCTCGCTTAACGTTCGCCCCTCGGCTATGGTATTCAGAAAATTCGCTGCTTCGCGCATGGCCGAAGGTGTTTGGCCGACCGGTGGCGTGAAGACCCTGTTTTCCACCTGACCGTCTGCGGTCACAAGAACCACAAGGGCGCGATCCGGCGACAAAGATACAAATTCGACGTGTTTAACCGGTGCTTCGCTTTTTGGGGCCAAAACCAGGGCAGCCCCTTGGGTTAATCCCGAAAGGACAGTGCTTGCCCGACCCAGCATCCGGCTGACATCTGTTTGTTCTTCGTCAATGTTCTTTTCAATCTTGCGCTGTTCGGATTTGGAGAGATCGCCAACTTCCAACAACGAATCCACGAAAAGACGCAGACCAAGCTGCGTCGGAATGCGCCCGGCCGAGATATGCGGGGCATGCAAAAGGCCAAGATGCTCCAGATCCTGCATGACATTGCGAATGGTCGCAGCGGATATGTTTTCTGCCAGCGAACGTGAAAGTGTGCGCGAACCCACGGGTTCACCGCTTTCGATGTAGCTTTCTACGAGCGTGCGAAAAACATCCCGGCTTCGCAGATTCAGCTCGTCAAAGGGATTGCTGGCTTGGGACATGGTTTCGCGCGTCTCTGAAGTGAATGCATTGTCCTAAAAACTAAGTACTGCGACGTCAATCCGCCAGTGCGGGGTTTACGACTATGAACACGTCGCGTTAAGTGCCAGCGAACCAAATACAGGATCTGATATGCGCCCTTCAGGCAGAAATGTGGATGAACTCCGCGAGATTTCCATCGAAACCGGGATCACCAAACACGCAGAAGGCTCGTGCCTTATCAAATGCGGGGAAACCCATGTATTATGTACCGCAACTCTGGAAGAACGTGTGCCGCCGTTCTTGCGAAATTCCGGCCTTGGTTGGGTTACGGCCGAATACGGTATGCTGCCCCGCGCGACAACCTCGCGAAACCGGCGAGAAGCTGCCGCCGGCAAACAGTCTGGGCGCACCCAGGAAATTCAACGTCTTATCGGTCGGTCGCTGCGTGCGGGCGTTGACCGGGTGGCCCTTGGGGAACGGCAAATCACGGTGGATTGCGATGTCATTCAAGCCGATGGCGGAACCCGCTGTGCCTCGATCACCGGGGGTTGGGTGGCGCTGCGGATTGCGGTGAACAAACTTCTGAAGGCCGGCGACATCAAAACCGACCCGCTGGTCGATCATGTGGCGGCTGTTTCCTGCGGGATTTACGGCGGTCAACCGATCCTTGATCTGGATTACGCCGAAGATTCCGAGGCCGGTACGGACGCGAATTTTGTCATGACGGGGCAGGGTGGTCTGATCGAAATTCAGGGCTCCGCCGAAGGGGCAACTTTCTCGCGCGGCGAATTTGATCGCCTGCTTGATCTGGCGGAATTGGGTGTCGCTGGTCTGGTTGCAGCACAAAAAGCCGCGACCAATGGCTAGCCTTTTGGTACCCGGCGATCAGGTCGTTATCGCCTCGCACAACAAGGGCAAGATCACCGAGATTCGCGCCTTGCTGAAGCCCCTTGGCGTTCAGGTTACCGCAGCGAGTGATTTTGACCTGGCTGAGCCGGAAGAAACTGAAGACAGTTTTGCCGGAAACGCCCGCATAAAGGCGCATTTCACGGCCCGGGAAACCGGTCTGCCAGCGCTGTCTGATGACAGTGGCATCATGGTCGATGCGTTGGATGGGCAACCCGGTGTCTATACTGCCGATTGGGCAGAAACCGATGCGGGTCGCGATTTCCTGATGGCGATGACTAAAGTTCACGACATGCTGGAAGAACGTCAAGCGAGGCATCCCCGTCTTGCGCATTTCATGTGTACCCTTTGTCTTGCTTTCCCCGATGGGCGGGATTTTCTGTTTGTGGGCAAAGTTGACGGTCATCTCGTCTGGCCGATCCTGGGTGAAAACGGTTTTGGATTTGACCCAATGTTTCAACCTATCGGTAAAGACCAGACCTTTGGTGAAATGGACCCAGCGGAAAAGCACGCGATGAGCCATCGCGCCGATGCTTTTGCCAAGTTTTTGGCCAAGATAACGCCATGACCGACGGGGCGCTTGGGATTTACATCCATTGGCCTTTTTGCCTTTCCAAATGCCCATATTGCGACTTCAACTCCCATGTTGGTGGGAATTCTGACCCTCAGGAATGGGGGGATGCTTTTTCTGCCGAATTAAAGCGTTACGCGAGTGAGACATCAGACCGCGTTGTAAAGACGGTGTTTTTTGGTGGCGGCACCCCCAGCCTGATGGAGCCCGCACTGGTCGGACGGATACTGGAGACGATCAACAGGGCTTGGAAAACCGCTGACGATATTGAAGTCACGTTGGAAGCGAACCCAACGTCTGTCGAAGCTGGTCGTTTTCGGGATTATTCTACTGTCGGTGTAAATAGAGTTTCCGTTGGAATTCAAGCACTTAATGACAAACACCTAAAGCAACTTGGGCGGATGCACTCAGCGTCCGAGGCGATGTTGGCGCTTGATGTGGCGCAGCAGTGCTTTGATCGCGTCAGCTTTGATTTGATCTATGCCCGGCAGGATCAGACCCTGGCGGATTGGCAGGCGGAATTGAACCGCGCGCTTGCGATGGGGAGTGAGCACTTGTCGCTGTACCAATTGACCGTGGAGCCGGAAACGGTCTTTGGCAAGCGTCATGCGCTGGGCCAACTAGGCGGCTTGCCGGATGACGATCTTTCCGCTGACATGTATGAGTTGACGCAAGAAATGACCGAGGCGGCAAATCTTCCGGCTTACGAGGTGTCAAACCATGCCCGCCCCGGAATGGAATCGCGTCACAATCTGACCTATTGGACGGGTGGCGATTTTCTTGGCATTGGCCCGGGTGCGCATGGCCGCTTGACGGTTGAGGACACTCGATTCGCAACAGAATCGCCACTTCGCCCAAAAAACTGGCTGGAACAGGTCGCAAAAGGATCAGGAGAATCCGTTCGCGCCAACCTGTCGCGCGACGAACAGTTTCATGAGCGGGTTTTAATGGGATTGCGCCTTGTTGACGGTATCCCGCTTGACCTGCTTGATTATGGTGAGGTTAATCACAGCAAAATCAATGCGTTAATGGATTCCGGGCATCTATCCAAAAGCAATTCTCATCTGGCCGCAACTCGTCTGGGGCGGATGGTACTCAACCGTATAATCCTGGAGATCCTGTCTTGAAACGGTCCTTGTGGCTGATCCTTGGCCTTCTGGCCGTTGTCCTTGGCGTAATTGGTGTTTTTCTACCGTTATTGCCCACGGTCCCGTTTCTGTTGTTGGCCGCGTTTTGTTTTGGTCGTTCTTCTGTCCGGCTTCACGATTGGCTGCTGAGCCATCCCACATTTGGCCCACCGATTGCGGATTGGGAGCGTTCACGCGCAATTAGCCGTCGTGCAAAAATCCTGGCGAGTCTTTCCTTGATCGCAGCTTTTGGTTTTCCCTTGTGGTTGGGCGTCAGGGTGGAGGTCTTGGCAATTCAGGTTCTGATCCTGTTGGCTGTTGCGTTATTTATATGGACGCGTCCTGAGGCATAGCCGACAACAAAGCGCATAGATCGTCCAACTGATCCAGCGTCTCATATGTTATCGTAACCTCGCCCGATTGTGTCCCGCCGACATGGTTTACCGCGACTTTCATGCTTAGCGCCGCACTCAGATCTTGTTCAAGTGCTACAGTATCCGCGTCCTTTTGAGCGTTGATTTTCTGTTGTTTTTCAGCTTTTGGCTTATCCGTTTTTCGCGCCAGCTTTTCGACATCACGAACCGAAAGCCCTTTGGCGATCACCTTACGCGCCAGGGCAATAGGATCTTCGGTTCCAATCAGCGACCGGGCGTGTCCGGCTGATATATGTCCTTCGCGAACAAACTCCAGAACCTCGCGAGGGAGTGACAACAGCCGTAACAAATTGGCAATATGGCTGCGGCTTTTTCCAAGGACTTCGGCCAGCTTTTCTTGCGTATGGCCAAAGCGAACCATAAGTTGACGATATCCAAGCGCCTCTTCCACAGCGTTCAGGTCTGCGCGTTGGATATTTTCGATAATCGCAATTTCGATCACTTCGGTGTCGTTCAGATCGCGGATCAACACCGGCACTTCATGCAGATTGGCAAGCTGCGCAGCTCGCCAGCGGCGCTCACCCGCGATGATCTGATAGCCCTTGCCGCTTGGTGCAATGCGAACGAGCAGGGGCTGAATGATCCCTTTTTCCCGGATCGAGGCCGCCAGATCGTCCAGATCGGCCTTAACAAAGTCACGGCGCGGCTGGTCCGGGTTCGGGTGAACCTGCTCGATCGGCAAATGGGTGTCGGGTGCGCGGGGTTTTTGGCTTTCAGCGGTGGACTGATTTGTTGTTGGCGCAATATCTGCATCGGCCATCAAGGCCGACAACCCGCGTCCCAACCCCCGGCGTTCGTTCTTTTTTTCACTCATCTATCAATACCTTAGCGGATTTTTCACCATGCCGACGCAACATTTCAGCAGCCAGCTTTTGATATGCGATACTGCCCTTACTGGTGTGATCATAAAGCAAAGCCGGCATTGCAAAAGAGGGGGCTTCGGATAGGCGAACGTTGCGCGGCACGATGGTCTGATAAACCAGATCACCCAGGTTTTCACGAACATCCAGTTCGACCTGACGCGACAGGTTGTTTCTGGTGTCAAACATCGTCAGGACCACGCCTTCAATCCGAAGATCGCGGTTTGCAGTCTGGCGCACCTCGCGGATTGACAACATTAGCTGGGACAACCCCTCAAGCGCAAAAAACTCGGCCTGAAGTGGTACAAGGACGGAATCCGATGCCACCATCGCGTTTACCGTCAACAAGTTCAGCGACGGCGGGCAGTCGATCAATACGTAGTCCAGATCGAAAGGGTCCAAGACCCCGGCCCGCACGATGTTGCGTAACCTGGTCGCGCGCGATTCGTTTGCGGCAAGTTCTACGTCGGCAGAACTGAGGTCAGTGGTTGCGGGCGCGATGAAAAGGCCCGGAACTTGCGTTTCGCACACAACATCTTCGATATTTGCATCCGCTAACAACAAGTCGTAGGTGCTGATCTCCCGCTTGTCCGCATCTATGCCCAGACCGGTCGATGCATTTCCTTGCGGATCTAGATCAATAAGCAAAACGCGTTTTTCAACCGCCGCCAGTGCGGTACCAAGGTTAATTGCTGTGGTGGTCTTGCCAACACCGCCTTTTTGGTTCGCAATCGCTATAATTTTTGGCCGATGACGACCTTTAGACGCGTCAGACACGCCGTACCCCCTCAATTTTCAGAATTACGCCGTCCGGATCAGTCAGGCTTTGTGTTTTTTGAACGTCGAATGTCCAACTTTTTTCTGCTTGGGTCAATTCGCTTTCAAATGATTTCCCCTTGGGAAACAGCGATATTACGCCGCTATTGCCGTGTTGTTCAACCAATTCCAGCAATTTGGGCAATGTGGCCATTGCGCGGGCCGAGATGTAATCTGCTTCCAAATTTTTCAAAACTTCAGCTCGACTTGAAAGAACCTCTGTCGCAAGGGCAAGCGAAAGGCTCACTTGGCGCAAAAACGTTGCTTTGCGGATATCGCTTTCAACAAGTGTGACCAAAAGGCTGGGTGCCAATTCTTTTGCGAGGATTGCGATCACCAGACCAGGAAATCCGCCGCCAGCGCCGAAATCTACCCAACGACCTGAGGTCGGTTTTACGATTTGCCAGATCTGCGCGGAATCTAGGAAGTGACGGGTCCAAATCTGGCTAATCGTGGATTTTGCCACCAGATTGATCGCGGGATTCCACTTTTTCAGCAACGCCGTATAGTCGTCCAGCGCCGCAATTGTTTCACGTGAAACATTCAGCGAGGTCTCGATTTGTGCTCTGGCGTCGGAGTCTTGCATCAGGCGGTCTTTTTGCGTTCCGCCTGCCGGACTTTGGCAAGGATCAACGTCAAAGCGGCCGGCGTCATACCATCAATCCGCCCGGCCTGAGCAATACTGGACGGCCGGATCAGATTGAGTTTGACTTGTAACTCATTAGAAAGGCCGGGTATTCCGGAATAGATAATCCCCTCCGGGATTTTCAGTGCGGAGTCTCTTTCCATCGCCAAAATCTCGGTCTTTTGGCGCTCAATATAGTTTGCGTAAAGCGCATCATTTGACACCTGAGAAAGAATTGCCGCGTCAAAACCTGTCAAATCGGGCCAGGCTTCTGTGAGGTCGTCGATGGAAATGTCAGGATACGCCAGCAAATTCAGCCCAGTTCGTCTGACGCCATCTTGATTGACCTTGATCCCAAACCCAACCGCTTGTTTAGGTGTAATGGTGTTTTCGGTCAGGTAATCCCTAGCAGCGGTCAACTGTTCGAATTTTCGATTAAACGCCTGTTCGCGGACCGGACCGACACACCCAATGCGAAGACCAAGTGGGGTTAAACGCTGGTCCGCATTGTCTGCACGCAAGCTAAGCCGAAATTCGGCCCGAGAGGTGAACATCCGATAGGGTTCGGAAACACCACGGGTGACCAGATCGTCGATCATCACACCGATATAGCTGTCCGACCGTTGAAAGGTTACGGGATCGCGGCCCAACGCGGCACAGGCTGCGTTCAGACCAGCCACCAGGCCTTGCGCGGCGGCTTCTTCATAGCCCGTTGTGCCATTGATCTGACCGGCAAGGAACAGGCCCGGGAAACCTTTTACGCCCAGATGTTGGTTCAAAGCACGAGGATCGACATAGTCATATTCAATCGCATAACCGGGCTGCACAATCGTCGCGTTTTCAAGACCTTTTATCGTGCGCACATATTCGTGCTGCACGTCTTCGGGCAGGGAGGTGCTGATGCCGTTTGGATAAATCAGGTCGTCTGACAGGCTTTCCGGCTCCAGAAAGATCTGATGACTGTCTTTTTCCGCAAACCGCACGATTTTGTCCTCGATCGACGGGCAATAGCGCGGGCCAACACCATCAATATGGCCGCCATACATTGCTGAGCGGGTCAGGTTCCGCTCGATAATATCATGTGTCGCAGCGTTGGTATGAGTTATCCCGCAGGATATTTGCCGCACTGAGGGTTTATCGGAGAGAAAGCTGAACAGGGACGGTGTTTCGTCGCCTGGCTGCATTTCCAGCCCGGACCAGTCGATGGTCTTGCCATCCAGACGCGGCGGCGTTCCGGTTTTCAGGCGGCCAAGCGGCAGACCCATAGCTTCCACCCTTTCCGCCAGGGGAATCGCTGGCCGGTCGCCCATCCGCCCCCCGGGACGGGAGACATCACCAATATGGATGACGCCGCGCAAGAACGTACCTGTGGTCAAAACCACCTGGCCGCTGGTGACAATCGACTGATCGGCCAGCACAACGCCGGTGATCCTGGTGCCGTCGAATTGCAGGTCGCTCACCTCTGCTTCCAGGACGGTAAGATTTTCCACCGCTGACATCTCTGCCTGCATCGCCTTGCGATAAAGGGCGCGGTCAGCTTGGGCGCGCGGTCCTTGCACCGCGGGGCCTTTGCGTCGGTTGAGCAGGCGAAACTGAATGCCGGCCTTGTCGGCCACCCGTCCCATCAAACCATCAAGCGCATCAATTTCGCGTACCAGATGGCCTTTGCCAAGACCACCGATAGCGGGGTTGCACGACATCTCGCCAATCTTGGCAAACTGATGAGTGATCAGCGCCGTTCTCGCCCCCAGACGCGCGGCCGCGTGAGCGGCATCCGCACCTGCGTGACCGCCTCCGATTACCACCACATCAAAGTTAAAATGTTTCACGTGAAACATTCCCTATTTCCCAAGGCAGAACTGCGAGAAGATTCGATCCAGAACATCTTCGACATCGACTCTGCCAATCAACGAATCCAGGCCATGTATAGCGTGGAGGATATCTGCGGACACAAGTTCAGTCAGGTCCGAGGCCTGATCTATACGATCCTGCGCTTCGGTCAAATGATCTATTGCTCGATCAATAGCGGTTTTGTGCCGAAGTCTTGTGGCGGTCGCAGCACCTGCTACCCTGTTTTCCAGGATTTGCGTAATTGAACGAACCAATTCATCAACGCCGAGGCCGGTCAGGCCAGAGATATTTAAGCCATTGTTATTATTGATTATATCTGCCTTGGCATAGGCAATTATGTCATCCGGGAAGTAGATCTCTGGAGAAACCTGACATTTGCTGCCTTCCACCAGAAACACCCGTAAATCCGCGCTTTGCGCCCGTCTTCGCGCCAGATCAATGCCGAGTGATTCAACATGATCGTCCGTTTCCCGCAGGCCTGCGGTATCCAACAGAGTCACCGGCAGGCCGTTCAGGTCCATGCGCACCTCGATCACATCGCGGGTGGTTCCTGCGACGTCCGATGTGATCGCGGCATCCCGGCCGGCGAGGCGGTTAAGCAGCGTGGACTTCCCGACATTAGGTGCGCCGACAATTGCCACCTCGAACCCGTGGCGGATGCGTTCCGCAACCAACGCGCCTGCGCTTTCACGTTTTAGGCCCTGCAACGTCCGGGCTAGGCGTAAGCGCACATCCGGCATGACATCAATCGGCACATCTTCGTCTGCAAAATCTATCGTTGCCTCCAACAGCGACATAGCGTGGATCAGATCATCGCGCCAGACGTCTGCCTTACCGGACAGAGCGCCGGCAAAAACTCTTTCAGCTTGCCGACGCTGCGCTTCTGTTTCCGCTTCGATCAGATCTGCAAGACCTTCAACCTCGGTCAAATCAAGGCAGCCATTTTCCAGGGCACGTCGGGTGAACTCGCCGGGTTCGGCCAATCGCAGTCCGGGCATTTCCGAAAGACAGGCAAGAACAGCATTAACCACCGCAATTCCGCCATGAACGTGGAATTCCACCACGTCTTCGCCAGTAAAACTGTGGCCGTGCGCAAAAACCATTATCAATGCGTGGTCGAGTACCCGACCATTACCATCACAGAGCCGCCTGAGGCCGCTTTTACGCGGATTAGGCAGGGTTCCGGCCATCCGGGTGCCAGCGGACAGAGCTGCTGGCCCAGAGAGCCGGATAACAGCCACACCGCTTTTCCCCCGCGCGGTGGCCTGGGCAAAGATAGTATCCATCTCGATAACCTGTCGCGAAACGCCGCGCCGATCAATCTAGGTGTTCATCGAGTCGAAGAATTCGCCGTTTGTCTTGGTCTGTTTCATCTTGCCAAGCAGGAATTCAATCGCATCGGTTGTGCCCATAGGGTTGAGGATACGGCGCAGAACGTAGGTTTTGGTCAGATCACCCTTGTCGACCAGCAGTTCTTCTTTCCGGGTGCCGGACTTCAGAATGTCGATCGCCGGAAAGACCCGCTTGTCGGCAACTTTACGATCCAGAACCAGTTCCGAGTTACCGGTGCCTTTGAATTCTTCAAAGATCACCTCGTCCATGCGGCTGCCGGTTTCAATCAGCGCCGTGGCAACAATGGTAAGGGAGCCGCCTTCTTCGATGTTTCGGGCCGCGCCAAAAAAGCGCTTGGGGCGTTGCAGGGCGTTTGCATCGACACCACCGGTCAGAACCTTACCAGACGAGGGGACAACGGTGTTGAACGCGCGACCAAGCCTTGTGATCGAATCAAGCAGGATGACCACGTCGCGCTTGTGTTCGACCAGACGTTTGGCCTTTTCGATCACCATTTCCGCGACGGCTACGTGCCGCGTGGCGGGTTCATCAAAGGTGGAGGACACCACCTCGCCCTTCACGCTCCGCTGCATGTCGGTCACTTCTTCCGGGCGTTCGTCGATCAGCAGAACGATCAGGTAAACCTCGGGGTGATTAGCCGCAATTGAATGCGCGATGTTTTGCAGGATCACGGTTTTACCGGTCCGGGGCGGCGCCACGATCAGCGAGCGTTGACCTTTACCGATCGGTGCAACAAGGTCGATGACCCGCGCGGTTCTGTCCTTGATCGTCGGATCTTCGATCTCCATCTTCAGCCGCTCGTCGGGGTAAAGCGGTGTCAGGTTGTCAAAGTGAACCTTATGCTTTGCCCGTTCGGGGTCGGAAAAGTTGATCTGTGTGCATTGGATCAGACCAAAGTAACGCTCGCCATCAGAGGGGGCGTTGATCACGCCTTCGACTGTGTCACCGGTTCTAAGTGAAAATTTACGGATCTGGTTCGGGCTGACATAGATGTCATCTGGACCCGGAAGATAGTTTGCCTCCGGCGAACGCAGGAAGCCAAACCCGTCCTGCATCACCTCCAACACACCATCGCCGGAAATCTCGACACCGTCTTCGGCCATCTCCTTTAGGATCGCGAACATCATGTCGCCCTTGCGCATGGTCGACGCGTTTTCGATTTCAAGCTCTTCAGCCATCGACAGAAGATCGGCTGGGCTCTTGGCCTTTAGCTCGGACAGGGCCATACGGTTTTGGGTCATGAATATATCCAGTCACCGAATCACAGCCGGTGAAAAAAGAGAACATTTGGAAGTGTCTTTGGCGGCCGGACGGCCAGACGCCGCATCTCTAGCCCGAAAGTCTGAAGAAAGTCAAACCAAGGTTCAAAACGGCCGGGCTATTACCATAAAGACCAGAATGACCAGCAAAACCGTCGGCACTTCGTTCATCAGCCGAAAGGTCTTGCCGGAAATCGTACAACTCCCTGCCGCAAGTTCCTTGCGCTGCCGCCCAAGCCAATGGTGAAAATAGGTCAAACCAAGAACCATTAGCGCCTTGACCCAGGGCCAGCCCACGGACCAATCAACGATCCCCGGAGTGAAAACCAGACTGAGACCAAAGATCCAGGTTGCAAACATCGCGGGATTCATGATCACGCGGAGCAAATTATACTCCATCATCTGAAACAGACGATCAGTATCACTGCCCTTTTCGACTTGTTCGGTGTGATGCACGAATAAACGTGGCAGATAGAACAGACCGGCCATCCATGCGACAATCGAAATGACATGCAGTGATTTGATGTACGGGTAGTAGTCCGAAAGGAAGTCCATGAAGCCCGGTCCGAAGATTAACTAATATAAAGAAATATATATAAGAAAGATTGTTGAATTGGTAGGACCATAGGACAAGTGGAATTCTGGAATTCTACACAGCTTTATCAAAACAGACAGCATGAGGATAAGACTTTTAGATAAATTGCAAGAGCAACAAAAATACATTTTAAAACAATAAGTTATTTGAAGAATACTTGTTGGTAAAATGGTGAAAAGATTTGAACCAATTGAAAACTATCGACCCACACACAGGCATCACCGTTGGCTTTTCCCATGTGGAAAACAGGATTGCAAAAATCGGATAAAACGCGCAATTCAAAAGACCCGTCCGATCCGCTGTGTATAAAAGGCAAACATGAACATTCTCCACGCCATTTCATTCACAAGGTTATACCGATGAGCGAGATTATTCTGGCCTCCGGCTCTGAGATCCGCGCACAGATGTTGCGCGATGCAGGGTTGGTATTTCGGGTGTTTCCCGCCCGAATTGACGAGGCGGCCATCAAGGCGTCTCTCCTTGCTGAAAACGCCCCGCCGCGTGACGTGGCCGATGTACTGGCGGCCTTGAAGGCAGAACGTGTCGCTGGAAAAAACCCGGATGACCTGGTGATTGGCGCCGATCAGGTTTTGGAGTTGGACGGCACGATTTTTTCCAAACCAGCTGATCTCATAGAGGCAAAGGCGCAGCTACGGGCTTTGGTGGGCAAAACCCATAGGCTTCATAGTGCTGCGGTGATCTATCACGGGCAAAGGCCGATCTGGCGGCAAATCTCGCGGGTGGACCTCACGATGCGCGACGTGAGCGAGGCGTTTTTGGATCGCTATATAGACCAAGCCGGGCCAGAGATCTTGTACTCTGTCGGTGCCTACCAGATTGAGGCGGCCGGAATTCGGCTGTTTTCGAAAATCGACGGTCCATACCACGCTATTTTAGGGCTGCCCTTGATTGAGATGTTGAACTTTCTTCATTCCGCCGGTCATATCCCGTCATGACGAACGCACGTATTCCTTTGGCCGGTGTTATTGGCGCACCGATAGCGCATTCCAGATCGCCTGCATTGCATGGCCACTGGCTGAAGCGTTATGAAATTCAAGGCTTTTATGTGCCGATAGAACTTGCGCAGGAAAATTTTGAGGCGGGACTGCGTTCCCTGCCGTTGCTGGGGTTCCGCGGTGTGAATATCACCATTCCCTATAAGGAACGGGTGCTGACCCTTGCCGATGTGATCACTGATCGTGCAGCTTTGATTGGGGCGGCAAATACGATTACCTTTCGCAAAGATGGCCGGATACAGGCCGACAACACAGACGGTTATGGTTTTATAGCCAACATTCGGCAAAACCAACCGAACTGGCAGCCAAAGACTGGAACAGCGGTTATTCTGGGGGCCGGTGGCGCAGCGCGGGCAGTTATTTCTGCCCTGCTTGGAGAAGGTGTCCCGGAAATTCTGGTCGCGAACCGAACGCGAAACCGCGCGGAAATGTTACGCGAACATTTTGGCGCGCGTGTATCCGTCATGGATTGGTCGGCCTTGCCAGAGGCGCTGCCAAAGGCTGCGATGCTGGTTAACACCACGTCGTTGGGCATGTCAGGCCAGCCTGCTTTGAGTATTCCGTTCGAGCGGATCAGCCCAAAATCAATGGTCTGCGATATTGTCTACGCACCGCTGGAAACCAACCTTTTGGCGCAGGCACGTAAAAAAGGCTGCACAGTTGTGACCGGCATTGGCATGTTGTTGCATCAGGCGGTTCCAGGGTTTGAAAACTGGTTTCGAAAGCGCCCGGAAGTGGACGAAGCGTTGGCCGCTGCCGTTCTGGAGGCGTGAGCCGTTGTTTGTGATCGGACTGACCGGCTCCATCGGTATGGGTAAAACAACGACCGCGGGGTTTTTTGCGGCTGAAGGCATCCCTGTCTGGGATGCGGATGCGGCGGTTCACCGGATTTATCAAGCAGGCGGTGCGGCGGTGGAACCGATCCGACAGATATGCCCGGAAGCGATTGTTGAAGGAGCGGTTGATCGCACCGCGTTAAAAGCCTGGATCGCCCGGGATTCAGAGGCGATTGGCCAGCTTAACAAGGTTGTTCACCCGCTGGTCGCTCAGGATCGCGCGGGATTTCTTAATCAGGCGCGAAAAGACGGTCACGATATCGCTCTGGTGGATGTTCCCTTGTTGTTTGAAACCGGCGGGGCAGAATACGTCGATGCGGTTATCGTGGTTTCTGCCCCGGCAGAAGTCCAGCGCACCCGCGTTCTGGAGCGCCCCGGAATGACGCAGGAGCATTTTGAACGGATCCTCGCCCAACAAGTGCCCGACAAAGAAAAACGCGCCCGCGCGGATTATGCTATAGAAACCACAACGCCAGATGATGCGCAGAAAGCGGTCAGGGACATTTTGAGCAAAATACGAAAGGCCATAGATGCGTGAGGTCGTTCTGGATACGGAAACCACCGGATTTGATCCGCAAACCGGCGACCGCATTGTTGAAATCGGTGCGGTTGAACTGTTCAACCACATGCCGACTGGCGGGGTCTATCATCAATATATTAACCCGGAACGCGCGATGCCTGAGGATGCGTTTGCGGTTCATGGGTTAAGCGACGCATTTCTTGCCGATAAACCGGTTTTCGCCGATGTAGCACAGGCGTTTCTGGATTTTGTTGGTGATGCAAAGATGGTGATCCATAACGCCAGTTTTGACATGAAGTTTCTGAACGCTGAACTTGGTTGGGCAAAGAAACCGCGTTTGCCGGTGGATCAGGCGATCGACACCTTGGAAATCGCCCGCAAGAAATACCCCGGTGCTCAGAACTCGCTTGATGCGCTCTGCCGTCGCTTTGCGGTCGATAATTCAGCCCGCGAAAAACACGGCGCGTTGTTGGATAGCGAGCTGCTGGCAGAGGTTTATCTGGAGCTGGTCGGCGGGCGACAGCCGGATTTTGGTTTGGCAGGTAACAACCAACAAACCGAGACTAATAATACCGACGATATTTGGCGTCACGGGCCACGACCCAAACCACTGCCGCCGCGTCTAAGCGCGGCGGAGCGGGCAAACCACAAGGTTTTTGTCGAAAACATGGGCGAAAACGCCGTCTGGCGGCGCTTTCAGGAATAAGGCGCGATTGAGATAATCAACCGCGTCATCAGGCGATGGGTTGCCCGGCTTTTTCCGCCTCGGCGCGTCGTTGTAGTTCAGCGCGATAAAGCGACAGGAAGTCGATGTTTTCCAGATTGAGCGGTGGATAACCACCGTCGCGGGTCACGTCACCAACGATCCGGCGCACATAAGGGAAGATCATCCGTGGGCATTCGATCAGCAGGAAAGGATGCATCTGGTCTTCGGGGACGTTTTCGATCTTGAAAATACCGGCATATTCCAGCTCCAAGATGAACAGAACCTGATCCATCTCCTTGGCTTTGGATTCGATGTTCAGCTTCATGACAACTTCGTAGTTGCCGTCTTTTTCGCGACGACGCGCATCCAGATTGACCTGAACCTGAATGTCAGGCTGTAGATTGCCGTCCAGACCCTTTTGGGCGGCCACGTTTTCAAAGGACATATCCCGGATGAATTGTCCAAGCACGTTCATTGACGGCGGGGTTTGTTGCTCTTCAGCCATGTTTGCTCCTGCAATCCAAGAATTTTGCGCCTCCCTATCAGGTCAGCGATGCGGTCTCAATCTATGATGTTTGGCATCAGTGGCGTGTCCAGCCGGATTGGGGCCCGGATTGGGGCCCGGATTGGGGATTGTCGCCGCGATTCTCGTCTTCGTCCAGAATTGAATAATCGCCGTCGATTGTATCTGGACCGGGACTCCGCCGCGCAGGACCAGAACTTGTTGCGACAAATGACGCGGAAGTGATCCGGGCCGACAGATAACGAATAATTGCGACCCGAACCGGCGGCAAAAGTAGCGAAAAGCCAAGCGCATCGGTGAAAAAGCCGGGGGTCAAAAGCAGCACGCCAGCCACAAGAATCATCGCCCCTTGCGCCATCGGGTCAGTGGGGTTTTTCCCTTCGGCAAGGGCGTTTTGCAGCCGATTAAGGGTCATGATCCCCTGGGCTCGCATCAGAATCGTCCCGGCAAATGCAGTCAGCACCACGATTAACAGAATCGGCCAAAGCCCGATGGCACCGCCGACCTGAATAAACAGGGCAATTTCAATGATCGGCACGGCCACAAACAGCAAAAACAGCCACATTTCAGGATTCTCTTTCATTCTAATCAACCGGCGCGACGGTAGACTTGACCTCCGCTGTCACCTACATATGTCTTTGACCACGGGGTTTCCACAATCCCGCAGCTTTTTTCAGGAGACAACACCCATGGGCGCGGCAGTGATCCAGCTTTTAGTACTTGCAGGCGTAGCGCTATTCCTCATCTTGCGGCTGCGCAATGTGCTGGGCACCCGTGAGGGATTTGAAAAGCCCCGCGTCAGCCATCAACCCAATGAGCAGGCACAACAGCGACCGGAGCTGGAAGTGATCGAAGGAGGTCCGGATTTTGATATTGCCGATCACGTTGACCCCAAGGGGCGTGTTGGTCAGGCGCTGGCGGAAATGAAACGCGTCGAGCCATCGTTCAATGTTACGGAATTTCTGACCGGCGCGCGGTCCGCCTACGAGATGATCCTTGTGGCCTTTGAATCCGGTGATCTTCCGGCGTTGCAGCAATTCCTGTCAGATGATGTCTACACCAGTTTTGCAAGCGTGGTCGAAACCCGGGAAGCTGAAGGGCTGAAAGTCGATGCGAATTTCATCGGTGTGCGCGAATTGAAGCTGACGGATGCGGAGTTCGATTCTGCATCCAACGAAGGCGAAGTGACGATCCGGTTCATCGGTGAACTGACCTCGGTGGTGCGCGACAAGGCCGGTGAAATCGTCGAAGGCAATCCTGAGGAGATCAAACGCCAGAAAGACGTCTGGACCTTTGCTCGGACCATGGGCAGCAACGACCCGAACTGGCAGTTGGTCGCCACAGGCGGCTGATGCGACGTGCGCGTGCCATCGCCACTTTAACGGCGTTTGTGCTTGGCCTGTCGGGTGCTTCGGCGATCGGGGCAGGCAATAGGGTGCAGATTGTCGGGTTTAACGACCTTCTGGGCTGGCACGAGGACGATCACCGGGCAGCGCTGCAAAGTTTTGTCAATTCCTGTGTCGATATTCGCAAGCCGGGCTGGCAGTCGCTTTGTGCGCTTGCCCAAACAAAGCCCGACGCCAAAGCGTTTTTCGAGACGTTCTTTACCCCTGTCGTGATCCGCCCCAATGCAAAGGCGCTGTTTACCGGATACTACGAGCCAATTCTAAGGGGTTCGCTCTACCGCGAGGGGCCTTATATCTATCCGATTTACCAGATGCCCCCCGATCTGACCCCGCGCGACATGGAGTTTACCCGCGAAAAGATCGAAAACGGAGCGCTGGCGCAAAAAGGGCTGGAAATCGCTTATGTGGACGATCCCGTGGAGGCGCATTTCCTTCACATTCAGGGCTCGGGCCAGATCCAGCTTTCCAACGGAAATCGCATTCGTGTCGGCTACGCCGGTGAAAATGGCCATGTTTACCGATCTGCCCCCAGCGAGTTGATCAGGCTTGGGGAAATCTCCCGCTCCGAAGCCTCCATCGCCGGCCTCAAAGCCTGGGTCAAACGCAATCCCGAAAAGGGTATCAAGGCGCTGCAATTCAATGCGTCCTATGTGTTTTTCCGACGCCTTGAAACCTTGCAGCCGGGGCAGGGACCATTGGGTGCGCTGGAGCGCCCAATGATGCCGCTCAGATCCGTGGCGGTTGATCCAAGATATGTCCAGATGGGTGCGCCGGTCTGGATCGAAAAAGGCGGCACCAACGTTATTCGAAAACTGATGATCGCACAGGATGTCGGTGCGTCGATCAAGGGGCCGCAACGTGCGGACATCTTTTTCGGCTCCGGCGCCGAGGCCGGCGATGCGGCGAGTGATACTAATTATGGTGGACGCATGGTTGTCCTGATGCCGGTCGCGATCGCTCGCGAAATGGCCGCTGGTCGTTGATATGGCCGGACGGGGAAAACGACGCAGCTTGACCGAAGAAGAACGGATGCTCTGGGAAAAGGCGACAGCCACCGCAGAGCGACTGCACCTGGAAAAACCCGAGTTTGTGCAGGTCATCGACGTGCCAAAGGCAAGAATTCCCGATCCTATTGGCAGGTTTTCGGGGTTTGGCATTGGCGAAAAGGCCACAAGCCGCCCTGAAAAACTGGACCTGAAACCAAGCCTGGAGGAAACCCTTGCCGCAACCTCACCCAATATGGACAAGCGCAACTTTGATCGCTTGAAAAAGGGCAAGAAGGCAGTTGATGCGACGATTGATTTACATGGAATGACTTTGGCGGCAGCGCATCCAAGACTGATTTCATTCGTGCTGAACAGCCATGCCAATGGCTTGCGGCTTTTGCTCGTCATCACGGGAAAAGGGCGAGATGCCAGGTCGGAACCCTATGCGGAACGCCCGCGCGGGGTTTTGCGACAGCAAGTCCCCGATTGGCTGTCACGTCCGCCGCTGGCGCATTTGGTGCTGCAAATCACCCAGGCGCACGGCAAACACGGTGGATCAGGGGCCTATTACGTCTATCTCAGGCGGGTGCGTTGAAAAGCACACGTACGTTCAACATGGCAAAATAGGTCAAAAGGCAGGCCGCCAGAATATAGACCGCGAAAAACGCCATCTGATCCTGAAACGGAATGCCAAAATCAATCAGCAGGCCGGTCAAACCCGGCCCAAGCGCGGACCCAAAGACCATCAGGGCGGTTGCCACGGATTTCACGGAGCCAAGGTGGCGCGTCCCGTAAAACTCTGCCCATGCGGCATTAAAAAGTGTTGCCCCGCCGCCTTGCATCAGCCCCATCAACATAAAGCCGATTGCCGCGTGACCAAGCGTGGTTCCATAGGCAAAGACCACGTAACCCAGCGCCATTGGCACCTGATACCACGCCAGCAACCGACGGCATCCAAAGCGATCAATGGCCCAGCCATAAACCATCATCGCGGCAATTGTGGTCATGGTGTAAAGCGGAAACAAGGAAACGAAATAGGCATGTTCCCAACCCTTGCTGTTTGACAGATGGACCTGTTGAAAGAACAGAGCCGTAGAAAAGATTCCCGGTGCAGTCATTGTCGGTATCAGTAACCAGAACAGCCAGTGACCCAAGGTTTCTTTCCGCGTCCAATGACGGTTCAACATGCCCGCAGAGCTGGAGATTTGCGCCATGCTTTGCGGCGTGCGTTCCCGGCGCAGCAGCAAAAGCAGGACCGGAATGGTCGCAAGTGAAATGACGGCGGCGATCACCCAAAGCGAACGCCATGGCCAAACGGTTAGCAGGCTGACAAAGAGGATGGGCAGCAATGCCTCCCCGGCGGAAAACCCCAATGTTGAAATCGCCAGCGCCTTACCGCGTGCTGCGGAAAACCAACGGGCAATCGCGACAATTGCGATATGGCTAAGCATTCCCTGACCAGTAAAACGCAAGGCAAAGATCGCGATCGGTAAGGCCCAGGCACCGGGGATTGCGGACATGAACAAGCAGGCCGCCGACAGGCCAAAAAGGATGACGGTTGCCAATGTGCGGGCGCGAAAGTGATCCGACAAGATACCGCTGAATAACATCACGACCGCTGAAGCGGTTGTCCCGATGGTGTAAATCGCCCCCCATTGCCCGTCAGTCAGCGAAAATTCCGCCATGATCGCGCCGGCAAAGATCGAAATGAAAAAGGTCTGCCCATAGGAAGAGCTAAGCGAGATCAACCCCCCCGCCGTTAACCACCGCCCGTTGGCTGCAATAAACCTCAAGAATTCCATGCGCGGATGATGCGCAGGAAATCAGCGGGGCGTCACGCGAATTTTGTCACAGAACATACCGGCTTAGATCGGTGGATTTTGCCAGTTCACCCAAATGCTTATCAACAAAGGCGGCGTCCACCTCGACGCTTTGCCCAGACTGATCGGGCGCGGTGAAACTGAGGTCTTCGAAGACCCGTTCCAACACCGTGTAAAGCCGCCGCGCACCGATGTTTTCAACCGATTGATTAACTTCTGCCGCGATCCTTGCCAGCGCCTTGATGCCGTCTTCGGTAAAGCTGACCGTGACCTCTTCGGTCGCCATCAGGGCAGTATATTGCCGGGTCAGGGCGTTCTCGGTTTCGGTCAGAATACGTACAAAATCGTCCTCTGTCAGCGCCCGCAGTTCAACCCGGATCGGCAAGCGACCCTGAAGTTCCGGCAGCAGATCAGAGGGTTTGGCGATATGAAAGGCACCCGAGGCGATAAAAAGGATGTGGTCGGTTTTGACCGGCCCATGTTTGGTTGAAACGGTTGTGCCTTCGATCAGCGGCAGCAAGTCGCGTTGCACGCCTTCGCGGCTTACATCCGCCCCACGGGCATCGGCACGCGCACAAACCTTGTCGATCTCGTCAAGGAAAACGATGCCGCTGTCTTCGACCGCTTGCACCGCCTCGCGGGTTACGCCTTCCTGATCGACCAGCTTGTCGGCTTCTTCCCCGATCAGCACGGCATAGCTTTCGGCGACGGTCAGTTTCTTGCGTGTTGTCCGCCCACCCATGGCTTTGCCGAATAAATCGCCAAGGTTCATCATGCCCATACCGCCACTTGGCTGGCCGGGAATATCAAACATTTTCATCGGGTTGGTCGTATCTGCAATGTCCAATTCGATAATCTTGTCGTCCAGAACGCCGTCCCGGAGTTTCTTGCGAAACATCTCGCGGGTCTGGTCGCGGGCATCGGTTCCAGCAAGGACGTCGATCACCCGATCCTCGGCGGCCTGATGGGCGTTTGCCTTGACGTCTTCGCGTTTTTGATCGCGGATCATCAGAATGGCAGAATCCACAAGGTCGCGGACAATCTGCTCCACATCGCGCCCGACATAGCCAACCTCGGTAAACTTCGTGGCCTCGACCTTGATAAAGGGCGCTTTGGCAAGCTTGGCCAACCGTCGGGAAATCTCGGTTTTACCAACACCTGTCGGGCCGATCATCAGGATGTTCTTTGGATAAACCTCTTCGCGCAGATCATCACCCAATTGCTTGCGTCGCCAACGATTGCGCAAAGCGACCGCAACTGCCCGCTTGGCGTCTTTTTGACCGATAATAAAACGGTCGAGTTCCGAGACAATTTCGCGAGGGGTGAGGTCAGTCATTTATCGTTTCCAGAGTTAGGCGGAAATGGTTTCAACGGTCACATTGCCGTTTGTATAAACACAAATATCAGCCGCGATTTCCAAGGCGCGGCGGCCTATGGACTCGGCGTCTTGGTCGCTGTCGATGAGGGCACGCGCTGCTGCGAGCGCAAAGTTTCCGCCTGATCCGATGGCGGCAATGCCGTGTTCAGGCTCCAGAACATCTCCCGCACCGGTGATCACAAACAGGTCTTTGCCGTCAGTGACGATCAGCATGGCCTCCAGATTGCGCAGGTATTTGTCCATCCGCCAGTCTTTCGCCAGTTCGACCGAGGCACGGGCGAGTTGGCCCGGCGCCGCCTCCAACTTGGCTTCCAAACGTTCCAGCAAAGTGAAGGCATCAGCGGTTGATCCGGCGAACCCACAGACGACATCAAAGCCGCCGGGCGAGATCCGACGTACCTTTCGCGCACTGCCCTTGATGACGGTCTGGCCAAGACTGACCTGACCATCGCCAACTAGAGCCACCACGCCGTCCTTTTTGACGCCGATGATTGTCGTGCCGTGCCAGCCTGGAAACTTGTGGGTTTCGCTCATCATGCTCTCCGATCTTACGCGTCATATATGGAAGCTTGCATAACAAGAAACAACCGGTAGTCTTTGCTCAAAAGCGTGAAAAAGGCTGGGGCGCGGTGGCGGAACTGGGGCTATATCTGAACAATGGACTGCGGCAGGATGTGGCGGCAGGGCGACATAACTTCTTTAAGATACTGTCGCAAACCTTTGAATCCCAAGGATTTAAAGTCTATCTATTTGAAAACACCGAGGCCGAACGGATCGCGTCGGTGGATCGAGATGGTTACTCTCTGTTCCATTTGGAAAACCCGTTTCACGACCGGGCTTTGGACGTGCGGTTGGCCTATATGTACCCGTTCTGGCGGATCGAAAAAGCGCAGTGGCGCGAGGAATTCCGGGTGGCCCGAGCCGCCTTTGACCCTTCAAAGTTCAACGATGAAGCCGCGCTGAAATTCTGGCGATTCTGGCGGCGAAAGCTGTTACCCGATTTGCCACCGCGCAATCCTGCAATCGGAACGGTCCTGATTGCGCTGCAAGGGCGGCTGGACGAATTGCGCCACGGCCAGACGATGACCCCGATCGAGATGATCCGCGAAACACTGGCGCAAGATGGGCTGCGGCAGATTGTGATCAAGCTGCACCCCAAGGAGAAATACACCGAAGCGGAACTGGATTTTCTGGAAGAATTTCATGACCTTGATCGGGTGACATTCTCCGGGGACGACTTGCCGCAGCTTTTGAGCCGGGCAGATTATGTCGTGACGCAAAATTCCAGTGTCGCCTTCAAGGGGCTTTTGCAAAATGTCCCGGCAATCCTGTTTGGCGCCGCGGATTTTCACCACATTTTTCAAAACGTGAACACCGAAGGGGCTGCACGAGCCTTTCGCAATGTCACAAGCATGAAGCTACCAGCGGCGAAGTATTTTTACTGGTTCTTGCAGGAAAACTGCATCAACGCCGGACGCAAGGACGCAGGTGAACGCATCCTTGCCAATTGCCGTGAATTGGGGTGGCAGGTTTAAACCGTACCCTCAAAAAGCTTGAAACCGATGCGCTGGCGTTCCTCCAGCCCGGCCATCAGGTTGGAAAACTGGGTTTCCGTCATCTCGGGCCAGCGCAGTTCGCCGGTGATCAGGCCACCTTGCTTCAGCCGATCATAAACCACCCCGAAATCCAATTCGCCAAACGACATCCGGCTGGGCCGGGCGTGGTTGACCGGGATCCAATGGTTCTTGAGCGCATCAATCGTGACCGTCTCGATCCCGCAGAACGCGCGGAATTGCAGCTCGAACTGTTGGGCCACGTCAGGCCTGCGCGCGATCACTGCGATTTTCGCTGTCGGCTTGGCAACAAGGGCCGCCATATGCAGTGGGGAGCCGTCAGCGGATACAATGTAATCGGCGGATTTATAGGCTGACAGTTGTTCTTCGAACGACATCAACTGCGGATGAATGACGTGGTATCCTTCCGCTTTCAGGTATTCCTCCACCAACTCTTCGGCCATCAAACCACCACGCTGATGTGGTAGCTTGGAGCGGGAGACATAAAGCCGCCGCGCACCGTCATCGGCGATATGCCGACCCATCCGTTCACGCATGAATTCGCGGTATTCCGGCAGGCCTTCGATCATGCCGAACATGCCAAATCCCTGTTGCGGGACATGCACCGTCTCAAACACCGCAGGTTCCGGCAGGTTGATGATCTTGCAATCAATATCCAGCAGCTTGAGGAACGGCGCGTAGACCTTCAGCACATGGTCGATCCGGCGCTGTACTTTCGGGACAAAAACGATGCCGTCGATCTTGTCCTTAAGCTGTTCATAGGCCCAGAGCCGCGCGGTTGTTTCCACAAGGAAATGCCCGAAATGCCCGAACATTAGCCCGCCAAACATCCAGGAGCCGTCAATCCGCTCCAATCCCTCACGCGAAACCTCTCGTGGGGGGTGGGAAAACTCGATGTTGTTGCGCCAGGTTGTGCTTTCTGCGACGAAGTTGCCCTTGTCGTCCATCACGCCGGTATTCAGCGGCTGCGGCGTGTCTATGTCGCTGGGGATCGGGATCACAAGCGCGTCGCTAATTTTGCGGATGACTGGCGGAGTGCCGGCGTTTACGTCTGGTTGATGGCTCATCTTGTTATCCTGCGCATTATTTGTTTTTTCGTTTATCCAGATAGGCTTCGCGGCGTCTCTTCAACGCGTTTGGCAAGTGTTTGTTGCCCGAAGCCTTGAACGCTCCATTTACGATCCGATCCGCCAGACCCCAATGGTTTCGCTCCATCGCCATGTCCATCAACCCCATGTAATACCAAGGCAGCTTTCGCCTTGCCCGGTAGAGATCGTTGTAAACATTTGCGGTCATTTCACCCGATACGCACATGGCGGTCACGGCCTTCAAGATGCCTGCGCGGCGCATGAAGACAACCGTTTTGTGGCCCACATAATTGGAGTGGAGGTGGATGATATTATCGCCCGTGATCCGATCAGCGTGTGCTTTGTCGGGGGCCATATAAGGGTCGTAGCAAAGGTAAACCTTGTCAGCGCTGGCTGTCAGATCGGCCGCATCACCATAGCGACCCGACCAGTCCTGCTTGCGGCCGCGATTGAAACGCTTTTCCCACGGGACGAGCTTTTCATTCAGGGTCGACTGCGGCGAATAGGCCAGCACGGTCGCGCCCGGTGCCAGATTGCAAAACGCAAGGGCCGCGTAGCCGCCCATCGACGTGCCGGTAAACACGACCTTTTTGAACCGCTTGAAAAAGCCCTGACGCTGCAAACCTTCGAGGTAGTCGAAAAGCACATCGTCACGATACCAATTGGCATCAAACGAAAGGATCCCGAGCGACGACCAGTTGTTGTCCGCAAAAAACTTGTCGCCCCAAGCCTCGCGTTCAAGGCTGTCGTCGTTAACAGCGGACAGGTTGTCGAAGGTGACCATCAGCACATCATTGCCGCGCGGCACATGCACGGCGGCGAATTTTTCGTAATTGACGTAAAACCCACGAAGTGACGAGCGTTTGGCCTTGCCCTTAGCCGGGCGACGCATCTCGGCAAGCCAGGACGGGGCCATTTTCCCCTCCAGCGCCTTGATGTCGTCCTTGGCCATATTGCCCATTACTGCCCCTTAACCCACGCGCTTTTTGATGGTCGCCTTGGGTTTCACTGAATACGTTTCAATCAGTAAAACGGGGGAATGTGGCCCTTTTAGGGAAAAAAGCGAAACAATTTGAAGGTCAGCGAGTCAATCTGAGGAATTTTTCATCCCAAAGCGATTTGCGATTGCTCTAGCGGCAAATGGCCCGCCGACAGAGACTACAGCAATGAGCCCTCCTAGCCATCCAGCAACACTCGAAGAATTCGTTGCAGCTAGGTATCCCAATAAGGTAGCCACCAATAATCCAAAAGCGCTTATCAAAAACCCAAAAAGCTGACCCCTAGACCGCAGGTGGCGTAGCTCATCAAATGCAGCCTTTTCCATTTCCCGGCGATGGGACGATTCAAACTCTGTCCACTCAACAAGCTTACCGCTCAAGCCCGGAACCACCTTTTCGTATTCTTCTAGAATTGCTGGCGGCAGCAGCGGACTGCTAATCATATGCATTTCTCTGGTGACTGTTACGCCTCCGGAAATCCTGTCACGTATATCCTTAGGAATGCGCTCTAAATCGTCTTCCGAAAGAGCGAGTGAGAGTGGATTCGAGTCTTCTTCATCACCTGTCATTAGGTATTGGTAACTTTTTAGTCGCAGCGCGATTCAAGTCACCAGAAATTCGAACGAAGTCGTCCCACAAAGAATTTACTGGCCGTTTTGCGACCGGGTGATCGCAACTCGGATAGATGTCCAGAGAAGATGCATAGCCGTCCAAATAGGCGTCAAAAGCCGAGTTTCGGAGCTTCTGATCCCCCAGCACGCGAATATTGTAAATTTTGCGAGTCATCTCAACGACATATAGGGAGAATTTCGATTCCCACAAGGTCGCGCTATTTCGCTCATGTTTCATTTTGTATGGCTATTGCGTGTTTGATGTGGCTGGTGACGTTCTATCATATTGAGTCAAAACGAAGAATCCGTCAACAGCGATCACTATAATAGGCCCCAACGAAAAAGGCCCCCGAAACGGAGGCCTTTTCTTTAAAGGTTGCGTTCGATTTCTTCGGTTTCGAAGATCTCGATGACGTCGCCTTCGCGGATGTCCTCGTAATTCTCAAAGGCCATGCCGCATTCCTGGGATACCTGAACCTCTTTCACCTCGTCTTTGAAGCGTTTCAGAGTTTTCAGCTTGCCCTCGTGGATCACTACGTTGTCGCGCAGCAGGCGCACACCAGCATCGCGACGTGCGACACCTTCGGTGACCATACAACCCGCAACTTTGCCGGCCCCGGTGATCTTGAAGACCTCTTTGATTTCGGCGTAACCGATGAAGGTTTCCTTGATTTCGGCGGACAGCAGACCCGAGGCCGCTTGTTTCACGTCATCCACCAGATCGTAGATGATCGAATAATAGCGGATTTCAACGCCCTTTTGCCGTGCTGCATCCCGCGCAGGTGCATTGGCCCGGACGTTAAAGCCGATGATCGGCGCGCCAGACGCCTCGGCCAATGTCACGTCGCTTTCCGTGATCGCACCAACGCCGGAATGAAGGACACGCACGCGCACCTCGTCATTGCCGACCTTGTCCATCGCCTGAACAATGGCCTCGGCAGAGCCTTGCACGTCGGATTTAACCAGGATCGGCAGTTCGGAGACATTTTCGTCCGCTTTGGCTTTCGCCAAAAGCTGATCAAGTGTTGTTCCGGCCCCAACAGCGGCCTTTTTATCCTTGGCCACTTGCGCACGATAGTCAGCGATTTCCCGGGCGGTTGCCTCGTCCGCGACCACGTTCAACACGTCGCCTGCTTCTGGTGTGCCGTTCAAGCCAAGCACCTCAACTGGTGTTGACGGACCGGCCTCGTCGACGCGGTCGCCTTGGTCGTTGACCAGCGCCCGCACCCGGCCCCATTGTTCACCAACAACAAAGATGTCGCCGCGTTTCAGCGTACCTTTTTGCACCAGAACCGTCGCAACAGGGCCACGGCCAGTATCAAGCTGAGCCTCGATCACGGCCCCTTCGGCGTCGCGATCAGGGTTGGCTTTCAATTCCAGCAGTTCAGATTGCAGAACGATGTTTTCGATCAGCGTATCAAGACCCTGACCTGTGATGGCCGAAACCTCAACGTCCAGCACGTCACCTGACATCTGCTCCACGATCACTTCGTGTTGCAGCAGTTCGGTGCGTACCTTGTTCACATCTGCACCCGGACGGTCGATCTTGTTGATCGCCACGATCATCGGCACTTCGGCGGCTTTGGCGTGGTTAATCGCCTCGATGGTTTGCGGCATGACGCTGTCGTCCGCCGCCACAACCAACACAACGATGTCGGTCACATTTGCCCCACGCGCACGCATCGACGTAAAGGCCGCGTGACCAGGAGTATCAAGGAAGGTCAGCAGCGCTCCGCTGTCCGTGGTGATCTGATAGGCACCGATATGCTGAGTAATGCCACCGGCCTCGCCCTGCACAACATTGGTCTTGCGGATCGCATCCAGAAGCGAGGTTTTACCGTGGTCAACGTGACCCATGATCGTGATGACTGGTGCCCGAGGCAGCAAGTCTTTGGTGTCATCTTCAATCGCCTGAATTGCGTCTTCGACGTCAGCGTCAGAGACCCGGACAACCTTGTGACCAAATTCCTCGACGATCAACTGCGCGGTATCAGCGTCAATCGTTTGGTTCTGCGTCGCCATGATGCCGTTTTGCATCAGGGATTTCACCACGGCCGCGACACGTTCGGCCATACGGTTGGCAAGCTCCTGAACGGTAATCGCTTCGGGGATCTGGACGTCGCGGATTACCTTTTCCCGCTCGCCTGAATCGCCCATGGCCTTGCGCCGCTCACGTTCCTGCGCACGTTTCATCGCCGCCATGGAGCGTTGACGGCCACCCTGTCCACCAGTTAGCGCCTGGTTGATAGTCAGCTTGCCCGAACGGCGACGGTCATCGCTCTTGGGTGCGCGTTGTTGCTTGCGCGGTTCTTCGCGGCGTTCCGGCGCTTTTTTGGTCGGCGCGGGACGTGCGGCACGGGTTTCGTCGCCGGCGGGAACGGGCGTTGCCTCGGCTGGATCAACGGCGGGGGCCTTTGCGGCCTCCAACGCGCGTTTTTCTTCTTCGGCTTTGGCGCGCAGACGCTCTTCGCGTTCCTGTTCCTCGCGTTCCTTCGCCTCTTTCTCGGCGCGGCGTTCTTCCCGCTCTTCTTCGCGTTTGCGTTCTTCCACCGCCCGTTTGGCCGCGTCTTCGACTTCGCGTTCTTTGGCGGCCTTCAGGGCTGCAAGACGGCGATCCATTTCCGCGTCGGTGATCCCGGCGGGTCGTTTGGAACCTGCACCTGCCGCGGAAGGCTTGCTTTGCGCAGCACCACCGGCTGCACTTGCGGCACCCGGTTTTGGCACGACGACGCGCTTGCGCTTCTTCTCAACGACGACGGATTTGCTCCGCCCGTGTGAAAAACTCTGACGCACATGAGACCGATCCCCGCCGCCGCCACCGCGGACACCAAGGGGTTTGCCGGTTTTGTTCTCGTTGTCGCTCATACGTCCTACTTACCTTTCAAGACCGGCCCGCTGCCGGATCAATTAACCCTTTTGGGGCATTCCTGCGCGGAGACCGTCCAATTTTGACGCCTCCTCTACTATACGTTTGCAAAGACCGCCAGCGGCAAGCGCCGCATGTATCACATTTTCCCGCCCGAATGCCATGCCCAATTCGGCACTCGAAAGGCACGAAACAAGGGTGTTTTCACCATCGGGGGGCCGAATCTTGGCCTTTTGCGGCGCTGAGCCGTCGGATGCCTGTAGCAGAAGCGCAACGCTGCCAGCGGCGACCTTTTCCTTCACTTTTTCAAAGCCGGCGATTGCCGCCCCGCTTTTCCGGGCAAGGGACAGCAAATCCACCACATGTCGCGCCAGCGCATCCTCGACCTCTGTCGCGAAGTTGTCGGGGATGACCACCTTTTGTTTCGCCGCCCGGGCAAAAGCGCCTTTGCTGAGCGCGGTTGTCAGATGCGCCTTTTCAGGCACCACATAAAGACCCCGGCCCGGCAGTTTTCTTGCGACATCTATATAGAGCCGATCCTCAGGCCCGACAACAAAGCGCAGCAGTTCGGCCTTCGGCAGGGTTTGCCGGGTAATGATGCAGCGCCGCTCGGGCGCTGCCTGTTCTTTTGGTCGACCACCCCGTGTCACGGGCAAGATCCGAAGCCTGAAGGATCAGGCCTCGGCCTCCTCTGTCTCGGATTCTTCTTCTTCGACCACCAGATCGGCGGGGTCCACCCAGCCAAGTTGGATCCGGGCCGTCATGATGAGGTCCTGCGCCTCTTCCAGAGATACATCAAAAGTTTCCAGCAAGCCGTCGTCTTTCACACGCTCGCCATCGACAGTGGTATAACCACCGGCCAGTTCCCAATCCGCGCAGGTGGCGAAATCTTCCAGCGTCTTGACGCCGTCTTCGCCAAGGGCGACGAACATTTCAGGGGTCAGGCCCTCGAAGTTGAAAAGGCTGTCTTCAACGCCGAGTTCACGGGCTTTTTCAATTGCCTTGGCGTGAATTTCTTCGATGCATTCACGCGCACGGGCTTGTAGCTCCTCGGCAGTGCTTTCGTCAAAGCCGTCGATGACCAGAAGTTCGTCCATTTCGACATAAGCTACCTCTTCGAGCGAGGCGAAACCTTCGGAGACCAGAAGCTGGGCGACCATTTCGTCGACATTGAGTGTGTCCATGAAGAGTTTCGAACGTTCAGCAAATTCAGCCTGACGACGTTCCGATTCCTCGGCTTCGGTCATGATGTCGATGTCAAACCCGGTCAACTGGCTGGCCAGACGCACGTTTTGACCGCGACGCCCAATCGCAAGGCTAAGCTGTTCGTCGGGCACAACAACTTCGATCCGGGCTGCATCCTCGTCCAGAACAACTTTGGCGACCTCGGCAGGCTGCAAAGCGTTGACAAGGAAGGTTGGTGCGTCGTCGTTCCAGGGAATGATGTCGATTTTTTCGCCACCAAGTTCGTTCACAACAGCCTGAACCCGGCTGCCGCGCATACCAACACAAGCACCAACAGGGTCGATGGAATTGTCGTAGGAGATCACACCGATCTTGGCGCGCGAACCCGGGTCACGGGCGACGGCTTTGATCTCGATGATGCCATCGTAAATTTCCGGCACTTCCATTTTGAAGAGTTCCGCCATGAATTCCGGTGCGGTGCGCGACAGGAAGATCTGCGGCCCACGTGTTTCTTCGCGAACTTCGCGGATGTAGGAGCGAACACGGTCGCCGGTGCGGAAAGCTTCGCGGTTGATCAACTGGTCGCGGCGCAAAACAGCCTCGCCCCGGCCAACGTCGACGATGACATTGCCGTATTCGACGCGCTTGACGATACCATTGATGATTTCGCCGACGCGGTCTTTGAATTCGTCGTATTGACGGGCGCGTTCGGCCTCGCGGACTTTTTGCAGAATAACCTGCTTTGCCGATTGCGCGGCAATCCGGCCGAAATCCATTGGCGGCAGTTCTTCAATGATCTGATCGCCGACTTCGGGGTTGTCGAGATGCGCGCGGGCGTCTTGTGGGGTCATTTCGGTGAAATGGTTTTCCACCTCGTCAACGACAGTACGCACACGGGTCATCCGCAGTTCGCCGGATTTTCGGTCGATATAGGCGCGAATGTCCAGTTCAGCGCCGTAGCGCGACTTTGCGGCCTTGGCCATGGATTCTTCCATCGCTTCGATCACAAGATCGGGGTCGATCAGCTTTTCGCGTGCAACCGCATCAGCGATTTGCAGCAGTTCCAGACGGTTTGCACTGGTGATGCTCATGAGTTTTCCTCTGGTTCGGAGTGTTCTGTTTCAATGTCGTCAAATTCGGTTTCGTCAAAGCCCTGTTCTTTGCGGGCCTTGAGCATTTCAGCGATCAGCTCGTCGGTCAGCACAAGTTTAGCGTCCGAGAGCCATTCGAATTTCAGCCCGATGATGCCTTCTGCGATCTCGATCAGCACCTCGTCGCCCTCGGTGCCCTTGAGTTGGCCCTTAAAGCGACGGCGACCGTCGATCAGTTCGTCGGTTTCGATTTTCGCCTCGTGATCTCCCCAGGCGTCAAAATCCTTGAGCCGGGTAAGCGGGCGGTCGATGCCGGGGGATGAAACCTCCAGCGTGTATTCCCCTTCAATCGGGTCTTCGACATCCAACAGGGCGGACACGGCGTTGGAAATGTTTGCACAATCGTCAACTTCGATCCCGCCCTCCGGTCGTTCCGCCATGATTTGCAGCACGGCGGTTTTGCCGGACATCAGGCGCAGGCGTACGAGTTCAAACCCCAATCCTTCGATCATGGGTTCCAGCAGGGCTGCGAGGCGTTTGTCGATCGCGGTTTTGGCGATGAGGTCGGACATCTTAGCTTTCAGGCACAAAAAAACGGGCGCGCGGCCCGTTAAACTTTCCGGTGGAAGTCTGGGTTTGGACCCCAGCCTGCCGCTGTTGAGGTGGATATAGAGGGCGGTGGGGTAAATGGCAAGGGGGTGCTCCCGTCCAAAAAAGACCTGCGGTCATTTTGGTTGGGCCGGGCCGCCGCTTGCGCGCCGGGATGAGTATTTGGGCAAAAGAGAAATCAGGAGGGGTAGCGCTTGCGCATAACCTGGACGCTATCTGTGATGATTTCTTCGAGCACGTCGAGGTCGATGTTTTCCAGCCGGGTTATATAGAGACAGGATACAGAGGTTTTGCATTTGCCGAGACGCGCAAGCTGGTCGTCATAGGCGCTGAACCCCGGCATGATATAGATCGTTAGGTTGGCCTTGCGCGGGGAGAGGCCCGTGATCATGAACTGATGATCCGAGCCGTCTTTGCGTTTATAGTTGTAGCGATCAAAACCGATGATGCTGGGCCCCCACATCTTGGCTGGGCAGCCTGTGATGCGTTCCATCATCTCAGAAACAATGCGTGCATCTGCGGCACGTTTGGGATTTTCGACACAATTCAAAAAGCCATCTACATCGCCGTCATGCGCGACTGTTTTCATATCCGACATAGTATTATCCCTTATATCATGGCCTTTCGCGCCATTGTGGACCTGTTGTTTCGGTTTGGTCAACTGCGGACCCCTGCCTGTTTCCACCGCCACAACAGTAAACGAAAAAGGCCTTCAATTGTCCGGTTGTGTCCAAATTCCTGACAAATTCGAACCGCTATATGGTCCGCAGTTCCGAGTAAAACAGGATATGGATCATGGATCGGTTAACAGAAATGGAGGCGTTTGCCAGCGTAGTGGATCAGGGGGGATTCACCGATGCGGCGCGCAAAATGGGGATTTCGAAATCCGCTGTTTCAAAGCACGTCTCTAGCCTAGAGGCACGCCTTGGGGCGCGCCTTTTGAACAGGACGACACGTCGGGTGAGCCCGACGGAAATCGGACTGGCTTATTACGACAAAGCCCGGCGGGTTTTGAACGATGCGGGCGAAGCAGATGCGATGGTGACATCCATGCAGGCGGCACCCAGCGGGTCTTTGCGATTGTCAGCGGCGACGGATTTTGGGGTCAACCATATCTCCAACGCTCTTGGCGCTTTTTTGCATCAATATCCCGAGATCAACGTCAACCTGGTATTGAACAACCGCTACGTCGAGCTGATTTCCGAAGGCTTTGATCTGGCGATCCGCATCGGTGATATGGAAGATTCGACGCTGAGGGCGCGTAAGCTGACCGAAGCGAACATGAAAATGGTTGGCTCGCCGGAATATTTTGCCCAACACGGCAAACCAAAGCGGATCGACGATCTGAACGAACACATGCTTTTGCATTATTCAAACCAATCGGCTGGCAACGTCTGGAAGCTGACATCACCCACGGGTGAGGCGCGGCAAATTCGGACCACGGGCTGTTTGACTGTGAACGATGGCCAGTCCTTGCTGACAGCGGCCTCGGCCGGTCTTGGCATCGCCTATTTGCCGAGCTTTCTTTATCATGAAAAGCTGGAACTGGGTCTGCTGGAGGAAGCAATGCCCGAACTTCCAATCGAGCGGCGCGGGATCTATGCGGTCTATCCGCCGGGGCGTTATACGCAGCCGAAACTACGAGCCTTTATCGACTTTCTGGTCGAGCACTTTAAGACCAAAGGCCCGGAAGAGTGGTAAGAAACTACGCCTGAGCGCAAAAAAGCCCGGCTGCCGAAACGCAGGTCCGGGCTTTTTCCTGTCTGCCTATTTTGGTTCCGTCAGGACAACTTCGACGCGGCGGTTTTGATCACGACCTTCTTCGGTGGCATTGCTGGCGCGGGGTGCAAGATAGCCAACCCCTTCGGCGGCGACTTGAGCCGGGCGAACACCATAAGTTTCCACCAGCCGCTGTACGACCGAAGCCGCGCGTTTGCGCGACAGCGACACATTGCCTTCAAGGGAGCCCGAGGCGTCGGTATGGCCGACAAGGATCACCCGCCGATCCGGGTTTTCCGCCAGGAACGCGGCCAGATCGCCCAGCGCTTGTGCGGGGCTGCCATCAAGGCTGGATGAGCCTTTGTTGAACGTCAGACCGGCCAACACGGCGGAACCGTTTTCGACCAGAAGATCTCCAAGAGAAGCGGGTGCCACATCATCGCCGGTGTCGCCAAGTTTGGTTGAAACCGCAACGATTGGCTCCGCTGTTTGAGAGGGGCTGACTGCTGTGATCTGCACAAAGCCACGTTCGGGGCTGCGCGATACCAGCAGACCGACAACACCGGCATTTTCGTCGATGCGTTGTCGGGCTGTAAGATAGCGGAAATCGCCAAGATCGACGTGCATCAATGGTTCTTCCACGACTTCAAGTGTAAACCTGAAATCAAACCCGCCGCATTCCCTTGTGTGGCATTCAAACAGGATTTCGTAATCCAATGCCTCCAGCTGAGCGCGAAGGTCGCCCAACAAATCGTCGGTCGTTGCGCGGGGTGTTTTCCACACGTTTAGCGACATGCCGCCTTCGGTGACTTCGGTTTTCACGTTACCGTCAGAAAACGGACTGACCGGTAAAGCGACGCGGGCATTCTGTTCAACGTTGGAAAACGCCAGATCCGAACCTTCGGGAAACACCAGAAGATTTGGTTCAGCTGACGTGTATGACGCAACCGACGTCAGCAGAGTGGTTATGACGGCCAGTTTTTTCATCTGTACTGCGAATGATACTCGATATTGGGTTGTTTATCTACTGCCGAGGAAATCCGGTTCGACATGTTGAAAAACCCAACCGTCGAGGCAATGTCCCAGATGTCAGCGTCCGAAAAGCCGGCATCGCGCAGCGCTTGGCGGTCTTTTTCTTCGACCTTGTGGCTTTCTTCGGTCACTTTGGTTGCGAAATCCAGCATCGCGCGATGGCGTTCTGAAAGGTCAGCAGCGCGGTAGTTCATGACCAGGACCTCCCCCAACATCGGATCGCCCGAAAGCTGGCGCACAGCCGCGCCGTGGGCAGTCAGACAATAAAAGCAGTGATTGATTGACGAAACCACAACGGCAATCATCTCACGTTCCAGCTTGGACAATCCTGACGGACCCAGCATCAGGTCGTTATACATCGCTGTAAAGGCGTTCAGCTTGTCCACATTAAACGTATAAGCCTGCAGAACATTGGGCACGAAGCCCAATTTTTCAACACAGATATCAAAGTAACGTTGGGTCTCTTCGGGAAGAGGGTCGACCGAAGGCAGGTCAAGCGCATGGATCGGCTTGTCTTTGACAGACATCATGTATTCTCCGTTTTGCGACGGTAGTGGTATTTTCCCACAACCGACATTTTGAGGCTAGTAAACAATGCTTGCGCCGGCAGGTTTTCGCGCGTGGTAGCAACGGCCAGCGTATTAGCGCCGTTTTCAGCGGCCCAAATGGCGGCGCCGGCCATGGTGCGGGCGGCCAGATTTTGGCGTCTGTTGTTGGGATCAATACAAAGGGCGTGAAGCATCGCGATTGTATCATCAACCGCAACAAACGCAGCCCCGGCGGGCCGGTCCTTGTGGCGGCTGAACAGATAGGCCTTTGGACCTGATGTGCGGGCCATGACGTCTAGTCGTCCCGGACCGATCCCGTTATGAGCCCAAAACTCGGCCTGTAGAGCCAGTGGCAAGGCGCAGGGAATTGCGTCGAGCGGTTTGCTGTCGGGTAGCGCCATTTCTGAGATTTCCGCTGCGATCATCAAGACCGGATCAACGACTTCATAGCCGCGATCCTGCAACATTTTATCCAGCGCGGCATCCGTTGGGGTCAGCGAAAACAGGCAGGTTTGTCCAAGGTCGCGCATAGCCGTTTCGGCCAAGGCAATTTCCGCCGCATTCACCTCTCGTGTCGCGGTGGTTGCGGCAACCCTTTGCCCGCCTCCGGGGTCTTCGCGCACCAGCCAAGGCCCGACTTTGTGAATGGCCTTTGGCGTCCAGGTGGCATCCATTGCCTGAAACAGGCGGGATAGGGGCGGCAGGCTCACAGATCGAAAGCCTCGGGGAAGGCGGCTTTGATCGCCTTTATTGCCGCATCAAGCCGGCTTGGATCGGTGGAGCGCACAACCAGATTGGCCCCGAACTGGCCGTCCTTGATATAAGGGTAAGAGCCAACCGAGACATCCGGGAAATCCCGTGCCACCCGGCCCAAAGGTTCAGCAATGTCGCCTTCGGGCCTGTTTACACGTACGGCTTGCGACAATACCGGATCGCCGCCGGTCAGCGAGGGGATCACCGTTTCGACCATCGCGCGGAACACGGCAGGAACTCCGGCCATGACATGTACGTTTTTCAAACGAAACCCCGGCGCGATACTTACCGGGTTGTCGATCAATTCCGCAGATGCCGGGATCCGCGCCATGCGCAACCGGGCCTCGTTAATCTCGACACCATTGCGGGTGTAGTGCTTTTCCAGCAGGGCGCGGGCATCTGCACGAACGTCAATCGGATCGTCAAAGGCGGCGGCGACGGCATCGGCGGTGATGTCATCATGGGTGGGGCCGATCCCGCCAGAGGTGAACACATAGTCATAGCGCCCTGACAGCGCCTGCACCGCGGCGACGATTTCCTCGTGGATGTCCGGCACCATCCGAACCTCGGCCAGATCAATCGCGTTTTTCGTCAGCCCTTCGGCCAAATGACCGACATTCACGTCCTTGGTGCGCCCCGAAAGGATTTCGTCTCCGATCACCAGCATGGCGGCTTTGGGGTTGGGCATGGGTTCACGGCTCTTGAGGTTGGGATTTCTGATCTATAGGACCAAGACGTGCAGTTTCAAACCCCTCTTCTCCGCGCCAAATTGAGGCAGCGATACAAACGCTTTCTGGCGGATGCGGTGCTGGAAAGCGGCGAGGAAGTGACTGCCCACTGCGGTAATCCCGGCAAGATGACCGGACTGGCGGAAACCGGCAGTACCATCTGGGTGGAGCCAAACGACGATCCAAAACGCAAGCTGAATTATGCCTGGAAGATTGCCGAAATCCCGGACGGACTGGCAATCGTGGACACCAATATGGCCAACCGTATCGTGGCAGAGGCGCTGACGACGGGCCAAATTTCACCACTTGCCGCTTATGACACGATCCGCCCGGAAGTACGTTATGGGAACAACAACCGTGTGGATTTTATGTTGCAAAGCAGAGGCTTGCCGGATTGTTACCTAGAGGTGAAATCCGTCACCCTTTCACTTGGCAGTGCTCGCGCCGCCTTTCCCGACACCAAAACCGCCCGGGGGGCCAGACATATGGCGGCACTTGCGGATATGGTTGGTCAAGGCCATCGCGCGATCCTGCTTTATCTGGTGAACCGTACCGATTGTGAAACCTTCGAGCTGGCCGCTGATATTGATCCTACCTATGACGAGGCCGCCACTTTGGCCGCAAACGCGGGCGTCGAATCCATCTGTTTTCGCACCGATATCACACTCGATGCCGCAAGCCTTGGCCCACAATTGCCGATCCAGAAAACCTGAAACCCGCGTCAGCGGACTGGCATCCCGGCCGCTTTACCCCTATTTAGGCGCAAAAGCATTGTTTCAGATGGAGAATACCACGTGGAAGGCCGCAACAAAGGGCATCTCAATCAGGACGGAATTCAAATCCACGCCCCCGATGATTTCGACGGGATGCGCCGGTCCTGCCAATTGGCGGCGGCGACGCTGGATATGATTGCCGAACATGTGCAGGTCGGCGTCACCACGGGCGAACTGGATCAATTGTGCCATGATTTCATGGCGGACCATAACGCGGTGCCTGCGACCCTTGGCTATCGTGGCTATCCGAAATCAAGCTGCATTTCGCTGAACCATGTGGTTTGCCACGGCATCCCCGGCGAGAAGAAACTTAAAGACGGCGATATCCTGAATATCGACGTGACCTGCATTCTGGATGGCTGGTTCGGGGATTCCAGCCGGATGTATGTCGCCGGTCGCCTGGGTCGAAAAGCCGAGCGGCTGATCCAGGTCACACACGATTCGCTGATGATCGGGATTGATCAGGTCAAACCCGGCAACACATTTGGCGACATCGGTGCCGCCATCCAACGCTATGTCGAAGCGCAACGCATGTCGGTTGTGCGCGATTTCTGCGGGCATGGGCTGGGGCGGGTGTTTCATTCCGCGCCCAATGTTTTGCACTACGGCCGATGGGGTTCCGGGGCGGTCCTTGAAGAGGGGATGTTCTTTACCATCGAACCGATGGTGAACCTTGGCAAGCCGGATACAAAGGTTCTGGCCGATGACTGGACGGCCGTGACCAAGGACAAATCCCTGTCGGCGCAGTTTGAGCATTCGATTGGTGTGACGGCGGATGGCTGTGAAATCTTCACCCTTTCGCCCGCCGGGAAATTCTACCCCACCTGGGCAAACTGAAGAAATTCTGACGAGAGGGCGGCCAGGCAAGCCTGGTCTTTACCCGCTGTTCACCTGATCCGGGACAGATTACCGGGATGAATGGTCTGCAAAATCAGTTCGAATTTACGGTTGAGCCATCAGACCCCAAGGCCTTGGGTGGACAGGTCGTCAGCAATTGTTCCAGGGAATCAAGCCATCCGCCCGACCACCAAAACAGGCTGCGCGAGCGGTTTCTTGCAAATAACGGCGTTGGATTGGTGGATCGTGATCTGCTGGAAATGCTTCTGGCGCTGACAGATACGCCGCGCGACGCAAAACCCGTCGCCAATCGACTGCTACAACGCTTTGGTGATCTAAACCGGGTGCTAGCAGCCCAGCCCGCGACGCTTGGCGCGGTCAAAGGTGTTAACCGGGATCAGGCCTGTTTGTTAAAACTGGTCGAAGTGATTGCTCATCGCATGGCCCAGACCAGGATTTTGCGCCGCGATGTGATCTCCTCCTGGGACGCGTTGTTGACCTATTGCCGCACCGCCATGGCACATCGCACAACCGAGCAGTTTCGCATACTGTTTCTCGACAACAAGAATTGCCTGATAGCAGATGAAATCCTTGGCAACGGCACGGTCGATCACGTCCCGGTCTACCCGCGCGAGGTTTTACGACGCGCCCTTGATCTGAACGCCTCGGCCTTGATTCTGGTTCACAACCATCCTTCCGGCGATCCGTCGCCGTCCAGCACCGACAAAAACATGACCAAACAAATATGTCATGCGGCAGAGGCGCTGGGATTGCGGGTGCATGATCATCTGGTGATCGGGATCGAGTCCGAGTTCAGCTTTCGCAGCGCCGGTTTGATCTGACGGTTAATTCAACCAAATCTCGACCCGCCGATTGACCCGGCGTCCGGACTCGTCATCGTTGCAGGCGATCGGGGAGATTTCGCCCATACCGAGCACACGGAATTTGACCTTGCCAAGATCTGCCCGCGGGGCTGCTTTTTGCAAAGCTGTCCGCACAAGTCGTGCCCGCTGCAAAGCAATCTTCTTGTTCCCGCTGGCGCTGCCCTGAGAATCGGAAAACCCGGTGATTATCAACTCGCGCCCGTCAAAATCCCCGCTTTCGATGCGATGCGCCAGAATGCGGATATTGCGCCGTGACCGGCCGTCCATCTGGGTCGAGCCGTCCTCAAAGCGAAAACTGACGGACAGGCGGTCGGCGTGGGAAAGTTGGCGCACGAAATTCTCGAGATCACCGAGCGTAACCCCGTCACCCGCGCCGACAATGGCATTGCTGACCCTTGCTTGTTGGCGATCAAGCGGCATTTTGCGCAAATCCAGATCGACAAAGCCAGAGCGTTGAACAACCTCCTGAGCCTGTGGGCTTTCCAGATAAGTCAGAAACGACTCGGCAACTGACGGCAATGGTAACGGCGCCGAATAGATTCGGATTGTCTGAGAATATGGATAATCGCCCGACTGAATGGAAAACGCATCCGCGATCTGTCTGATCCCGCATTCGCCTCGGATCGCTACCGCATGTGCATTGCGAATGTCCGAATAGGCGGCAAACCCGATGGCAAAGGGGTCGCGGGCAACGGCGTCCGAAAGATCCCTTGCGTTCAAAAACAACCGCCCGTCCGCCAGTGGTATTTCTCCCTCTGCTTCGCTCAGAAAAGCGGCTTGGAAAAGGCTTGTGTGATCTGCAAGCGGCGCAGGTAAAAACAGGGAAATCGGCACGTCAGGCCCGCCAAAGGCCGCCCAATTTGTTATCGAGCCGGAAAAAATCTGCGCAATGTCTGCCCGCGATAAATCCTTCACCGGGTTTTGGCGTGACACCAGAATGACCAATGCATCCAGGGCCAGAATTCTGGATTGATCATCCGCCTGAATATTCCCCTTTTCGGCGTTTTGCACTGCCAGTCGTTCCGCGGCATTTGGGTCGCGCATACTTACAGCGAAATCCGCGCGGTCATCCGCAAGCTGCGCAAAAGCGGTTTTTGTGGACATACGCCGTGCTTCCATTCGAGCGACTGGAATACGCTTGCTGTCGGTCAAAAACACCTCGGTTCGCGTCGACGTTGTTTCGCGTCTGATTGAACTCAGGCCGGAGGTCAGCGCGAATCCCTCGATCAGTGCGGGGATCAGGCGAATGGCGGTTGATCCGCCAGCCCCGATCACCAGATCGGTCGCAAATTGCGCGATATCCGGGCAGGCGGAACCCTGACACTCAACACCCAAAGCCTTGAAGGTCAGCGTTCCAAACTCTGTGTCCAGAACATAAGTATCGCCATCAAAAGACTTAAGCTCGCCGCGCAGGCTGATCTTTCCGTCTGCCGAACGTAGCGTGACGACATCTGCAATCACCGGGACGAGACCAGCAATCAGCCACAAGATCGTGCCGACGAGACATCGCCAATAGAAGCGAACCATTTAACCCCACCAGACACATGATCAGTTCGACGCGATAATCAGGTCCCTGACAGCGTTTTTCAAGACAATGCTGCGTGTTTCATCACCGCAATCGGGCATTTTGAACGCAAAACCCGATGCAACCACCAATCGGCCTGACTTTGACAAGAACGAACGCAATGCCTGTTGCGTGCCGCAGGTCGTGGCCCCGCCTGATGCGGATACGATCATTTCCACGACACCACTTTTCGTATTCGGGCCGGTGGGAAGGGAATAAACCTCGGTCATGGAGGGCTGTTCGACGCGCGAATCACCCAGGCTGGTCAAAAACCCCTGACTATGAGCGGGACGACCTGACACGCTGCCCTCGTCGGTGGCAAAGACATGCCCCGAACCACCGGGTTCGGCACTAAACTCCAGCGCGTGAAGGTCAAGATTGAAAGAACCTGTCCATTGAATGGCGATGCGTTCAAAATTCTCCAACTCCGGTACGGATACCGCCGCTGCCAGTCGTTGACCGTCTTGGAGACGCACCTGAAAGGTCGCGCGGATTTCAAAGGCCGGAACCTGCATAACCAAAGTGCCGGTATGACCAGTTTGCATGGTGAACGAGACTTTTCCGTGGCGCACCTGCACCCGGCTATTTGGCTGGCATGGAGCGTTCAAACGAAGCTCGACCATGGCGGAAGGCATGACTTCTGCTTCCAGATTGGTTGGGCAAGCCGTGCCAAAGGGGCTGGAATCAACCAGGGCATCAATGCTTGGGGCGGCAAAACCGTCATCAAAACGTGCCAGATTTACCACCGGCAAGCCCTTGATCGGCCGCGCCCGAAGCGCGATGTCCGGGGCGATTGGCAGAACCACAACACCGATGGCATCGCGAGCGATGCCGTCGATTGCGGTATCCGCTTCTGCCGTAAGATCAGCCACATCCTTTAGATGTGCGCCAAATCCACCCGGAACATCTGTCAAAACCTGCACATCAAGCGCAAGATCCTCTGATAGCATTCCAGGGCGGATAAAATCTGCCTGACGCTCTACCGCAACAGCGGCAAGCTTGGCACCCTTGGAAAGCCCCTTTGGACGCTCTGTGGTAGTCTTGCCCAGATGGACATTGCTGATTTCCAGATCGGATTTGTTGATCGCTAACTGAGGGCTTTGATCGTCCGTGCCCGTCATTGGCCCAGCTTTGATCGACGCCACAGCCTCGCGCGGTTCCAGCAGGCGCAAAGCCACCTTGGCCGATCGGCATTCAACGCCGTTGAACAGACAATAGGCGAAAACCTGATGGCCGCGACAGCTTTGCGAATTCACATAGGTTAGCGACGTGCCTTCTTGCGCAACCGTACCGCAAGCTGGTTGGCTGAGCAGCCGGACCACGCCCGGCGACAGAAATTCGGGGCGCAGGTCGTTTTGCAAAACAAAAAGCCGCTGATCGACTCCGGCGCGTACATTGATGACGTCATCGACCGGCTTTACCCGTGTTTCACCGCGATAAGCCGACATTAAAACCTCGGTGTTCTGGCTTAAAACCGCCAGTCCGATCGCCAGAAAAAGACCCGTGTAAACAAGTCCCATTTTCTCCTTGATGCGCATTAGATTCTCCAGTCCCCCGACATTACGGTCCAGAAACTGACAGAAGATTATGGCCAGAATTCCAAATTGAAATGGCAATTTTCGTCAAAATGGCCGCAATCGGTTTTGGAAACACGGCCGGTATTGATCGGACGTTAAGGATAAGTCTCTGTAAAGAAGCGAATAACTATGAAATTGCCGCCGTTGAAATAAGGCGACAATTAGCCGTTTCATTTGACGCCGTGGCAGTGTTTGAACTTCTTGCCGGACCCACAGGGACATTGCGCATTGCGCCCGGGATTGCCCCAGGTGGTCGGGTCGTTTTCGTCAAAACCCGGCGCTGCTTCTTCGGGGGTCGCTTCGGGGGTGGGGGCAGCTGCCTTTTGTTGCGCCATCATTTGGGCCATCATGTCCCGCTGTTCTTCTTCGGAAAGCGGGCGAATGCGGCTGAGGTTCTCAGAAACTTCTGTCCGCAACCCGGTCAACAGGGTGTCAAACAGTCCAAAGGCTTCGGATTTATACTCGTTCAACGGGTCGCGCTGCGCATAACCCCGAAAACCAACCACAGAGCGCAGATGCTCCAGCGTCACCAGATGTTCGCGCCATTTCTGGTCAATGATCTGCAACAGAATTGATTTCTCGATCATCCGCATGTTTTCAGTGCCGAAATCGACAGTCTTTTTCGCCATGAATTCGACCGAGGCCTTGTAAAGCCGTTCGGTGATCAGTTCGTCGTCGACGCCCTCTTCCTGACCCCATTCAATGACCGGCACATCAAGTCCCAGCAGACGCTGACAATCCGCTGTTAGCTCTTCCAGGGTCCATTGATCCGCGTAACTGCGCGGCGGAATATGGGTTTCGATCAGATCGTCGATCACCTGATGGCGCATATCCAGCACGACATCCGACAAATCCTCGGCTTCCATGATTTCACGGCGCTGACCAAAGATGGCCTTACGCTGGTCGTTCATCACGTCATCGTATTTCAGCAATTGCTTGCGGATGTCAAAGTTGCGCCCTTCAACCTTGGCCTGGGCTTTTTCAAGCGATTTGTTGACCCAAGGGTGAATGATCGCCTCGCCCTCTTCCATGCCAAGCGTGGACAGAACTTTATCCAGCCGCTCGGACCCGAAAATCCGCATCAGATCGTCTTCGAGGCTGAGGAAGAACGAGGATCGGCCCGGATCACCCTGCCGCCCGGAACGGCCACGCAACTGGTTATCAATCCGCCGGCTTTCATGGCGTTCCGTTGCCAGTACATAAAGACCGCCAGCGGCGATAACCGCCTGCTTTTCACCAACATGCTCCGCTTCGATACGGGTGCGGATTTCTTCGGGGTCCGCGTCGGGATTGGCTTCAAGCTCTTCCATCACCTTCATCTCGACGTTGCCGCCAAGCTGAATGTCAGTACCACGACCCGCCATATTGGTCGCGATTGTCACCGCGCCAAGCTTACCGGCGTCGGCCACGATCTTGGCCTCTTGTTCGTGGTGCCGGGCGTTCAGAACGTTGTGCGGCACACCGGCGTCTTTCAGCATGTTCGACAACAGTTCAGACTTTTCAATCGAGGTTGTGCCAACAAGGATCGGCTGACCTTTTTCGTTCGCCGCCTTGATCTCCTGCACAATCGCTTCGAATTTTTCCTTGGCCGTGCGGTAAACCTTGTCATGTTCGTCCACACGCGCAACCGGCTTGTTGGTCGGCACTTCGACAACGCCAAGGCTGTAAATCTCGCCAAATTCTTCGGCTTCGGTCTGCGCCGTACCAGTCATGCCGCCAAGCTTGTCATAAAGCCGGAAGTAGTTCTGGAACGTGACCGAGGCAAGCGTGACGTTTTCCGGCTGGATCGGTACGCCTTCCTTGGCCTCAATCGCCTGATGCAGACCGTCCGACAGACGCCGCCCGGCCATCATACGGCCGGTAAACTCGTCAATCAGGGTCACTTCGTTGTTGCGAACGATGTATTCCTTATCGCGGTTGAACAGCACATGCGCCCGCAAGGCCTGGGTGACATGGTGGACAATGCTTGTGCTTTCAGGATCATAGAGCGACTGTCCCTCGGGCAGAATTCCCGCCTCGAGCAACTTTTGTTCGATGAAATCGTTGCCATCATCGGTATAGGTAACGTTCCGGGTCTTTTCATCCAGCGTGTAGTGATCGGAGGTCACATCGGGCACGATTTTGTCGATCTGGCTGTATAGCTCGCTACGGTCTTCTGATGGTCCCGAAATAATCAGTGGCACACGCGCCTCGTCGATCAGGATCGAATCCACCTCATCCACGATTGCGAAATAATGGTCGCGCTGGAACAGGTCTTTCAGTTCGGATTTCATGTTGTCGCGTAGATAATCGAACCCCAGTTCGTTATTCGTCGCGTAAGAAACATCGGCGGCATAGGCGGCCTGTTTTTCTTCGTCCGACATCCCGGGCGCAATCACGCCGCAGGTCATCCCAAGGAAGTTGTAAACCTGGCTCATCCATTCCGAATCCCGGCGGGCGAGATAGTCGTTCACCGTCACAACATGAACACCACGCCCGGTCAGCGCGTTCAGGTAGACCGGCAAAGTCGCCATAAGGGTCTTGCCTTCGCCGGTTTTCATCTCTGCGATATTGCCCTGATGAAGGAAAATCCCACCCATCAACTGCACATCAAAGGGGCGCAGGCCAAGCGTCCGAACCGCAGCTTCACGGGCATTGGCAAAGGCTTCGGGCAGCAGGTCATCCAGGCTTTCGCCCTTTTCCAGTCGTGCCTTCAATTCTTCTGTCTTGGCCTTGATGCCGTCATCGCTGAGGGCCTTGAACTCCGGCTCCAGCGCGTTGATCTTTTCGACGGTCGGCAGGGTTGTTTTGATCAGACGATCGTTCGGCGTGCCAAAAATCTTTTTGGCGATTGTTCCTAGACCCAGCATTTATACTCCGTACCCTGCCATGCGCCTCATTTCAGAGGTTCGCTTACAATAACGTGTAAAAGCTTGGCTTGTCCGACCAGACCGGCGGTTCTAGAACGATCCAAAGGTCGGCAGAGGGCCAGTCTTTCCACTGCGATCAAAGGCATGTAAGGGGATGCTGGACAGGTGTCAACGCCGCCCCGAAATCACATATTGGACACTTGGGAAAACCGGCAAGTAACATCGCCTACCCAGAGACAGGAGAATAAGATGAACGCGACCAAAACGATCCTCTTGGGGGCCGCATTTGCCCTAGGTATCGCTGGCGGGCTTCGCGCCGAAGGTGACGTGACCGCTGACACCGCACTTGCGACGGTAAACGGCACCGATATTACTGTCGGCCATGTGATCGCCCTGAGGGGACGCTTGCCGCAACAATATCAGGAATTGCCGGATGACGTGCTGTTAAATGGTATTGTCGAGCAATTGATCCAGCACACAGTCTTGCGCGATGCGATCAAGGACCAACTTGATAAACGCACCACGCTTGGCCTGGAAAACGAGGCACGCGCGTTTCTGGCATCTGAAATGCTGGCGCGGATTTCCGAGCGCGACGTTTCCGAAGAGGATATTCAGGCCGCCTATGCCGAGCAATTTGATGCCGCGATCCCTGACTCCGAGTTTAACGCATCGCATATCCTCGTTGAAAACCGTGAAGAAGCCGTAGCGCTTATTGCCCAACTGGAAGACGGTGCGGATTTTGCAGCGCTTGCCAAAGAACATTCCACCGGCCCATCGGGCAAAAGCGGCGGCGAACTTGGCTGGTTCGGCAAGGGTCAGATGGTCAAACCGTTTGAGGAGGCCGTGATGGAACTGGCGGTAGGCGAAATTTCCCCCCCCGTGGAAACCCAGTTTGGCTGGCATATCGTGCGTTTGAACGACATGCGCAACATCGCGATTCCAACACTGGACGAAGTGCGCAATGAAATTATCGCGCAAATTCAGGAAACCGCAATCGAAGCGGAAATTGCCGCCTTGACCGACGCGGCAAATGTGACCCGCCACGAGGTCGATATTGATCCATCCGTCATCCGCGATGTATCACTCTTTGAGTGACATGCCTTCGGGCAGAATTGTCCGGGGGAACAAATGGCCAAAGAGACCGAAACGCCTGACAAGGTGGTAAACGCAGATGCGAGGATCGCAGAGCTTGAGAAAAAGCTGTCGCGTCTGCGGCGCAAGCTGAAAGCAAAGCGCGGTGAACTGAAAGCGATCAAGCCGGCAAAAATCTCGCCACTGGCCCCGGAAGGCGGGTTTCCGGTGTTGCCCCTGATTGAGGGCGTTCGTTTCGGTGCCGCAATGGCCGGAGTGAAAAGCGCTGACCGTCTGGATGTAATGCTGGCGGAGATCGCGCCGGGTTCCAGCATTGCGGGTGTTTTCACCAAAAGCGCAACCCGCTCTGCGCCGGTGCTGGATTGTCAGGCCAAGCTCGCGGGGCCGCTCGACAATTCTAAAGGATTTGCGATCCTTGTGAACTCCGGCAACTCAAATGCCTTTACTGGTCGCAGGGGCGATGGGTCTGTCAAAGCGATCTGTCAGACAACAGCTAAAGCGATGAACATTCCCGAAGAAAATGTATTCACCGCCTCCACCGGGGTTATTGGACAACCGTTGCCGCATGACAAAATAACTAATGTTATAAGAGATTTACAAGCCGATCTTGATGTATCACATTCAGAACGGGCGGCTTTGGCAATCATGACAACCGATACATTCCCAAAGGCTGCATCGGTGGAATTTGTGGTTGACGGAAAGACGGTCACAATCGCTGGTTTCGCCAAAGGTTCGGGAATGATCGCACCTGATATGGCAACAATGCTGGTCTATATTTTCACCGATGCTTTGATTGACCAGCCAGACTTGCAACAGATCGTTTCGCGCCAGAACAAGACGACATTCAATGCGATCACCGTGGACAGTGATACCTCCACTTCAGACACGCTCATGGTGGCAGCGACCGGAAAATCGGGAGTGAAAATCGCGGGGCCCGCGTCTAAGACCGGCCGCGCTTTTGCGGCAGCGCTTGGGCAGGTGATGCGTGAACTTGCGCATTTGGTCATCAAGGATGGTGAAGGCGCGACCAAGTTTGTCGAGGTGAATGTCAGCGGTGCAACCAGCAAACCAGCGGCCGCAAAAGTTGCTATGGCGATTGCCAATTCTCCGCTGGTGAAAACGGCTATTGCGGGCGAAGACCCGAACTGGGGCCGTATCGTGATGGCTGTCGGAAAATCAGGTGCCAAGGCGGACCGCGATTTGTTGCGGATCAGCTTTGGCGATATTCTGGTTGCGGAAAACGGTTGGGTTTCCCCTGATTACACCGAAGAGCAGGGCGCGGCTTACATGAAAAACCCCGAGCTTCAGATCAACGTCGACCTTGACCTAGGGAAAGGCCAGGCGACGGTTTGGACCTGTGATCTGACCAGGCAATATATCACCATCAACGCGGACTACCGGTCTTGAAGACTGTCGTTGTCGCTGCGGTTGCCCTGATCGACCGGGATGGGCGGATTTTGTTGGCCGAGCGACCGGAAGGCAAATCCATGGCTGGCCTCTGGGAGTTTCCGGGCGGCAAGGTTGAACCCGGCGAAACACCAGAAGCGGCGCTGATTCGCGAATTGCAGGAAGAACTGGCCATTGATACCTGGCAAAGCTGCCTCGCACCGCTGACCTTTGCCAGCCACACCTACGAGGATTTTCACCTGCTGATGCCGCTTTTCGCCTGCCGAAAGTGGAACGGCACACCAACCCCGCAAGAGGGTCAGCGCCTGGCATGGGCCCATGTCAAAGATCTGCGCGGCTACTCGATGCCGCCCGCCGACATTCCGCTGATCGCCATGTTGCGCGACCTGCTTTAGGTCCAGCCAGAAATCTCGTTCCGCACGATTTCCGCCATCATGTCGATATGGGACGGCGCGTCGTTCAGGCACGGGATATAGGTAAACGCCTGCCCGCCTGCTGCCTTGAAGGCATCGGCAATCTCTTCGCGGATTTCCTCCAGAGTTTCCAGACAATCGGCGGAGAATGCTGGGGCAATAACCGCCAGATGCCGACAGCCGTCTTTGGCAAGGCGGGCAACCTCTTCGACCGTGGCCGGTTCCAGCCAATCTTCGGGGCCAAATTTCGATTGAAATGTCGTGATCAACTCATCGGCAGGCAATTCCAGCGCCTCGTGGAGCAGCCGCGATGTTTTCTGGCACTGGCAATGATAGGGATCGCCCTGCATCAGATAGCGCGTTGGCATACCGTGATAAGAAGCGATCAGCCGATCCGGGCGACTGTCTGTTGCCGCGTAGGCCGCGCGGACGCTATCTGCCAAAGCTGAAATATATAGTGGATGATCATGATAGGCCGGAACCGTGCGCACGGCAGGTTGCCAGGGCGCGGCTCCAAGGGCGGCAAAAAATGCATCATTGGCCGTCGCGGTCGTTGCGCCGGCATATTGCGGGTAAAGCGGGAAAAACAGGATTTTCTCGCAGCCCTGATCAATCAGGCTTTTCACTCTGGAGGCCGTCGATGGATTGCCATAGCGCATGGCGAAATCAATGATGATGTTGTCGCTAAATTCCGCAGCAAGCTTTGCCGCGAGCGCCTCACTTTGATCGCGGGTGATCGTCAGCAACGGCCCTTCGTTGCGTTCATTGTTCCAGACGCTTTTATAAGCAGCACCTGAGGTAAACGGGCGCTTGGACAGGATTATCCCCTGCAAAATGGGTTGCCATTTCCATGCCGGATAGTCGATCACCCGGCGATCCGACAGAAACTCCGACAAATATCGACGCATTGACCAATAGTCAGTCCCATCCGGCGTGCCAAGATTTGCCAGAAGCACACCGATCTTGCCGAATTTCACCGGCGGATGGTCTTTGGGAAGGTCAGTCTTTTGCATCAAATGCTCCGCTTAGTCGGGGGTATCGCTGTTCTTACGAACGGCAGCTTCAACTGGTTCACCTGCCGAAACTTCGCTCGCATTCAGCGCGGTTGCCAGCCTTGTTTGCGCACTTCCGGGGCGCAGGGGTTGTTGCTGATCCGCTGATGGTGCCCAGCCGGTCAGGTAGATCATTTCAAAGCTGGCAAGCAGTCGATCATCCGCCGTGTAGTGCTGCGTGTAAATCTCTGCGGCACGATCAAACAAACGGCGCGGGGCAAATTTCCTTGAACGCCCCGCAAGTGCATTTGATTCGCCCATATCGCGCAATTCGCGCAGCAAAGACCAGAAATCGGCATAGCTGACAGTGAGCGAATCAAGGTCAGCCACCGGCAAGGCAAACCCCGCGCGTTGCAACAAAGCGCCAAGATCACGCAGATCGCCAAGCGGTGCGATCCGGGGCGAAAGACCGCCTGAAACCTCCGCCTCGGCGGTTGCAAATACGCTGCGTAGCTCGGCCAGCGTTTGGCCGCCAAAAGACACCGCCAAGAACAATCCATCGGGAACAAGGGCGCGACGGCATTGGATCAACTGGCCCACTGGATCGTTTGCTGCGTGCAGCGCCATGGCGTGAATCACCAGATCGTATTGCGCGACATCCAGTTCCAGAACCTCGCTGTCGGCGAAGATTTCAGCTTCAGGCATCGCATTTGACCAGAATTCCGGGTGCCCGGTCACAATCGCGCGGCGTTTAAAGGCCCTGTTAACCTCTGCCAGCCTTTCCTTGATCTGATCGCAGGCGCGCTCGTGCAGAAACAACGCCTTGGGGCGGTGGCGTTTGCGGTGGCGCAACAGGGCGGAGCGATCAAAAATATCGGGTTTCATCCCGCCTGCTCTTAAACGAGGACCGCATGATATTACAATCCGCGATGCGCATACTATATCCGCCGGCCTGTTTGAGTTGTCGAAACCCAACGACCGAGGATTTTGCTTTATGCGGGTCGTGCTGGAAAGACCTGCCATTGTTGTCGGGCGCATGTTGCGACGCCTGTGCCGCCCCTCTGGTGGGCGAGGCATCAAAGGGTCCGATGTTTTGTGACATCTGTCTGAACGCACCGCGTCCCTGGGGCCGTGCGCGCGCACCGCTATTGTATCAGGGAACCGCGCGACGCCTTGTTCTGGGCTTCAAACATGGTGATCGACAGGAACTGGCGCGACCAATGGCACGTTGGATCAAAGGAGTCGCCGGTGATTTGATCTCCCCGCGAACCCTTATCGTGCCGGTCCCGTTGCACCGGTTTCGCTATCTCAAACGGCGTTACAATCAGGCGGCGTTGCTTTCAGGAATGCTGGCGGAACTAAGCTGCGTTGAACATGGCCCGGACGTCTTGCGCCGCATCAAAAACACACCCCCGCAAGAAGGGATGACACGCACGGAACGCGCCCATACCCAGTCTGGCGCGTTTGATGTCCATCCGTCGCGGATTTCCTTGCTGAAGGGTCGCGATATTCTTCTGGTGGACGATGTCATGACCAGTGGCGCGACCCTTGCCGCCTGTTCGGAGGCATGTTTTGACGCAGGTGCCGCGACGGTGAATGTCGTGGTACTGGCACGCGTTGCGTGGAACCCCTAAATCCTGTAGATCGAACCAGTCAAAACGGACCCGGTCATGAAACAGGTAGAAATCTATACAACGCGGTTTTGCGGCTTTTGCATCGCCGCCAAGCGTCTTTTGGCGTCCAAAAATGTCAGCTTCACGGAAATCGACGTTGGTGCCGCACCCGAAAAACGGGCTGAAATGATGGCCCGTGCAAACGGAGGGCGAACCGTGCCGCAGATTTTCATCGGCGGTCAGCATGTCGGCGGCTGTGACGAGCTTTACGCGCTGGAGCATCAGGGCAAGCTTAGCGGTATGTTGGCGGCCTGAGCGATGCGGGTCGGGCTTGTCCAACTCAACGCAAGCGACATGCCGCTGGATAACCTTGCAATTACCGAAGGCATGATCCGCGAGGCCGTTGCAGGCGGCGCGGAGTTTGTAGCAACGCCTGAGGTGACAAACATCATCTCAACATCCCGCAGCCATCAGAAACAGGTTCTTAACGCAGAGGCCGACGATCCGACGTTGGCTCGCCTTCGTGCGGTTGCCGCTGACTTAAAAACCACTCTGCTGATCGGCTCTCTCGCGGTTTTAAGCGGCGATGCTGACGGGCGTTTTGCGAACCGGTCGTTTCTGATCGGCCCTGATGGCGAAATTCTCGGGCGCTACGACAAGATCCATATGTTTGATGTCGATATCGACAAGGTCGAGACTTGGCGCGAATCAGATGGCTATCGACCCGGTGGCCAGGCGGTTGTCGCAGATAGCCCGGTTGGCCGGATTGGCATGACGATTTGCTATGACATGCGGTTTCCCGCGCTTTATCGGCATCTGGCGCAATCTGGCGCTGAAATCCTGACGATCCCGGCGGCTTTTTCACCGGTAACCGGCAAGGCTCATTGGGAGATTCTGCTGCGGGCCCGTGCGATCGAAACCGGCTGCTTTGTGATCGCCCCGGCGCAATGCGGCGATCATTCGGTCAGCCGGGGACGTCCGCGCCAGACCCATGGGCATTCGCTGATCGTGGCACCCTGGGGCGAAGTTCTGGCGGATGGTGGTAGCAAACCCGGCGTGACCCTTACCGACATTGATCTCGACGAAGTTGCCAAGGCCCGTGCGCGGGTGCCGTCGCTTAGCCATGACCGCCCGTTCGAGGTGTGGGGATGAGCCCCAAGAACGATCCGCTGGCAATCGCACTTTTCAGCGAGATCGCCATGTCCGAACAATTGATCCACGCCCGCCTTAGCAAGGTCTTGCCCAAAGGCATGGAGGTTTCGCACTTTTCGGTGCTGAACCATCTGACCCACGTTGGCGGCGAACGCAGCCCGGCCCAATTGGCCCGACTGTTTCATGTCACCAAAGGGGCAATGACCAATACGTTAAGCAAGCTGGAAGCTGCGGGTTACATCCATATCCGCCCCGATTGGGACGACGCACGGCGAAAATTCGTCCAGATCAGCGCCGCTGGCGTTCAGGCGCGCGACAACGCGGTCGTTGCGATTGCGCCCGTATTTGACGACGTAATCAGCAGATTGGGCCCAGAAAAGGTAAAAGCCGCCTTGCCGTTTCTGCGCGATTTGCGACGAAATCTTGAAACCGGCGATTAAACCCGCCGACTGGCTGTCACATAGTTCACGCTCAGATCGCTTTCGGAAATCGACCAGTCCCAGCGCAGCGGACTAAAGATGAAACCTTTGCGATCCAAAGCCTCCAGACCGGCCTTGTGAAGCAGGTCAAACAGCTCGTCCGGGGTGATGAACTTGTTCCAGTCATGCGTCCCTTTTGGCAGCCAGCGCATCACATATTCTGCACCCAGAATAGCGACGGCATAGCTTTTGGGATTGCGGTTGATGGTCGAGGTCAACATCAGCCCGCCGGGTTTCAAGAGGTCATGACAGGCCGTCAAATAAGCAAGCGGATCGGCAACATGTTCGACGACTTCCATGTTCAGGATCGCATCAAAACGCTCGCCTGTAGCAACAATTGCCTCGGCGGCTGTGTGGCGATAATCAATCTTTAAACCTGATTGTTCCGCATGAAGCTGTGCGACGGGAATGTTCCGCGCGGCCGCATCCGCGCCAACGACATCCGCACCAAGCCGCGCCATCGGTTCGGACAAAAGCCCGCCACCGCAACCAATATCCAGGACTTTGAGGCCCTTGAACGGTGCGTTTTCACTCAGGTCACGATCAAATTCAGCAGCGATCTGACGGGTGATGTAATCCAACCGCACCGGGTTCATCATATGAAGCGGGCGAAACTTGCCATTCTGGTCCCACCATTCGGCGGCCATGGCTTCGAACTTGGCGACCTCGTCACGATCAATGGTGGTTGTCATTGCACTTGCGCCTCACATTTGCGATGGATGCCGAAGCTTCCCTATCAGGTCATACGCCGCAACAATGCATAAATCGCCCGGTCAGAACAGCGCATCCGATCACCTCTATCCGGCACTTGTGCCGTTTGATCAACGGATGATCGAGGTTTCCGGCGGTCATCGCATCTATGTGGAGCAATGCGGCAATCCCAAGGGCCTGCCAGTTGTTGTGCTCCACGGTGGCCCCGGTGGCGGGTGCAGTCCGGCGATGCGGCGGTTCTTTGATCCCGCAGTTTACCGTGTCGTTCTGTTCGACCAAAGGGGATGCGGACGCTCCAAACCATCCGCATCGGTCGAAAACAACACCACCTGGGATCTGGTCGCAGACATAGAACAAATTCGCGAAACTTTCGGGATCGACGCCTGGCTGGTCTTTGGCGGCTCCTGGGGGGCGACCTTGTCGCTGGTTTACGCACAAGCACATCCGGATCGCTGTAAGGCACTGATTTTACGTGGTGTTTTCCTAGCCACAGAACCCGAACTGCAATGGTTCTACGGCGGTGGGGCAGGTCGGTTCTGGCCGGATCAATGGGCGAAGTTTACGTCGATGATCCCCAAGGACGAGCAGGGCGATCTGATTGCGGCCTACCACAAACGGCTCTTTTCCGGCAACGAGGACGAAGAACGCCGTTTTGGACAGGTCTGGGCGACATGGGAGAGCGCTCTGGCGGTTCTGGAGCCGGGGGAAAACCGGGGTGGAAGCCCGTCGAACTATGCCCGAACCTTTTCTCGGCTAGAGAATCACTATTTCACCCACCGGGCGTTCCTGTCCGAAGATCAGGCGATCCTCAGAAACCTTGATAAGCTGTCGGAAATTCCCGGCGTCATCGTTCAGGGTCGCTATGATATGGTCTGCCCGCCAGAAAGCGCCTTTCGACTGGCGGAGGGCTGGCCAAACGCCCGTTTGCGGATGATCCCGGCGGCGGGACATGCGCTTTCAGAACCCGGTATCACCAAAGCGCTGATTGAGACGACCGACCGGTTCAGAACGCTGGCAAAGGCGTGATTTGACATCTGACCTTTCCCGATCGCAGTCTTTGGGATGAGTGGGAGGGCCAGATGACAGACACAACAAACCCAAAGATCGAAGTGCGCGAAAATGCGTTTTTGCGCGGTGAAGATATTCCTATCCTGATAGATCGCGACGGATCGGCTTTGGAGGCCAAACCGGTGTCTGCACTTTGCAGATGTGGGCTGAGTGCAAACAAACCCTACTGCGACGGATCGCACAAACGCGCGGGGTTCGATGGCGCTGGTCCTGCAACGCCACCATCGGACAAGGTTTACACCTACGAAGGCACAGACATTGATGTGCATTACGCCAAACTGCTTTGCAGTCACGCCGCAGAATGCGGCAAGCGGTTGTCCGCAGTTTTTGACACCTCGCAAAAGCCATGGGTGCAACCGGACAAGGGTTCGGTTGACGACATCAAGGCGGTTGTTGCCGCCTGTCCATCCGGGGCATTGCGTTATGCGCTGAAAGGCGGGGCACCCGAACATCTTACCCCGAACGAGGCCTCGGTGACGGTGGAGGCGAACGGTCCCTATCGCGTGGCGAATATCCCGCTTGAAGGGGTCGAGGCCTCCCCCAATCAATCAACGGCGAAATACGTTCTTTGCCGCTGTGGGCTGTCTGGCAACAAACCCTATTGCGACGGCAGCCACCGCGACGCCAAATGGCGCGACGACTGATTTTTAAGCCTTTTGAAGGGGTTATAGGGACGCCGCCAGACGCGACCCCTGATCAATCGCACGTTTCGCATCCAGTTCGGAGGCGACGTCCGCGCCGCCGATCACATGCACGGTGCGACCGGCCGCTTCCAGCTTGTCCGCAAGCGAACGATCCGACACCTGACCGGCACAAAGGATCACATGATCCGCTTTGATCAGCGTCGGGTTTTCCCGCGCCTCACCATAGCTGACATGTAGGCCGTCGGTGTCGATCTTTTCGTAGTTCACGCCACCGACCATCTCGACGTCTTTCATCTTGAGCGCGGCACGGTGAATCCACCCCGTCGTCTTGCCAAGACCCTTGCCGAGCTTTTGCGCCTTCCTTTGCAACAAGGTCACTTCACGCGCCGCCTTGTGCGGTTGCGGACCAGCCGCAGCCAAACCACCTGGCGTATTCGCTGGATCACCAACACCCCATTCCTTGGACCAGAGCGCATAATCCTCTGTCGGGCTACCGCCTTCGTGGACAAGGAATTCAGCGACGTCAAAGCCAATCCCACCGGCACCGATGATCGCAACCTTTTTTCCAACGGGCTTTTTGCCGCGCAAAACGTCAATGTAATCAAGAACATTGTCCCCGTCCTGACCCGGGATACCGGGATCGCGTGGGGTAACACCGGTGGCGATGATCACCTCGTCATAATCCGCCATCGTGTCGGCATCCGCTTCGGTGTTGAGGCGGACATCAATGCCAAGGGCGGCGATTTGGGCACGGTAATAATCCACCAGCCCCCAAAACTCTTCCTTGCCGGGGATCTGTTTGGCCATGTTCAACTGGCCGCCAATCTCGGACGCGCGATCAATGACCGTAACCTTATGCCCACGTTCAGCCGCGACAATCGCTGTCGCCAGACCCGCAGGACCAGCGCCAACAATGCCGATGGATTTTGGGGCATCTGTCGGCGCGTAAACCAGTTCGCTTTCGTAACAGGCCCGGGGATTAACCAGACAAGTCGAGATCTTGGCGCTGAATGTGTGATCCAGACACGCCTGATTGCAGCCAATACAAGGTGCGATCAACTCGGACTTTCCAGCCTCGGCCTTCGCCATAAACTCGGCATCCGCAAGGAACGGACGCGCCATCGACACCATAGAAGCACAGCCGTCTGCCAGAACGCTTTCGGCAACTTCCGGCGTGTTGATCCGGTTGGAAGTGATCACGGGGATCGAAACCTCGCCCATCACCCGCTTGGTGATCCAGGTAAAAGCCCGGCGCGGCACGGATGTTGCAATCGTCGGAACCCGCGCCTCGTGCCAGCCAATCCCGGTGTTCAGGATGGTGGCCCCGGCTTTTTCGATTTCCTTGGCCAATTGCACGACCTCTTCCTGGGTCGAGCCGTTTGGCACCAGATCAATCATCGACAGGCGGTAAATGATGATGAAATCTTCGCCAACGGCCTCGCGGCACCGGCGGACAACTTCAATCGGCAGGCGGATGCGGTTTTCATAGGAGCCGCCCCATTCGTCCGTGCGTTTGTTGGTATGGGTGACGATGAACTGGTTGAGGAAATAGCCCTCGGACCCCATGATCTCCACCCCGTCATAGCCAGCTTCACGTGCGCGAACGGTTGCGGTTACAAAGTCGGCGATCTGCTTTTCGATGCCCTCGACGTCCAGCTCGGTCGGTGGAAACGGCGCGATTGGCGCTTTGATCGGTGATGGAGCGACACATTTGGGGTTATAGGCATAGCGACCGGCATGCAGGATCTGCATCGCGATCTTGCCACCAGCGGCGTGAACCGCGTCGGTCACGGATTTGTGGTTGGCGATGTCTTTGTCGGTGAACAAACCCGCCGCCCCGGCAAAAACCCCACCTTCGGGGTTTGGTGACATACCTCCGGTCACGATCAACGCGGCACCGCCTTTTGCACGCGCCGCGTAATATTGTGCGATCCGATCCCAATCGCCAACTTCCTCTAGCCCTGTGTGCATGGAGCCCATGAGGGCGCGGTTTTTCAGTGTGGTGAACCCTAAATCAAGGGGTTCAAACAAATGCGGGTAAGTCGAATTGGTCATGAGAAATCCTCGAATGGTTTTCCAAAGATGTAAGGAATGACGGCGAAAGCGTCACCATAAACGCGGCGTCAACGCTTGCTTTCGGCGACATGCTTGCGAAAGGATGCTTTGAGCATCTCAAGTTCGGCCCGGATCAGAGCGATTTCGGTGCGCAGATCTTCCTGCACAGGCTCGCCGCAAACAACGGCAAAGGAATCAAGCGACTTGCCGGATTTTGAATCCTGCAACACATAGGTCTGAATCCCTTCGGCAAGGGAAATGCCGGGAACCCGGGCGACAACGTCCCAGGTTTTTGGCTTGGCCTCATTCAAGGTGACAGACACATCGGAATCCGAGCCATCGGGTAGTTTCAGCGTCAACACCGGATCGTTGCGCAGCTTGGCTTTGGTGCTCAACTGGCCCTCGTATTGGCCACCGCGAATGGTTTTGCGGATCAGAACAAGATCGCTCATGGATCAGACCTCATAACTCGGCGCGTTTATGGCGCGACAGGATCAGGTCGCGAAAAACAACCTGGTTCATCATTGGGTTCTGAAAGAAGAAATCAAACCAGATATGTTCGGCCTTGCCTTCCTTGAACGGCACATAGGCCATATCAAATTCCAGCACGATGGTATCGCCATTAATAGAAAACGGCTTGTCGACCTGCTCCGTATTCGGACCGTTCTTGAGGTTCAACCGCGCCGACATCTCCAGATCACGTTCGCTTTCTGCACGCAGGGTCAGCCGCAGAATATGCGATTTTGTAAGATTCTTAACCAAATCGTCAGAGGCGCGAAGCACCAAAGACAGGAATGAGCCGTCAAAGTCGAAAACGTCGATCTGCAACCCAAAGGCCGCCAGATGTTCCGGCCTGTGGTTGCGAATCTGACGCGCGGAAACGGCCGCGTTTTTGCAATCGTGAAACACCACCAACTCGGCCCCGATTTTGGCGTTGTTCAGTGCGGGCGCACGCCCCACGGGGGAGATCGGCCCGCTCCAAACCTCGGCGCGGTGCGCAACATCGGTCGAGGGCGGCAGTTTCATCGCGTTAGATCCGATGGCAGGTTTGGTCAGGCGCATTTCGGCAATGTGCGTGATCGTGTTCACCCGCTGCGCAACGGCGCGGGCTTTCTGGCGCAGGTCTTTCAAGGCGTCCAGATTGACGTCTTCCGCCAGTTCCGCCGCCTTTTCCCAGCGCCGCAGATTTCGTTTGTGGAAATAGGCCCCAATTGGACCCGTTACAAAGCCGCTCATCTTGCGATATTCTTGTTTTTGTTGCTGCTGCGCGATCTTAGCCGCAAAAATTTTGCGATGCACACTTTTCTTTAATTAAACAACCGCCGCAGCAAGCCATAGGAGTGCAGTTTGCCTTTCGGACGTTTTTCGGCTGTTGCGGTTTCGAGAGGCTCTTCCTCGGGTTCGTAGCGCTGTTTTTCCAGTGGTTCGATGATCGGCACGGCATTAGTGACCCCGTTCTTGGCGCGGATCGTGCGGGCAAAAGCCTCAACCGTGGTCAGGCCCTGATCGGCGGAAATCGGATCGGTTTGAAAGCCGATCACGGAGACAGACACGATCTGTTCGTCCAGATCGAAATAGGCTCGCCAGTAGTCGTCAGTTGCATTCGGCACGACCCCGGCACTGGTGTCGCGGGCGCGCAAAAAGAACATGTCGTCCTGTTGGAAGGTTTCCAGAACCTCAACGCTTTCGGGGTCGCTTTCGCGGCTAAGCGCGGTGCGCCCGGTTTCCGAACGAAAGAACGTGTCCATTCCGGTCATGGAATCTGATATCCGCCCACCGCTTGCCGCCTCGCCGCCGGAAACGGATGCGGTCAGCAAGGCTTTCACTTCGGGTCGTTTGGCCCCGAACCTTGGGGCTACAACCTGACAATTGCCTAGCAGGACAAAGGCAGTGTCGCCGCCAACTTGCGAGGTTTCACGGTCGATACAAAACCCTTCCGGGCCCTCAATAACCACGTTTTTGCCTGCAACAGAAACAAGGTTGCTGTTGTTTGCACGGGTTGTGACCCCGTCACGCGGCGCGCCCAGTCGCGACGAGCCACAGGACGCAACGCTGGTTGCGACTAAAAGAATGGCAATGGTTTTGATCAGGGGTCGATCAAATGTCCATGTAGACATGCTTTTCCTTTTTAGCGCCTGGATGGGTCACCGCGCCCAGATTGGCAGGCCCGACAAGCTGTGCGTATTTCCAAAGCGCACCACTTGAATAGATCGTCTCGCGCGGGCCTTTCCAGGCTTCTTTGCGTTTCGCCAACTCGTCCTCTGAAAGCGCGACCGAGATTTCGCCGGAACGCGCATTCAACGTGATCATATCGCCATTTTCAAGCAAAGCAATCGGTCCGCCATGCGCCGCCTCGGGACCAACATGCCCAACGCAGAACCCACGGGTCGCACCGGAGAAGCGCCCATCGGTGATCAGTGCCACCTTTTTACCCATGCCCTGACCGGACAAGGCGGCCGTTGTTGCCAGCATTTCGCGCATCCCTGGACCACCGGCAGGCCCTTCGTTGCGGATGACGATTACCTCGCCTTCCTGATATTCGCGGCGCTGAACGGCTGCAAAAGCGTCCTCTTCGCATTCATACACGCGTGCAGGGCCGGTGAACGACAATTGTTCCTCGGTCATGCCCGCGATTTTTACAATCGCACCCAGAGGCGCGAGATTACCGTTCAAACCAACCACACCACCTGTTTCGGAGATCGGCGTTTCAACCGGGTAGATCACACGACCGTCTGCTTCGCGGGTGATAAGGTCCAGCTCTTCGCCCATCGAGCGGCCAGAAGCGGTCATGCAATCCTCATGCATCAGGCCCGCTTTGCGCAATTCTTTCATCACAACGGGAACCCCGCCGACCTCGTAAAGGTCTTTGGCCACAAACTGCCCACCGGGCTTGAGGTCAACGAAATATGGCGTGTCACGGAAAATCTCACAAACATCGGCTAGGTCAAAATCAATCCCGGCCTCATGCGCAATCGCAGGCAGATGGAGGCCAGCATTGGTCGAGCCACCCGTACAAGCCACAACCCGCGCGGCGTTTTGCAGGGATTTCAGTGTCACGACATCGCGCGCACGGATATTTTTGTCGAGCAGGTTCATAACCGCACGACCCGACGCTTCACCGTATTGATCGCGGGACTCGTAAGGGGCAGGGGCACCGGACGAGTTCATCAGAGCCAGGCCAATCGCCTCGGACACACAAGCCATGGTGTTGGCGGTAAACTGACCGCCACAAGCTCCGGCGGATGGACAGGCAACAGCCTCCATCACGGCCAGTTCTTCGTCCGACAGGTTCCCGGCTTGGTTTTCGCCCACAGCCTCAAACAAATCCTGAACCGTCAGATCGCGGCCCTTGTAACGACCCGGCAGGATCGAGCCACCGTAGATAAACACCGACGGCGTGTTCAACCGCACCATCGCCATCATCATACCGGGCAAGGATTTGTCACAGCCCGCAAGCCCGACAATCGCGTCGTATGCATGGCCGCGCATGGTCAGTTCAACCGAATCCGCAATCGCCTCACGCGAGGCGAGCGACGAACGCATCCCCTCGTGCCCCATCGCAATCCCGTCCGTGACGGTGATCGTGGTAAACTCGCGCGGTGTGCCATCTGCGGCTTTCACGCCCAGCTTGACCGATTGTGCCTGACGATTGAGCGCGATGTTACAGGGGGCCGCCTCGTTCCAGCAGGTCGCCACACCGATCAGCGGCTGATGGATTTCGGCTTCGGACAGGCCCATCGCATAAAGGTACGAGCGATGCGGCGCACGCGCGGGGCCTTCGGTGACATAGCGGCTGGGCAGTTTGGTTTTGTCGAATTTCTTGGTCATCTTACGCAATCCATCAAAATCTGGTCTGTTGGGTAACGGAATATGCGAGCGCGTGGTTTTCTACAAGTCATCTGATTGCAGATTGCGCCAATCCGCCATAGCCTGAACCAAGCAAAACCGAGGCAGGCATGTTCCCAACCATTTCGCGCGCCTACGAGGCATTGATCGCGCCTGCGCGTTCCACATCTGAAATCTGGCGACTGATTCTCGGCGTGGCTATCATTGTCTCGATCTACCTGACGTTTGTGATCTTTGTGCTGACCACCGCCGCCGGGCTGGGCATCAATATGGACGACCTTTACCTGACCGGTGTTCGCCCAATGGCGACGCTGGTTGTGCTGGTCAGCTTTGCCGGTATTCCGCTGGGCATTGGTGTTGTGGTGCTGACACTCCACCGCCGTCCGCTCAGCTCTGTCATTGCGCTGAATTCCCGACAGTTCTGGACCCATTTTCAGATCGCGGCCTCCATCAGCTTTGTGCTGGCACTTGCATCGCTGGTCCTGTCGCTGTTCTACGCCGACCCGCAATCGAATATGCCGTTCTGGACATGGCTGGTGTGGTTCGTTCCCGCGCTGCCGCTGGTTTTCCTTCAAACCGCTTCCGAGGAACTGCTGTTTCGCGGCTATCTGCAACAACAACTGGCGGCCCGGTTTAACGCGCGGCTGATTTGGTGGTTTTTGCCCTCGTTAGCCTTTGGAATGCTGCATTATGAGCCAACGACCTATGGGGACAACGCCTGGCTCGTTGTTGCCTCCACCACGGTTTTTGGTCTGATTGCTGCGGATGTGACCGCTCGCACCGGCTCGCTTGGGGCGGCGATTGGTATTCACTTCGTCAACAACACCTTCGCGCTTCTTTTTGTCGGATTGAACGGCGACTTATCCGGGCTGGCGCTTTATGTGACACCCTTCACGGCGTTGGATGGAGAGCGAATGGGGTCGTTCCTGATGGTTGACCTCGTCTTTTTGTCCGCGCTCTATTACGGCTATGTCAGGATCATGACCCGGCTTGGCCTCTAGCAATTGCAATTGGTCCGGCCCTTGCCTATTTACGGCGGGTCAAATCAGGGGAGCAAAATCCATATGAACTGGATTTCCAACTACGTCCGGCCAAAGATAAACTCGATCTTTTCGCGTCGTGAAACGCCGGACAATCTGTGGACGAAATGTGACGAATGCGGCACGATGCTGTTCCACCGGGAACTGGCCGAAGCGCTGAACGTTTGCCCCAATTGCGATCACCACATGCATATCTCGCCCCGCGAACGGTTCCTGACCATGTTCGATGGTGGCATCTTTACAGAGGTCGGTGTCCCGGAGCCGGTTGCTGACCCGCTTCATTTCCGCGATCAGAAAAAATATCCCGACCGTATGAAAGCCGCGCAAAAGAACACGGGCGAAGCCGAGGCGATGCTGGTTGCCGAGGGCGAGATTGACCGTACGCCAATCGTGGCCGCCGCGCAGAATTTCAAATTCATGGGTGGCTCCATGGGTATGTTTGTCGGCAATGCGATTATCGCCGGTGCTGAACGCGCGATTGCCAAGAAATGCCCGTTCATCATCTTTACTGCCGCGGGTGGGGCGCGGATGCAGGAGGGGATTCTGTCCCTCATGCAAATGCCCCGCACAACGGTTGCGGTCGAAATGGTACGCGAGGCAGGCTTGCCTTTCATCGTCGTGCTGACCCATCCGACCACCGGGGGTGTGACCGCCAGCTACGCGATGTTGGGCGATGTGCATATCGCGGAACCCAATGCGTTGATTGGTTTTGCGGGGGCGCGTGTCATCGAACAAACGATCCGTGAACAATTGCCCGAAGGGTTCCAGCGGGCTGAATACCTTTTGGACCACGGGATGTTGGACCGGGTTGTTGCACGCAAAAACATGAAAGACGAACTGGTCACGATTTGCCGGATGTTGATGGGCCAGGGTCCAGCCGTCAAAGGCGATTTGCCTGCACCAGCGCCCGCCCAGATCGCAGATCAGGCGAAAGCGGACGACAAAAAGTGAGCGCGGCACATTCCGACGTCATCCTTGACCGGTTGATGTTCCTGCACCCCAAGATCATTGATTTGACGCTTGATCGGATGGAGCGACTGCTGGCGGCTCTAGGCAATCCCGAACGCGATCTGCCCCCCGTGATCCACATCGCCGGAACCAACGGCAAAGGCTCGACCCAGGCGATGATCCGTGCCGGGTTGGAGGCCGCTGGAAAGCGAGTTCATGCCTATACCTCGCCCCATCTGGCACGGTTTCACGAACGTATCCGTCTGGCGGGCGAGTTGATCTCCGAACCCGATCTGCAAGCGGTTTTGGAGGAATGCGAAGCTGCCAATGGCGGTGTCCCGATCACTTATTTCGAGATCACAACATGTGCGGCTTTTCTGGCATTTGCCCGAACGCCTGCCGATTTTACCCTGCTGGAGGTCGGCCTTGGCGGACGGCTGGATGCCACCAACATGATCGCGCAACCTGCCTTGTCGATTATCACCCCGGTCAGCTTTGATCATCCTCAATTTCTGGGTAATTCCGTCGCCGAAATCGCCGGGGAAAAAGCCGGGATCCTCAAGCGTGGCGTCACGGCTGTCATAGGGCCGCAACCTATTGAGGCCCTTGACGTGATCGAAGCAAAAGCCGCCCGCGTCGGTGCTCCGCTGCTGGTATACGGACAGCATTGGCACATCGCGGAGGAGCATGGCCGCATGGTTTATCAGGACGACAACGGCCTGCTGGACCTGCCGCTGCCAAACCTGATCGGTGCGCATCAGGTGCAAAACGCCGGGGCCGCGATTGCCGCCCTGCGGTTCCTTGGCTTTGACGAAACCGCCTGCGAGGCCGCCGTCACAACCGCCGAATGGCCCGCAAGGATGCAACGTCTGTCGAAAGGCCCATTGATCGAATTGGGCCCAAACGCCGAATTCTGGCTTGACGGCGGGCACAACGCCGCTTGCGGCGCGGCATTGGCGGAAACCATCGGCCGCCTAAGCCCACGTCCATTGCATCTGATCTGCGGGATGATGAACACCAAGGACGTGTCAGGCTACATGGCCCCGCTTGTTGGCAAAGCAGAAAGCTTAACGGCTGTTTCTATCCCGGGCGAGGCCGCCACGCTCAGCGCTGAAGAGACCTGCGAGGCCGCAACCAAAGCAGGCCTGAACGCGGCGACCGCGACCAGCGTTCACTCTGCCGTTGAGACAATCCTGAAGACCGACCCTAGGGCACGCATCCTGATCTGCGGCTCGCTTTATCTGGCGGGGAATGTGCTGCGGGAAAACGGCTAGTCCAAACAAAAAGGGCGCCCCAATGGACGCCCCTTTTCACAAATCTAAAGACGCTTAGACCGCGCTTTTGATCCAGTCCTCAAGCGCGGATTTTGGGGCCGCGCCGGTTTTGTTGGACACCACTTCACCATCCTTGAACATGAACAGCGCCGGAATGCCGCGCACGCCCAACGTCATGGGGGAATTTGGGTTGTCGTCCACGTTTACCTTGGCGATCTTGATCTTGCCTTCGTATTCTACCGACAGTTCTTCCAGAGCCGGGCCGATCATTTTACAGGGGCCGCACCATTCTGCCCAGAAATCCACTACAACGGGGATGTCTGAGTTCTTTACTTCTTCTTCAAAAGTCGCGTCTGTTACCTGAACAGTTGCCATTTCAACCGGCCTCCTGACCGTATTTTGTTCCACTGGCGGCCAACCTATGCATGCCCCCCGTGGGCGTCAAGATGTGGTGGCACGTTCCCCAGCAAGCGTCACGATATCGTGTGGCAAAGCCATCAGTTCTGCAGATTCCGACCATAGAATTGCACCTTCAATTCTGTGTTTGGGGTAGATCTTCTGAAGCGCTGCACAATAAGCACCCATCTGTTGCAAAATCCCTTCGGGGACCAGTTCCGGCGCGGTGGGGACGTTGATGTTTGATTTGAAATCAACAACCTGAACAACATCGGCACCGGGCAGGATCACGTCGATGAACCCGTGCCAAACCACATCGTTCAGGGTCACAGCATAGGGCACTTCACGCAGCGCCTCCTCGCCAAACAAATGTTGCAGATGCGGTGCCGACAGCAGGCGTTGGGCATTTTCAAAGATGCTGTCTAGGGCCTGCGAATCGAGAGTTTTTTCCAATCCTCGCGCGAGCAGGGTCGCAATGTCCTTGCGATCCTCCAAAGCCGTACCCGGCAAATGTTCCAGCAGGGCATGAAGGTAACGCCCCCGTGCCAGTGATGTTTCCTCGTCAGTCATGTTGTTTTCGCCCGGCAAGGCTTTGCCGCCTTGCAAACCTGATGGCGATCTTGGCTTTTCCGGTCGTTTCGGCGCAATTGCGCGGTTTTGCGTCCAGTCCGGTAACACTGTCGCAGGCGTGGCGCGATCCGCTTTCCACTTTTCACCCGGGTCGGGCCAGGGCAGGGGCTGAAAACGCAAAATGTCCTGGCCGACGAATTGCGTGGGTTCCGCCCCGATCTCCTGCATGGCGGCGGCAATCTGATCGTACCAGCTATCACCCTTGCCGCCATGCTCGCCAGCGCCGCAGACGATCAGCCAGCTTTCAGCGCGGGTCAGCGCCACATAAAGCAGACGCGCGCGTTCCTGAGTTTGCAGCAACTTGCGTGCCTCTTTCGCGGCCAAAAGCACTTCAGGGTCCACGTCGGCATTACCCGCCCAGGCAATCAGATTATCATTCAGGGGATAGAGTTTTGAAAGGTTGGGCGGTCTTCGGCTGGCGGTATCGGGCAGGATTACGATCGGTGCTTCCAGGCCTTTTGCCCCATGCACCGTCATCACACGGATTTCCTGACTTTCGCTGTCCATTTCGCGCTTCAACTCGCTTTGGTCCTGCGAAATCCAGTCCAGAAACCCCGACAGGGTCGGCGGTTCCACCTGCTCGTAAGCCATGGCCTGAGACAGAAAGGCATCAAGCGCATCTTCGGCTTCGCGACCAAGGCGGGCGATGATCCTCGCGCGGCCTTCGTGGCGCACTAGAAGACGTTCCAACAGATCGTAAGGCCGTAAAAAGTCAGCCCGGTTGCGAAGATCGCTGAGGATCTTGTGGCAGTCGGCAAATATCTCTTGGTTTTGGTCCAGACTTTGCCAAAACGTGCCGCGACGGCCATGAGCCAGAGAGAAAAGCGCTTGTTCATCCAACCCGAACAGCGGCGATTTTAGGGCCTCGGCCAGTGCCAGATCGTCTTCGGGCGTTGCCAGAAACGATAGCAGCGAAACCAGATCCATCACCGCCAGTTCTTCGCTGATCTTCAGGCGATCCGCTCCGGCAACCGGCAGGCCCTGGGATTTGAGACAACGAATGATCTCGGCAAAGAGGTTTTTGCGGCGCTGGACAAGAATGAGGAAATCACCGGGAACGATCTGGCGCGGACCGTTCTTGTCCACAATCCGGTCGCCTTTGGCGAGAATATCACTGATGGCACCCGCGATCTGTTCAGCAAGCAGAGTTTCATGATGGGTCGACACATTGATCGGCTCCAAACCGGTCCAGTCAGGAAAATCCGGTGCTTCGCTCTTGTCGATGAAGGGCCACAAATCGACCCGCCCCGGCAAGTCGGCGTAAAAAGACCGATGCGACAACGTCAAACTGGTATCGGCCATATTGTCGGGTTTAAGGGCAATATCAACCAGCGAAAGAATCGCGGGTGACGAGCGGAACGAATACAAAAGGTCCTGTAAGTTCAGTTGCTTATCCACCGAACTTAAACGATCATCAAAGAACGCGCGCATATGATCAAAGGCCGAAGGGTCCGCGCCCTGAAATGAATAGATCGACTGTTTTTCGTCCCCCACCACAAACAACGTACGCTCTGTGTTGGCGGCATTCGACCCAGCCCAAAACTCTTCGGCCAGCTTTTCAATAACCGCCCATTGGGACGGGCTGGTGTCCTGCGCTTCATCGACAAGAATATGATCAATGCGGCCATCAAGCTTGTAGAGCACCCAGGCGGCCATGGCGGAATCGGTCAGGAGACCCTTGGCCTTTTCAATAAGATCGTCGAAATCGAGCCACCCCTGCGCCGCTTTCTGCAGCGAATACTCGGCAAGAAAGGGTCGGGCAAAAGCGTAAAGCACCTCGGTTCGTTCGGCCGCTTCGAGGGCTTTGCGCATTGGCGTCCCTTCGGCAAAATCTTCCATGATCGGATTAAGGACATCAGCAAGCCCCGGATCAAACTCCCGCGCCACTTTGACCGGAAACGCACCGGTTTTTGCCTCGCCCGGACGTTTTAATTTGGGATCGGTTTTGTAAACAAAGATTGGCTCCAGAAATCGAGCCAGTTGCAGCGATGGCGGCGTGCTAAGATGGGGCGTGAAAATGTCGGGATTGTTTGCTCTTGTAATATTCGCGCTCGACATCGCGGTCACAAGCCTGGTCAAAACATCATCGCGCCAGTTCCCAAAGGCCAACGCCAGATAGGACTGCTCGGTGTCGGATTTCGAAAGGCCAAAAGCTGTGCGGATATCGTCCCGGCTGATCTCTGCCGTAAAATATTGCGCGTTGGAGACGATTTCACGGCACAAATTGTCAGTCTGATCCCCGCCAAGGGCCTCCGCCATGCATTCAAAGACCTGTCCCTGATCGTCCAGCGCCATGATCTCCAGAACCTCGGTTCGCAACCGCCGTGCCGTGCGTTCGTCCATTTCCTGAAAGTTTGGCGAAACGCCTGCTTCCAGCGGAAACCGCCGCAAAAGCGAGGCACAAAACGAGTGGATTGTCTGAATTTTCAAACCACCGGGCGTTTCCAGCGCCGAGGCAAACAACGTACGGGCCCGCGACAGATCGCTCGCCGTCAGTTTTTCCGGGGATTCACCTAATTCAACAAGCGCCTCGCGTAGCTTTTGATCGTTCAGCATCGCCCAGCCGCCCAAGCGGTCAAACAACTGGTTTTGCATGTGTGTCGCGGCAGCCTTGGTATAGGTCAGGCACAAGATGCGTTCGGGCCGGACATCGCGCAGCAACAACCGCGCCACACGATCCGTAAGCACCCGTGTCTTGCCAGAGCCGGCATTGGCAGAAACCCAAGTGGACCGCGAAGGATCAGCGGCGTTAACCTGTGCAGCAGAGGCGTCGTTGAGGATCGTCATCCAACATCCTTTGGCACAGGCGGATGAGCGAGGCTCCATTCACCCAACCGCGACAAATGAAGGTAGTCGCCCCATTTCGGGCGCTCCAATTGGCGGTAAAGTGCAGGAAACCCGGTGTCCGCAAGATTGTAGCGGGCAATCAATGTGACAAGGCCGGACCAGGTTTCACTGATCTCAGCGGCATTTATATCAACCGGCTGAACTTTCAGCGGCGCTTTCAACCCGATATACGAAGCCGCCGCGACAATCTCCGCGTCGCTTAGCCCAAACGCCCCGTTCGCGGCCATATGCGCAAGAAGCGCTAGTTGCTTGTCAAAATTGGTGATGGCTGCATTTGTCGGCAATGCCCCTGATTTGTAGTCGTAAATCACCAGCCTGCCGTCTTCGGCACGGTCGATCCGATCAGCAATGCCGGTGAGATCAACCCCGGTGTCCCCAATAGGAATGCGCCCCTTCTTTTCCAGTAACTCGGGTCGTGCGGCTTGCTGACGATCAGGCTCGGTCCTGACAAAATCATCTGCGATCCTTGCCACCTGCGCCGCCCACATCTGTCGCGTGGCAGGCCACGGCACCTGTTCTGCAAATACCGCGTTGGCCACCGCCTTGAGGTTTTCAGCCGTCAGCGGCGCACCCTCCATCGTGGCCCGGATGAAATTTTCCAAAACCTTGTGAAGCGCCTGTCCGCGCAACATGGCATCAGGTTGAACCCTGATCGGTTCCAGCGCTTTCAGACCAAGGATATGACGGGCGTAAATCTCGTAGGGATCAAGGATCAAAGTTCTGATTTGCGTCACCGATAGACGCGCGGGACGGGCGGTTGCCGGTGGTCTGGGGGCCGGGCGCGGGGCAGGATCCACCCTGGTTGCGGGCTGTTCGATTTGCTCAGCGAGCCGCAGCCATTCTTTGCCGCGAGAACGCATATTTTCCAATGCCGGCACTCCGTTTTCCGGTAGCCCTGCCATGAGATTGGTCAGTCGCGTTATCCAACGCGACGGCACGGTTGGCGCATCCGCATCCCGCAGTGACCGGCATAGGATAACGGATTTTCCGGCTATTGCCTGCTGGAAATCATGCGCCGATAACCCGATCCGTCTTTCCGGCGACAGCAATCCGCTGGCTTGTCGCATTTGCCGGTTCAACCAGGGGTCCGGGGGTGGAAGTCCGGGCCAGGTACCATCGTTCAACCCGCCCAGAACCACCAGATCCGCGCCGCCTACTCGCGCCTCTATCGTGCCCCAGATGGTGATCCCGGGATAGGGCGTTTCAGCGCGGCGCACGACCTCTTCGCGGTTCAGAACCGCCCGTATCAGCGCCACGTATTCCGACCCTGAAAGGGGAACTGATGCATCCGCATGGGCGTTGAGTTCGGCAAAAACTTTGGCGGCGGCCTCCCCCTCGTCGCGCGACCACAGGCGATTTGTTGCTTTGGCGTCCGGTCCATCAACCAGCGCCTCAGCGCGGCTTTGATGAAGCTCCAGCCAGACTTCCAGGTTTAACCGACCTTTTGGCGGTTCTTGGCCAAGTACGCACAACCAATCGACCCAACCGGCCTGGTCTGCTGGCTGTTCCTCACGCCCCGCCCATTCCACGAAGGGCGCGAAATCCACAAACGGTGATTTGCCGCGGATTTGTTCCTGTTCCAAGGCGCGAACATGACCCAGATGCCGCCCCCGCTGTTCCGAGGCGGCGTTGCAAAGCGGATGTTTCAGTATCTCCAGCAGGCGTTCGGTTGTCAGCGGCTCTGCCAGCGTTCGCGCGATCAGACCCAGAAAAATCCCCGGCGGTGTCAAATGCAATGGACGCCCGGCACTGTCGTCAGGTTCGATCCGCCAGCGCTCCAGCAGGGCCGTCACCTGCCGGGTCAAACGGCGATCCGGCGAGATCAACGTGGCGGTTTGGCCATCCTCGGCGGCTTTGCGCAGGCACAGGGCAATTGCCAGGGCCTCCTGACGTTGATCGCGAGCCTCTATCAGGGTCAGCCCACTGGTCGCCGCATCAAGATTTCGAAGCTTTGGCCCCTCACTTAGCCACTGATCAGTGACAGGTGCGGGTCGCAACGCCAGATTGATCAGGGCGTTTCGTTCATTGCTAGGTGGTTCTTGAGTAGTCCAGCGGTCGATTTGGTCCGGACGCAGATCAAAGGTTCGCACGAACTCAACAAGGCGTGCCTGCGGGTGGTCTTCGCCCAGCCCCGCTTCGGCAAGTTCGCTGGGAAACTCAAAGTCAAACCCCGGCAGGACGACTGCACCCTGCGGAAGCGCTGCAACCGCTTTCATCAGCATGGCGGTCGGGCCGCGTGACCCGGTTGAACCGGCAACAAGTATCGGATGGTTTGGCGGGTTTTCCGCCCAATGTGCGACCAGAGCGATGATCGCCCGGCGTTGGCGGGCTTCGGTATCCAATTGCGACGTGTCGTGAAAATAGGGCGCAAGTATTTCCAGAAAACTCCGGCTTTTCTGCCAATGGAGCGCGTGTTCAGCGGTGACATCAAGCGATCGGAAAACGTCTGGCGAAACGCCTTCGGACTGCATTTCATCCATCAGATCGGCAAGTGAATTGGCAAGATCAAACGCTGCAGTCCTAGGCGCGAGATCAGGTTCTGCGTCCAGCAATGCGGTTACGGTTTGGGCCAACTCCAAACGCCGCCGCAGAGATGACACTACAGGGACAGACCCAAGGCCGGGAATAGGGGTATGAGCAATGTCCGAAACAACCTTGATGCGCGGCAGAAACCCCGGCGACATTTCATCCAGCAAACCGCTGAGACGGCGTTCCGTGCGCCGGGTGTTCACATAAATCTGGACCGAAGTTATCGCATGAGGTGCGGTGCCCGAAAGGCGCTGAAAGACGCCGTCCAGAAGGGCGCGGGAAAAATCAACGCCCGGTGGAAGGCCAAAGACCCGTGGAGTTTTGCTGGGCTCAAACATCGACCTGACCGTTCAAATGATCATTGGCGGCCGTAATGCCTTCGGGTGTGCCAACATCAACCCAGCCGCCATTGTGAACAACACCAAAGAGACGCCTGCTACGCAACATCTCATCCCAGACAAGATTGAGCGAAAACGCCTCCGCGTCCTGCGCCGACACAAGATCGGTGCGAATGATCTCTACCCCGGTGTTTACAAATGCCCGACCTTCGCCCGCAAACCGCTTTAGGTGGCCATCAGGGGCAAGGGTAAAATCACCCTTACCGGCATGGCTTATCGCCGTTTCCAGGGGTTGCAGCAAAAGTAACCCGTCCATGCGTTCAGGGTCCCAGGCCGCCAAAAGCTCGGCAAATGGATTTGCACCGGTCCAGATCGCATCGGGGTTCATCGTGAAAACTGGGTTTTCTCCCAAAAGCGGCAATGCCTTTTTTAACCCCCCGCCTGTCTCCAAGGCGTGATCGCCTTCTTCGGAAATCAGAATATCCCGACGGTGTTTCAGGTGCGCGACGATCTGTTGGCCAAGATAGCTGACGTTGACGATCTTCTTTTGCAGTCCTGCCCTGTCAGCGGCGTTGATCGCGTGATCCAGCAGGGTTGTCCCATCGACCTCTAGCAAGGGTTTCGGCGTTGTTTTGGTCAACTCGCGCATGCGGGTGCCAAAACCGGCCGCAAAGATCATGACGTTGCGGGGCATATCAACGCCGCCTTCGGATTGCGGCCAGCACCGCATCGCGTGGGGCTGGAAGATGATCGTTGATCCAAGTCTTCATTTCGCCAAGCGCGGGGTGGCTGACATCCCGCGCCAGATGCGCCGCAACACGCGGGATCATGTCGAGGTATCTATCCTTACCGTCACGAACGCACAGGCGCGCGAAAATGCCGATGATCTTGAGATTGCGTTGTGCCCCAAGGATCGCGTAGTCGCGGCGAAAGCTCTGAGGATCCGCGCCTGACAGATCAAGGTAATGTTCTATCATAGCCTCTTGCAAAGCGGTGCTGGTATCGCGCCGCGCATCCTCCAGGAGGGAGACAAGATCATAGGCCGGATGCCCGATCAGCGCGTCCTGATAGTCAAGTAAACCAACCCGCGCATTTCCCTGCCGATCCGGCAGATCAATCAGGTTTTCAGCGTGATAATCCCTCAGAACAACTGCTTTCGGCGCATCGGAAAGCTTGGCTAACGCAGCATCCAGAGCCGTCGTAAACGCGCTGTAGACCGCAGGCGATGGGTTATCCAGATACCAGTCGCAAACCAGGTTCGCCTCGCGGTGGTAGACCGCAGCGTCGTAGGGCGGAAGGTTTATTGGGGGCGGTGCCTTGTGCAATTCACCCAGCAAATCGACCGCTTTTTTATAAAGCCGGGTTTCTTCGCCCGGGGTGGCATTGCAAACCTGCGCAAAAAGATCGTCACCCAGATCTTCGAGCAACAAAAAGCCATTAGAGGCGTCGCTGGCATGAATTTGCGGCGCACTCAGGCCGAGATCGCGCAGGAATTCTGTGACCTCTACGAAGGCGGTGACATCCTCGTCCGGGGGCGGCGCATCCATCAGGACGGCGCGGAGATTACCGATGGAAAGCCTTTCATACCGCCGGGCGGAGGCATCGCTTGCCAACGTTTGACGATCGGCATCTGCCCAGCCCGCCTTCGTCAGAAATGCCTTGATCTGTGCCTCCCTCATGCGGCGCTCGGGCATGAAAGTGCTTTGATTGCCGCCGTCAGACGGGCGGAATTGCATGCGAATGACAAATCGCGCTGGTCTGCGCTTTCACCGATGTCAAAGGTGATTTCCAGGGCGTTTTGTGGGGCATCACGGACCAAAAGCTCTGGCCACTCGACAAAAACGATGGCTTCCGCAAAAGCGTCGATCAATCCCAGTTCCATGATTTCATCGGGATCGCTCAGCCGGTATAGGTCTGCGTGCCAGATTTCATGCCCCCCCGCCTGATAGGTTTGAACCAGGGTGAAGGTGGGTGAAGGGATATCTTCCGTCACGCCCAGCGCCCGCATGGCCGCGCGGGCGAACAGGCTTTTCCCGACCCCAATAGGACCGCTAAGCAACACGGCGTCGCCACTTTGCAACACAGCGGCGACCTTCGCGGCCAGCTCTGCTGTTTCAAGATCCGAACCCGTCGTGATCCTGCAAATTTCCGGGGCTTCAAGGGCTTTGGTCATCGCCGGCAAGTTTGTCGCTCAGCCCGTAAAAGCGCAAGCGGCAATCAGGTGGCATCAACCGTTTGGGCGGCAGATTTCTCTGTGGCGGTCGCGCGTTGATCCGTCGCAAAGGACACCAGCAGGCTGCCATGTGTCAACGGGATGACCTGAACCTGCAAAGCACCTGTCTCGCTGTGGCAGATCGTGCCTTTCCAGATTTCTCGTGACTGAATCGCCTTGCGAAAGGCGCTTAGCGGTTTTGTCTTTTGACAATCCGCCTGCCAAAGCTCCAACGCCCCGCCAAGATAAAGCGGCGACAGCAATTCGCGCGGGTCAAACCCCCATATTTGCACAAAAGCATCATTTGAAAGCACCAGTTCGCCTTCGTTTGAAAAGGCGGCTACCGCGTGATCAAGCGTGTCAAAAACGGCTTGTCCCAACTCCAACTCGGAGCGCACTTGTCGTTGTAGCGCGATGGTTGGCGAAATATCCTCGAACAAAAACGCAATCGCCCCCTCTGGATGCGGTCGCCCGGACACCCGAAAAGTCTCTCCGGTGGGCAGCGACCAGTTTTCCTCGTAGGTGCCGCTTTCGGCGGCGCGTATCAGCGCCACCATCCGGTGTTTCCATGATTTGTAATCCTTTGGCTCCGGCAGGTGATGGCTGTCGCGCAAACGATCAAGGAAAGCGTTCAGATGCGGTCGTTTTGATAGCCAGTCAGGCGACAGCTTGGTCATGTCCGAGATCGCCGGATTGAACATCGCCAAATGTCGGTCGCGATCGAAAATCGCGATACCGATAGGAATATGGGCAAAGGTTTTTGTCAGCGTCTGAACAAACCGCTTTAGCGCCTCTTCTGCGCGGATCGTATTGCTAGCCGGCATGGCAAAACACAAACGATCTCCATCACGCATTTCCGAAATGGAAAGCTCAAACCAAGCACCTTTCTCCGGGCCGCTATCCACACGAACCGGACACCCCTGAGGCGTGTCAGGCGCAAAAACCATAACAGGAGCACCCTGAGCGGCATCGCATAGTTTTCGATAGCGTTCGTTTGCCCAAAGTATGCGGCCCGCAGCATCAACCCGCCATGTCGGAACGGGGTCGAATCGGGCAAGGTCTTGCAGGAAGCCCATGTCCCCAGACGAGACAGCAACCGAGGGCACATTCATTTCAGGTTCGACAAAGCTGATGCGGATCAGCCCGCCATCCATCCGTCCGTCCATCTGAAAAGTCTTTTCGCCCGACGAAATCTCGGTGCGGAATTCGCGACCTTCGCGAAGCAGCAAATTCATTGAATTGGCCACCCCGGGACAAAACAATTCAAGTCGCGTCTGAAGTTTCAGCCAGACCGCATTGCGATTGACTGGTGCGCCGACGAACCGCAACGCAGAAGGGGTCGCATTGGCGAGAAGTTTTCCATCAAACAAAAAAGTGGTCTGGCTAAGATCGGCGGATAGGTCCGGACGACGATGCAAGTTGCGCCGCGCTTCGAACCGAAACAGACCCCAGGCTGTCGTCAGGGCCGAAAACAAACAGGCGGCAAGAATAAAAAGGCCCGTGGAAATCGCGACGGACGGCATCTTTGTCTCCGAGAAAAGTGTCGTATCTACCCCGACCCAGATCCCAGATAATGATGAAAGGGTTAACGGAAGGTTAAATTTCCAGGGCTTCGTTCTTGCCGACCGGCGCGGCAGAGCGTGTTATTTTGTCGGCTGACCAGACGACATTCACAATCGCCCCTTTGTAGGGCGATGGGTCGGCGCGGTTGGAAAACCAGTCCCGGCCATTGGCGAAAGTCAGTTCAGCGCCGCTGCGTTGAAGCAGGGTTTTGGCGATGAACAAGCCAAGCCCCATCCCCTCGTAACCCGGGCGCTGGCTGCTTGGCTTCTCCTTGCGGCGGCGCACAAAGGGATCGCCGATCCGGCCAATCAGATCCGGCGGATAGCCGCGACCATCATCGGCCACAATCAAGGTGATCTCATCCTTGGACCAGGTGACATCCACCCAAACCTCGGCCTCGGCAAAATCAACGGCGTTCTGGATCAGATTGCGAACGCCGTGGATAATCTCCGGCAGGCGCTGGATCTGGGGTTGCCGGGGATCGCCGTCGGGCAAAGGCGTGAACGAGAAATGAATTTGCTTGCCACGATTCTGGTGCGGTTCAGCCGCCTCATGAATGACCGTGGACAAGGGTGCGCGTTTCAGATGCGAGTCATCTTTACCGGTGCGCCCCATGTCCGACAGAATATCCCGGCAGCGGTCCGCTTGCTCGCGGATCAGCGCGGCATCGGCCAGCAACTCCGGGTGGTCGCCCAGTTCTTCGACCAGTTCGGTCGAGACCAGTTTTATGGTCGCAAGTGGAGTTCCAAGCTCATGCGCGGCTGCGGCGACAACACCGCCCAGGTCAGTCAGCTTTTGTTCACGGCTCAGCGCCATTTGCGTTGCAATCAGCGCTTGCGACATGGAATGGGTTTCCAATGTCACACGCCGCGCATAACCCGCCAGGAATATGATCCCGATCACCAACGATATCCAGAACCCCGAGACGAAAATATCCGGCATCCGCAGATAAAACCCCTGTTCGGTGCGCAGAGGCAGATGGAAATTGGCCACGACGGAAATCAAAAAAATGGCCATAAGTCCCAGAAAAACCGTGCTTTTCTGACGTAGTGCGGTGGCAGAAATTGTAACCGGCGCAAGGATCAGCAAGGCAAAGGGGTTGTTCAGACCGCCGGTCAGGAACAGCAAAAAGATCAACTGCGCAAGGTCGAACAACAAGGTCAGCATCGTCTCGCGTTCCGAAAGCCGCTTGTTTTCGGGGTAAACGATGGTCGAGGCGACATTGAAAATCACCGAGGCGCCGATTGCCAGAAAACACAAGCTGAGTTGCAAAACGATGTCGAGTTGAAAAGTTGCAAACAGTACCGCAGCGGTTTGTCCGCCGATCGCCAACCAGCGCAGATTGATCAGGGTCCTGAGGCGCACCCATTCGCTGCGTGCGGCAGTGGTAAAAAGGGAAAGCGGGGATTCTGCCACGGGCCGTACCCTTATGTCGCACACACGAGATCGTGCATTGATACCTATCGCTCCTGTATGGATCAACAACGAAGACGAAACGGAAGGAAACTGACCAATGACCCGAGTTTATTCAGGCATTGCAGTCGGGTTGGTTGCTTTTCTTCTGGCCGCTATGGCGTTTTTGATTTTCCCCGGCGTTCCACAATTGATTGCCCGCCTGACCAATTCAGGCGACGTCTTCGCTGATTGCCGCACAAGCGTTGTTGCCGGGGCCGCCGCAGCTATTGGCGGGCCTTTCACGCTGATGGATCACAATGGGCAATTGGTGAGCGAAGCGGACGTGATCACCGGACCAACCCTGGTCTATTTTGGCTATTCTTATTGCCCGGACGTTTGCCCATTGGACAATGCCCGCAATGCCGAGGCCGTTGATCTGCTAAAGGCAAAGGGCCTGGATGTACGCCCGGTCTTTGTGTCTGTTGATCCGGATCGTGACACGCCAGCGGTCATGGGTGAGTTTGTCAGCTACATGCATCCCGACATGATCGGGCTGACTGGCACAGCCGACCAGATCAAAGCCGCAGCGAAAGCCTACAAGGTTTACTACCGCAAAGTGACCGAGGAGGAACATTATCTGGTTGATCACTCCACCTTCACCTATCTGATGGCCCCGGAGCATGGATTTCTGGAGTTTTACAAACGCGCCCAGACCCCGCAGGAGGTTGCGCAAAGCGTTGCCTGTTATGCATCCAAACTCTGACGTTTGACCATTCTGCCGACGCAGCTTAATAGTCAAAAGGCATAGAGTGTGAACGGATACAAAATGGTTGAACGCGTTCTGCGGGAAATTGGCGAAGATAATTCGCTGCTGTTGGTTGATGATGACGAGCCGTTTCTGCGCCGCCTCGCGCGAGCCATGGAGAAAAGGGGTTTTGCCCCAGAGGCAGTGGAAAGCGTGGCCGCAGGTGTCGCGATAGCGACAGCACGCCCTCCGGCGTATGCCGTGGTTGATCTGCGGCTTGAGGATGGCAACGGCCTGGATATCGTCGAAGTACTGCGTGAAAAACGCCCCGACGCCAAGATCGTGGTTCTGACAGGGTACGGCGCGATCGCAACGGCTGTCGCGGCTGTGAAAATCGGGGCGACAGACTATTTGTCCAAACCTGCTGATGCCAACGACGTGACAGCTGCCCTTCTGGCAGAGGGCGAAGATCGCCCACCCCCGCCGGAAAACCCAATGTCCGCAGATCGCGTGCGTTGGGAGCATATTCAGCGGGTGTTCGAACTTTGTGATCGCAATGTCAGCGAAACCGCGCGGCGGCTCAATATGCACCGCCGGACCTTGCAGCGCATCCTCGCCAAGCGAAGCCCGCGTTGACTACGGCCTGAAAACGACCGCACGGTCGCAGTTTTGATAGACCCGAATGTCTGCACCAATAGGTTGGAACGCGATTTCAACCGGATAACCCTATGCATGAACGTCGAATTCCCGAATGGCTGCGCCACGCGCCAGCGCCATCTGTCCGGGGGTTTGCCCTGATTGCCGGCACGGAGGCGATTGCGCGTGGAATCCTGATCTCGGTCTTTCCGCTGGTGATGTATGCGGCCCTTCGCGATGCGGTCGTGGTTTCGGAAATCTATTTTCTTGTTGGATTAGTTTCTCTTCTGGCCGGTCTTCTGGTTCCCTTTGTTTCGCGGTTCGTGCCAAGACGCTATGTGTTTTCCATCGGCGTGCTGATGTATTGCACCGGCGCGATACTGGCGATCAACGGTTCGGCCACGGCGGTGATCGCGGCTTTGTTTCTCAGCACGATTGCCACGGTCGTGACCTTTGTCTGCTTTAATGCCTATGTCCTCGACTATATCGCAAAAATCGAATTGGGGCGCTGCGAAACCAGTCGGATGTTTTACTCCGCGATTGGCTGGACCTTGGGACCTGCGCTTGGGGTTGTGCTTTACAAATGGTGGGCTCCGGCCCCGTTTCTGGTTGCGGCATCTGCTTCGCTGGTGATGCTGGCACTGTTCTTGTTCATACGCCTTGGCAACGGTCGGTTGATTACCCGCAGCCGTGCAGCCCCAAAAAACCCATTTGCCTTTCTGCCAAGATTTGTCGCGCAACCCCGCCTTCTGGCAGGCTGGCTGTTTGCAGTTGTGCGATCCGTTGGCTGGTGGGTCTATGTGGTCTATCTGCCGATCTTCGCGATTGAACAAGGTTTGGGTGACCGGCTTGGTGGCATTGCATTGTCCATCACCAATGGCACATTATTTCTGACGCCGCTGATGCTGCGTTGGATGCAGAAGAACTCCATCAAGATCGCGGTCAGGACGGGATTTATCGCCTCCGGTCTGCTTTTTACCTTTGCGACGGTTGTTTCCGGCCTGCCATGGATCAGTGTCGCGGCCTTGATGCTTGGCTCGTTCTTCCTGATCCTTCTGGATGTCTCCGGCGGCTTACCGTTTTTACTGGCGGTCAAGCCGTCCGAGCGCACCGAGATGTCCGCGATCTACGCCAGCTATCGCGATGTATCCGGGATCGTGACACCTGGTGCGGCTTGGGTGATGCTTATGTTTGCGCCACTTTCTGCGGTGTTTGCTGCGTCCGGGATTGGACTAATTCTGGCCTGGGGGATTGCTGGTCGATTGCATCCCAGACTTGGACAGGCGCGCGTGAAATACGCTTCACCTATCTCCGACGAGGCTGTGCCTGCGGAATAGAACCTCGCGTAAATCATAGATCGAAGGCGTCACTGCAGCATTTCAGCCAATAACCGCTCGTGTTTTGCGACAAATTCTTGGCGAACAACGTCTGGGCGGCGAATTTGAATAGAAATCCTTTCGCAAATCACGCTATTCGGTCGACCAAAGAGTTTATCCGCCTCGGTTCGCGTGAACCCGGCGATTTGAACAGCCTCGCTATGTGCCGAGATCTTGTCGGCCCGTTTTATCTTTTTCTTAATCTCAACAGGCACTTGCGCTGGTAAGCCAAAGCGCAGATGAACCGCCGCCATCAACCGGTCGTCCAGCTCTTTGTAGCCCGGACCAACGGCCCCTTTGACCGGCGAAATCATATCTCCGATCACAAACTCCGGAGCGTCATGCAACAGGGCCGCCAGACGCCATTTAATGGGTGATTTCGGATAAAGCGTCGTAAACAGATGCTCCACAAGCAACGAATGTTCGGCCACGGAATAGGGGAACTCGCCCCGTGTCTGACCGTTCCAGCGGGCCTGAAACGACAGGCCACGGGCAATATCCTCGATTTCGATATCCAAAGGCGAGGGGTCCAGCAGGTCAAGCCTGCGACCTGAAAGCATCCTTTGCCAGGCACGGGGGGAAGGGGGCATGTCGATCCTTAAATTTGCCACAATACCCTGCATAGTGGAGGCTTGATTGCGTGTAAATCTGTGGCTGCCGCCCGGGAAAACACGCACCCCCGGGACGCCGCAGACGCTGAAAACCTCAGATAGCGGGCGTCTGTCTGAACCTCCTTTCAAAGCGCAATTGCCAACCGCGACATGGATCGCGCCCGGATCGTGTTGCCAACAAAGGAGAAAAGACATGAGACATCATGCGAAAACGGGACTGACCGGTCTGATTTTGACGTTTTCGGCGCAATCCGCCGGAGCACAGGCCATGTGCAACAACCGGGAAATGTTCGTCGACCAACTGGCGACCAAATATCAGGAAGAAATCGTGGCACGGGGACTGCAATCCAGCGAAAGACTACTGGAAATCTTTACCTCCAAGGAATCCGGGTCGTTCACCGTTCTGTTGACGCGGCCCGATGGAATATCCTGTGTTCTGGCGACCGGGACAAACTGGACAGAAGCCGGACCAGCCGTGATCCAAAGCGGGATCGAAGGTTAGGATTTCGCGACCATTGCCCCGACCGGATTGGGGTGATACATGCGGGCCGATTGATGACTTCAGGAGCGCCCGACATGGCAAATGACTATTTCGTAAAGGACATCTCGCTTGCCGAGTTTGGCCGCAAAGAGCTTGATATTGCAGAAACTGAAATGCCGGGCCTGATGGCGCTGCGCGAAGAGTTTGGCGACAGCAAACCGCTGAAAGGTGCGCGGATCGTAGGCTCGCTCCATATGACCATTCAGACGGGTGTTCTGATTGAAACGCTGGTCGCTTTGGGCGCTGATGTTCGCTGGGCGTCGTGTAACATTTTCTCAACCCAGGATCATGCCGCTGCTGCGATTGCCAAGGCCGGTGTTCCGGTTTTTGCCGTTAAGGGTCAAACGCTGGTCGAGCATTGGGATTACCTTGATAAGTCGTTCCTGTTTGAGGGCGGCGCGAACATGATTTTGGATGATGGCGGCGATGCGACGCTTTACGTCCTGCTCGGTGCCCGTGTTGAGGCTGGCGAGACGAACTTGATCGAAGTGCCAACTTCCGAAGAAGAAGAAGCGATCTTTGCGCAGATCAAGAAGCGTATGAAAGAAAGCCCCGGCTGGTTCACCAAGACGCGTGAAGCGATCCAGGGCGTGTCGGAGGAAACCACAACCGGTGTTCACCGTCTTTATGAATTGCAAAAGCAAGGCCAACTGCCTTTCCCCGCGATCAACGTGAATGATTCCGTTACCAAGTCGAAATTCGACAACAAATACGGCTGTAAAGAATCGCTGGTCGATGGCATTCGCCGCGCGACCGACACGATGATGGCCGGTAAAACCGCCGTTGTTTGTGGTTACGGCGATGTTGGCAAAGGCTCGGCGGCATCCCTTCGTGGTGCCGGTGCCCGGGTTAAGGTCACAGAGATTGACCCGATTTGCGCACTGCAAGCGGCGATGGACGGCTTTGAGGTTACAACCCTTGAAGATACGGTCAAAGATGCTGACATTTTCATCACCACAACCGGCAACAAAGACGTCATTCGCATCGAGCATATGCGTGAGATGAAAGACATGGCGATTGTTGGCAACATCGGCCACTTCGACAACGAAATTCAGGTGGCGGCCCTCAAAAATCACAAATGGACCAACATCAAGGACCAGGTGGACATGATCGAAATGCCTTCGGGCAATCGCATGATCCTGCTGTCGCAAGGCCGTCTGCTGAACCTTGGTAACGCAACCGGACATCCGTCGTTCGTGATGTCGGCCAGCTTCACTAACCAAGTGCTCGCCCAGATCGAACTTTGGGTGCGCGGCGATGATTACGCCAACGAGGTTTATATCCTGCCCAAGCACCTGGACGAAAAAGTCGCCCGTCTGCATCTTGCCAAAATCGGCGTCAAACTGACCGAGCTTTCCGACGATCAGGCCAGCTACATTGGCGTCACGCCAAAGGGGCCGTTCAAGCCAGAACATTACCGCTACTAAGCGATCCCAAATCCCTTCAAAGGCCCGGCCATTGCGTCGGGCCTTTTCTTTTGCGCACCTGCATCATTTGACTATCCAAAATAGCCTAGCAAATTGTGAATTCAGAAATCTGGTTTACAGTCATGAAATCGTCGAATTTGTCTGCCAGAGGGTCACCAAAAGCTATTCAGGAGGTTTCAATGCTGTCACGGCATCAATTAGCAATTGCACTAACGCTAATCGTGTCGCTTTCAGGATCGCAGGCAAATGCCGCTGTCTTTAAGCGCGTCGTCAAGAACTACTATGACGTCAAAGGCAACACCGGCTATGCGCTGAAGCAGCAGATGAAAAGAAACGGTCCCAAGGGCTATTGGGCCTATACCACCTGGCGTGTAAAATGGACGTCAAACTGCATCGTCAATCTCAAGATTACCTATACATACCCGCGGCTTGCCAATCGCGAGACCGCGCCCAAGCAAGTGGTCAAGAACTGGGATATCATGATGAAATACCTGATCGCCCACGAGGAAGGCCATGGGAACCATGGTATCCAGGCGGCTAAGCAGATTTCGGAAAACAAATGCCGAAATGGAAGCAAGATCACCAAACGTTGGTCGAAGGAAGACAAACTTTTCGACAAGCGCACTAATCACGGTGCCAATGAGGGAATAGCCCTTGCGGACTGAATGCGCCTTACCTCTTTCAAAAACACCTGACTTCGCCTAGCATTTCACACGCATTGCGGGTCGCGCGGACGACCTGTGCGTTGAATTGGTAACATTCCCGGTTGGGGGCTAGGAGCAATTATGGGCAAGCGAGATGATCTGATCGCCAGGTACGCGGACGATCTACAAAACAAATGCGGCATGACGCCGGATATGGACCTGCTGACAAAAGTGACGATTGGCTGCGGCCCGTCGATTTACGATGCCGATGCCTCGACTGTGGCGGGTACTCAGGACCATGAAATTGAAACGGTGAAGAACAACTTCCTGATCAAGAAACTTGGCCTTGCGGATGGCCCGGAACTTGATGCGGCAATCGCCAAGGCGATTGACACCTACGGAAGTGCCGAGCGCAACAAATACCGCGCAGTGATCTACTACATGCTGACAAAACACTTCGGTAAAGAGGCGGTTTACGGCTGATTACCTGCAAGGTGCCGGGTGTATCATCCGGCACCTTTGCCAGGGTTAACATATTGTTTCTATGTAAAATCCTTGGCTTATCTTGTTTGATATTCTCAGTGATATGCGCTAGCAAAGTTGCAACGGCCAGTATGGCCGGGACTTTCTTGGAGCGTGTGGCGCGCAATTGCAGAGCGCACGTGGGGTGATGGAGGGTTCCGGGAGGTCGCGGGACCCTCCTCTTTTTTGAGGTCTAGAACAGGGTCAGGATCAACCCCATGATCGAGCAGCCTACAATCGCATAGCCACCGTCAATGAACATCAGGCGCATCGGGCGACCCGCAAAGGCGTAGTTGGTCACAATCCACGGGGCTGCGATAAAGGCACCAAGCCCAAATCCCGCCCAAAGACCCTTGTTTGCCCCTTCGATACCGGCCTGCGCAAAAGCATGGCGCATCATGCCAGCGACAAGAATTGCGGCGACAAAGGAAATGATGAACGGCAACGGGTTCTTGCGGTTGACATCATCTTCGCTGAGACCAGCCGCTTCCATCCACGGTTTTGCCAGCATCATGTACCACATCGCGCCGAACGCATAACTTGCGACGGCGGCGACCAGAACTCCCAGATATTCCATAGCTCTTCCCTTCTGTTATTGGTTTTGTGCGGGAAATATGCCGTAAAAGGGGATGCGTTTCTACAACTTTAACGATTTGCAAGCCGCAGGATGACCGCCCATTCATCCGCTGTCACCGGTTGCACCGAAAGCCGTGTATTTTTGACCAGCGCCATGTTTTCAAGCGCCGGTTCGGCTTTGCACATCGCCAGTGTCACGGGCGATTTCAACGGTTCCACCGCGCGAATATCGACGCAATCCCAGCGTTCGTCATCGGTGGTGCTATCAGGATGACTTTCCGCACAAACCCCCACGATCCCGACACAGGCTTTTTCGGATTGTGAATGATAGAAAAGTCCAAGATCACCGATTTTCATCAGGCGCATATTGTTGCGCGCCTGGTAATTGCGCACGCCATCCCATTCTTCGCCCGCATCGCCCTTGGCAAGCTGGTCATCCCAGCTCCAGGTTGAGGGTTCGGATTTGAACAACCAATATGCCATGGTTCACTCCTGTTCGTGGCGCAGGGGTCGTGCCAAAAGGGCCGCAACCGCTTGCGATACCGTCAATTTCCCGTGCAAAATTGCAATTACAATCTCGGTCAGCGGCATTTCAACGCCCAGCTTTGTCGCCAGAACCTCGGTTGCTTCCGCAGTTGCAGCCCCTTCATATGTGACGCCCGTTTGTTCTGCCTCGCCTTTTCCCAAAGCATAGCCAAGCGAAAAGTTGCGACTAAGATGCGACGTGCAGGTCAGCGCCAGATCGCCAAACCCGGACAAACCGGCAAGGGTCGTAGGCTCGGCACCCATTGCTTTTGCAAGGCGCGACATCTCCGCAAAACCCCTTGTCATCACCGCGGCGCGCGCGCTTTCCCCAAGTCCCGCACCAATCGCCAGACCGGACGCAATCGCAACCACGTTTTTCAACGCACCACCCAGCTGCGCACCGGTTGGATCATGGCTGAGATACAGTCGCAGGTTTGGGGCAGTGAGTTGGTTCAAAACATTGTCGGTTTGCTCTGAGCCTGCAAGCGTCAGCGCCGTTGGCAAACCCGCGGAAATCTCACTGGCAAATCCCGGACCGGTCAGAACGGAAGTGACAGAATTATCGAAAACACCCGCGACAACCTCAGTCGGAAGAAGGCCGCTCGATTTTTCAACACCTTTGCAGCACAACACCAGATGTGCCTTTGCGATCTGATCACCAGCGTCACCTAAAAATGCCCTGAGCGATTGCGTCGGAACCGCCACCAGTAGAATATCGGACGCCTTCAGATGCGACAGGCTGGATGTCACATTCAGGGTTTGCGGAAATTTCCTGTCCGCAAGATAGCGGGCATTCTGCTTGGCCAGACGCATCTGATTGACGTGATTGTCGTCACGCGCCCAAAGTTGAACCGGATTACCGCCCGAGGCAAAAGAAACTGCAAGCGCTGTTCCAAATGCACCTGCGCCTGCAACCGTGATCTGGGTCATGCCTTGGCTCCCTTTTTGCCCGACCCGAGCATGGGCGTGCTTTGATTGTCCAATGGCCATCTTGGGCGCGGCGTGATGTTCTGATCGGGCGCGTCACCTGCCCGGATACGACAAATCCCGGCCCAGGCGATCATTGCGGCATTGTCGGTACAATATTCAAGCGGCGGTGCAACAAAGTCCATGCCCATAGTCCCGGCAAGATCACGCAGGCCGCGACGCAAATACTGGTTGGCCGCAACACCACCCGCAACCGCCATCGCCGGGGGCATAAAGCCGGTCAGTTTTGCAAACTTCTCGCACGCGCGGGCTGCCTTGGTGGAAAGAACATCACCAACGGCTGCCTGAAAACCTGCCGCCAGATCAGCCACATCCGACTGTGTTAAACCACCTTGCTCGGTAACAAGCTGATCGCGATGCCGCCGCAGTGCCGTTTTCAAACCGGAAAAGGACATATCGCATTCGGCCCGGTCCAGCAAAGGTCTGGGCAAGGCAAAACGTGTCGGATCGCCGTTCAGGGCCGCGACTTCGACAGCGGGTCCACCGGGTTGCGCCAGCCCCAAAAGTCGCGCGGTCTTGTCAAACGCCTCGCCCGGCGCGTCGTCGATCGTGCCCCCCAACCGGCGAAACACCAATCCCGGCAGCACGGCCAGAAACTGACAATGCCCGCCCGAGGCCAGCAGCATCAGATAGGGTGGCGCCAGACCATCGGTCATCCCCGGCGTCAGCGCATGTCCGGCAAGGTGGTTCACACCATAAACCGGCAAACCGGCACCAGCCGCCAGACCGCGGGCACACATTACGCCAGACATCACCCCGCCGATAAGACCGGGGCCTGCCGTTACCGCAATCGCATCAAGATCGGACAATTGGCAGCCCGCATGCCGCAGCGCCGCCATGACCGAAACATCCAGCTTTTCGGCATGCGCCCGCGCGGCAATTTCCGGGACAACACCGCCAAATTCAGCATGAAGTTCGGCTTGACCGAAAACCACGGACGAAAGGATATCGGCCTGCTCGCCGGGGCGATGGACAAGAACGGCCGCTGCGGTATCGTCGCAACTGCTTTCAATCCCCAGCACTTTCACCGGCTTTTCCATCTGCTCTGCCTTGCTATTGAGCGCCTCTGGCAGGTAACACCTGAACCTATGGCAGACAATCCCGGCACGGCTGTTCTTCTGACAAGGCCCAAAGCACAGGCGCAGGCCTATGCGGCCGAATTGCGCCGCGAACTGCCATCGGATGTGGCGATCCTTGTGTCACCCCTGATGCGCATCCAAAACCTGCCGGTCGAGATTGATTTGGGTAACGCCAAGGCCCTGGCATTTACCTCTGCCAATGGCGTGCGCTGTTTCGCCAATGCCACGAAAGACCGGAGCCTGACCGCCTATTGCGTTGGGAATGCCACCGCCGAGGTTGCAAAAGAACATGGTTTCAAGGTGGTTTCCGCAGATGGTGACGCAAGCGATCTGATCCGACTGCTTGCAAGTGTTCAGGGTCCGATACTTCATCCCCGTGGCACCAAAGCAGCCGTTGATCTGGCCCAAGAACTGAGGCAATCCGGTCACCAAGCCAGCGATGTTGTCCTTTATTCACAACAGCCCCAAGCTTTGTCGCAACCCGCAAAGCGCTTGCTGGCGTCTCAAATCCCGATTGCCGTGCCGCTTTTTTCACCGGGTACGGCGGTGAATTTCATTCAGCAGACTTCCCCAGAACAATTGTCCAATGTGACCTTGGTTTGCATCAGCGATACGGTCGCCCGGCAATTGGACGGTGTGAAAGTCAAAGTACAGATTGCTACCAGACCCGATGCAAAATCCATTACGCGGGAAATCGCCGCATGGCTGAAAGCAACCGCCTGAGGCCCTTGTGAGGGGTTGTTTGCTGGCCTATCCTTACACCAAAGGGTGGTCGGTTTGACTATCTCCAAGGCAGGGGAAACGTCCAGTGGCAACGCGCAAGACAAGCGGTTCAAAACCCGGTGGGACGACGAAAAAGACGTCAACGACCCGGCGCAAGGCTCCGGCTAAAAGCGAACCGGTGATCCTTGATCCGCCTGAACCGGCAAAAAAACCGGAGCCGCAGAAAAAGCCGGAGGTGATCGACGCCAAGGCAACCGAGGTCAAGACAACCTCTGAAGATGAGGCCAAGTCCGAAAAGCAGACCGGCGCGGACACCAAATCCGAACCCAAGCCCAAATCAGAAGACCCAAAACCCAAGGCGCCAAACGCAGCATCTGAGCCTAGCAAAGAACCCCAAAAGCCGGAGGCAACTAAATCCCGTGGCGGGTTTATTCCCCTGCTTTTGGGCGGCTTGATTGCCGGGGGCATCGGCTATGGCGTTTCGGAGTATCAGAAAACCACGCCAGTCGTGATAGACCAGTCCCCGCTGGAACAACAGATCGAGGCGTTGGAAAACCGCATTCTGACACTGGAACAGGCCTTGGCGAATTCCAGCACGCTGACGCTGGAAGAAGACATCGCCGCCCTGAAGCAGGCTCTGGCGGATCAACTAACGGTGCTGAACGCTAGGATTTCTTCCAGCGAAGAAGCACTGCAATCGGCCTTGCTTGCACTGGATAACCTGCGTCAGGATGCAGGCAAGATACTCAGCGAAGGCGGCGCGGCCCTTGGTAGTGCCGGGCAGGAACTGCTGCAACGATTGCAGGCCGAAGTCGATGCGCTGAAAGCCCGGCTCTCTGAACAGGAAGACCTGCGCCAACAGCTTTCAGGGCGTTTGGACGACCTGTCAGCAGTCGCCACCGAAAAGCTGGACGCGGCACGAACCGAGGCGGCAAATCTGGCGGAAAAAGCCACAAGGCTTCAGGAAAGCGTCAACCGAGATGTCGTCTTGCAAAAATTGGAGGCGGCGGTTGAAACCGGGCAATCCTATGCCGCGCTTCTGGCAGAGGCCGCAAGCAATCTGGGAACTGAGCCACCAGGCGAACTCACCGCCAACGCTGAAACCGGCATCACCACTTTAGCGGCGTTGCAGGCCGATTTCCCCAAGGCGGCGCGTGCAGGACTTCGCGCCTCCATCCGGGCAACGGCAGGCGACAGCGCTGGTGAAAAACTGGAGGCATTCATCCGCGCCCAAATCGGCGCACGCTCTTTGGAGCCACGCGAAGGTGACGACCCGGATGCCATATTGTCCCGCGCTGAACACGCATTGAAAGCCGGGGATCTTGCTGATGCAGCGCAAATGGTCAAATCCCTGCCCCCTGAAGGGGTCACGGCAATGGAGGACTGGTTGACGCGGGCCGAAAAGCGTCTGGCGGCCCAATCGGCGCTCGACGCCTTTGTCGGCGGATCCGGGCAATGATCTGGTCGCTGTTCAAAATTACGGTCTTTGTCGGCTTTGTAGCCGTGATGGCCTTTGGTGCGGCCTATGTCATCGACGTCGGCGGTGAAGTCCGCGTGTCGCTGGGCGCACAGGAGTTTTCGCTGACCCCGCTTGCGGGCATGATTTCCATCGTCATCCTTTTGATGGTCGGCTGGATTGCCTTTCGACTGGCCGGATTACTGGTCGCGATGCTGCGCTTCTTTAACGGTGACGAAACCGCATTGTCGCGCTATTTCGACCGCAACCGCGAACGCAAGGGCTTCGAAGCGCTGGCCGACGGACTAATGGCACTGGCCTCGGGCGAAGGGCGGGTCGCAATGGCAAAGGCCGCAAAGGCGGAAAAGCTGCTGGCGCGTCCGGAGCTGACGCTATTGCTCAGCGCACAAGCAGCCGAACAATCCGGCGAAACCAGACGCGCGCAGGATTATTACAAACGCCTGCTCAGCGATGATCGCACGCGTTTTGTCGGCGTGCAGGGTATCCTCAAACAAAAGCTTGCCGAAGGCGACACAACAACGGCCCTGAAGCTGGCAGAAAAAGCATTTGCACTGCGACCCCGGCACGAGGGAACCCAGGACGTGCTGTTTTCCCTGCAATCAAAGTCCTCCGATTGGAAAGGTGCGCGTGAAACGCTTGCCGCCAAGCTGAAAGCACGGGCATTGCCAAAAGACGTCCACACCCGTCGCGACGCGGTTCTGGCCTTGGCGGATGCCCGCGAAAAGATCGAAGCGGGTAACATAGATGCCGGCGCACAGGCCGCCTATGAAGCCAACCACCTTTCACCAGACCTTGTTCCGGCGGCAGTATTGGCTGCAGAAATGCATATGCTGAACAATGCCCCCAAACCGGCGATCAAGTTGCTGAAGAAAGCCTGGACCGCCAGCCCGCACCCCGATCTTGCCGCCGCATTCGCTGATCTGGAGCCGGATGAAACCGCCGCCGAGCGCCGCAAACGCTTTGCGCCCCTGTTAAAGATCAAGCCGGAACACACAGAAACCCGCCTGTTGGCCGCAGAACTTGCCATCGTGGACGAAGAATTCCCCGCCGCCCGCAAGGCGCTCGGAGATCTAGCGGAAACCGCGCCGGATGTACGTGTCCTGACTATGATGGCTGCGATCGAGCGAGGCGAAGGATCCCCCGATCAGGTGGTCCGGGGCTGGTTGACCAAGGCCCTGAGCGCGTCGCGCGGGGCACAGTGGATTTGCTCGAACTGCAAACATATCCACCCGGTTTGGCAGCCCGTTTGCGAAAACTGCGAAAGCTTCGACACGCTTAGCTGGGAAACCGCACCGCAAGATACCTCCCCTGCAAACGCACCGGCCAACATGCTGCCGCTCATCGTCGGCGCACTGGAGGACCTGTCGTCGTCCGACAAAGAAGAAACTGAAAAAGCCAGCAGCGCGGAGGATCTGGAAGAAATGGCCGATGCGATGTCCGAAGACATGGACGGCATTCTGGGCGACCCGCACACGGTACCTGCGGAAACCCAAACGAAACATTAGAGGATTGAAACGGTTGGAGGGGTGTCTGACGAAGGTGAAAAGGCGTGAAATGGTCTCCGACATGGTCTACGGCTCCTAGCAATTGCCAAAAGCTGTAGTTATACCAATGAGTTAGCTGATGCGATGGTGCCTCAAGAGGGACTCGAACCCCCGACCTTGTCCTTACGAAGGACCTGCTCTACCAGCTGAGCTATTGAGGCGATGCGAACGCCGTTTAAACGCTTGCCAAAAACCGCGCAAGGCAGAATCGCCGCAGGTCTCACAATGGCTCTTGGAATCTCGCGGGGGTTACTTATCTTTTTCACAAGCGGTTGGCGGATGATGCCTGACCGTTTCTTTCAAATTCAAACCAAGGATCAACCCCATGGCACTCAGGATCAACGACACTATTCCCAATCTGAATGTGACAACCGATCAGGGGGCTTTTGACCTCCACGATTTTGTTGGTGATAGATGGGCAATCCTGTTCAGTCACCCAAAGGATTTTACCCCGGTTTGCACCACTGAATTCGGCGCGGTTGCAACCCTCAAGGACGAATGGGACGCCCGTGGTGTCAAGGTTATTGGGGTTTCGGTCGACGGCGTCGAAGACCATGTGAAATGGAAAGGTGACATTCAGACCGCCGGTGGTGCCGAAGCGACTTTCCCGATCATTGCTGACGAGGGGCTGGAAGTTTCCAAAGCCTTCGACATGCTCCCCGCAGAAGCCTACCTGCCCGATGGCCGCACCCCGGCCGACAGTGCCACGGTACGTTCGGTATTTATCATCGGACCGGACAAGCAGTTGAAGCTTTCGATGACCTATCCAATGACCGTCGGGCGCAACTTTGCCGAAGTTCTGCGGGCTGTCGATGCCTTGCAGATGACCGGCAAGGGGGTCGCGACCCCTGCGGATTGGCAAGTGGGGCAGGATGTTATTATCCCAACCACCGTCAGTGACGAAGATGCCAAGGCCAAGTTTGGCGAATTTGACAAAATTCTTCCTTACCTGCGTAAGACCAAGGCGCCTGCCTAAGTCTACAGGTTAAATGACATGGCCCGCGCGGACCTCGTTTCGTGCGGGTTTTCTTTTGGTTCGGCGGGGTCAAAAGCAAGATATCCAGATTTAACCACATCCCCGTCCTTTCTTTGCCGCATCATCCCTATTATCGGTAAATCTGGAAACTAACCCGGTAAAACGGCCGGACTTTACACGTAGGACAGTAGAATGCTCCCCAGTTTGACCCCGATTCCTGAGTTATATGTATCGTATGAGAGTGCGCAGAAGTTGAAGCTGGAGGCGGCGGAGCTTGTTAGTCATGATCTCAGCCCGCGTCAGATCTGCGATCTGGAGCTTTTGCTGAACGG